>JAEEGL010079963.1_pt1 | contig 18379 bp, 12 predicted proteins | sample 9134231 | NCBI WGS metagenome assembly JAEEGL01 (sample SAMN16246548, study PRJNA631951) | gut metagenome | biome: gut microbiome; feature: rumen; material: fiber-attached | host: Bos | place: Iran: Karaj | collected 2018-10 | reverse complement strand
TTCTACACCGTGGAAGGGATCAGGGCCAATGTACCTCATTTTTACGAAAAAACAGCTTCCGTGGAAAACCTGGACGGTGAACTGTCCTTCGGTAATTTCCGGAAAGGGGAAAAATAAATGAATGTTTCAGACGGAATGAACTACGCACCGAAGGGAAAACCCCAGCCGGTGGTGAAGCCGGGAGAGTTCGTGTTTTCCGCAGTACGGCTGGATCACGGACATATCTACGGCATGTGCAACGGACTGACCGAGGCCGGCGGTACGCTGAAGTATGTTTATGACCCGGATGAGAAAAAGGTAGAAGCCTTCCTGAAGGCGTTTCCGCAGGCGAAAGCAGCCCGGAGCGAGGAAGAAGCCCTGGGAGACCCGGAGACCCATATGATTGCCGGTGCAGCCATCACCAGCGAACGCTGTGCCCTCGGCCTTCGGGCGATGAATGCCGGGAAAGATTACTTTACCGATAAGGCACCGTTCACCACCCTGGAACAGCTGGATTCCGCAAAGAAAGCTGTGACGGAAACCGGGAAAAAGTACATGGTGTATTATGCGGAACGGCTGCATGATGAAGGTTCCATCCTGGCCGGATATATCGCGGAGAGCGGAGAAATCGGCAAGGTTGTTTCCGTGACCGGATTCGGACCGCACCGCCTTGGCGCACCCGGAAGACCTGCATGGTTCTTTGAACGGGAAAAATACGGCGGTATCCTGTGTGATATCGGCAGCCATCAGTTTGAACAGTTCCTGTATTACGCCAAGGAAGAAGACGCGGTAGTGACTTCCAGCCGAATCGCGAACTTCGACCATCCGGAATATCCGGAACTGGAAGACTTCGGCGATGCCCAGCTGACCGGCAAGAACGGAGCAGCCGGATACTTCAAGCTGGACTGGTTCACACCGGACGGCCTGCGCACCTGGGGAGACGGACGGATGTTCATACAGGGAACAAAGGGCTTTATTGAAATCCGGAAGTACGTCAATCTCGCCTCTGAACAGAACGGCGGCGGACACATCTTCGTTGTTAACGACAAGGGAGAAAAGTATGTGAACGCGGTGGGCGTGACTGGCTATCCTTTCTTCGGCCAGCTGATCCTGGACTGCCTGAACAGGACGGAGAACGCGATGACGCAGGAACATGCGTTTAAGGCCGCTGAATTGAGCCTGAAGGCTCAACTTCAGGCTGTACGCCTGAAGTAAATTCAGCAGCCTTCAATGAATAATGAAAACTTAAAACTGAAAACTTAAAAATGGCGGAAGAAAAATTCCATATGAATTTATCAAGAATAAATAAATTGTCTGCGACGAATGTGATATAAATGCCGGAAACGGAAATGAAGGTTATGGGTGAACAAAAGATTAAACTCGGGGTTATCGGAATCGGGAATATGGGGTCGGAGCACTGCCGGAATCTGGCGGCAGGAAAATGCCCGGAGATTGAGCTTGCTGCTGTGGCGGACGTGCGGGAAGACCGCATGGAATGGGCACGGCATGAGCTGCCCGAAAGCGTAAAAGTATTCCCATCCGGAAGAGACCTGATCCGAAGCGGAGAGTGCGACGCGGTGCTGATTGCGGTGCCGCACTACCTGCATGAGCAGCTGGCAGTCCAGGCGATGAGCCATGGACTGGATGTTCTGTGCGAAAAACCGATCTCAGTGGAAGCTGCGGCGGGCAGGAGAATGATCCGTTGCGCTGCCACCTCCGGAAAGACCCTGGCCCTGATGTTTAACCAGCGAACAAACAGCGTATACCGGGCGCTCCGAAACATTATGCAGAGCCAGGAACTTGGCGCGATCAAGCGGATGAGCTGGATTGTGACAGACTGGTACAGAACGCAGAAATACTACGATTCCGGATCCTGGCGAGCCACCTGGGCAGGAGAAGGCGGCGGCGTCCTGCTGAACCAGTGTCCGCACCAGCTGGATCTGCTGATCTGGCTTTGCGGCATGCCGGTAAAGGTACAGGCTCAATGCCATGAAGGGAAATGGCATCATATTGAGGTTGAAGATGACGTAACGGCTTACCTGGAATTCGGTAATGGCGCTACAGGCGTATTTACCGCATCCACAGGAGATCTGCCGGGAACCAACCGGCTGGAGATTGACTGCGAACGGGGCAAACTGATCTGTGAAGACGGAAAGATCAGATGCTTCCGACTGGGACAGAATGAAAGGGAAACCTGCTTCAACAGTGATAATCCCTGGTACCAGTGCGACGCGAAAGAAGAAGAAGTCCAGACAGACGGTGAGAACCCACAGCATATTGGCGTACTGAACGCCTTTGCGGCTCACCTGCTGCACGGAACGCCCCTGACAGCAGACGCGGAAGACGGACTTCGGGCACTGCAGCTTTCCAATGCGATCCATTACTCCGGATGGATCGGAGAGATGGTATCCGTTCCTGTACCGGAAGATAAGTTCCACGAGCTGCTGGATAAGAAAATCGCCGGTTCCACAGTGCGGAAAACCGGCGACATTACCTACGAATCAGACCATACAGGAACGGGGGCCAAAGCGGGCCAGTGAGCAGGCCCACAATGAAATGTTACCACAGGCAACATGAAATATTGAACCGAAAACGGTTCAATATGAAATTTTCGACTCCGTCGAAAGTGAAATGTTCACCTGTCGGCGAACGTTAAAACATGATCAACGGGTCAGGTCATACATCATGATGCCTGCCGCGACAGCAGCATTCAGTGATTCAGCTCCGCCCCGCATGGGCAGGCAGAGACGATGAGTGGCGACGGCCTTGACGGCATCGGAAACGCCGTTACCCTCATTGCCGATGATCAGGATAAAGGAAGAAGCCACATCCTGACGTTCATAGAAAGGTGAACCATCCAGCTGGGATGAAAGGACGGAATATCCGTCCTTTTTATATTGCTCAAGAGCTTCCGGAAGGGAAGCCGGGAAAGAGAAACCAAGACGGAAAATACTTCCCATGGTGGCCCGCAGGACCTTGGGAGAAAAGAGATCAGCGCACTCCGGACTGAACAGGACGCCGGTGAAGCCGGCAGCATCAGCAGTGCGGATGATGGTACCCACATTGCCGGGATCCTGAACGCCGTCCAGTGCCAGCAGACGGGGACCGGAAGCCTCGCGCGCCTGGAGCGTCAGGACAGCAGCGATTCCCTGAGGCGTCTTTGTGTCACAGACGGACTGGAAGACGTGGGAAGGGAGGACATATACCGGGACTGAGTCCGGGAGGGTGAAGTCGGGGACAAAGTCTTCGCGGAGAAGAATAGCCTGAACCTCGAAAGAAGAAGTGAGGGCCTCCTGGACCATGCGTACTCCCTCTACGAGGAATGCATTCTGTTCCATACGGCCCTTCTTGTCTTTCAGGGAACGCCAAGAAAGCACCTTGGGATTTTTGAGGGAAGTAATAAGTTCCATAATAAATCCTTTCGAGGTTCTAATGAATACTGAAAACTTAAGACTTAAAACTTAAAAATGATTTTTTGTGACCAAATAACCGACTTAGTGGATTGGGTTTAGGCTAGGGGTTGTATAAGTATATATTGCTTCGCAAATGATATATTGGGCGAAGCCCAATATGATATATTCGTCTGCGACGAATATGATATATCGGCTTCATGCCGATATGATATTTTCGACTTCGTCGAAAGTGATTATAGTGTGACTAATCTTATGACGTATGGGTCTGAACCATATCAATAAGGGTGGTTATCCAGGCGGACAAGGCATCATAGGGGCGATGCTCGGTCTGGGTGGTGAAGCAGGAGGAAATTGCCTCAGTGATGACAGATTCTCCCCACGGAGTAAAGGGATGATAGAAATCGCCGGTGAAGAAGCCATGGAACAGCACCTCCGCTGAAGCGGGGAACTCCTTGGCAAAGCGGAGAATGAACTGAGGCAGAAGCTCTTCCGGACGGACAGAGATGGCAGCGGGAACCGTGGAAGCTGCCGGAATGCCGGGAGTGACATCCTCCAGCATGGAAAGGCCTACGGGAATCTCCATCTTCTTTTCCGAAGAGAAGAGGAAAGAGAGAGACGCGACCCGGCGATTGCGGAACATGGTAAGAAAATGCCAGAGCGCCGCTTTATAGGGATCCGGCAGGCTTTCGGGCAGCAGGGAACCCCGGCCTGAAAGGCAAAGGGTCATCTGCTCCGGCAGGAAATCGTTTTTGCCGGGATCCGCGGCGATCTGCAGGAGCACAAGACCTGAAAGCATCATCAGGAAACTGAAGTGCAGGAGCAGGACGGAACCAAGATAAGTCGGCATACCGTTCATGGGATTCTGCAGGAGACCGGGCAGGACATAACGATAGTGATCAGCAATAAAGTTATCCAGCGCCAGGCGGGAATGCCGCAGGGCGGAAGGATCCGCCTTGGCATTGATGAACGTTTTCTCCAGCATCAGGAGATCCTGCTGAATGGAAGGATCCTGTATAAAGCTGAGCTCTTCCCGCAGCAAAGAAGGATTGCGCAGCAGGGAAGGCAGCAGCATATAATGGACGCCCAGCGGGATCTGGCAGGTACGTACAGCCTGCTCACGACCACGCAGGAAAAGGGAAATATCCGCTGTACAGGCGCCGATATCCATGACCATGAAGCCGCCGCGGGTATCCTCGGAAGCACAGAAACGGAAATAGGCGCCGAGGGCAGAGCTTTCAGCCGCAAAGGTGACCGGCGGGACTTTATCAGGAGTCGGGAAACCGGCCTCCTTGCAAACCTGATCCGCCAGGGAAACGAAGAGAGCAGTGAGATTTTCCCGGCCTGCTTTGGCCATTTCATCAGGAACAGAGAAACGCCAGAGCAAGGTATGGGTACCATCGGAACGGGCCTGCAGGGCCGCCATAAGCATGATCTGATGCAGACAGAGGGAAACTGACCGTCCTTTTTCCTCTTCCCACTTGAGGCAGGTATAAAGCGCTTCGGAAGGGATGGAAAGCACATCCTGAAGATCCGCGGACATCAGGACAATACCATCTTCAAAAGGCAGCGGCGCTTCACCTGGGACGTTACGGAAAATCCTGGAGGCGGTAGGCAGCAGCGCGGACACCGGAACAGCAGGCAGGAATTCCCTGCGGAGAAGATCCCTGGACAAAGAGGGATTATTGATCAATGTACGAACCAGTGTCGGCCCCTGAAGCGGACGGCGCTGACGTCCTGTGGAGAAAATGACAGAAGTACCGACAGAACCGAAATCCACACAGGCGGTGACGACATCCTGCTTGATGACGTCCGGCTGGGGCAGCAGGTTCGGTACAGAACCTGCAGAACGGCCGTCCTTCAGAAGGGAGAAAGAGGACGGGAAGGACGCGGTACGGCACACAGTGCGTGAAGAGGCTTCCGGAGTGACAGAAGAACCGTCCGCCGTATTGACAGAGACGGCGAATCCTTCAGGCAGGGAAGCATAGGTGAAGTAAGCATGCCAGTCTTCCGGAGCGAAAGGCAGATTCGGCCAGACGGCCAAAGTCGGAATATCATGGGAATACAGGTTGAGGATTTCTTCCTCAGCATATACACGCGTTAAACGGACGGTAAAGCTGCCTTCCAGCGTCAGGGAGACACGGACGGCATTGTTTTCTTTCCGTTCAAAGGACAGCAGGCCGGGACGGACAAGCGTTTTACCTTCCGGCAGGCGGCAAAGAGCGGCGCAAAAACCGTCAGAGAGGGGCGGAAGGACCGCATCGGGCGCTACAGCAGGAACATTTTCTTCCTCCTCCTGAACCGGGACAACAGAAGGCGCAAGGACACACATGGACGCCATGAGTGAATCGCCGATAATGCTGTTACCGCGGGCAGGGAAAAGCGTCAGATAATCACTGAAGGGCTGCAGGGCAGCAGAAGCAAGATCCTGCCCCAGGGATTCCGTGAGGATCGTATTGACAGAAGGAGAAGAGGTATCCCAGGGCCAGGCAAGTTCCGTATCCGTATCGGTAACCGGCAGGCCGGCTTTTTCCAACAGATCAAAGGCTACCTGGCGTGCATCGGACAGGGCATCAGGATAACGCTCCAGCAGGAGACTGAGTTCCCGGACGAGATGATCATGGTACTCGTCTGAAGCGCGGGAAAGCGTACGGCATTCCTGATCCAGAAGGGACAGGATCCAGCTTTCCGCGGGAAGCGGAATCGCATCCAACAGCGTGCGGGAGTTTTCCCGTGCGAAGGGAACGTCCCTGTAAAGATAAATAATATCATCCGGCACAGAACAGGCTGAAGGCTTAAAGGATTTACGATTCAGCAGAGAAGCAGCCAGGGTATCATCCGTGAGGAAACGCTCATAATAACAGACGGTGCGAACAAGGGTATCACTGAAGGCCGGCAGCAGGCGCAGACCGAAGGCTGCCTTCAGGCGAAGCGTGAGACGCTCCGGAAGGCCGGTGGGATCCTGATAGCGAAGCAGCTCCTTACGGAAATCAGACAGGAAGTTAAACAGACGCTTGGACAGGTCCTCCGGCCCGGGATCCGTCATGGCATTGATCTGCTCCAGCAGAACGGCACGATCTCCCTCACAAAGCAGGGAACATGGATCCCGGAAGGAAAGGGAGTCCTCACTAAACCAGGGCATGGCAAAAGAGGGAATAAACGGCACGTGCGACGTGGAAAGACGGGCAGGAATGAATTCCTTGCCCGGCAGAACAAGGGCAAAGGGAACCTTTATATCCTCTTTCTCGAGGGAGAAGAGCTGCACTGTTTCGGAAGCGCGGGCAGAAAGCCAGGCACGAAGAACGGGAGAATCATCTATTTTCAGCGTTTCAGAAACGAGGGAAGCTTCATCAGCAGTACGGCGACGGTACTGACGAAGGAACAGCATGGCAAACAGGCCGCGTTTACCGGACTCCGCTTCACGGGCAGTATCCTGGGATTCATCCAGGAGAGGCAGAAGGGAGGAAACCTTCAGCAGCGGGGCAGTCGGATACATATCCGGCAGCATCGGAATCGACGGCACATCCCCGGCAGAAAGGAACCGAAGCGGAGTGATTTCACGCAGGCTGACATCCAGCGTACAGAGACAAAGGGAAGTGAAAGGATCCGATCCGGATTCTTCCTTGCAGCAGGACAGCAGCTGGCGGAAAAGCGTTTTAACATCAGAAAGGGTAAAGCCGAAAAGCAGAGTGGGCATCTGTGCCTGCAGATCTTTACGGATACTGTCGGCACTGCTTTCAGAAGCGATGAGCAGGGCAGAAAGCTTTTCCGCAGCGGGAGCATTCAGCAGCTGACCGGAGAAGGGGGTCAGTCCCTCCGGAGCAGCAGATGCATCCTGCCCGGTAAAAGTACAGGCAGCCAGATCATCATCACAGCGTTTGACAGCAGCCTGGAGCAGACGTACGCGGCGTGCCAGGGAAGCGACGGTGAGATGATCCTGATCAGGAGACATGCTCTCCAACTGTGCAGACGCGCGATCCAGAGCCTCCTGGCAGCGACGGCGGCAGTCCAGCAGGGCGGGAAGTGCCCAGCTGCCGCCGACGGAAGCAAAGATTTTATCACGGGCTTCGATTTCAGTTTTCAGCTGGACTTCGATATCCTCAAGCCGTCTCCGGGCTTTTTCCTCTTCCGTATCGGCCATGGAAACACGGTGGACAGGTTTTACGTCCATGATGCCGGATTCTTCCGCTTCTTCTTTGGAGACGTCATATTCAGACGCTACGGTAACGGTTTTACCGCAGGCTTCCACAGCACGGCGCCAGAGAGGATCAGACACCTCGGCAAGACGGAGCTGATCCGGCATGAAATGAATCATGGACACGATCCCGGAAAGGACAGCACTGAAGGCACGGCGGATGACTGTAATGACTTCCCGCTGTTCCGGCGTGACAGTATCCCTCTGCATCAGACGGCGGAAAAGGCCGTTGCGCGTGTTAGGCGCCAGGGAACGCAGGGAACCGGGACGATCGCAATAAGACTGGAAGGCGGGAATCAGATCCGCCAGCAGCCAGGTGCCTGCATGCAGGAACGCCGCGAAAGGAACCGCCTGATCGCCAAGGGACTGGAAAGTGATCACGCCCGGGACAGAGACGGTATGCAGACCGGCGGTCGGCACGTCAGGAGAGGTGAAGACACCGGCAAGACGGCGTGCCAGCACAGTGTAAAGAATGCGGAGAGAATCATCCGAACGTACCATGGAAGAAGGCAGCGAAAGCAGCCAGACGGCATCCGCACAGGCGGGAACGCTGCGATCCGGTTTGCCTACCAGATTCTGGGAGGCAAGGGCACGCAGGGAAGAAGAAAGCAAATCCTTTGCCTCATCAACGTTGGAAGAAGAACTGACAGCCAGGCAGAAGAGGGAAAGGACAGAAGAATCGATTTTGAGGTTTTCATGCAGGAAACGGAGAAGGGCAAAAGCCACGCCAGAAGAGAAAGGATCACAAAGATCACAGAGGACAGCGAGGCGGAACTCTTCTCTGGAAGAAATGCAGGAAGTCAGTTTGTCAAACAGTTTATGAAGCGGCTGAAGGTCATCTGAATCAGAAGAAAGAAGAGCAGAGAAAGCCCACTCCACAGCTTCCCTGTCTGTTTTATAGGAGAGCGGAACACCCTTGCCGCGAAGCGCGGTCAGGAGGGACGCAGAAGACGGATCCGAGGAGAGCATACCAATGGAAGGCAGCTCCGGACGGAAAGAAGCGTAAGCAAAAGAAGACGGAAAAAACGAATTGTTATCCGCACGCTCAAAAAGGACATGGGCCTGATTCAGATCCCGGATCATCGGAACAAGAACCGGATCGACAGGCTGATCCGTTATGTGAAAGATATCCAGTCCATTTACCGGAACTGCCGCCCCGCAGGAGAAAGCCGAAAGGAGCGAGGGCAGGGAAGCACCGGCATAATGACCGACCGGAAGCAAAAACGACTTCAAAAGAGCGTCCCCTCTTTACAAAATATATAACAATAAACAATTCGACACGGAATGCATGAAAACCTGCACGGAAGGTTTACGAAGCGCAAGGGAATATGATATACTCCGCAATGTAAGGATCAGGGAATGGCTTGGAGGGAAAAAAATATGAAGAAACTGACGGTGGCAGGATGCATATTTTGGATTGTAGGGCTGATTGTGTTTATTGTGGGGATGAACATCAATAGCAGTATCAGAGAGACGATGATGACGCTGGGAAGCATTGTGTTTTTGATGGGGCTGGCGATAAATGGAGTTGTGTGGGCGAAAAGAAAGAATGACGAGAATAAATGATTCTCGTCATTCTTTTGTGGAAAAAACTCTTCCAGATATCTGGAAGAGTTTTTCTGTATTGTAATTATCAATAGCGAAGGCAATGCCTTCACTATTGAATGATATGTTGCTGCGCAACATGATATTTCGACTTAATGTCGAAATGATAGATTCGACTGCGTCGAATATGATATTTTTGCTTCGCAAAAGTGTTTAGATACTTTACCAAAAATTGACTAGGAGAATAAAAACCGCTTCCGGGTTGGAAACGGTTAAGTGTTTTAGTTAAGAGAGACCAGTGAAGAGTGAACAGTGAAAAGTGAAGAGTTATGAATAATCTCCGGAAGGAGATTATTCATGATAACCCTTTGGATTGTTCTTCTGGAACCTGTAAGAATCGCGGCACATGTCCTCGAGGGTCTTTTCGGCTTCCCAGTTGAGGAGAGCCTTGGCCTTGGAAGGATCGGCATAGTTTTCCGCGATGTCGCCGGGACGGCGAGGAGCAATGACATAAGGAACGGCAACATCATTCACGCGGGAATAAGTATTGACCAGCTCCAGGACGGAATAGCCATGGCCGGTACCAAGATTGATGATCTCGGAGCCGGTATGGGCAGCGGCATAATCACAGGCCTTGACATGGCCCTTGGCCAGGTCAACGACATGGATATAATCCCGGACACCGGTACCATCGGGCGTGGGATAATCATTGCCAAAAACGGAGAGCTTTTCCAGCTGGCCGACTGCCACCTTGGCGATGAAGGGAACAAGGTTATTCGGCAGGCCGGCAGGATCCTCACCGATGAGCCCGGACTCATGAGCGCCGATAGGATTGAAATAGCGAAGCAGAACGACGCTCCACTCCGGATCAGCCACAACCTGTCCTTCCAGGATCTTTTCAATCATGTATTTGGTCCAGCCATAAGGATTGGTGCAGCCCAGGGAAACCATATCCTCACGGTAAGGCACCTCTGTCTGATTGCCGTAGACAGTGGCGGAAGAAGAGAAGACAAGGCGCTTGACGCCGTGGGCCTGCATGGTTTCACACAGGGTCAGGGTCGTATCCAGGTTATTGCGGTAGTAACGGAGCGGCTGGGAAACACTTTCACCGACCGCTTTCAGACCGGCAAAATGAATGACACAGTCAAAGTCGTTCTCGCTGAAGATACGATCCATGGCAGCCTTATCAGCCACATCCGCTTCATAATGAGGAATCGGACGGCCGACAATCTTTTCAATGCGGCGGATGGCTTCCGGGCAGCTGTTGATATAATTGTCCACAATGACGGGTTCATGACCCGCGTTGCACAGCTCCACACAGGTATGGGACCCGATAAAACCGGCACCGCCGGTTAACAGAATCTTCATGTCATTAAATTCCTTTTCTTTTTGATAACGGATCGTTTCCGAAGAAACGATCCGAATTCATCCTGTTCTTACAGGGCTGCCGGATAAACGCCGGCGTCATGCAGTTTTTTCAGCTCCGCGCTGACGTATTCCTTATCTTCCTTATAGGTAACGCCGAACCAGACAGCATCGGTGGAGAGTACCTCAACCCGCAGGCCCTTGGTCTGCATGAGCGAATCCACCAGGGAGGGCAGGAGGCATTCCTTCTTCAGGGGATCGCCGGAATCATCCTTCAGGAAAGCGTCCAGGTACTTTACGCCATCCTCGAAGAAATCAGGCGCGAAGCCCCAGAGATTCATGGAAACGAGGGCATCCGGATCCAGGATGATTCCTTCAGGATTGTCGTGGATATCACGAATGGTGCCATCCGGGAAGGGCAGGATATTGAAGGTTTCCGTCACCTTGACGAGGTGACCATTTTCCGTGGTGCAGACGCCGCGGGTCACATGGCCGTGCTTGGAAACGGTGTTCTTCAGATAATAGGCGACCATGTAGGCTTTGTTTTCTTCAGCCTGCAGGCGATGCAGGGCATCCGCCATGGCCTTGAAGGCGTCGCGGCCATAATAGTCATCCGCGTTGATGACGGCAAAGGGCTCGTTGATCACATCCTTTGCGCACATAACCGCGTGAACCGTACCATAGGGCTTGGTACGATCGGCTGGGGGAACGAAGCCGCCGGGCAGGGAATCATATTCCTGATAGGCATATTCCACATGAACCTTCTTCGCGATCTTGTCACCGATCATGGAACGGAAGAGTTCATCCATGCTCTTGCGGATGACAAAAACCACCTTATCGAAACCGGCTTCCACCGCGTCATGGATGGAATACTCCATCAGGATTTCTCCGTTGGGTCCGATTCTGTCAATCTGTTTGTTTCCGCCGTACCGGGATCCGAGACCGGCTGCCATGATCAGAAGTGTTGTGTTCATTTTTCAATATCTCCTCGTTTTTTTCTAAGATATTCGAACCGGGACTCTTCTGAAAGCCCTGGGTTGAATCTTTCTTGAACAGGACGGTAAAGGTCCTGAGCATCAGTTTCACATCCAGCCAGATGGAGAAGCTTTCGATATACATCATATCAAGCATGAGCTTGTCTTCCGCTGAAGTGTTGTAACGGCCTTCAATCTGCGCATAACCTGTGAGGCCGGCTTTCATCTTTTCACGGTAAACGAAGCTGGGCAGGTTCATTTTATAGCGGGCTACGTTGGCCATCATCTCGGGACGGGGACCAACAATGGACATATCGCCAATGAGGATGTTAAAGAACTGGGGAATCTCATCCAGGCGATACCGGCGAAGGAAGGAACCCACTTTGGTAATCCGGGGATCATCCACGGCAACGGAGACCTGAACCTCATCCAGTTCGCTGTGGGGAGTCATGGTGCGGAATTTACGGATGGTGAAAGGCCTGCCGGCGACGGTAAGACGGGACTGTTTGAAGATTACCGGGCCGCCGTCCTCCAGTTTAATCAGGACAGAAAACAGAATGATTAAAGGCGTAAAGAAGATCAGGGCAAGGGAAGAGAGTATGATGTCCCCGCAGCGCTTGGCAACAAACTGGAATGGGGTGATCTTGTTGTAATCCATGGACAGGAATGCCGCGTCGTCCACAATGGCAGGACGGGCATTACAGAACATGATATCTTCAAGCTCAGCCTTGCACATGACGTCCTTGCGGTCATCATAGCAGATCTTCATGAGCTCAATCTTGGCACCGGAAGGGAGCTGGCCGAGGAAAATGACGTCGGCCTTTTCAATACGACGGGTCAGATCGGGCACATTGTAAAGGACAACATCATCAATACGCCACTGAAGCTTATAGCGTTCAATCTTGGAACGGAGCGCTGCTTCCTGAGAAGGAGAACCGAGGATCAGCAGGCAACTCCTTGGCGGAGTGAAATAGAAATATAGCTGATTGCCGACACGGACAAACAGGATAATGATGATGATCTGGATGATGAAGCAGAGAAGAAGACAGAGCAGATCGGGACCAAAAATGATCAGATGATCGTTATATTCTGGGTTGACGTTCATGATTTCCAGCTGGAGATAAGTGACAATATCCGTAATGGCAATACCGGAAATCATAGCGGAAATCACGGGCTTGTTCTTTTTGCGGCCGACTTCATAACCGCCGTAAACCGCGTGCATGGCAACACTCATAGCGGTATAGGTCAGCAGGGTTGTGGCCAGGGTACGGTTTACATGAACGAGGAAGAAGTTTGTTATAGAAAGGCACGCAAAAAACGCAAGGCCCAATAAAACATAAAGAACCAATGAAAGGAGGCCAATCAGGACAGCTGTTTTTGTCTGATGAGATGAGCAACCCCGGAATGGCAAACAGACCCCTCCATTTCTCAAAAACTACATTATTTTATCATAGTGTTAAAAGAGGTGTCAATGTCGCAAAAGGAGGAAGGAAAGACAAATATGTGAAGGATTCTGACATAAAATGAATCCGTCATCCGACGAACGTAATTCATCAGTTTATCCTTTACAATAAAGCGCATGAATGTTAAAATTTTATATTGAGTTGCTGTGCAAAAAGCCAGTTTCTCATGTCCTCAAAATGCGACAATCACCGCCTGAAGCGGAAAGGAAAAGATATGAGAAAGAAAGATCAGAACACCTATCAGGGTGGATATCCGCAGCAGAACGGTTATCCGCAGGGAAGCTATCCCGGCGGAGCCGCCTATCCCGGATATCCCACACAGCAGGGATATCAGAATCAGCAGGAATATCAGGCACCCCAGGGATACCAGAATCCCCAGGGCTATCCCCAGGCAACGGGATATACCCAGATGCAGGGATACCAGGCGTCCCGGACTTACCAGACGCCCCAGGTTCCAGGCGGACAAACACCGGCCGGTGCGACTGATAATACCGGCTACGTCGGACAGGGAGCCTTTACACAGAACGGGTATGCCCAGACCGGATATACCCAGCCCCAGAATGCAGGATATCCGGCCGGAAACGCTTATGCGCAGCAAAATGGATATCCGCAGCAGAATGGGTATCCGCAGGCAAATGCTGCCGGTATGACAGGATATACCTATCCCGCTGCCAGCCAGCAGCCCGCCGGAAGTTATATTCCGCAGACTCCCTACAGCCCGGGATACACGACACCCGGATACCAGGCTCCCAACGGATATGCCCAGGGATATAATGCTGCGTATACGCAGATGGGACGCCAGCAGGCACCGATGAATCCGCTGCAGGAACAGGGCGGACAGGTCCCGCTGAACGGCGGCGGATATGTACCACAGCCCGTGCCTGTCCGGAGGCCGCCCTTTGTGCTGACGGACGCATATCTTCTGATTATATGTGCCACGCTGCTGGTGTTCTTTGTGCTGGGCATGTTTATTAACGGCATGGGCGCGATGAAATGGGTATTCCTTCTCCTGACGGCGGGTACAACAGCGGCACTGTGGCTGAAGAACCTGACAGAGAAAAACAAGAGGCTGTGTTTCTCCATCGTTTTCGGCGTACTTGCGCTGATTACGATCATCGGTCTTGTGACAGGCGGACAGGGTACAAAGAGAACCAATCCGCAGCAGCAACAACAGCAGCAACAACAGACTGTACAGCAGGATCTGAATGGAAACGCCGGAGCTGCCGACAATAATCCTTACGGCGCTGTGGTAAACAACTCAGCTGTTACTCCTGCTCCGGCAGAAATCGAAACGCCGATTCCGGAAGGCGGGGAAGAAGAAATCAAAGCACGCCTTTATGAGTTTATGACGCTCTGGTCCGGAAACGATATTCCCAATATGGTGAATTACTGTCATTACGAATGGCAGAATAAACAGGAGAATGTTCAGCAGGCGCTGTTCAGCGTTACCAAGAACAGGATACCGGTCAAGTATGAAATGCTTTCAGTCTCCGGAACCGCATATGACACAATGCGTACCGTCAGCATGAAAGTTGAAATGAACAGAAATGACGGGAAAGAAAACAAAGTATACGAAATGATGGTCAGCATGAAAAAAGGGGAAGACGACAGGTGGTACGTCGATCCTTCCAGCATGCAGACAAATGAAGAAGAAGTTGTTACAATCACGCCGGCACCTGAACCTACCCCCACGCTGGAAACGTCTGACAACACGCCCTTGTATTACAACCCGGAAGGCGGAGCCAAATATCACCGGGATCCCAACTGCAGGACGATCAACAGCAAGTACCTTCCGCTGCAGGGACAGTTCACCTACGGCGAACTGCTGCAGGGAGCACATTCCGACCTGAAGGCATGCCATATCTGCCTTGCGCCGGAGAGACCGAAATAACTGACGAATATGAGAGCAACAGACAGACTCAGGGAGCGGATGTATCCCATTAAAGCAGGACGTTACCTGATCGGATTGTCCGGAGGAGCGGACAGCGTTGCGCTGCTGATGACGCTGCTTCCGGATATCAGGGATGGCTGGATTGCCGCGGAAGCCGTACACGTGAATCACGGGCTAAGAGGGACTGAGTCTGACGATGACGAGATATTCTGCCGCGAATTGTGTGAACGGGAAGGTGTTCCGCTGACCGTTTACCGGGCTGATCTTCAGGGAAAAACCGATGAGGATTCCGCACGGAAAGCCAGATACGGTTTTTTTCGGGAGAAATATAAGGCATTCAAAGCGGACGGACTGATCCTGGCCCACCATGCAGATGATCAGGCCGAAACCTTCCTGATGCGCCTGACAAGGGGCGCCGGCCCTGAAGGGCTGGAATGCATGAGGGAAGACGAAACGGTAGAGGATATCCGCATTCTCCGCCCGATGCTCCGAATCAGGCGGGAAGAGATCAGGACAGCCCTGACGGAAGACGGAACCGGATGGCGGGAAGATTCCAGCAATACCGATACGGCTTACCTCCGGAACAGGGTCCGGCAGGAACTGATTCCCGCACTGGAAGCTATTTCCGAATCCGCCGTTGACAAGATCTGCCGGACAGCCGGGATGATTGCGGCTGATAATGACGTACTGGACGCAGCGGCAGAAAAGCTGCTCCGGGAGAACGCCAAGGGGAGCATCCTGAACGCCGCGGCGATCACCGCAGAGCCGGAAGCAGTGCGACGGCGGGTGCTGCGGAAATGGTGGAACGCGGAAGGGCCGGCGCTGGAAGAACACGCGCTGAGCGCCGCCCAGACAGAAGCACTGACCGCGCTGCTGGACGTGACAAAGGGAAAGATCAATCTTCCGGGCGGCGTCTATGCCGTAAGGACAGGAAAGCACCTGATCCTGCGGAGTAGCGAAAAGGAAGAAGCACCTGAACCGGTGGTTTTTTCCGGAAAAGAGATTGTGTTCGGTGATTACCGGATTACGGTCGGCCCTTCAGAGGGCAATCCTGGAGACGGTAAGAGAACCCAGGAGGTACCGGACGGATTTTTCGAGGGATGCGAGATCCGTACGCGCCGTCCAGGAGACAGAATCAGGCCATTCGGAAGCATCGGAAGCCGAAAACTGCAGGACTACCTGACGGACAGACGGATCGGGGAGCCCTTCCGGGACCAGATTCCGCTGATCTGCAGGGGAAACGAAGTCCTGCTGGTCTGCGGCGTAGGAGCAGGCAACATACCCAGATGGAACGGGGAAGATCATCCCGTGCGCATTACCTGGCACGGAGAGACCCCCTGGACAGAATAAACAAGAGAGGACCACACACATGGAACAGAGCGCGAAGATTTATGAGGATCTGGACAGGATCCTTGTAACAAAAGAGGAAATCGCGGAAAAAGTCAGGGAACTCGGTCAGAAGATTACAAAGGATTATGCCGGAAAGGAACCGGTGCTGGTCTGCATCCTCAAGGGCGCAGTGCTGTTCTTCTCCGACCTGATGCGGGAAATCGACCTGCCGGTGACAGCGGACTTTATGGCTATCTCCAGCTACGGCAGCGCGACAAAGACCAGTGGCGTCGTACGCGTGCTGAAGGACCTGGACAAGGATATCGTCGGCAAGGACGTCATCATTGTTGAGGATATCGTCGACACAGGCGTGACGCTGAACTACCTGAAGAGCATGCTGGCACATCGGGGAGCAGCCTCCATCCGGATTGCCGCCCTGCTGGACAAGACCGCCCGGCGTACCGTGCCTGATTTGAAGGTGGACTATGTGTGCTTTGACATCCCGGACGCCTTTGTGGTAGGCTACGGGCTGGATTACGACCAGACATACCGTAACCTGCCGGATATCGGCGTTCTTTCTCCGAAGATTTACGGAGATAAATAAGTAAGTAAAAGGGGGAATCTCTTTTGAATAGAAAACCTTCAAGAGGTATCGTCGGGTATGTTGTGCTTCTTTCCACACTGCTGCTGATTGCCATCCTGCTGAACGGCGGCCTGAACCAGACCGTAAGCCGCAGGATTGAATATCCGCAGCTGCTGGAAATGATCAAGGAAGGCAAAGTATCCAGGGTTGCCATCCGGAACAACGCCCTGGTTGGAGTGACCAAATCCACCAACGTAGCCGCGGATGATTTCCCGGAACGGAACTACGATTTTGAAACCACGATCGGCAATGATTTCCTGGAAACCGTACGCCAGATCGAAGCCAATAAAAAGAATGTGCCGCTGGACCAGGTCACCGTGGACCAGCTGTCCTTTGACCTGGAATACCGCGCTCCTGTCGTGATTCCCTGGTGGTATGATTTCCTGCCATACCTGATCATGCTGGGCATTATGGCGGTGATCTGGTTTGTGATGATCCGCTCCCAGGCAGGCGGCGGCGGAAAGGTGATGTCCTTCGGCAAGAGCCGTGCCCGGATGCAGGATCCCACGAAGAACAAGATTACCTTTGCAGACGTAGCCGGCGCGGATGAAGAGAAGGAAGAACTCCAGGAGATGGTTGACTTCCTGAAGAATCCCCGGAACTACACGGAACTGGGCGCCAGGATTCCCAAGGGCGTGCTGCTCGTCGGACCTCCCGGAACCGGTAAAACCCTGCTGGCAAAGGCTGTTGCGGGTGAAGCAGGCGTGCCCTTCTTCTCCATCAGCGGCAGTGACTTTGTGGAGATGTTCGTCGGCGTCGGCGCGAGCCGCGTCCGCGACCTGTTTGACCAGGCCAAGAAGGTGGCACCCGCCATCGTATTTATTGATGAAATTGACGCTGTCGGACGTCACCGCGGCGCCGGTCTCGGCGGCGGCCACGATGAACGTGAACAGACGCTGAACCAGCTGCTGGTTGAGATGGACGGTTTTGCCGTGAACGAAGGCATCATCGTGATGGCCGCGACCAACCGCCGCGACATCCTTGACCCCGCCCTGATGCGTCCCGGCCGTTTCGACCGGCAGGTGACGGTCAATTATCCGGACCAGAACGGCCGCGTGGCGATCCTGAAGGTTCACAGCAAGGGCAAGAAACTGGATGACAGCGTGGACCTGGACAACATCGCGAAGCGGATGCCGTACGCCACCGGCGCTGACCTGGAAAACGTGATGAACGAAGCCGCCATCCTCGCGGCCCGGGCCAGGAAGAAAAAGATTGACCAGCAGCTGCTGATCGACGCCATCGCCCGGGTGCAGATGGGTCCTGAAAAGAAGAGCCACAAGGTGAACGAGAAAGACCGCCGCATGGTGGCCATTCACGAAGGCGGACACGCCATCATCGGCCATCTGCTGGAGGGCTGTGATGAAGTGCACCTGATCACGATTGTTCCCCGGGGACAGGCGGCAGGACATACCCTGGCGCTGCCTGCTGAGGAACATGACAACATGAGCCGCAGCCAGCTGTTTGACCAGATCACCATGATGCTGGGCGGACACGCTGCGGAAGAAGTCGGACTCGGTGAAATCTATACCGGATCCTCCAGCGACCTGAAGCGGGCGACGGAGATCTGCCGGAAGATGGTAACGCA
>JAEEGL015379338.1_pt1 | contig 18380 bp, 18 predicted proteins | sample 9134231 | NCBI WGS metagenome assembly JAEEGL01 (sample SAMN16246548, study PRJNA631951) | gut metagenome | biome: gut microbiome; feature: rumen; material: fiber-attached | host: Bos | place: Iran: Karaj | collected 2018-10 | reverse complement strand
GTGTCGCGTTTGCTGCGCACGGCCCAGAATGTGGCGTCGTGCCACTGGCTGTATTTGGCATCTTTCAGGAATGCCGCGGCTTTTTTGCTGTGCTGTGTCATAGTCCGGCGGCCAGTATTTCGGCTACGTGTTTGAATTCTATTTTGAGCCCGTTTTTGCGGGCGATGCGGCTCTGATGCATCAGGCAGGAGCAGTCGGCGCCGGTGACAAATTCGGCCCCTGTGGCGATATGCCGCCTGACTTTGTCCAGCCCCATCCTGGCGCTGACGGCGCTCTCTTCTACGCAGAAGAGCCCTCCAAAGCCGCAGCATTCGTCTTTTCTCTCGGGCTCCACAACCTGTATTCCTTGTTTCAATTCCAGCAGATCGCGGATTTTGTTGAATGGCGCCAGGTTCTGTTCGCTGGGAGAAGATAGTCCCAACTCCCGCACTCCGTGGCAAGAGTTGTGGATGCTGACTTTATGCGGGAAGCTACCCGGCAACTCCGCAGGGCGCAGAATGTCGTGGACAAATTCCACTATGTCCATACAGGCTCCCGCCAGGTGGCATTCGTGGCTCAGCAGTTCGGGGTAGTGGATTCTTACAAAGGCGGTGCAGCTGACGCTCGGGGCCACTACATAGTCGTATCCGGCAAACAGTTTCTCCATTTTCTCTGCCAACCCAACGGCGTCTTTTTCCACGCCTCCGTTTGCCATAGGCTGGCCGCAGCAGGTTTGTCCCTTGGGGTATTCTACGTCCACTCCCAGCCGTTTCAGCAGCTTATACGAGGCTACTCCGACCTGGGGGAACAGGGCGTCTACATAGCAGGGGACAAACAGGCCGACCTTCATGCTACTTTACCTCTTTGCCAAACGGAAGCAGCGATGCCAGGGCCATTTTGAAGTGTTGCAGGCCCCAGGGGATTCCTATTATGGTTATGCAGCATATGAGTCCGAAGAATAAATGGCACGCGGCAATTTCCCACCAGCCCAGCACTAGCCAGAGTGCGTTCATAGTTATAGACAGGCATCCGGGCTCTTCTGGTTTGTTCACCATTTCGTGCCCGAATGGCCAGAGTGCGTACTGGCCCAGTTTGAACAGTTGTATCCCGAAGGGTATGCCAATTATGGTGATGCACATCACCAGTCCCACCATAAAGTAGATTATCGCAACAATGAGCCCGCCCAGCACGAGCCACAGCAAATTTCCAATAGTTTTCATATCACAAAGATAGCACAGATTTCCCAAACTGACCACCCCTCGATCGGGGTGGCTTTTTGTTATAAGCGACTCACTTGCTTTCGAAGATGACGATGTCCAGGCAATCTTCTATTTTTGCCAACATCTCCAAGGAAAGATTTTCGCTCCCTTTTACAATCTTTGAGATATATTGCTGGGTACAGCCAAGTTTTTCGGCAACCTGTTGTTGTGTCCATTTCATCGCCTCCATCTTGTCGAGCATTTTGACGGCCACCATCTGCGACCTGCGCAACCACGCCTTGTTGGCCCGTCGCCACTCTGCCTCTTCACGCCATTTTGATGGTGTTGGCGATTGATGTTTTCTCAAGTGTTCAATTGCTGTCCCCATAATGTGATATTTTATAGAGAATTCTGATAATCGTTAAAGCTGTCTTTATCAATAATTCCTTCACTAAGCAAATAATTCCGGACCCTCTCCATCTTTATGAGTTCCTTTAGGGTATGTTCCCTCTCAGCCATAGTCGCTGTTAGTTTAATCGCTCCGCCGGTCACTATAAATGCCCCCTTTTCCAAGCGTATCGCGTAAAGCCTCAGCCATGAAGGATGAATACTTTTTTGATTGAGCCGAGCCTTTTCTTTATCTAATATCAACGCTGCAGTTTGCCTATTATCAAGTGGTTTGAACAGTTTCTCCAAGTCCGCATCTGGACTTAAATCTAGAATTAAGCATTGTAGTCTGTCGCTATCATCAATTGTGTCAAATATAGCTTCGTTCACATCAGTCACCTTGAAGTAGCTTTCCAGATCTTCTTTGTTTTCAGTGAAGAAGTTCCGGAGCCATTCGACATCGTTCCACTGGGCAAATGATTCAAATAAGGCATTTTCCTCGTCATCATCATAACGAACGGCCCATAAACGTCCGTCATTAGTAATGTCATCAAACAGCATAATTCCTTTCTCTATGCAAAATTAATAATAATACTAGATTTTACAACTGTTAGTTGTTGAAATTCGGTGGCAACACAACAATTGATTATCGCCGCCAAGATAGCAGAACGCTCGTCACTCAACGACCGTTTTTCTCAAAACTTCCCATTTTGTCAGCCGGAAACAGAAAGAGTTTTTTCAGATATGACGATGATGCTTCAGAAACGAACATCCAGCCGCCTCTGGCTGCGGCGGGTGTAAAACGAAAAAAGGTGTTTCAGTATGGGCAGAAACACCTTAATAATTCGGACTATAACCACCAATAGGTGGACTATCATCACATAATGTTGTCACAAAGGTAGTGTTTCCTCACAATAAAACAAGCAATTAACTGTTCTGAAAAGACTAACTCATAAATCATAACGACTCAAGGAATGTATCAAGCTCTTCTTTTGTTTTGACGGAGGTAAACTCTCCCTCTGCAATCTGTTTCCGACCCTCGTCAACCTTGCGGAAAAACTCTTCCTTGGTCATAAGTACGTCATCTTCATTAATAGGAACTATCTTAAACGACCCAAGTGAGCGCGTTTTAAGCACGACGCCCTGGCCGCTTGCTGCAATTCCAAGATACTTGCTCTGATTAGAACGAAAATCTCTACTGCTGATAACTACCATAACTTATCGTGTTGATTATGTCGCAAATATACTTATTATAAGTTTGGATACCAAATTGGATACCAATCATCCGCCTCTGGCTGCGGCGGGTGCAATGCTTCTGGCAATCGCGGGCTTTTCAGCCTGGCTGAACACCAGGCAGAAAAGTACACTACCGTCCCGCGCCCCTCCGCCCCTCCTTTGCTCGGCCTTATACCAAAGCCTCGCAAAGCGGGGAACTATATTGCCCGAAGCATTCACCCGACCTCCGCGTACGGCGGCTTTCCGTCATAGAAGTAAAAAAGGCTCTGAAACTGCTGCAACTCTCGGCACCGATCGCCGAATCCTCAGAAGAATCAGAGCCCTGACTATTATCACAACAACGTCTGTAGCCATCTCCGAATTAATCCCGTAGACTTGACTATACGTTGATTATGAAAAGGCGTCTCAGGCGGGAGTACAGACATCGATCCAGAACCAAGCCTTTTGACGATTCCTTCGACAACCCCATTGCTGGGCCTGGCAAACATTTGAACCAGATCAAGAAGACTATTAAAACGCCCAGATGCAAAGGTGCGAATTGATTGTTCAGGCGGCAATTCCATACAAGCCTTGTATCTATTATTTGGTGGTTCTGGGAAGGCTTACTTTAGCAGTAAGAAACCAATAAATCTTTGAATTATGAATATATACAATGTGATTATCCTGGACGAGAGTGGGAGTATGTCGTCCATTTACAAAGAAACCCTGACCAGCATAAACGAAGTGCTGGGCGGTATCCGTAAAGACCAGGAGGAACATCCTGAACAGAAAAATTTCGTCACCATAGTGACATTCGAGGGCAATGGAATCAAAGGCATCAAGACTCGCCGCGACCGCGTCCCCATCGAGAGCATAAAAGACTTTTCAGAGTCTGACTACAGACCCGGCGGATGTACGCCGCTTTACGACGCAATGGGCAAAACTCTGAATGAGTTGGAGGGACTTGTCCACGAAGATGACCGCGTGCTGGCCACAGTGATAACCGACGGGATGGAGAATTCATCAGAAGAATACTCCGGCAAAACCATCAAAGCACTTGTGGACAGGCTGCGTGAGAAAGGCTGGACGCTGGCCTATATCGGTGCCAACCAGGATGCAGTGGAAGTGGCAAAAGACCTGCACATTGACAACGCTTTGGATTTCGATGCCGACGAAGATGGTATGGTGAGGATGAGCTTTGAGATAAGGAAAGCGAGGGCCAAGGCTGGTAAAATGTGGAAAAAGCAGAAAGAAGAAGGTATTTGTTGTTCTTTGCTTGACATCTTTGATGAGAAATAGCCTCAACCCCTTGGGTAGATGAGTTCCTGGTTCCTTTTATCTTGATAATTGTCTATATTTGTTATTCCAAGAAGGCAATAATGGACAAATCTCTTATCGACAATCTCTTCACCGGCACACCGTATAAAGCGGTGGACGCAGTGCCGTTTCCGGTCAATCCCCGGCACGTCTGGCTGATTAATAATTGGTGCGGGCAGATTGATTATTCTGACCGTATAGAGATTGAATCAAAACTGATAGAGAAAGGATATGAACTCAAGTGCTATGACTGGGTAATGCCAAACCTGTCGGCTGAGTCCATCGAGTATAACTTCCCTGGTCTTGACATTGACGTTGACGACCTATGTGAAGAAGCCTTCAATCAAGCAGTAGCTGAAGCCCTGGGGTTGAAAATGAAGCTTGGATTCCGTTATCTGGTCAGGTATGATCAAGAAGCGGATACCTTCTATGTGGTAGAAATTGAACTGCCAGGATGCCCGGATGAATCCAGAATAATGCGCAAGGCAGTTAAGGATATCTTCGATCTCGGCAGAGATGGTGATATCCGCTTTTCAATGCGGAAATCCAGCAGGGCGTCTGGCGTTGAAGTAATCGAGGGAGAGGCCATTCCCCCTGTCGGCCGCCCCACACGGAGTGAAAAAGATCTTCAGAAGTTGGCTGAAGAAGTGGAGGCAAAGATCGCACTGCTGGTAATGGATGATTTCCCCACATCTGTCATAGAGGCGTGGATTCAAAAAGCTGTAAAACTCAGCCGACTGAAGATAACCTCCGACTGGCGCATCCTCCTCACAGACTACGGCAAAGAAGTCAAAATGCGGCAGCTACCCAAAGCATTGTTCTTTTTCTTCTTGAAACACCCCGAGGGCTGCAGAGTCGCGGATCTGCAAGACCATAAAGACGAGATATACGCCATTTATAAGAAACTCACCATCCACGAGAACATCTTCTCCATCAAGAAAAGAATCAAGGACCTGGTTGACCCCTTCGGCAACTCATACAGCGAAAAGAGCGCTGCCGTCAAACTTGCCTTCAAGAGCGAAATCGCCGACAACATTGCCCAGAACTACTACATCCACGGCCCGCAAGGCGGTGTGAAAAGCATCAGCCTAGACAGATCGCTGGTAGAGTGGGAGGTGGAGGTGTAAACAAAGACTCCCGACCTCCGCGGGGGTCGGCATTTTCAATGCTAAAAATGGGTTATTATTAAAGTTAATGAATCTGTAATCAAACGGCTTTTCAACGTCTTGTGTCAAAGAAATAGTATCTTTATTTTTGTTATCTTTGCAAATCAAAGAGAGGATATTAAGCATTAATGGACAAATTGTCTACTCGTAAACTTGTTGATGGGTACCACAAGGCATTCATCGATGCTACCCTTGAATCCGACCCAACCTTTTCACCCAGCCTGCTTTCGAATTCTCATGGAAGAAAAGTCTTGACTGCTATCGAGAAGGAAATGAAAGGATGTGACGACCTGTTTATCAGCGTTGCTTTTATAACAATGGGCGGAATTGCGCCACTCCTTGGAACGCTCAAGGATCTTGAGAAGCAAGGAATTCGTGGCCGTATTTTGACAACGGATTATCTGATGTTCAGCGACCCTAGGGCATTGAATAAGCTTGCTTCGCTAAGTAATCTGGATGTCCGCATTTTCAAAACAGGCGATAACAATGTCGGTTTCCATACAAAAGGATACATGTTCCATAATGGGGACAGTCTTCGGATAATAGTTGGCAGTTCCAATCTTACACAAGATGCTATCACGAAGAATCATGAGTGGAATACCCGGCTTGTGTCCTCTATGAGCGGTTCATACGCGAAGGATGTGGAGGCGGAATTCAATGACCTATGGGATTCCTCGGTCTGTTATGAAGAGTATCGGGATGATTACGCTGTCCTATATGAGAACAGCAGAAAAGAGCGGGATGAAATAACAAGACTAACAAGGACTCTTGATCTTGGCTATTCTAAGGTTCTACAACCCAACTCCATGCAGGAGCTCTTCTCGATCAACATAGAGGAAATTATACGCGCCGGCGGTAAAAGGGCTATGCTCATCTCTGCTACCGGAACTGGTAAAACATATGCTTCTGCATTTGCTATTCGTCGCTTATTCTCTGAAAATATCCTAAAAGGGAAAAAGGCTCTTTTCCTTTCTCATCGTGAGCAAATTAATCGTCAAGCACTCAAGAGTTACAAACGTATATTTGGCAAGAATATTCAGATGGAACTCTTAAGCGGCACCAATAATGATGTCAGCAAAGCCAAGAATGCTTCTTTCCTGTTTTCGACGATGAATATGATGGCCAAAGAGCACATAAGAGAGAAGTTTGGTCCTCAGGAGTATTCTGTGATTGTCCTTGATGAGTGTCATCGGTCAGGTGCAGAGAGCTATCAAAAGATTATTAGCTATTTCCATCCGGAGCTGTTGCTTGGCATGTCAGCGTCGCCAGAGAGAACGGATAGTTTTGATGTATTCCAACTCTTTGATCATAATATTGCCTGTGAAGTACGTCTCCAGCAAGCCCTTGAAAATGATATGCTTTGTCCGTTCCATTATTTCGGTATTACGGATCTCGAAATAGAGGGTGAAGATAATAGCGATTTGAGTCGGTTTAGATATTTAACTTCTGATAGGCGCGTTAAGTATATACTTGATAGAGCGGAGTATTATGGTTTTAGTGGCGACAGAGTAAAAGGATTGGTCTTCTGTAGCCGGAAAGATGAAGCGAAGGAATTGAGTGATAAGTTCAATGCAACCGGGAGGTATCAAACAATAATGCTTTCTGGTGAAGATTCTCAGCAAGAGCGGGAAAAAGCTATAGAACGGCTGGTCTCAGATTCACGTCCGGATAAACTCGACTACATCTTCACCGTTGATATTTTCAATGAAGGTGTTGATGTCCCTGAAATTAATCAGGTTATTCTTCTTCGTCCAACCGAATCTCCTATCATTTTTGTTCAGCAACTTGGTCGCGGTCTTCGTAAAGCCGAAGGGAAAGAGTTTGTGATAGTACTTGACTTCATCGGGAACTATCAGACCAACTATATGATTCCCATAGCATTATCTGGAGATCGGACAGGAAATAAGGACAATATCCGCCGTTCATTGATGGAAGGGAACAATATCATAAAAGGTGCCTCCACCATCTACTTTGATGAAATTGCTCGTGACAGAATATACAAATCTATTGATGCTGCCAATCTTAATCAGATTCGCCTCCTCAAAAAGGAATACCTGTCTTTGAAGTATAAGCTGGGCAGAATTCCTCATCTAAAAGAATTTGATGAGTTGGGCGAATTAGATCCGCTACGCCTCATTGACAAAAAAGGCTCATATCAAGCATTCCTCAGAGATTACGAGGAAGATTTTACAGAGAAGTGGTCTGACAAGCAGTATCAGATACTGGAATTCATCTCGCGAAAATTCGCATCTGGAATGCGGATTCATGAGTTGGCATTGTTAAGAATTCTTATTGACGAGCCAGATTTAGCTGATTTGTGGGAGCCCCTTTTGGCCAATCGTTATGGGGTGACGCTGGATGAAAAAACACGAGCAAGTGTTGTTTCTGTATTAAGTGGGATTTTTTTCCGCGGTGAGAGATTCCATATTGCATTGGCAAAAGAGAGCCATGGCGTTTTCTCCCTTTCTGATGTTTTCAAAAAAGCGTTGAAGAATGAGGCATTCCATGATGCAGTCCGTGAGTTGCTGGAATTCGGCATCTACAGACATAATCGTGATTATTCCCATTTGTACGCTGGGACTCTGTTTAATCTATACAAGAAGTATACGTACGCCGAAGTTTGTTGGCTTTTAAACTGGAAGAAAGAGGAAGTCTCTCTAAATATTGGTGGCTATAAATATGACTCTTACTCAAAGACTTACCCTATCTTTATTAACTATGAGAAAGACGAGGGTATTACAGCTACCACCAAGTATGAAGACAGATTTACAGATCCTTCTTCGTTAACAGCTATTTCCAAAAGCCGACGTACTGTAGATTCTGAAGATGTCCAGAATGCTATTCATAGCGAAGAACGTGGCATCTTAATGCCGCTCTTCGTTAGGAAGAATAAGGATGATCAGACATCCAAGGAATTTTATTTCTTGGGTACTATCCGTCACAATGGCCATCTGCATCCATTTGTGATGAATGATACGGAGGATGTTACAGCTGTAGAAATTGGGTATAAACTCGATACTCCGGTCGAGAACAATCTTTACGAGTATATAACAGAACAATCATTATGAAAACCATAGAGGTCGTAGCGGCCATAATCAGAAAAGAAGATAAGATATTTGCCACTCAGCGGGGATATGGTGATTTCAAAGACTGGTGGGAATTCCCAGGAGGGAAGATGGAAGTAGGAGAGACCCCAGAACAAGCACTCACTCGGGAAATAGAAGAAGAACTTTCCACGGAAATTAGAATAGAAAAATTTCTGCATACAGTCGAATTTGACTACCCGAATTTTCACCTTACGATGCATTGCTATATATGCACACTTGCATCTGATGCCCTTCATTTAAATGAGCATGAAGCTGCTCGATGGCTCTCAATAGGTGAGTTTTATAGCGTAAAATGGCTGCCTGCCGATGAAGAATTATTACCAATGATAATTCAAGAGATGTAAGTTCGGCATGCCCGATTGGTTTATTTGCCAATTAAGAATAATTATACTACATTTGTCTGTCGTTTAATTTAAAGTGGGGACACCACGGTAAAAACGTTTGATTAAACTATGGATAAAAACCTTAAGAAATTTTTGTCTTACGAGACTTATTCTCGTGCCCAGATCCTTGATGATCATACTGTAGAGGTGCAAACGAAAGATGGAGAACTGTTCAATATCACATCTGATGTAGCTAAGTACAGTAGCGATGAGTACAAAGCGTATGTGCTTCATTTAATTGAATTCATCTTTGACCGCAACTTTTCTGACGACAAGGAGCAGATGGTAAACAGGATTACGTCTGACTTTCTACGCAATGCAGTTCCTGCATTGGGAATGGACTATGGTAATCGAATGCCCGAGCGTGTTCGGATTGGTCAGCGTATTCGCGAGCTACGTGAAAAGAAAAGAATGGAGGCTCGTGACCTGGCTCTTCTTACCGGAATAGACGCAGCAAATTTATCCCGTATCGAGCAAGGAAAGTATTCAACAGGTATTGATATTCTGTCTCGGATTTGTGTTGTTCTGGATGCGCACCTTGATTTGATTTCGAACGACAAAAACAGGTAGTCTAATGGAATCAAATAATCTTATTGATGTATTCGACTGCGAAAAGCAGTGCGAATACAAGGGGCGTCAGTATCTAGTCCGGGATAATGGCGCTATAATGAGGCTACCTAAGGAAGGAGCACGTTTTTGTAAGTATGACAACGTATGGACCTTTGGGCGCAAAGACCCGAAGACTGGATATATGTTGCTTTCCAGTATTATTCGTGTCCATCAAGTAGTATGTACTGCATTCCACGGGCCCGAGCCTCGGCCAGGAATGGTGGTTGACCATATAGATACTAATCGCTGTAATAATCGCCCAGAGAATCTGCGGTGGGTGACCAAGCTCGAAAACATTCTCCTCAATCCTATCACAAGGGCAAAAATAGAACTGATATGTGGTAGCATAGAGAACTTTCTGTCAAATCCTAAGTTGTTGTCTGGCCATGAATCTGAGAATCGGAACTATACCTGGATGAGAACTGTAACGAAAGAAGAGGCTGCGTTTACTTTGAAGCGATGGGCGGAATGGGCGGCAAAGCCTATAGAAGATCGTAAATCAAAAGGTAACAGATTCGAAATAGGTGAGTGGGTTTATTCAGATACAGAAACGAGCTACACACCATCTCCTGAAGAAGAACGAGAGGTCCAAGAAGCAATGCGATGGAACGGGTTTGAACACCTTAAATACGATGTGGCTTCCATACGTCAGAATGATTATGAAAGACGGATGGAATTAGACTATGGGCTAAAAGATTCTTTAACCCCTGGCGCAAAACAATTGAACTGGAAGACCTCGACTGAGTTTTTATTGTGCCCAAAGGCGGGAGAAGATGTATCATTGTCGAACTACCTTATGAATTTATCTAAAGATAGCGTTTTTTCGCGAAATGAATATGGAGAAAGTATGGTCGTAGAAGCGGGTTATAACCCAGATAAAGAGACTCTTTACGTATTAACGACTTTGCCAAGTCCCATCAAACAGTTTGCACTTTGTAAGATTTTCATTAAAAATGATGCATTTGTCCACGAGAGTCTTTGCTCTTTTTTCAAAGAAGATGGAGGAAGGAAACGCTTTACTCTCGCAATGGGTCAAGAGTGGACTGGAGGAGATGTGTTTGATGATCATTGCTAATGTGAAATTCCGCTTCAAATTGACCACCTCGTTGCCCTCTTTGGTCTTAAAGATAAAACCCCAAACAGGGAGCAGGCGAGTGCGGCTTTACCCCCTACTGCTGAATTTAGGAATCTGATGAAGGAAAAGATGACGGCGACAATTTGGTGCGGATTGAGATGTCATTTTAGCGCGTATAATCCTGCTAGTGATTATCTGTTAATCATAAAGTTGTTTATCTTTGTTAACATATAGTCTGCTTAAATATGAAAGGAAGAGCCTCTTACTTGATGAAATTCCTTGATGGATCGCAAAAGCGCTTCATCATACCTGTATATCAAAGGAACTACGACTGGAAAAAGGAGAACTGCAAGCAGCTGTTCGATGACCTGGTCAGTGTCATAAAAGAAGGGAAAGAGACGCACTTCTTCGGAAGCATTGTATCATATGCCCACAGCAGGGATGAGGTTGTCCTGATTGACGGCCAGCAGCGTATCACCACAGTATCGCTCATACTCATCGCCATTCTCAATGCGCTGAAAAGCGGCACCATGAAAACCGATGATGATACGCTTGCGCTGCGCATCGAGGACTACCTGGTCGACAAGTATGACAAGACGGAGCGCAAGGTTCGCCTGAAGCCGTTCCGCGATGATTGCGTCGCCTTTGACCGGCTCATCTACAAGGATGAATCAGAATACATCCCCGAATCCAAAGTCACGATTAACTATCGGTATTTCTACGATCGCATCGTCACATATAAGGAACTTACAGTCGATGAATTGTTTCTTGCCGTCAACAACCTAGAAATCATTGATATTGAACTTGAGCCGGAGCACGGCGATAATCCCCAGCTCATTTTTGAAAGTTTGAACTCCACTGGCCTCGACCTGACGGAGTCCGACAAGATCAGGAACTTTGTGCTTATGAATCTGGAACCTGCAGTGCAGGAGAATTACTACGATAAGTATTGGAACAAGATTGAGAGATGCAGCCGCGATGAACTTGATAGTTTCGTGCGTAACTACTTGACCATTAAACAAGGCATCATTCCTACATTGAAGGGTATCTATCCGGCATTTAAGGCCTATACAAAATCGCAGAGTAACATTGAAAGCGTCCTGCAGGATATGCTTGTCTATGCTGCCGCCTATCAAGATGTGGTGACATTCAATGTAGGAGACGAGGGTGCCAATGAAGTGGCGAAACGACTGGATCTTCTGGATATGACCGTTGCTTATCCTTTCCTGATGGCATTCGTCGCTTATGCGAAGGAAACCAGTATGGATGGAAAGGAAATCTACAATGTTTTTTCCTGTGTAGAAACCTTCATTTTCCGCCGTTTAATGTGCGACTTGCCAACCAGCGCTCTCAACAAGATTTTTGCAACGTTGCACAATTCCGTTATTAAGAACAAGCGAGAGACTGATTCATACTCCTCCGTGATGATATACCTTCTGGAGAGCCGAAGGCTTTCAAGCGCTTTCCCGAAGGACGAGGAGTTTATCAGTGGCTTTACTACCAAGAACATTTATTCTATGCGGGGCAAGAATAAGGAGTACATCTTCGAGCGTCTTGAGAACGGCTCCAGTAAGGAGAAGAATGATGTCGTGGGTAATATCGAGAAGGGCATTCTCACCATCGAGCACATTATGCCTCAGACCTTGACTACAGCGTGGAAACAAGCGCTTGGCGAGGACTGGGAAGCAATCCAGGAACGCTGGTTGCACACCATCTCCAACCTGACGTTAACTGGCTATAACTCCAATTATAGCAACAGGACCTTCCAGGAGAAGAAGACCATGAAGAATGGTTTTGTTGATAGCGGCATACGTCTGAACCACTTTGTCGCCCAGTTTGATAAATGGGATGAGGAAGAGCTGAACAAACGCAAGGCTAAGCTGTCCGAGATGGCACTTGAAATCTGGACGTATCCAATTACTGCCTTTGTGCCCGAGCAGAAGGAAGACGATATAGTGTTCCTTTCTGAAGACAATGGCGTTGCTACGTATAGAGATATCCAGTACTTTATTTTTAGAGAGGAACGTCAAGAAGTTGCAAGTTGGGCCGAGATGATGTGGGAGGTCGTGAACAAGTTATATGTGATGAATCCGGCCATTCTGTATCAAGAAGCAGCTGGCAACAACGTCTGGTTCGCTACCAGCGCAGTATCCAAGAACTACCGCAAACTGGCCGAAGGTCTTTATTATTGTCCGACGAGCAGTAGCACCTGGAACAAGATGGCAATCCTTAAGAATCTTTTCCGTCTATATGGAATTGATGAAGATGATCTTTCATTTGGTCTTCAGCCAAAGAAAGAAGAGGTTGTCCGTGATATTTCACATATAGAAAGAGTTGTGCGTAAGGAGCCTCGAATATGGTTGCTTCCTGCCAACGGTAATTATTTCGATCACGATGGCTGCTTTAAAAAATATGGCTGTATATATTGGCGCCAGAACTATAATTTTCTTAAAGGTGATACTGTTTATGTCTATTCTACAGCACCTATCAGTTCAATTCGTTACAAAGTTATTGTTGAACAGAGTGACTTGGCTTTCTCCGATGAAATGGAGAAAGAGAGGGAATTCTACTTTAATTCAGCTGACTTTGACAGAATGAAGCAACATAATAGAATGGCATTATTCTCTCTTGTTGAAGAAACAGAGTCAGATAAACTTGGTTACGAAGATCTTTTGCAGCATGGAATGAATGGCCCTGTTCAGGGAGTATTAAATCTTTCTCTCTCGGCTTACGCCGAGTTGCTGAAATATATTGAGGATAACTTCTGATACTATAGGGTTTTTAAGAACAAACCGATAAAAAGTAACAACGTGGACAGTATGAACGAGAATAATGGTAGTAATGGTAGTTTCTTTCCTACGCTCATAGCAATTATTTTTGCTGGAATACTTGGATTAAATGTTTACCACACAGAGAAGCTAAAGGAAGAAGTGGCTTCGCTGGGTGAGACGGTGAATCAGCTATATGGACGAATCGATTCGCTTCAGATGCAGAATCACATTCAGAAGCCTGCGCCGGCAAGGGTGGCATCGTCGGTGGTGCAAAAGCCGAAAGCCAGTCAGGCCGCAGTTCCGTCATCGAGTGTCGTCGGAAGGGTTGCTGTGTCAGCCAAGGCTAAGGTGGAGAATAGGTATGTTTTAGGCACGACTTATTTGCCAAAGGTTTCCACTGGGCCGACGGGTGTGGTAGTGATAAATGTTACAATGGATAGGGTCGGCATTGTGAGTGCTGTTTCGGTTAATGGTTCTACGACCATTGCAGACGAGGATGTTATCGATGCTTGTAAGGAAGCTGCTTTGAAAACCAGCTTTGGGTATAACCCGGAAGCTCCAAATAAGTCAACTGGAACGATAACGTATACATTCACTGCAAGGTAGTCATCATTTCCGTTTCCGGAAAAGCCATTTCTGTATGGCCAAATAAGTTTGGAGGAAATTGATTATTCTATAACTTTGCAGTACTTCTAGTGTTGCTTTAGAGTCAACTTCACTAAAGGCATTTCAGCCCCAACTGGAATGCCTTTTTTGTTAGTGCTCGATAAGGACCAACGGGGCAGATTTTTGCCCGGAAAGCATTGCAAGCGGAGGCATCTGCACCGAGCGGGCTGGCAATCCATCGTGAAATCTTCCATACGTTTTCAAAAACAGAAATAGTTTTCAACAAGTAGACGCAACGTCTTGCTTGTGATGGGGTATCGTGCTAGATTTGGGGAAAATATGTGTGCTATGGAGATACCGCAGGGAAACACCCGGGAGGATATCAAGGCCCGGAGACAAATCATCAAAGACTTTTATGCTCAGTGGATATCTGCTCATCCGGAGAAGCGGGTGTGGAATAAATCGCTGAAAGCGTATATCTATGTGAAGTTCCAGTCGATCAATGAAACGCTCGGGCATGCATCTGGTACATTTGAGTCAACGCTTGCTGTGTTTAAGCTAAACGAATTATTGACATCAGCCAAGGTCATTGAGAAAAAGCCCAAGAAACAAGAAGATAAGAATCAGAAGATGTTCTCCGAGATAATTATCCTGAAACTAGGTAACATCAAACTAACAGTTGGTAAGCAGAAAAATACAGGGGACTATATCCAGTATTGTGTCACAGTTCCTGGAGTTAGAATGATAAAAAAATAAAAGCCGCCCAGGCCGCGACTTTAGATGGGGCTCGTATTAACAAATGTTAAGAGGGTTGTCAACCCTTTCCGAAATCCCCGTGACGATTCCATTGCAAAGGTATAAACTATGTTTGATTCTGCAAGATAATCTGCCACATTTTATGTCTTGTCCCGCGAAAGCGCTGGGGCTAACGTGGCGACACGGGAGCTCCCAGCGGGGGATGAATGTCACCGAAAGGCTTTAAGGAGGGTGCCGGTCGCGCTGCTTTAAGGGTTTACCTTCACTAAGTGGGAGAGGGGCGCTTTTGCGGGCCCGGTGATGAGAGAGCGAAGGTGCAGATATAGTCCGTAGCTTGAATGCTTTCCGGGGCAGATTTTTGCCCGGAAAGCATTGCAAGCGGAGGCATCTGCACCGAGCGGATATCGTCCTTCCCGTTTCTGGAAAAACTATTTCTGTTTTAGGCTCTCAATATGGGAGAATTTGAGAAAAACGTTCGTTCTGTGACGAGCGGATGGGTACCTTTGCACAGAATTATTTATAACCGTCATCTTAACTTTTATGTTAAGAAAATAATTGTATCTTTGTATTAATTTATTTGTGACGTATGACTAGGAGAGTAGAGTTCGTTCCTTTATTGTTGACGGAAACCACCGACATCTTTACTATCAGATTAAATGGAGAAGATGAAACGGAGTTCCATAAATTTTTCATCCTGTTCAAGGACACAAAGGATAAGTATTTGAAAGATGACCTTGACAGAATAATAGCTGCTATCGATAAAATAGCAAGTAACGGTGCTTTAGAGAATTACTTTAGGGTCGAAGGGAAGATGAAAGACAGGGTATGTGCTATACCACTGTTGATTTCCAGGAGAAATGTTTCAGAGCATGGATCCTTGAGATTATTTTGTCTACGAGTCTCTGAAAGCCTGATTATTGTAGGAGGTGGAGGACTTAAACTGTCCCGAACATATGAACAAGACGACAATTTGGCAAGTGTTGTTTCGCTTCTTCAGGCTGTGGATGAAAAATTAGTCGAATTAGAGAAGAACGGCATTAATTTGAATGAAGAATTGGAACAAATTGTTGTCGATATAGATTAGTTATGGCATCCATTAAATACATTCATCCTGATTTTAAAGAAGCCGTCTCTGCCGTTTCTCCAGAAATTAAAAAAGAGGTTGGCTATTCGTTTGATATTGCCGCCAGAATTCGTTCAATTTTAGTTAAAAAAGGCTTATCACAAGCAGAATTTGCCCGTATGATTGGCAAAAAAGAGGCAGAGATATCAAGATGGATGAGCGGCACCCATAACTTCACAATTCGGACAATATCAGTGATTGAAACTGTTCTAGGAGAGACCGTGATCAGTGTAAAGAAACCGTATTGATCTATTTGATTGACGTAATATATATAATATTGCAAGCTAAGGCATCTGCACCGAGCGGGCAGGGCAGTTAAATGATTGAGACTAGCAGCAGGTCGTGAGCGAGCTGGTGAAGGCCGCTTTCTATCTTCTTCGCTTGCGTATCCGAGATGTATGTGTCGCCACTTTTGTAGTGGCGCATAAGGCTGGGGGAGATGCCTATCTTTTCGGCGAACTTTGAAACATTGATAAAGTCAAAGGCATTGAATAGCGCAGAGATGTCGTACTTGTATGTAAAAGTGAGATCCTTTAGCTCTGCCGGTAATTCCTGATGGCTGTCACGGTAGAATTCCAGAAGATCGTTGTAGCCGGCCATCATCTCTTCTTTAGCCTCCTCTACACTGCTTCCGCTGCCGTGTAAAACAGTCTTGAGGTTCTCGGTAAAAACTGAGTACCCGTCGCCGTCCTTTTCTATTATTGCAAGAGCTTTCATATCATTTTTGTTACAAATATAGCACAAAAATGTGATACAGCAAAACTATTATTGCTGCAATATAGTAGCCATGATCTTACTCCTGGAGGAATAAATCTCAATTTCTCCCAAATTGAGAATAAAGTATGTTCGGGAAAGGATGTTGTGTTTTCGAAGTCAGAAATACTTTCTACAATCGGACAGGCACACAAAAAAAGGTAGCCTGGGACGCTACCTTAAGGGCTCGAATCAAGTTGCCTTGAGAGGGTTGTCATCCCTTCGAAACGAATTCCCTGCGACGATTCCATTGCAAAGGTATAAACCATGTTTGATTCTGCAAGATTATTTGCCGCAATTAATGTCCCGTCCCGCGAAAGCGCTGGGGCTAATGTGGCGACACGGGAGCTCCCAGCGGGGGATGAATGTCACCGAAAGGCTTTAAGGAGGGTGCCGGTCGTGCTGCTTTAAGGGTTTACCTTCACGAAGTGGGAGAGGGGCGCTTTTGCGGGACCGGTGATCGAAGAGCGAAGGTGCAGATAAAGTCCGTAGCTTGAATGCTTTCAGGGGCAGATTTTTGCCCGGAAAGCATTGCAAGCGGAGGCATCTGCACCAAGCGGACACTGTCATTTCCGTTTCTGGAAAAACTATTTCTGTTTTGAGCTCTCAATATGGGAGAATTTGAGAAAAAGTCTCGTTTTAGGGCTGTGCGCGTGCATATATTTGCACACGACATAATTGACGGCGCATAGCCTACACCTGAAAGGATAATAGTAGTGCAAAAACAAAAGGAGCCGGCAAGCCGACCCCTAATGGGAAGGTACCCGAAAACCTCCTTTTGGTGAACGTAATGTTCAAATTACTATCTATCAAGATTGTGATTATCATAGTTAAACGATAATCATAATCTTTGGGGCTGTCAAAATATTTTGCCCAAGACAGCCCCTTTCGGGTGTTTATGCAAAGATAGTAATCCTATCTGGGATTGCAAATAATTATCGGAGGCATTTGCACCGAGCGGGCAGGGCACAAAAAAAGGTAGCCTGGGACGCTACCTTAAGGGCTCGAATCAAGTTGCCTTGAGAGGGTTGTCATCCCTTCGAAACGAATTCCCTGCGACGATTCCATTGCAAAGGTAAGAACATCTTCGTTAAGAGCAAGCGCAATTGGCACTACGCAAGGATGCTTTTTAAGATATCGATTTCAAGCGCTTTCTCAAGCTTTGAAATAGTTTCCAGTGTCATATTGACACTTCCCTTCAGTAGGTTAGAAATATACTGCTGCGTACAGCCCAACCTACCCGCGAGATCGGCTTGCGTTACTGCATTGTCCTCCATTGCTTTCAATACCTTTAAAGTAATAGCGCGAGAATACTTGAGCCACGCAGCATTATCTCTGCGCCACTGAGCCGCCTCTCTCCAGTGCGATGGGGCAGAGGATTGATTGTCTTTAAGAAAGTCAAGAGTCTTGTTCATTACAGATTCCTATTTTGCCGATTCTGTCAAAGGTCATAGCCATCTACACAATTAGTAACAAAGATATTAACAATATTTGTATTGTACAACTTTAATGTTGTGAAAGCCTCGGTTTAATAGAGGCTTGCTACGCAAGATAGTGGTATAATGATGATATGGGAGGAATAATTCTCAATTTCTCCCATATTGAGAATAATGTATGTTCTGGAAAGGTTGTTGCGTTTCTAAATACAGAAGAACTTTCCTTGTTCGTTGTCTTTGTCCCGAGCGTGCTGGGTACAAAAAAGGAGCCGGCAAGCCGACCCCTAATGGGAAGGTACCCGAAAACCTCCTTTTGATGAACGTAATGTTCAAACTCATCATCTTTAGGATAGTGGTTATCATCATTAAGAGATAGCCGCTATCCGTGGGGCTGTCAAAATTTTTTGCCCAAGACAGCCCCTTTCGGGTGTTTATGCAAAGATAGTAATCCTATCTGGGATTGCAAATAATTATCGGAGGCATCTGCACCGAGCGGGC
>JAEEGL017414715.1_pt1 | contig 18381 bp, 19 predicted proteins | sample 9134231 | NCBI WGS metagenome assembly JAEEGL01 (sample SAMN16246548, study PRJNA631951) | gut metagenome | biome: gut microbiome; feature: rumen; material: fiber-attached | host: Bos | place: Iran: Karaj | collected 2018-10 | reverse complement strand
GGTCGATGTGGCACCAGGGTTGATTACCAGCGTGTACTTTTTGTTGCTCATTGTATTATGGTATTAATTATTATTATCAAAAATCAAGTGCAAAGATAATAAAAAAAAACAGATTTTTACAAAGAATTTATCAACTTTGTTTCTCATAAGTTGCAATGTGCTGATAGTCAACATGTATATTTTCAATCCCTGCCCTTCGGGTGCCCTCCGGCGGCAAGAGTCACCACCTCCGTGCTGCCTCATGCCGCCTGTCGGCTGCACTCATTTGCTGATGACCGGGTCCCTATTCCACCCGCTGCCCTCGGCTGTTGAGGAGTATGCCCCGATTGTAGTGGGTAAAGCAGAGGTAAAGGTCCTTGTCCACAGCCTCTATCCTCATATACGACGGCGGGGTGACAACGTGCCCGTCGGGCGACATGAGGCCGTACCATCCGAATTCCGCCTCGTAGCGCAGGCAGGTGGCCACAGCCTTGCGCGTGGGGCGCTCGTCGCTGTCATAGGTCACGTAGCCGTCATCGTCGTCCGTGGCGTTGGGATAGAGAACCTCGCGGGTGTCGTACTGCATCAGCTCCGCTTCGTCTATCTCGTTCTTGCACTTCAGGCGGCCGTCTATGCCGAAGGTGCTCTTCGTGTGGTCGCTGTAGATGGCGTAGATAACGGTGTCGTCGATTTCGAGCGAGGCCGGGGTGAGGGGGATGACGGTGTCCAGGTGGAAGGTGAGGACGGCCTCTTGGTTGTCCAGGCGGACATGCCAGAAGGTGTCTATCGGGAGGATACTCTCATATCGGGGTTCGATGACCCAATCGCCCTGATGGTCTATGAGGCCCATGTGCTGGTCGTTGCTGTCGTACACGGCGCACAATCCGTTGCGGAAGACGAAGTCTTTCCCGTCACCCACGTAGCCGAACCTTTTCCCCATGGCCGGCTGCCCTTGGTCGTCGATGAACTGGATCTTCCCCTCTCTCACCACCGCCGCTAGACCTTCCGAGAAGATCCAGGCGTGGCTGTATTGCGGTTTCACCACCAGGTGTCCGTCCCTCAGGTGGAAGTATCCGCGCAGCTGGCCGTCGCTGTAGCACACCAGCGAGTCGCCCTCCTTGGGCCCGACCACCCATTCCACATCCTTCACCAGCTTCTTGCCTTTGGCATTGGCCACATAGCCTAAGTCGTTGTACATCGAGCCGTAGAACACCAGGTCGTCCGTCAGCCTGTCCTGAACATAGTATTCGTCATCGTCGCTGCTGAACAGGCTGCTGGGACTCCAATCCAGTTCGTCCAACAATTCCACTGCTGCTCGCAGCGTCCAGAAGATGACCACCAGCGCGAAGCCGGTGCCCACGATGCGCCGCAGGATGCGGCTGTACTTCGTACTGTCGTTTTTCATGCCGAAGAGTGTCGCCACCCAGTCCACTACCGTCGTGAATACGGATTTGATCTTTTTCATCATAATGCTTACTTTTTTTTGTTATTAAAAATTTTTTGCAAAACTAGTCATTTCCAACCACCTGCGCAAGCGCCGCACCCCCTCTTTCCGCAAACCCCGCCTCCTGTTGTACGAACAGCCCTCCTGCCGTACAAACCGCCTCGCCCGCCCTTGTTCCTTCCTCGCCCCTCATTGTTCAATTTCATACATATAGAGCCCCCTAATGTCGAAAATCTATCATCCCTGGACAAAAAGTTGACTTTTTTCAATAACTGAGTTTTATCAATGCAACATAATCTCAATGGAACCAAGCAAAGAATTCTACGCGTTTATAAGCCACAAGCGGGAGGATGATTCGATTATATTGGAAAGAATGTAGAATTGTTAAATATGTATAATTTTATATGCGAAGTAATATAGATAGAAAAATATTACGTAATTTTGCATTCGATATAATATAATTTCCATGATGGCAAAAACACAGTTATCGGCAGTTGTGAAGGCGTTACGCAAGGAGTACGGCCTCACGCAGGAGGACCTGGCTATGAAATCGGGAGTAGGACTCTGTTTTGTACGCAATCTTGAGCAAGGGAAACCTTCGCTGAGGATGGACAAGGTAAACCAGCTCCTTGACCTGTTCAACTATGAACTAACGGCCACGAAGAAGGTATGAGACAGGCTGAAATATATCGCAAAACCATACTTGCTGGTCGAATCACAAATCACTAAATATTAGTTCTTTTAGTTCTGATTGAGATCCCCAATTCCAATCAAAAGTGCAAAACATTGAAAAGTTACCAATCACCATTCACTAAATAATAGTTCTTTTAGTTTTGATTGAGATCCCAATCCCATTCGTCCGGGCGATGCGTTACGAGGGTGGGTTCGATGGCGGCCTGCTCTTCGGGAGCAAGCTCGTCTTCGGGCTCGCAGCAGTCGGAGGTGCCTATGCCGGTGTCCTCGCGCAGCAGGCCGTAGACGAGGGCGTCGTAGTATACGCCGTCACCCTTGCTCACGGTCCGACGCAGCGTGACTTCGAGCACAAAGCCCACCTTCTCCACCATGCGGGCGGAGGCCCGGTTGGGATGATACACAATGGCTGTCAGTCGGTCGAAACTCCGGCGGCGGAAGGCCGTCTCCACCATCTGGCGCACGGCCTCGGTGCCCACTCCCCGATGGCAGGCTTCGCTGACGAGCATGCAGCCCACATGGCCGTCGCCGCTCCGCACCCCATCCTGGCGCACCACCTGCACGTGCCCCACAAGCCGGCCGTCGAGGAACACTGCCCTGTAGAAGTCACCGTTGTAATCCTCTCCCACCTGCATCCTTTTCAGCTGCCGTTGGGCCTCACTAATATCGGTACAGCGGAGCTCCTCGTCCTCATAGGCGAAGTCCACGTGCTCCATCATCTCTATATAGCTGTTGGCATCCTTTGTTGTCCAGGGTTTCAATGTGATGTTCATCATTCTTCGTCAAAGAATTTGCGTATAAGATTGATCCTTTCGGCCATCTCTTCCGTGAGTTCGGGGGTGTTGAACGTGGGCTCGGGGAGGAGTATGCCGTATACTTTTTCGTCCATGACTTCCAGCCCCTTGCGGACGCCGTTGCGCACGGTGCCCTCATAGGCGAACCCGTTCTTCTCGAGCACCCGCACGGCAGCGGGGTTGTCGCCTATGACGCTGGCCTGCAGACGTTCGAAGCTGCCCTTGTGGACAAACTCGCCGTCATGGTAGCATTGCAGCGCCTCGCGCACCGCCATCCCTACGGCTTGCGACCCTATGCCCTGTCCGCAGTATTCGGGCAGCAGTATCACCCGCAGGATGCCCGTACGGCGGTATACTCCCCCGCAGCGCGACACATTGAGGCAGCCTGCCGTCTCGCCGTCCACCTCTATGGCATAGTGCAGCTCGTCGCCCCATAGCAGGCTGTCCACCATCCCCATTATCCAGCGGCATTCGCACCCTTCCGAGTAGCATTCCGGCAGCCATCCGTCGGTGAGCCTGTGGTCGCCCCGCTGCGTCAGCTCCACGAAGGCCTCCCTGTCCCGCTTGCTGAGACACCACTGCCGCAGCTTGACAAAGTGAAACCGGTATATATCGCGTTCGTGATCCATCTGTTCTGCTATTCGTATTGTTCGTAAGTGGTCTTTGCTTGGCTAACCAATCGTACAGCATGTTCAAGCTGGTACTTGAGCTCTTCGTCATTCTCGAAGAGAAACTCGATAGTGGCCACCACACCAGAGCCCGCAATGTAGTATTTGCTGTGTTTCAGCCGTTCGTTGAGGCTGTTGCAGCGTTCAAGCACCTGCTGGCGCTCACTGTCAGGAACGTTTTTCACCACAGGGACCAACACAATGCAGTCGTCGGGCGATTTCTCGTTGTAGCAGATGTGGACGTCATGCATCTGGAATCGTATTTCGACGATGAGGTCGTCCACCTCCGTCACCTTGAAATGCAATTGCTGACAGACGTCGGTCAGCCGGTCGCGAAGCGTTCTCATGCCACTTCCTCCTCTCTTTCTGTGTCGAAGTCGCCACGAAGTACGCGGTTGAAAGTGTGGGCCGCACTCTGGAGCACTCGAATGGCATATTCGAGCAACTCCTCGAGGTTGACCCACTTGAACAGCGGGTACTCAAACGTCGCCCATACCATCTCCTCAGCGTAGGTGATCTTGGCATATTTGATGATATTGTTGACTTGGTTGATGATGGGCATCAACAACTCGGCGTTGTCGTCGGTTGCCGCGAAGATGTTGGGTATGGAAAGAAACAGGAAATTCTCGTCGCTTTCATCATAGTTGTAGAGGTAGTTCGTCTCTTCATACTCAAAATGGTAGTAGTGACCACCGAATTCGTCTACCGTGAAGCCCAGATTGTCAAGGGCTTTTAGAATGTCATTTTTTTTCATGATTTTAATGGTTTTTAGTGAATTAATAGGTTTAAGGAATGTTATATCCAATTTTTTTTCTAACAGGCTTTCCGCATGCCACGAATTCGTCGCGCTGCCGCTCATATTCCCTTATCTCGTTGGGATTCACCGACGGACGGCATTCTCCAATGGTCTGCTCCACGCATTCCTGGGTGATTTCGGGTTTTACCGTTTCGTCGTCCAGACAAGCTCGGAAGATGCGACGTGAGCTGACTTTCACTATCTTGGCAATGTCGGCAGCGGTGTAGCCTTCTGTCTGGTGAGCCAATGCCGAGGTGTCGATAGTTGATGCATGCGGACGCTTCCCGAGTTCATATTCGAAGAGTTCGCGTCGGTCGTTGTCGTTTGGCAATCCAATGTATATGACCTGTTCGATGCGGCCGGGACGCAGGATGGCTCTGTCCACACTCCCAATGCGATTGGTGGTGCCTATCACATAGACTTTCTTCTCCACACAATTGTTCAGTTGGGTAAGAAACTCTGCCACCTCTCCCGCTTGGTGGTTCATGTCGTCGACCGTGCGGGTAGGACACACCGCATCAATCTCGTCAATCATCAGGAGGCATCCCTTGGGGTTCCTCTTGGCTTTCTCCTCGGCTTGTGCGAAAAGGTCCGCAATCATCGCCTGCGAGCCGTGAATGTAGATGGACCCCAGCGAGCTGGGACTCACATAGCAGTATTCCATACCGCATTCTTCTGCCAGCCGCTCTACGATGTAGGTCTTCCCGTTGCCCGGAGGGCCATAGAGTATCATGTTGGGCGGCTCGATGCCCAGGGCCTGTGCCAGGTCCCGGTTTTTGATGATGTCCACAAAATCGGTCTTGAGTTCGCTCTTCAGGGTATCCATCCCGGCCACCGCCCCGAAGCCCTTCCCTTGCCGCACTCCGATGCTCACCTTCAGCGCTGCACTTTGTGTGGCATCCGGTTGTTGTTTGTCCTCTCTTTCCCGGCTGCAGGAGGGAGTATGTGCTACCGCGGTCTTCTCTTTACCGATAATGCTGTTGAACTCGGCGGCAAACTGTTTCACGTTCCGAAATCGGACTGCGGCGCGGCGGTGGATGGCTTTGAGGATTAAAGGACGGAATTTCTCCGGTACGCCTTCAAGGTCGGGCTCGTTTTTCTTCACCCGTTCCTGGATCTGTGCCGCTGTCAGTCCTTCGGCGACGGGATAGGGATAGCGGCCGGTGAACATGTAGGCTAAGAGCATGCCGAGGGCGTAGACATCCGTTGTGCTGTCGAAGATGCCGTAGAACGACTCCGGCGGACAGCAGCAGGGGTTCAATGTGGTGGTGTCCAGCCAAGGTTTGCCGTTGCAACAAGGGCCTGCGTGGTCGAGGCCGCCAATGCGGATGATGGGGCCTCCGTGTCCATCGCCAATCAGTTTGACCGTCTGCGGACAGAGGTTGAAATGGCCGCCGTCCGAAACCTCCGCCAGTTCCTGCAGGGCCTCTACGATCATCCCCATCTCCTGCACCAGCCGCCATTCGCCAGCAATGGCGATGGCTGTCAACTCTGCCATCGTGTTCGCATAATAGTACTCTTGTGTAAACCAAGCCAGCTCTCGTTCACCCATCACCGTCCGCCCGGCTTCTATCAGACGGGAGAAGTATTTTCCCGTCAGCCGCTCCAGCAGCCAGGCCTCACGGGGCATGGGCTTGTGGCTGGAGCTGACCATCTCGTCGGTGAAGAGCGTTGGAGGTGTCTGCTCCACATCGTAGACGGTCAGCACCACCTTGCTACCCTCATATTTGGCGTCATACACCTCGCGGTAGCCGCAGCTCTCGCGGCGTTTCCCAACGACATACTTGTCAAACTTCTTTCGTGCTTTCAGTATCATAGCTTGCCTCCTTTCTTTTGGTTTGGTAGTGGAAATTGTGTCTGCCTTTAAAGACCCCGACAAGAGCCCGAATCTATCATCGCATATGAAAAAAAAAATTTGAAGGGGGATGATAGATTTATATGTATAAAGGCATCTTTTATTATTAAGGACTGTCGCATGCGGCAGCATTTTTTTAATCATTAAAACCTTTATCTTATGAAACCCTCCGAAATACTACAGCATATCCAGAAAGTCGAATCCATGTATCATTACGGTGGACGCTACAAGACGGCTTATGCCCTCGTCTGCACCCTTCCCGACAGAGAACTGATGCAATATGTCGAGATGCAAAGATTCCCCGACTTTCTCATCAGGATCATCAAGCGTCGAGGAATCGAGAAGCCATTCTTGGTTCGTCAGAAAAGCACCGTCAGCCGTATGCTCAGGCAACTCTTGGCACCCAGTTGTACAAACAAGACGGCTCTTCGCGAGGGACTGAAGATGCGTTATAGATTCGTGCCCACAAACTATCAACATAAGATACTTCACTCTATGTTGTCGCAGGGCACAAAAAAGGAACGGCTGTGGGCCTATACGCGTTTGGATTGGCACTGGGACGATGATTTCATCCTGCCAATCGAAACCTGTTTTTGGAAGTATCACGAAGTGGAGAGCGCCTCACTCATCGTAAGGAATTTCCCTCTCGGCTTTGTCTACGAGCACCATGAAAGGCTTGCTGCTTTTGCCGGTTGGGGATATGTCATGAGGCGCTTGGGCAGAGAGCACCCCGACCTGGTACGGAAGGAGTTGCTCACGCCCGACGAATGGATCCGCACCGTCACACATCTGCACCTGCACGACTACGAAGCCGACATCGAAGACCAACTGTATCAATCCATTGCAAACGAGGTCCGTCGACTGCTGGACGGTGACGGCTGGTACCATCATGGTCCTGAGGATGAAAGATGCCTCACTTTGAGGAATCTGTCGGGCGTAAGTCTTGCCGTCTGGTCCATGGGGCAGATGGGAATGGCCGATGCTGTCATGCGCTTCATGAAGTACGACCAGCAGTATGAATGGCACTTGCCTGGTGAGATGCCGAAAGAGATGGAAGAAGGGATGCTCCGCTCCTGGCTAAGCGACATCTACACCTCCATTGCAGTATCCAAACTGGGTTGGCCCTCACTGGAAGCCAAAACATAACTGCCGGCCGTCCGGCACTGGTATTCAGATACCGCAGTTTCTCTTCTTGATCTCATACCCATTGCCCACGATAAACACCAGCGTCTCGATGCTAGCGTGTGGGGCTTTGAATTATAGTCGATACAGATGCCCTCATCGTATTGTTCGTTCATGAACGTAGGTTCTTGTAATAATTATATTCTCTCACTAGGCCAAACCATTTATAGAGTTCACTCTTGTCATTAGGGGTAAGGTTATCCGAATAAGGGATTGCAAACATGTTTTTATCCGCTTGAATAATTGTGTTATCAAACATACCATCACGACATAAGTTATCCTCATATATAATAAGACATGGCATCTGTCTTCCATTGGCCAATGCAGCCTCGATATGTAGCCAAGGAGAAGAGTAGGTGCAATTATCTATTTCCTTCCTGTCGTCACCTTTTATATTTTTATGAATAAAACCCGAGGTTACAAACAAGTATTCAAAGGCGAAAATAATACATCCATCACAATTGTCCAAATGAGTTGCTACATCTATCAATTGTGAGACTGGTGGGTATTGCTCTCTTTCAATCTTTTGAATTACCACATCTCCTAATTTCTTAATAGTGGATATGGCCAAATCGTAATGCATTCGTTGTTGCGAATCCATAGAACCTAGTTTACTCACGAAAATATTTATCTTTTCGTTTTTTATCATATACCTTTCTGATGGAGCCACTCCTTCCGAACGGAAAATACCATTCTTGTCCAGAAATTCAATTAATGGATGATTGGAACTATCTCCCGCCACTTTTATTGTTGCCGTATCTATTCCCACAGCTCCTTTAAAACTGGCCCCATCCAGCTCGCAGTCTTTATCAAACCTTACCCTGTCAATATTAGAATTCTCAAAATTTGCCTTCTTCAAGACACAGTTTCGAAAAGATGTCCCACACAGTATTGATGACAAAAACACTACGCCTTTGGCATTTACACTATTTATACTACATTCCTGAATTACCGCGTGAAAAAAATCAGCCTTTTGCATTGATAAGCGACGATGCCAATAATAATATTTTTTTATTCTACTTTCTGCTAATTCATATTTAATTCTATATTTAGGTTTTATTAAAGCACCTACCATATTGACATTTTGAACATCCTGCCCTTTCAAGTTTCCAACAAAAGAGAATCCATCAGCTAAGGTCTTTTGCAGATCCACGGAAATGTTTTTTTTCAACATGGAAACTATCAAATTTTTGGCTTCCTGGGTATAGTTCGGTTTATAAAAAAATTTCCACAATGGACGTTTCAAAAAAGCACGTAAAAGTATGGCAGCTGTTGACTGCTCTATAGGATTATCAGAATGTAACGACTTTGCACATTCATGAAATAATTGGGAATTACGTGACTGCTGTTGGACAATATACACCACAAATGGTACAATAATTGCCAATGCGCCAACTACAAATGTGGCTATAAGCCAAAACTTTTCATCCATTTTTCCAATTTATTTATAATAATACTTCTAAATCTCAAATAATAGAAGTTTGGTTCTAGTTCAATTCTAATATATTCGGGAAGTTGTTCGTCAGCCTTTCTTTTCTTAATTCAAAAGCGAAAAAAAGTCATCAAAATCATGCCATGCGCCCTACACTAATCTAACTCCCAGTACCAAAGGTTTACGTTCGGAAGTATTTGTTTTATTACATCACTATCAGAGGATGCGCCATATAAGGCATTATTGTAATTGATAAATTGTTCTGAAGCTATATAGTGTTTGTAATCGAATGTTATAGATTCTTCATTGTCAAGATTAATTCCATTTCCATATATGTACCCCCGTGTAAAATGCACATTTCTAGATATGTTGTCCAACTCGTTTTTTTCAATAGGCTTTACACCAACAAACTTAATCCTAAAAGGAATATTGGGCAAAAAATGTGACGAAATGTTATTATAGTAATTTTCGGGATACAAGTAAGCCAATGGATTGCTAATAACCTTTGTCGCGGTATCTAATATCCCTGAAAGATAGTCATTGTAATAGTCTCTCAGAGAATGTTGATCAAACTGCCCCAAATGGTTTTTCATAAGAGATATACTCTTCATTACCTTTTTGTAAAACTCGGGTAAATCTATTGGAGTGGAAGATGTGGACAAATCATAAAAGTCTCCAGTTTGATACATTACTTTATGATGTGTAGTAGAATAGGCATTTGAAATCAATTCGTCCCATTGCTTGAACATCTGGAAAGGGTTCTTGAATAGGCTAGACAAGGTATCGAACTGATCTAAATGAAGATTGACGCCTATAAGTTCATCAAGATCAAACAGTCTCTCCAACCTATTTCGAGGAGTACATGCTTTCTTGCTGTCAAAAAAGATATTTCCTGATAAGGCCCAATACAATAGGTATGAAATTAAAGGATATCTGTATAATTGTTCTATTTTGTTGTAATGAACATATCGAAAAGCGTAGGTGAACATTGATGTATAGGCAGTATATCCGATATAATCTTTTGGGTGCAGAGGGATACCGGTTTCTCGTGTTTTATTACCTGTTTTAAAAAAGAAATCGAATGAGTCCTGAACGATTTTCTGCGCAAATTCTCCTCCTTGTTGTCCATATTTCACAGCTATAGCAATTACTTGTTGAATAAATGCCATAGATTCCGTGAACGCTCTAGGCGAATAATCGGTGTTGTATGGATCATAGTCTTTCGACTGTATGTTATAATAATATTCACTAGCATGGATTGCCCCGAGAAGTAAATTATGCATAAAAGCATCATCACATTGGAATGAACCATCAAGTAGTTTTGCCGCATCTTGAATAGTGTACATGGGCACGTCTGACTCTTGAATGTTTGCAGCATTAATCAATGTTCTTTTTTTTTCTGCTGAAAGCTCAAGCCAAGGAAGAAATGGAATGGGTATTTTCTTGTTTCGGAAAGCGGAGGCCTCCCAACTTAATGCAGCTAGCGTGGCATAATATAATGATGATAACTTTAATACTGTATTATGAACTAGATAAGGGCATACAAGATGGTCGTGTAAATGTTTCCCTTCATGTATATATGTTGTATTATATATGGCATCATATAATGCCTGTTCGTCGCTTGAAGAATCAATACAAACATCAAAAGCATCTTGTTTGCCGCTTAAATATTTAATGATAGACTCCCTTTTTTTGTCAGAGTCGCATATTATAGTCGCTCCGGGAAAGTCCAAATTAAATTCTCCAGTTTTACTCTTTGTTTCCATGTTTATAATGTTTATAATTATTAATCACTAGTGTCCATTTAAAGAATGAAAACCCGACTTTGGTAAAAATGTCAAAATATACCACATGTGAATCAATTATTTATGCAATTGAAAACAAATATGCATCAAATTGGTGATTTCAAATCTGTTCGCGGTAAATGTCATCATAAAAGGTTGATAATGTTCAACTAACAATCATCAGGATGTATTTTTAGTGGAAACTAAAGAATTTTTATAATTTCAAATCATTAAAATAAGATTTTATTTCTTCGTCATTAATATTATCTGGAGTAATGCTTTTTATTCCTTTTTCTGTGGTGACTTTTATTTGTCCAATCTTGTGTTTATTGAAATAATTGCAAATGGCCCCATATACAAAATTGCTTGCAATATTTATAAGGAATGAAACACCTAGTGTTCCTGCAGCAATAAATAGGTCTGCTTTATATGCATCATCACTATTGTTTTCCTCTTTTTTAATCAACGAAAAATCTTTACTATAATTATCCGTTAAATAATTGTAAAAATCTTCAGTTGCATCAATTTTTACTTTCATAATGATATTTTTTAATAAGTTGATATTCTATAAAATATATATTTCAATACGGGGCATTCCCAATCCAGCTAGGGTCATCGGGGTTGTCGTTGGCATGTTTTTTTTCTTTGCGCTCGTAGCCACAGTTGGGACATTTGTACTTGAGCCAAAGGTTCGAGTCGTGGTCGTCTTCGATAGACATCACCGTCTTCTTGCCTCCAGCATAGCCGGCAGCAGCACCGGCAGCAGCGCCCACGGGACCTCCTAAGCCGAAACCAACAAGCCCTCCGCAGAGCCCCAAAACTCCTGCCAGTACTTTAGTCCCAGTAGAAGCACACCGTTTGGGCTCTATTTCGGTGCCGCATTGCGGACATTTGATAATGTACTTGCTTGTGTCCATTAGCTATCTAATCTGGTAGATATAGTTGGCCAGTTCGCCCTGACTGCGTGAGGCAATAGGGGAACTTGAGGAGCGGTTTTGCTTCAGCCATTCTGCCATATACCAGTCTTCGTCTTTATTGCCACTACCATTTAATCCAGGGATGAGCATGATAATGTCATCATAGGCAGCGCGCACGGCCGTGCGGAAACTGTCGTCGTTCATCGAAACCCCATAGGGAAAATGTTTGGGGTAGATATACTCGTGTTTTACACGCTCGTAGAATTGTCCGATGTTTTGCATAATATCACTTTTTTATTTACATTATTATATACCAGTTTACTATTTTGTTTTAGCATTTGTAAATTTCCATCCTAATTTCTTCAATAATTTTATCGATTCCATTGCCATCAGGCGACATCGTTCTTTTTCCTGCTGCGGGAGCAGGTCGTATGGGAGCAAGAGGGGGTCGGTTTTTTCTTTTTCATCACGCAGAATCCCATAGCTCCAGCCTTCGTCTCTACGGCTCTTTGCCCACACCTCGTGGAGATTCTCCGCAAAGACATCCTGCAATCGCATAAGGTCTTCCTCCAAAAAGATGTCCGACAGATTGACAGGGTGGGGGTTATAATGGTTTCTATTACTTATTATCAAATAATTGGCTGAGTCGTCCCACGCCTCCAGGAAGACATCCAAAGGATATTGCCTGATTTCGTCGTATTCTCCCGGATTAAGCAATGTGATATTGTTTTTTCCAATGTCAACAGATTGTATTATCAGTGCATGATTTGGCAATTTCCCGTACAACCAGTCTATTCTATCCGCCTCTTCTGGGTTGCGCGAAAGCTCTGTGTTGTCGATTACCGCTATCACGACATCCCCATGTTTTAGCGATTTTAAAATATCGTTAATGGAGCAATCAAATTTTCGCGACACAAACAAGCCGTGTTGTGCAGACAGTTGTCCGATATTGTATAAAGCGGTACCGTCGGGCTTGAGCAGACCTTGTTTCTCGGCCTCGGCTCTCAACTCTTCATCCGTCATGTCCAGCCCCAGGGCTCTCAAAGCATAACTCTCACATTTTATTGCACACGAATTATCGGTATTGTTTTGTGCAGCTTTCGCCATTAGCGGGAGTATACTATTTGATGTTGAATTCTCAAAAGGCTTTACCGTATCTATCTCATCCAACAAATCATCCAATTGTTTATTAAAATCGAATCCTTGATCAACTTCGTCATCCACACCAAGGGTGTAGTCCTCATCCATCATCATCATTACCGTCTCCAATTCGGAGGGGTTGTCCACAAGATACTGGCGCACGGCATCGCGCTCCGTCTCCGAGACGTTTCCTACGGCATATGCGGCCAGTATTTCGTTTGTCTTTTCCATGATTTGTTCCTGTTATTTTTCGTAGATGAGTATTCTCAGGTTTTCCTTTGCCCGTTGGGTGCGCACATCGATATAGGCGGCATCGGGGACAACGAGTTCCTTCTTGTTGTTGTATTTCCGGATGCCGAGCAGCTGCCACTTCTTCTGAAGCAGGAGGGCTATCTCGTTGCTGTTGTAGCCTTCTAAACGCTTCATGATGACAAACTTCTGGTCGTCGTCCTTCAACAGCCCTATGGCTTCCAAGAGCATCACTTTCCGCTGGCGGCGCTCGTATTCTTCCTTTCCACCGTTGGCCAACAGAAGCTGAGTCTTCTCAGGGTCGTCGTTGTCCAAAGATGTGTTTTTGCCGTTGTTTTCTATCAAGTGGGAAAGCGAATCATTGAATTTGTGATAGGCGACACTCTTTAACCAACATCCGAAGGGGCTGCGCCACTCGAAGCTGGAGAGTGTCTGCCATGAGCCATCCTTGCACCTGAGGTGAAGGAATAGTTCGTTCACACAGTCTCCATACCAGCATTTTTCGCGGGTGATATTGCGGTATATCTTGTGCAGAAGCAAGTCGTAGCGGTTGTAGAGCAGGAACAAGGCGGCCTCCTCGTTGTGGGGGAGTGCCAGAATAAGCTCGACAACTTGTTTGTCGGTCAGTTCCTTGTATGCTATTTCATGGTTTGATACCATATAGGATTGTTAGTTTAGTGCCCGATGACGACTGGGTTGTTTTAATAGTGCTTCTTCCGTTTAATTATGGGTGCAAAGTTACATTTTTTTTTGAATACTATGCATTTTTTTTGTTTGTTCGTTGTATTGGTTTGTGAATCAGGTGGATGGTTGCTTGGTTGAATGCGGTGGGCTCCCCAAATAACGGCAAGTAGGCTGTTGCTGGCTGTCTTTTTTGCTGCCACCGACTGGGGCTTAACGATAATTAACTTAATCGTCAATGTGCGTGAGGAGGGTGGGGAAGGGAAGGGTATCAACTCTAACCCTAACGCTAACGATAACTATTTGACGGGATTGGGATAAAAAAGAAGAGGCCGCCGGATGGGCGGCCTCTGGGAGTGAGAGGGAGTGATGGGGGGTGAGAGGGAGTGAGAGGAGGGCCGGGGCTTAGCCGATGTTGCCGGAGCCGATGTAGAGGGAGTTGGAGACGGAGTTGGGTTTCTTGCGGTTGGTCTTGTCGGAGGTGACGAAGCCGTAGAGGTGAACGAATAGAGAAGAGAAAAGGGTGCGTCCCTTTTTTGTCAATCATCGTGCCGAAGGTACACTACTTCTACCACCACTTGACACGAAAACCGTAAACCGTAAACTAATTACATTTAATTGGTGATTGGTGATTTTCAAATGTTTTGCACTTTATACCACCACTCGACGCGAGAGCCGGCGTGCCCTTATTATAATTGTTCGCTTGTAATCTGATGTATTTTTGAAGACCTTATGTGTGAAGATTTTTTTTGCCCATGTGAATAATGGTCGTATACAGTTATTTGTCCAATGGAGATATGTTTAATGAAATCCTATGCCTATAAAAAGGCCACTGTACCGCCGTTCGTGCAGCACCCATCGGTAACCAATACTAGCACAAATATTGATAACCCCAGGAAAAAGGACAAATTGTATGGAAGGCATAATTGCCAATCTGGGATGCCAGCTTCCACCATAATTGATTGATGTAGATGTCATCTCTCCACTGGTACGGTTGTATGTATAGTCGATTTGTGCATGGCTTTTACAAAGCGCACCGATGGATAGGGTAAAAGACATGTATTTTCTGGTATAACTACCTGTTATGGCAAATAAAAAAGCTCTCCCTGTATCTCTGATGGATATGCTGCTGTCAGAATCTGTAAGCGTTGTAATGTGACTTTCTATCATGTCGTCTGTCAGTTGAAAACCGCCTTCAAGTCCGATTTTAAAAACCCGTTCATGACGGTAAATGTTGATCCCTAACATGGTGGGAGGAGACCACCATAGGCTCCATGCTGTATAGCCACTATTCGGTCCCATGTCATCGGCGGAGAAGTATGACCTCTCTTTGGGTCTGAAAGATTTTCTCAGGCCTTTCCCAGTTGTAAGGCTAAAATTGTCAGCATCGTATATTTCTCCTTCATAGCAGGAGTCTGCATACCACAAACCAAAGCATAGGCTATCTCCAGAGTAGAAGTATCCTGTACCATCTTTTTTGTCCATGGTCCATCCTCCATAGTACTGGTCTCCGTTTGCGTAGTACATATCTCCTCCATTCCGTTTTCCGTTTTTCCATGAACCTTCATATCGGTCACCATTGGAGTAATGCTTTATTCCATAGCCGTGTTCTTCACCGTCAAGAATGTATCCCTCGTACCAGTCTCCATTTGCATATAATAGCTTGCCCCAATTGGAGCGGCTTATTGTTTTTTCTTTGACCAAGATGGGCTTTCTTTGCGAAGTGCTGTCGTTATTGGCATTGATTGTGAACTCGTATCTTGCTTTGGAATAAACAGGGATCTGTTTCCCGTCAGTTAATTCTTGAACTCTTTGTTCAATGTATTTTGAAAATTCTTTCAGCCTTATTCCGCTGATATCTGCGGCTTCCAGCCATGCAGTCGCATATGGCCCCAATAATCCGTCCCCGTCAGATGCTTGCTGGTTATCTTCGGTTGAATAGAATGTCCAAAAATTTTCGTATCCAATTAATCTTACACCGGAAAAAGGGTCTCCATAGTTTTGTGTAATTCCGCAGGACGGCATTGTCCTGCAAGCGTCAATAAATAGTATTCTTTTGGTGGTAGAGGAGGCGTAACGGTTGATTACCTGAACAATACTGGAAAGGCTGACGCATGTTGTCGCCACGTCAGCGTTTGTACCTGCTTTTCCGTCTATTGGTACGAGGTAATTCTGCAAGGACCAGATGCTGTCACAGGGGGTCATCCCCTGGATACCGTGACCTGTATAATAAAGTATAATTGACGATAAGTATTTAGATTGTTCGGCCACCATTTGAATTCCAGACATCATTTCATCGTGGGAGGCGTCGAAGAATGGATACACTTGATAGCCGAGAGAAGATAGTTTGTTTGATATGGCAATACCTTCAGTGCGTGGACAATGTAAAGTGTCTTGGGCGTTCCTGTATTTGGAGTTGGCAATTACTATGGCAATACCGGGACAATTCCTCTGTTGCGCCGCAGAAGGAAGACAAATTAGTGCGAAGAGTATTGTGAAAAAATAACGGAGTCTAGTCACAGCCTTTGAATATAAAAATCCTTAGTTTCTTAGGATTGATTGTGTTTTTGCTACGTCTGTCTGTCGCATACAGCCATGCGTCAACCGCGACAAAACATTCATCTTGCAGCATGTTTTCAAACAGATGGGCGTTGATGAACACGCTTCCGTTTTCCACTTGAAGCTCATGAGATGTACCTTGGAATAATATACTATAGGTATTGTTTGTATCAGCGTTAAGAATAATGGTGTCGTTCCTGTCCGCATACAAATGAGAATACCTTACAGTTTCATTGACATCTTTTCCGGCCAAAGTCAATTCTGCTATTGTATGCGCTTTTTTTTCTGTCATTAATTGTTTGCTGATGTCGTAGTAGTGGCTAGGACTGCCGATAGTCCTGATGCTTACTACGATTTTGTCTGACGGAAAAGAAATGACCGATTTGTCGTTAATGGTGTCTCTAATCATCTTTTTTTCACCGTCAACTATTATATACTTGTTGTTCTCCTTGCAGTTCTCAATTGCGGCAATTATATAATATGTTGCATTGGATGAAACCGAAGAAATCAGCAACAGTGTTAAAAACAAAGATTTTTTCATTTGAACCAATAGTTGTTATTTTTTTAAAATATTACCAAACAAGGAATAAAGGCCAATAATAATCGTGGGAATTGTGATGTCGTAGTGTATGCCGAAACAGTAGCTAAAGATGAATTTGATGAGAATAGGGAAACCGATGAAGGAAATTCCGTTGAAAATGATACGTGCTATGATGTTGGAAATATCCTTGGTCGATAAGTACAATGCAATCATGTATACAATCAGCAATATCAGTTCCACATACCATCTTATATGTATTTTCCCGTCCATTATACATGCGTAGGCTTCTGCAAGAATGGTTGGCCCAGCTTCGTTTCCGGAATAGGTGCTGTGCATATCACCGACAAAGTCGCCGATAAAAACGATTCGGTCCTGTATGAAGTCGGCAACATCTTGTGGGTTGTTTAACAGACCGATGTCTACCGTTTCTATTTTCGACCCAACAATTCCGTTGTTGAATTCCATCTGATTGTTGTCGTCATCCTGAACTATGGGCACAGGAGAAACATTTCCGCGGCATAGGCCACCAAAGGAATAATAAAAGATTCCCCAGTGTTTTAACTGTTTTCCGCTCATTTGTTCCGCCAGAAGAACCGGAATGGATTTTCGACCATCCTTTTCAAGCATTATCTTGTCGCAATCACCTTTTATAGAGGAAATGCTGTATGACGCTATTCCGGAAATGGAATCGAGGCGTGGGTCAATTAATTCAACTTCAGCGCCGTTTTTGCGTGGCATGGGTATCAATACCCTATCCATCGACAGGAGTGCATTGACAAGCTCTCGGTTTGTTTCCGGCATGTCATCGATTGTGTCCTTTCCGCTTAAACTGAAATCCAAATCAACAACAATGTATTTGTAGTTGTTTGCAATTTTGGCAGAGTTGAGGAAATCTGCTAGATGTTGTCTGTTTGAAATTGGTTCAGTCCTTTTGCTGCCTTCGGCACATCTTACAAGTACTTTGTCGTATGCGGTGTTCACAAATACAATCTCATCGGGACACTTGGTTGTCTCTGTTTTAGACACCAGTTTTGAAACCATATTGTCGGCATCAAGCAGTAGGGGAGAGTTTGTGTAGATGTATGAACACAAAAGGATTACAATTGAAAAGACTAAAGGCCACAGCAATTCTTTCCACAGCAATTCTTTTTTCTGTAATTGCTGTTTCTTTTTGGGGGGAGTCCCGTCTTTTTTCCGCTTTCTCTTCATCGATGAAACTATGCGCTATTTATTTGCAAAGATACGTAGTTTTTTTTTATTGGCAAAATTTATTTTTATCCTGTTTTTGGTCGATCTTGCGGGAAAGGACTTGGTTGCCCCTATCGGCACACACATTTGTACTGTCATATGGTGCTGCCCGACTTTATCTCATGACGATTTTTGCATTTGGGACAATAAAGTCTTATATCGAAGATTGTCTTCCCGCCCTCATAGCGTGTCCGTGTGCACTCCTGTCCCCGGATTCCGAGGCAATGATACATGAAGCTGGTTTCCATTCCGTACGTTTTTTAGCATTTACAATACGAAATGCCAGCTTCTTTTATTGGTGGGTTCTATAAATACGTTTAAAAGAAAACCCCTATGGGGTATAATTGTTGATAATTAGATATTTGCTATTGAAAGAAATGCCCTACGGGCAATTAATAGAAGTTACCTATTGTTTATCACCT
>JAEEGL017374870.1_pt1 | contig 18381 bp, 16 predicted proteins | sample 9134231 | NCBI WGS metagenome assembly JAEEGL01 (sample SAMN16246548, study PRJNA631951) | gut metagenome | biome: gut microbiome; feature: rumen; material: fiber-attached | host: Bos | place: Iran: Karaj | collected 2018-10 | reverse complement strand
TTGAAGATCTCGATCTCGGCCTTGACGCCGGTCTGTACCGTAATATCGCCCAGATCCGCGAGGAAAGAGGGGGAATTCAGGAAAAGGCCGTCGTTGCTCCAGTTGAGGCTTCCCGAGTCATAGGAGCAGATCTCGGGATGGAATTCCACGACAGGCGCCCAGCGGGCTTCCCCGGCACCGAAAGAGGTGGTGTAGTTCAGCATCACGTCCACGCCGGCTTCCTTGATGGCCTTGCGGCAGAGGGTGTCGATCTCGCGGAACACTTCAATATCCTGCGTACCGAGACCTTCTTTGTTATGGGCATGGATATGGCAGGCGGCGGCGCCGGCTTTGGCACAGGCCACGACATCGCGGGCGATCTCATCCGGCTGAATGGGACGGATATCCCCCGGTTCGGCTTTGCGTCCGCCGGTCAGAGCTGCGGAAATAATAACTTTTCTCATCGTTCCACCCCTCCTTACTGTTCTTTTGCCTGAAGATGCAGCATCTCCCGGGCATCGGCGGCGGTGGCCACCTCATAGTTCAGGATCTTAATCAGTTCCGCGGCCCGTTCGACCTGTTTGACATTATCAGCCAGGACGTGGTGATCCATATATAAGTTGTCTTCCAGTCCGACCCGGATGCCGTCGGCTCCCATAGCGAGAGCCGCCATGATCATAGGCAGGGAACCCTTGCCGATGCCGCTGACGCTCCAGGTGCAGCCCTCAGGCAGCTTGTTGCGCAGAAAGACCAGATTGTCCACGGTCGCTTCCGCTCCGCCGTAGGTTCCGAGCATGAGCTGGAAGTGAAGCGGCTCCTTCAGGCAGCCCCTTTCCAAAAGACGCTTGGTCCACTTGATCATATCCTCGTCGAAGATCTCGATCTCCGGCTTGACGCCGGCTTCCGTCACGGCGATACCCATGTCTCTTAAGAGGCCGGGTGAGTTGCGAAAAACAGTATCGTTTGTCCAGTTCAGCGTACCGGCGTCGTAGGAGCAGATCTCAGGATGCAGCTCCAGGACGTGAGCGTAGCGGGCTTCGCCGGCACCGGCAGAGGTCGTATAATTCAGAACGACGTCCACGCCGGCTTCTTTCATTGCCTTGCGGGTTTCTCGGTCGATCTCACGCCAGACGTTGATATCGTTGGTATGGCGGCCTTCGGCATTGCGGGCATGGATATGGCAGATTGCGGCTCCGGCTTTGGCGCAGAGCACCACCTCATCAGCGATCTGCTTCGGAGTCATTGGCTTGTTTTCGTTTTCCGGGCGCGGCAGCTGACCGCCGGTAACGGCCGCGGAAATGATCACTTTTTTCATAGCTTCATTCCTCTGGTACTTCTATTTTTTCATAATGGATATCCGGGAAATACTGCAGATTTGTCATGGACAGCGGCAGCTCTCCCTTCTCCATCGCATGAACGATACGAACCACCGCATCATTGTACGGTGTGTCGATGCCGACTTCGTCTCCGACCTTGGCGGCATAGCCGTTCAGCATATCCACCTCGGTAAGACGGCCTTTTTCCAGATCCTGCAGCATGCTGGCCTTGCCGTCCCGGTCCTTGTCATGCAGACCGTAGTACATGCGGGCATAGGCAGGCGGATCCATGGTCAGCCGGTAGTAGGAATGGCGGACACGGTATCCGGCCGCGTAGCCGACCATAGACGCTTCATAGGCCAAATAGCTTAAGCATTCCATGGCGCGGGGCGTATCCAGAAAATCACCGAAACGGCAGCCGAGCGAAGCGGACATCCCGCTGCCGGCGCAGTTGATGATCAGCTTGGACCAGCGGGCATCCATCAGATTGGTGACGATATCGGCCTTTCCCATATGTTCCAGCACGGCGGCGACCTCTTTGATGCGGGGCGTGATCTGTCCGTCGATCTCGCCGATATCAAAGAAGGGCCTTCCGGCATCGCGCTTCGGCTGCAGACTGGTAGTCAGGCGGGAAACGCCGGGCTCCACAAAGGTTGCGCCCCAAAGAAGCGTGCCGCCCACGGTACGTTCTTTACCGACGTACTCAGCGACCAGCGGCTCCGGGACCCCGTTCTGCAGGGTGCAGACGAGGCTGTCAGGCCCAAGGTGCGGCTGAAAGCTTGTCAGCACCGTGGCGTTGGCAGTTTGCTTGGTCATCAGAAAGACCAGATCGTAGATGCCGCTTACCTCTTCGGGAAGGAGGGCGTTTACCGGTACCGTAAACTCCTCCGTCCCGACGATATGAGCGCCGTTATCCTTCATCGCCTGTACGTGGGCGGGATACGCGTCGATCATATCAATGGGAAAGCCTCCCCTTGTGAGGAAGGCCCCCAGTACGGTGCCCATGGCACCGCTTCCTAAAATGGCAGCTCTCATTGTCAAGAACCTTTCCCTGAAGATCAGGTATGGAGATGGCAGGCAACGAAATGTCCGGGTGAAACCTCCTTGAGCTCGCAGTCATGCTCCTTGCAGCAGGCAGCGCATTCGCTGCAGCGCGGAGCGAAACGGCAGGCATCGGGCGGATTGACCGGGGAGGTGACCTCGCCCTTCATGATGATCCGTTCCTTCTTGATGTTGATGTCGGGAATCGGGATCGCGGAGAGCAGTGCCCTGGTATAAGGATGGATAGGATTGCGGAAGAGCTCGTCGGCCGGAGCCTTTTCCACCATCTTGCCCATGTACATGACCGCGATGTCGTCCGCGAAATAGTAAACGACAGACAGGTCGTGGGTAATGAAGATGTAGGTCAGACCGAACTCTTCCTTCAGATCCTGAAGCAGGTTTAAGATCTGTGCCTGAATGGACACGTCCAGCGCGGACACGGGCTCGTCGCAAACGATGACCTTCGGGTTCATGGCCAGCGCGCGGGCAATGCCGATACGCTGACGGCGGCCGCCGTCCAGCTCGAAAGGATAGGCATTGTACAGACGTTCGGCCAGACCGACGGTGCTCATCAGTTCCTTGACCCGCTTCTCGATGTTTGCCTTGCCGCTCAAGAGCCTCTGCTCCTTGATCGGCTCGCGGATCAGCTGGGATACGGTCATGCGGGGGTCAAGCGATGCATAGGGATCCTGGAAGATCAGCTGCATCTGCTGACGCTGACGGCGCATCTCGCGTTCGGAAAGCTTGGCAATGTCCTTGCCTTCGAAGATAACTTCGCCGGAGGTAGGTTCGGTCAGGCGCAGGATGGTGCGGCCGGCTGTGGTCTTGCCGCAGCCCGACTCGCCCACGATGCCGAGAACCTTGCCCCGCTCAATGGTAAAGGATACGTCGTCTACGGCATGAAGCGGACCCCGGGGAGTTTTAAAATACTTTTTCAGGTGGCGTACTTCCAGTAACACGTCAGCCATGATCACATCCTCCTCTCAATTTGGAAGTCCGGTTCATCGTAGCGCCGGCAGGCGGCATAGTGCATGCCTTCGAAATAATGCTTCTCGGGCGCGCCGCCCTGGAAGCAGGCATCTGTCGCATACGGGCAGCGCTCCGCAAAGGTGCAGCCGGGATATTCCTTGGTCGGATCCGGCGTTAAGCCCTTGATGGGTTTTAAGCGCTGCGAGCGGTCCTGGCCCATCTTCGGCAGGGAGTTGAACAGACCCTCGGTATAGGGGTGTTTGGTCTTGTTGAAAATGTCTTCCAGCGTGCCGTATTCGATGATGCGGCCCGCGTACATAACCGCCACGTAGTCACAGGTCTCGGCCACGATGCCGAGGTCGTGCGTCACGAGGATGGTCGCGGTGTGGTATACGTCGCGGAGGTTGCGGATCAGATCCAGCACCTGCGCCTGAATGGTCACATCCAGAGCGGTAGTCGGCTCATCCGCGATCAGAATACCGGGATGGCAGGCCAGCGCGATAGCGATAACCACGCGCTGCTTCATGCCGCCGGAGAACTGGTGCGGATAGTTGTTCGCGCGATCGGCACTGATACCGACCTGGGCCAGCATCTCCTTCGCGTGCTCCATGGCCTGCTCCTTGTTGACGTCCTCGTGGAGCAGCACCGCTTCGGCGATCTGGTCGCCGACGGTCATGACCGGGTTTAAGGCCGTCATGGGATCCTGGAACACCATGGCAATTTCCTTGCCGCGCATTTTTTCCAGATCTTCGTCACTCATCTCCATGACGTTCCGGCCGTTGACAAAGATCAGCGATTCCTTGTCGACGACTCCCGGCGGATCCGGGACCATTTTTAAAAGCGAACGGACCGTAGTGGTCTTGCCGGCGCCGGTCTCGCCCACGAGGCCCAGGGTCTTGCGCTTAGGCAGCGTGAATTCAATGTCGTTGACGGCGTATACGGTCTCTTCTTCCGTCTCGTAGCGTATGGTAAGATTCTTGACCTCAACGGCCAGATTCTCTTCCTGTTTGATGATGTTTTCAGCCATAATTCCTGTCCTCCGTTATTTGCTGCGAAGCTTCGGATCCAGCGCGTCGCGCAGACCGTCGCCCATAAGGTTGCAGGACAGCGTCACCAGCAGGATGAGCATGCCGGGATAAAAGACCAGGTCGGGCCGCTGCTTCATGAAGCCGCGGACGTCGCTTAACATGGTGCCCCATTCAGGCATGGGCTTCGGAACGCCTAAGCCTAAGAAGCTGTAGGTACCGACGCTCATGATACTGCCGCCGCAGCGCATCGTAAAGGAAACGATCAGGGAGGAGCTGCAGTTCGGAAGAATGTGCTTGATAATGATTTTCCAGGACGGAACACCGATCGCACGGGCGGCCTCCACGTAGTCGCTGTTTCGGAGCGGCATCATGACCGACCGCGTAAGCCTGGCCCGATACGGTATGCCGCCGATGGACATAGCTAAAACCAGGTTGACGGTTGAAACACCGAAGACGCCGACCAGCACGATGACCATCAGCATGCCGGGGATCATCATGATGGCCTCTATAAATCGCATCATGAGCGTTTCTACCGTGCCGCCTATATAGGTCGCGATGGCACCGTAAAGAATGCCGGCAATGGTATTCAGGCAAACGACGCCGAGACCGATCGACAGGGACCAGCGGCCGCCGTAAAGCAGACGGGCAAGCATGTCACGGCCCAGATGGTCGGTGCCGAGAGGATGCTCAGCCGACGGCCAGGCTAAAACATCGGTAGTCGTCTTGGAGACGTCTTGGTCATAGTCGTAGTGGAACTGTGCCCAGATGGTGACCAGGATAAGAATGATCAGGAAAAACATGCCGAACATGGCAGCTTTGTTCTTCTTGAACTGGTACCAGATCATCTGGCCTTTGGTTCTTCTTTTCTGAACTTTATTCTTCTTGCTCATGGCGCACCTCACATTCTGCTGTAACGGGCCTTAACACGGGGGTCGGCAAAGGCATAGGCCAGGTCGACCAGCAGATTCATGACGCCGACCAGAATGGTCATCATCAGAATCATGCCGCAGGCGGTCATATAGTCTGCACCGCGGATGGCCGGGACGGTAATGGTACCGAGGCCGGGCCAGGCGAAGATGGTCTCCAGAACGACGGAACCGCCGATACCGAGCGTCATGGCAGAGCCGATAACGGTGATGATGGGCAGCAGAGCGTTCCGCAGACAGTGCTTCCAGATGATGTCGTGACGCTTGACGCCTTTTGCCTGCGCGGTGCTGACGTAGTCGGCGTTTAAGTTATCCAGCATGGAGGAGCGGGTCTGGCGCAGTTTCGAAGCCATGGAGTGCAGGGCCGAGATCGTGCCCGGCATGATCAGACCTATGAATACACCTTTGTTAATACCCGAGGTCGGCAGCCAGCCGAGCTTGACGGCAAATAGGAGCTGGAACATCAGAGACATCCAGAAGGTCGGCATGGAGGCGAAGAATAGACAGAGAACCGTCAGGAAGTTATCTAGAAACGTATCCTTATGCAGCGCGGCCAGGATGCCCATGGTAAGAGCAATGGGCGTGCTGAGCAACAGGCTGAAGCCGATCAGCATCAGGGTGTAAGGGAAACGCTCGGTGTATTTCGGCCAGACGGGAGTGCCCATAAGGTCCTTGCCCATATCGCCGTGGAGCAGGTTCCACATATATTCGCCGTAGCGGACGATCAGCGGCCTGTTTAAGCCCATTCTTTCACGCAGTTCGGCGATCTCCTCCGGGGAGGCGTCCAGACCGGCCTTGACGGAAGCCGGGTCGCCGGCCAGGCTCATCAGCCAGAATACGACGAAACTGACGATAAGAATAGCCGGGATCAGCTGGAGGATTCGGTGTAAAACGTATTTTCTCATAAAATAAAGTACTAACCTCCTTTTGACAGAAAGAAAGGGGATCGGTTTTTCGGAAAAGGGCAGGCACAGCACGAAAGCGGTGCCTGCCCCATGGGGAATCGATCAATAAGGCGCTTTAAAAGCTGTCCTTATTTCTCGGGGATACGGATGTGCTCGAAGTCCTGAGAACCGGTGCTCGGGGAGATGATTACGCCTTCCACCTCAGGTCTGGTGACGAGGGTGACGGTACCGGTATGCGTAGTGATGAACGGAACGTAGTCGCGGAAGAAAGCCTGATTCTCCTTGAACGCGGCCAGCTGTTCTTCATAGGTAGGCTTGCTCAGGATTTCATCGACCTTCGCATCAAATACCGCCGAATTCCAGCCGTAAGTCTTGCACATGGACGCGGTAGACTTGATCTGGTTGTTCAGCATGCTGATGAACGATACGCTGGTGCCATAGTAGTTGACGCAGATATCCCAGCCTTCACCGGTACGAAGGGTCGTGCCGAAAACGGAGGTGTCAAGGGTGTTCAGTTCGACATCAATGTAGATTTCCTTCAGCAGGTCCTGAACGAGGGTCGCATAGGTGGTGTAGGAGCTGTAGTGCGCCAGCTTCATTCTCAGACGGTTGTTCTCGTTGTAGCCCAGCTCTTTCATTAATGCCTGTGCTTTTTCTACATTGTATTCGGTCGGGCCAAGATCCAAAAAGCCTTCTGTGATCTTGCCGAAGGGGCTGTCGATACGGACGCCGGAACCGGGAGCCGCAGCATAGACGACGGCCACGATCTTGTCCTTGTCGATGCCTAACTGGATCGCCTGGCGGAGCTTGATCTGGTTCGGGTCGTCGGGGTTGTGGAACATGCCATGCTCATAGCCGTTGAACTGGATGAAGCACTGTGTGGTAGCCGGAGCGGAGTAAACGGTGAAGCCTTCGCCTTCCAGCTGAGCGCAGTTGGCGGCGCCGGGGTTCAGCAGGACGTCGAATTCACCGGCTTCCATGCCTGCGGTCGAAGTGGTCAGGTCGGCACGAATGTGGAACTCGATGTTCTTGGTAGGCATATCTTCGATGCCTTTCCAGTAATCATCGTAACGGGTCAGGGTCCAGACAACACCGGCCGTGGTCTTGTCATAGTTGATCCAGTAAGGGCCGGAGCCGACTTCTTCACCTTCTACGCCCATTTCCTGAATAGCCTTCTTGCAGACGATGTAAGGGGTGACCTGAAGCGGGAAGTCATACGTGGCGACTTTCATATGGAAGATCATCGTATAATCGTCCACGATCTCGATATCTTCAACAGAGTTCATGAAAGAGAGCGTCTTGATGACTTTGACTTCGGCGTTCGGGGAAGCATATTCACAGGTGAATTTTACATCCTCGGTGGTAAGGTCGGCATAGTAATTGCCCTTGGTATCATGGAACTTGATGCCCTGATTGATGATGACCTTCCAGGTCTTGCCGTCCTTGTTGACGTCTTCCGCAGACTTGGCGATCTCGGCGACTGCCTTGCCTTCAGAATAATCCAGATAGAACAGAGCATCGTGGGTCAGCTTACTGACGTAATACCCCTGGGTAGAGGTGTTCTGGTAGAGCTGGCCGTTCTGTACTTCGGAAACCGCTGCAATGCGGACGGATTCTTTGTACTTGACATCCGGCTTCACGGGCGCTAAGGTCTCAGGGGCCTTGGTGCCGTCGGGAGCCTGTGTTGCTGCCGGGGTGCTCTGGGTCGTCCCGCCGCCGCAGGCGGAAAGAAGACCGAGGCACAGTACCAGTGCAAGCAGAAGGCACAGCGTCTTGGTAAGTTTGTTCTTCATGTTTTTCTCCTTTTCATTTTTTTATCGTTCAGAATGTCGCCCAATTCGGAAAATCCGAATATTTTGCAAATGAGCCAGATGGATAATCCTTGTGTCTTGGCGCCGGCATCCTGCAAGATTCTGTAAAATAAAGTACGCGAAAAGATACGACCTAACTTATAACGGCGCTTTCACTATAAACCTAAATAAAAACAATTGCAAGCGGTTTTTAACAAATGATCATATTTTTATCCGCGAAATTTTTAACCGGCCGTTTTTTGTAATATTTTGTAAAATACTCTTTATTTTCTTGACAGGCAAAACGGATGGTTGTATAAAAAGAGAAGAAGGAGTTTCGTGAAATAGATAATATAATATTAATAAACAAATCCGAAATTCGGATAATTTGTTTGCTGATATTGCATATGATATTATAAAAAACACGGAGGAAAGAAGAATGGGCGATATGCTGAAAGGCCGGATCGCGCTGATCACGGGCGGCGCCAAGGGTATAGGCGCGGCGGCTGCCAAGCGTTTTCTGGAAGAAGACATTGAAAAGCTGATCCTGGTCGACTTAAACGGTGAAATGGCGGAAGCCACGGCGAAAGAGCTGGATCCGAGCGGAGAAAGGGTCTTTGCCTATGCCTGCAACGTCGCGGACTATTACGAAACGGAACGGGTCTTCGGGGAAATCCTGGAGCGCTTCGGCCGGGTGGATATCCTGGTCAACAATGCCGGTATCAACCGCGACCGTACCTTAATTAAGATGTCAAAGGAAGAATGGGATGCCGTCATAGGCGTGGATCTGAACAGTCTCTTCAACACCTGCAAACAGATCTGCCCCGGCATGAAAGAGCGTGAATACGGCAAGATCGTCAATATGTCCTCCATAGGCTATCTCGGCGGCCACGGCCAGACGAATTATGCGGCGGCCAAGGCCGGCGTTTTAGGTTTTACCCGGGCGCTGTCGAAAGAGCTCGCCAAGCACAATATCACGGTCAACGCGGTATGCCCCGCCGGCGTCATGACGGATATGCTGAAAACGGTAGATCCCGAAGTGCTCGCGAGGAAGATGAGCACCTTCCCCCGCAAGCGGCCGGCCAACCCGGAAGAGGTCGCGGCGGTCATTACCTTCCTGGCTTCCGATGACTCGAGTTTCGTGAACGGTGAGAAGATCATCGTGACCGACGCCCGTATGACTAACTAAAGGAGGAGACAGCATGAATCCGAGATTACACGGCCGTATCGCGGCCATTACCGGCGGAGCGAAGGGTATCGGCGCTGCCGCAGCCAAACGTTTCCTGCAGGAAGATATTGAAAAAGTCATACTGGTGGATCTGAACCTGGAACAGGCCGAAGCAACGGCGAAGGAGCTGGATCCTACCGGCGAGAAGGTCTTTGCCTACGCCTGCAACGTGGGAGACTACGATCAGGTCCAGCAAGTCTTCGGCGAGATCGAGGCGCGCTTCGGCCGCATCGATATTCTGGTCAACAGCGCCGGCATCACCCGCGACAAGACCCTGCTCAATATGACGAAGGAAATGTGGGATGACGTCATCAATGTGGACTTAAACAGCATGTACAACGTCTGCAAGGCGGTCTGCCCCGGCATGAAGGCCCGGGATTACGGCAAGATCGTCAACATGTCGTCCATGGCGTACCTGGGCGCCGGCGGACAAGCGAACTACTCTTCTGCCAAGGCGGGCATTCTGGGCTTTACGAGAGCCCTGGCGAGAGAGCTGGCCAAGCACAATATCACGGTCAATGCGATCTGCCCGCACGCCGTCATGACGGATATGATACTGGCGATGCCGCCCGAAATCCTCGAACAGCGTCTGAATCTGTTCCCGCGCAAGCGCGCGGCGCAGCCCGAGGAAGTGGCCGCGGTCATCGCTTTTCTTTCCTCCGACGACTCGAGCTTCGTAAACGGCGAAAAGATTATCATCAACGACGGACGGGCGTGCACTTAATTGATTAAGGAAGAAAAACGTTTATGAAAGAATACAAAACGCTGACATGCGAAATAAAAGACGGTGTCGCGGTGGTCACCATGAACCGCCCTCCTCTTAATCTTCTGACTTATACACTGCTTCAGGATCTCTGGAACGTGATAGACGAGCTGGACGCGGATAAGGACATGCGGGCCGTCGTTCTGACCGGCGAGGGCCGTGCCTTCTGCGCCGGCATGGAGGTGGGATCCTCCGACATGGCGCCGCGCGGCTACGGTCAGCTGGTCATGATGCACTTAGACAGCGCCCGCCTTCCCATCATTGCCGCCATCAACGGCTGGTGCCTGGGCGGCGGCATGGAGCTGGCCCTGGCCTGCGATATCCGTCTGATGTCGGAAGCCGCGAAAATAGGCATGGTCGAGGCGACGATAGGCTATATTCCCGCCTGGGGCGGCAACAGCCGTCTTCCCTGGCTGATCGGTGAGGCCAATGCCAAGAAGCTTTTCTATACGGCGGAAAAGATAACGGCGGAAAAGGCGAAAGAGCTGGGCATCGTGCAGGATATCTATCCGGCCGAAGATCTGCTGCCCAAGGCAAAAGAACTGGCTGCGCAGATCGCGCAGAATGCGCCGCGGTCCATCTCCTCCTTCAAGCAGGTCTGCTTCAAGTTCCGGGAAAGCCTGTTCGGTCAGGCTGCGATAGAGGAAACGAAGTATTCCGTGTACTGCGCCACGGCCAATGACGCGAAGGAAGGAGCCCGCGCGTTAAAAGAAAAGAGAAAACCTGTTTTCAAGAACGAATAATAATTTGATGTAGAAACAGGGAATCGTTCAGTTGTTTTTTCCGGGATTGTACGGCGCCGTGAAGATCTTGCTGGTCCCGAGCGTCGTGTTGGTCGCGATGACCGGCCCCTGCAGATTGCTGATGCCGGCAATCTCGGAACGACGGAAGGCCCCCGGCGGGATGCCGACGGAGTCCTTAAAGACCTTGTTGAAATAGTAAATACTGTGAAAACCGCACATCCGGCTGACTTCAGCGATGCTGTAGCGCATTTTCATCAGCAGGTCCTTGGCATGAAAGATACGGATATCGTTCAGGTATTCCGTGATAGTCATGCCGGTGCCTTCCCTAAAGAGGCGGCATAAATAGTTTTTGCTGTAGTCCATATCCTGCGCGATCCGGTCAAGGCTGATATCTTCCATATAGTGGAGATCCAGATAACTGCGTATGCGGGCGGCAGGGCTCATGGGATCCATATCGCTGCGGTCCGCGGCGCAGGTGCTGTTTTTCCAGACATTGATGAAGCGGTAGATCCAGGCGACCAGAAGATGCGGAAGGCGCTGTTCATAAAAATCTTCTTTCTGAACAGCCTCCCGGAAAATCTTTGTAAACTCGGCGGAAAGATCCGCAGTCTCCCTGACGGGCTTGCGGATGCGCTCCAGCTCTTCGGCCAGATTCTGATTGTGAATGAAGAATTTGAGTTCGAAAACGGAAACGGTCTCCCCTTCAGACGGCGTAAAATCGCTTAAGCCGTGCAGTTCGTCGGGATGGACAAGAAAGAACATCCCGGACTCGAAAGGATAGGTCTCGGTGTCCAGCAGAAACTGCCCCCGTCCGCTCTGCGTAAAGTAGAACTGATAATAATCCGGATGCCGGTGCGGAACGATGCGGGACGTGGGATAATAGCCGTTCTGAGACAGCCAAAGAATTTCAATATCATTTTCATGAGTGCTCATAAACAGACGCTCCTGGAAGGTTGGACACGAAAAACAATCAGTAATGTTGATGTAATTGTATTATCGGGCCTTTGATAAGTCAAGGACAATCAGAACGAAAGAAATAAAATATCATGAGCGCAGCACCTGGGAAACGAACAACAATGGATATGACGCAGGGGAAAATACTTCCCCTGATCATACGTTTTACGCTGCCGCTTCTGGCAGGGTATTTTCTCTCACAGTTCTATACCATGGTGGACACCTGGGTCGTGGGCAACTACGTCAGCAACGAAGCCTACGCGGCCGTCGGCGCCAGTGCTACGATCTCCATGTTGCTGATCGGCATTTTCAACGGACTGTCTGCCGGTGTCACCACCCTGATCTCACAGTATTTCGGCGCGCGGGATTATGAGACGGTGAGCCGCATCGTTCACACGGCCATGGCCATGACGGCGGCCGTCGGTATCGGTCTGGCTGTCATAGGCATTGTTGTTGCCCCCTGGCTTCTGGCGCTTATGAATACGCCGGACGACGTGGCGCCGCTTGCCGGTGTGTACCTGCGTATTTATCTGGCAGGCCTGCCCGGCTTTCTGCTTTATGTGGTGGGCAGCGGCATATTAAGGGCCGTCGGCGATTCGAAGCGTCCGTTCTATTTTCTGGCCGTCAGTTCTGTCGTGAATATCGTCCTGGACCTGGTCTTTGTCCTCTCCCTGAACTGGGGCGTCCCCGGGGTCGCCTGGGCCACGACCATTGCGCATTATGTTGCGGCAGCCTTTGTTTTCTGGACCCTTCTGAGGCATGAGAGCTGTGCCCGAGTGGTACTGAGAGAAATACGGTTTTCCTGGGATCTGATGAAAAAGATCCTGAAAATAGGCCTTCCCTCTTCCGTTTCTCAGGCGCTGCCCGCCTTCGCCAATATTTACGGGCGGAGCTATGTCAACTATTTCGGAACGGATATGATGTCGGGCTGGAGCACCTACGGCCGCATCGACAATATCATGATCCTGCCTATGCAGGCGCTTATGCTCGCGACCGTTACCTTTGTGGGACAGAATCTCGGCGCCAGACAGAAAGAGCGGGCCAAGGAAGGCGTGAAGCTGACGACGAGGATGGGTCTTGCCGTCACGGCGGTCATGATCGTCCCGATCATGATCTTTGCACCGCAGCTGGTCTGGGTCTTCAATAAAAGGGCGGAAGTCATAGAGCTCGGCTCCATGATCATACGTCTCTTCTCGCCCTTCTTCCTGATACTGAATTACAACTATATCCTCGCCGGCGCCATCCGAGGCATGGGCAATACGAAGAGCACCATGTACAACAGCCTGTTTGCCTACGTGGTCTTCCGGCAGGTCTATATGTTTGTGATGGCCCATTATATCTGCAATGAGCCGGTTCCGATTCTTATGGCCTACCCTGCCGCGTGGACCATGTGCTTTATCGGCGTTGTGATCATCTATAAAAAGAGCAAATTCAGGAGCAAGATCCTTCCGCCGGACGATCAGGAAAGTCCGCCGAAAAAGGAAGAAGCCGCCGAAATAGAACCATAAATGGCGATGCTGTTTATATAATACAATCTCAAAAAGGAGAACAATTATGAAGAATCTCGCAGGAAAAATCGCTATCGTGACCGGTGCCAGCAAGGGTATCGGAGAAGCTATCGCACGCCGTTTCGCGGCGGAGGAAGTTGCCGGCATGGCGCTTCTTGCCCGCGGTCTGGGCGCGATCGAAGCCCTGGCGAAAGAGCTGGATCCCACCGGGGACCGCATCATTGCTATTCAGTGCGACGTCAGCAAATCGGATGACTGCAAGGCAGCGGTCGAAGCGACGTTAGCCAAATTCGGACGGGTGGATATCCTCGTCAACAACGCCGGCATTACCCGCGACCGGATGTTCCACAAGATGAGCGATGACGACTGGTATGCCGTACTGAACACCAACCTCGGCGGCATGTACAATATGACCAAAAACGTGATCAATGCGATGCGCGAGCAGAACGGCGGCGCTATCGTGAACATCACCTCCACCTCCATGATGGGCAACGCGGGCCAGACCAACTACTCCACTTCCAAGGCGGCCATGCAGGGCTTCACCCGCTCCCTGGCCAAGGAAGGCGCCCGCAAGAACGTGCGGATCAACTGCGTCGCGCCCGGCTACATCGACACCGAGATGATGTGGGCTGTCGGTGAAGAGAAAGTCAAGGCCGGCATCGCCCGCCATCCGAGCCAGAGACTGGCTTCCCCGGACGAAATCGCGGCGGTGGTCGAGTTCTTCTGCACCGACGATTCCAGCTGGGTGACCGGGCAGAACATCTTTGCCTGCGGCGGCAGCACCTGCAACTGATAGATCGTGAAGGCTGTGAGAAAGGCCGTTTCTGTCATCCTGAGCAAAGTCCTCTTTGCCGGGATGACAGATCATAGCCTTTCCCGCCGCCTTTTTCTTTCCCGGACAGAAAGAGAGACCCTATGGAACCTGAGATCAGACCCTTAAGCGGCGCGGTGGTGATCGAGCTCGGCCGCCATGTGGCGGCAGCAGCTGCTTCCAATATGCTGGGCTTTCTCGGCGCGGACGTGATCAAGGTCGAAACACCCAAGGGCGATCCTTACCGGATCACCGGCAGGGATTACGGCCTTGTCGCGACCGCAGCGGAAAACCCGCTCTACGATACCTTAAACGACTACAAACGGGATATCTGCCTGAACCTTAAGACGAAGGCTGGCATGGATATCCTGATAAATATGCTGAAAACGGCGGATTTCTTTGTTACGAATTACCGGGATCAGGTCCTGGAGGAAATGGGCCTGACCTATGAAGACGTAAAAAAGATCAATCCCCGCATTATATATGGTTCTGCCCTCGGATACGGCAGAAAAGGTCCCGACGCGGGCCGCGCGGCTTTTGACGCAACCGCCTTTTTTGCGCGGAGCGGCTGGGCATACAACAGCCGTCTCGGAGACGGACCGCCCGCCGGCGCCATCGCGGCGGCCGGAGACACCATCATGAGTTCGTATCTGGTGAACGGTCTTCTGAGCGCCTATATTAAGGCACAGCGGACCGGCGTCGGCTGCGAAGTAACGACCTCGCTCATGTCGGCCGGCATGTATACGGCCGGCGGCGGCGCCGTAACGAAAGAATTTCTGGGCCCGCCGAAGGTCAAGAAGTTCGTGGATGCCGATCATCCGAACTGGATCGCCATCTGCACCTTCTATCCCTGCAAGGACGGAGAATGGTACCGCTTCTGCATCATGGTCGTGGAACAGTTCTGGCCGACGCTCGCGAAGGCCCTGGGCCTGGAAGAGCTGGCTGACGATCCCCGCTTCAATACCATGAGGACGCAGTATCTCAACCGGGTCGAACTCTATGCGATCATCAAGCAGCGCATGCTGACCAAAACCAGCTACGAATGGGAAGAGATCTTCCGTCAGTATGATCTGCCGGTCGAGCGGGTGGCCCATCCGGATGAGACCGTGCGGAGCGAGCAGGCAATCGCCAACCACTATTCCAGCAAGGTCGAATACGAATCGAGAGAAAATATATACCTTCCGATGATGCCCTTCGCGTTCAGCGATCAGGAGGGAAAGGAGCGCAGCCGCGCGCCCATGAAAGGCGCCGACACGGAGGATATCCTGAAGGAATACGGCTACAGCGAGGAAGAAATCGCCGATCTTCTGAAAGAAGGCACGGCGCTGACGCCTTAACCCTGCATACGACAAGAAAGGAAAAAAGCATGGGATACAAAGCATCGGACAACATGCCGCTTGCCGGAACGACAGTCATTGAACTCAGCCGTCACGTGATCGCCGCTGCCGCCGGAAACGTGCTCGGCTATCTCGGCGCCCGCGTGATCAAGGTCGAAACGTCCGCCGGGGATCCTTACAGACTTACCGGAAAACGCTACGGCCTCGTCGCGACGGATACGGAAAATCCGGTCTATGACCAGATCAACGACTACAAAGAGGACATCTGCCTGAACCTTAAGACGGAGGAGGGCAAGGCTTTCTTAAAGAAAATGCTTGAGACGGCCGACATCTTCGTGACCAACTACCGGGACAAGGCATTAGCCGACATGGGCCTTTTGTACGAAGATGTGAAGAAGATCAATCCGCGCATCGTCTACGGCGCGGCGCTCGGCTACGGCAGAAAGGGTCCGCTTGCCGGCAAGACCGCTTTTGACGCGACCGCATTTTACGCACGGAGCGGCTGGGCGAGCATAACGAGGATAGGCGACGGCCCGCCCGGCAACAACGGCGCGGCCAGCGGTGATTCCATAACCGCCAGTTACCTGGTGTCCGGTATTCTGGCAGGCTATATCCGCGCGATGAAGACCGGCGAGGGCTGCGAGGTGAACACCTCGCTCTTAAGCGCCGGCATGTTTGTGACGGCAGGCGCCACCATCACGAAGCAGTTTGCGAAGCAGCCGGCGGTCAAGAAGTTCGTGGACGCCGACCATCCGGCCTGGATCCCCACGAACTGCTTCTTCCCCTGTAAGGACGGGAACTGGTACCGTTTCTGCACGACGATGGTCGATCAGTTCTGGAAACCGCTCTGCCAGGCGATGGGTCTGGAAGAGCTTATCGACGATACCCGCTACAACAACGGCGCGCAGCAGTACGTCAACCGCGTCGAGCTGTACGCGATCTTAAAGCAGCGGATGCTCACAAAGACGGCCTCGGAATGGGAGGAGATCTTTTCCCACTACGATATGCCGGTGGAGCGGGTCATGACGCCGCCGGAGGCGGTGCGGGACGAGCAGTCCCTGGCCAACGATTACTCCTGCAAGGTCGAGTACGAGTCCCGGGAGAACATCTATATGCCTATGGTTCCGATCAAGATGAGCTGCATGGAAGCGCCCAGACGGCGACGCGCGGCCATGAAAGGAGCCGACACCCGGGAGATCTTAAAGGAATACGGCACCGATGACGCCAAGATCGAAAAAATGCTTGAAACCGGGGAGGCATCGGAGCCCGTATGAGCGAATACACCAGATTTGAGGTAAAGGAGCATATCGGGGTTTTAACGCTCAGCCGTCCGCCCGTCAACGCCGTCTGCGCCGATATGAAGGCGGAGTGTCTTGAGATCCTGGAGGCGGTCAGCCTGACCCGCACGGATATCTGGGCCATCATCATCTGCTCAGACCAGAAGGGCTTCTGCGGCGGCGACGACACCAAGGAATGGGGCAACCGTACCGCCGAACAGCGGGCCCGGGCAGCAAGGCTCCTTAGCGATCTGTACAAGGCACTCTACTACTGCAATGTGCCGCTGATCGCCGCCGTGAACGGTTTCTGCGTCGGCCTGGGCATGGGCATCGTCTCGCTCTGCGACGTGATCATCGCGGAAAAGGACGCCTGGTTCCAGATGCCGGAAGTCAACGTCGGCACCGTAGGCGCGCCTTCGTTTCTGACCCGCTTCCTTCCGGAAAAAATGGCCCGCTATTACGCCCTGACCGGCGAACGCATCCCCGCGCAGGAGCTGTATCGTCTTGGCTGCGTGCTGAAGCTCGTCGAAAAAGAGGAGCTGGCAGACGCGGCCATGGAGGTGGCGAAGAAGCTGGCGGCAAAATACCCTCCGACGGTCTGGACCATCAAGACCATGATGAACCTGACGGAACGCGAGCACAGCGATCTTCTGGATATCAGCAGCCGCATGCGGACCCTCGGCAACGTGAGGATCCTCGCAAACGACCCGAACAAAAAAGAAATGACGCAGGCTTTCAACGAACACCGGAAGCCCGTTTACGATATGGCCTATTTAAAGAGGGCCCAGGAAAGAATACAGGAAATCAGAGAAGAGTCTGAACGGAAGGAATAAATTATGGCAGAAGAAGTTGCAAAAGGCATTTATCGGATCGGGGTCATCCTGCCGAAGAATCCGCTTAGAGAAACCAACGCGTACTACATTCCGGGTAAAGAAAGAGATCTGCTGATCGACACCGGCTTTTTCCGCGATGAGTGCCGGCAGTCGTTAAATGCCGGACTGGAAGAGCTCGGCAGCAAGCGCGAGCGCCGGGACGTCTATATCACGCACCGGCACGCGGATCACTCGGGCCTCGCGGATGAAATGGCCGCCGAGGACGGAAAGATCTACATGGGCGAGATCGACCTGGAAAATCAGAAAAAGCATTTCGAAAGCACCGGTCCGAAGGAGCGCTTCGTCGGCTACCGGGAGAACGGATTCCCGCCGCAGGCCCTGGAGGAAATGGATAAGGCCAGCCCCCGCGGCCGTTTTCAGGTCCCGCCGCCCGACGAGCGCTATATTGCCGTTAAGGAAGGGGATATCATCGAAGCCGGCGACTACCGTTTTCAGGTGATCGTAACACCCGGCCATACCCCAGGCCACACGATGCTCTGGTCTAAGGAGGCCGGCATCATGATCACCGGCGACCACGTATTGTTTGACATTTCTCCGAATATCACGACCTGGCTGGGTTTTGAGGACCCGCTGGGCGATTATATAGGCAGCCTGCGGAAGGTCCGGAATTATCCCGTCAAAACGGCTCTGCCCGGCCACCGCAAGAGCGGCGATTATCAGGCCCGCGTCGATGAGCTTTTAGCGCACCACGAATGGCGCTTAAGACAGATCTACGACATCATAAAGGAGACACCGGGCATCAACGCCTATGACATCGCGGGACAGGTAACCTGGCGGATGCGTGCCAGAAACTGGGATGAATTCCCTCTTTCCCAGAAATCCTTCGCGTTCAGCGAATGCATGGCGCATCTGGACCACCTGCTGAAAAGAGGCAGCGTCGTTAAAACCGAAAAGGACGGGGTCTTCGGCTTCT
>JAEEGL016866169.1_pt1 | contig 18381 bp, 15 predicted proteins | sample 9134231 | NCBI WGS metagenome assembly JAEEGL01 (sample SAMN16246548, study PRJNA631951) | gut metagenome | biome: gut microbiome; feature: rumen; material: fiber-attached | host: Bos | place: Iran: Karaj | collected 2018-10 | reverse complement strand
TTGAATGTTTAATGTTAGATTGAATTACTTAGCTTTTTTAATTTTTACAGTGCATACAGCCGGAAGCAAGGGAAAGGAATGAAAATGTCAAGAGATGGCCGACAAAAATTTCAATCAGGATGACTTTAGAGAATTTGGATCAAGGAGCAACTGCACCCCAAAATCTTTGAAACTTTTTCGAGACAATGTGTAAACGTGCCCTTGCAGCATGACGCTTGCCCGACCTTTGCAATGGAAAAATGGAAAGCGCGAGTAAGAAATCTATTGAACAGAGAAAGTGGTACAACGCGGAATGAAGGATGAAATAGCAGGCTAAAGCTACGACACGAAGGAAGCAGCCCTAATCTCTGTTGAAAGTAGGGGAGAAGATAAGGAGAATGAATAAGAAGTAAGAAGCCATTCTCAGTGGCAGCAAAGGTGAAAGCCTCGTGGTAAGGTGGACAGACAGCGAAGAGAAAGGCGTCAATTATGAAGTCAACACAAAACCAAGCAATACAACCTCAATCCGTGCAGGAGTTCACACAAGTCAATGAATGGGCGGTGTCAGGGTAGAAAGCAAGAAACAAAGCAAGAGGACAAAGGCGATAACGCTTTCATCCGAAGCAGGCAGTTACATCTTGACAAGCCAGCAGCCGGAGAGGAAAAAAAAGTACTGCCATTCAAAAAGAACAGCAGTACCAGAAGAAGCCAGTCATGTCAAAGCTTTTAATCCATCATCATAGCTTCCACAACATGCTCATGGATGTCATCATCCAATACACTCATTTGATGATTGCATTTAGGGCAGTTGAACGGGGTTTCTTCTCGCAGTTCCTTAGGGATGGGCTTCGAGAAGTCCCAGCTCATGAGCACCCCTTTGGTGATTTCAAATTGATGTCCGCATTTAGGACATTTGATTTTAAGTAACTCTGCCATAATTCGTAGGATATTTTTATTTTAATTACCAGCTATCTTCATCATCATCTCTCTCTTCATCCTTGTCATAGTCCGATGAATAGTAGCTGCTGCACTTTTTTTCTCTCTCTCGCTCACACTCTTCATGAGCGTCTTCAATGGCTTGGAAAACCAGAAAGTCGACAAAGTCAAACATAGCTGTAGTTTTTAAATGTTATTAGTCCTTATTCAATCACTTCTTTCCTCCCATCCTAATCAATGAGCCGTCAAGACAGAGCAGTAGTGCTCCAAGAAATATGATAAATCCCATAACTATTCAATTAACTGGTTTGACTTTTAGCACTTTCTTTCTCCATAATCATGAAGAAGAACCACAGTATAAACAGAACGTATATCATAATAATTGTTGTTTAAGGGTTAATGACTATTTTCCTTTCAACCAGCAAAGGAGAAGTACAATGAGCAAAATCCAATTTCCAGCTGTATGATCCATAGTCGTAAGTTTTAAGATTTTTGATTTCTTTTGATTTTAATAGTAAGAAAGACTTGATGTTCCGGGTGTGCATCAGGAATAATCTTGTTGATGCGGCACTCAAATATCCCAATATATCCCATTTCAAGGAATGTGGCCAGTGTCTCGTTGCATTCTCTTGGGATATATCCAATGCAATAGTCTTCGCCATCTTCCTGATTGTGGTATAATACTGCCACAGCGTTTGGGTCATAGCGGTTCTCCCTTTCGTAAAATAATTGCAGAAGGGTACCGACCTTCAGCTTGTCCCAAACCTCATCAGCCTCGTGGTACTTGCGACCTGCGAGGTTACAATCCATAAAATACATCTTCTTTTCTTCCATTTTTCCTTCGAATTAAAAATTAAACATCTTTTTCACGTTTTCGAAGGCAAAGTACGGAGCAGGTTGTACCATATCGCGGTACAACCTAAAGAAATTTTCAAAAAATCATTATTTTTTTTGGATTTTGTAATTTTCAACAGCTTTGAGGTGCCAATCCCGAATGTCATTGGCTAACCATTCAGGCTGAATAACCTGCAACCATTCGCCTCTTGAAAGGATATGCGCTTTGAAGTCCCAGGTAGGGCGTATTCTTACCTCAAAGTCAGCGTACTCATCAGTCGCTTTTATCTCGCGTTGTGATGGGTGGAGCGGTAAGTCCTTAAGGTAATACCTTTCCATTCCGTATGCTCTGAGCACAATCCTTTCAGCTTTAGTAGTGTTGTCCACCATAATGCCAAAGCTCTCGGCGAAATAAGATTCAGCATCAAAATCCGCATCGAGCACAAACTTATCCTTCAGTAGCTGAACATCCACAATGCGGTCAAGTGAGAAAGAGGACATCACTTTCTCCGTCTTGCTAGGGTCGTCTTTTGCCTGGCGTTCAATCTTAGTCAGCACATACCATCTTCTTTTGAAAAGCTTCACGCAGTAAGGCTCAGCCAAATATGACTTAGCAGAGCTGGCGCTATACTTTTGGTACTCCAACAAGATTTTGCGGCTCTCTCGCATAGCCTTCATGATGCGCCTAAGGTAAATGTTGCCAGACGGGATGCTTTCCAGCAGAATGCGGTCCTGCAGCCCTACATTCTCATCAAGCATGTTACCCACACTGAGCGTAGAGTACAGCCAGTTAGCCACAGTATTCTCGCTCAGCACTTCCTTATTATATATATAATAGCGATACCCATCATGGCGGTCGCATTCAATGATAACCCCGAACATATCAAGGATGGCATCTCTGTGTCTGTTGAAAGTAGTGCGAGAGAATTCCAATCCGCCGCTTTCCTCTCTGCGTTGCCACTTCTCATTAAGCTCAGCGAAAGTTATCCTTCCAGCCTGATAAATTGTTTCAATCAGCCAGATATATTCCTTGAATAGTGTGGGTATTTTCATAGCTCTCAATATATGCGATAGCCAAATTTATATGCCGTATTTCATTCTTAGTTCTTTCTCTAGTTCTTTAGCCTTTGTTGTAAAGCGCTTCCAAGAAGATTTAAGGTTGTAAGGGTCATTCCAAACCGTTTCAAAATGCTGGAGTGGAGCCTGAATTATATTCGGTCCCCACACAAGCATGCCTGCCTCGTGATTCCTTTTTCCATTTGCGCGTTTTCCAATAGCTGCACCTGTCATGTTTGCAGAGCCGATGTATGCATATTCATCATCAAAGATAAATACCTTCATATGATTGTTCTCACAGAGGCGTAACTCAAAAAGTGGATTCTTCAGAAGCTGAGGACAATTCTCCTTTGTGTAATTGAAGAAACCCAAAGGCTTCATACTAACCACCTCAATACGAACGCCACGCTCCACAAGGGATAGGAAGAAGTCACATAAGCGAAGCGGTTCATTTGTGTCTTCATCTTCAAAATAGACGTTGAAGTTTTTGAGATCTGCCGTAGCTATTTTCAAGCTCTTCTTCACCTCTGTCATCTTTTTGAAGACCTTTGTATAATGTTCTCTATCTGCCACAAAAGAGAAACCATCTTTGATAAGATGCTTCTCAATCACAGGTAATGATTTCTTCATTTCTATCTCTAATTTGGCTAAGCTCTCAGATGAAATCCTCCAACCACTTTTAGGAGCTTTGTGAGCTTGCAGTTTTCCCTCGTGAATAAGGTCGTAAATCTCTCTTATTTTAAGGCCCGTAAGTCGAGCTGCGTCTGCTGTTCCTATGTATTTATTTTGAGACATAATTAAATATTAAAATTTATAATCTCTTTGAGGCGTTTGTCAATTTCCCACCATTCCTTGTTCAAATCTACTGTGCAGAAACGGAAATGATGATTAGTACCAGGTTCTAATCCAGTATAATTCAAGTCTACATCTACCTTGGGATAAAGCAGAATACCATTTGCATTCATTGTATAAGGAATGGATATGTCCTCTTGATTGTGGATGTAAGACAGGATTTGATTCATGTGCTGAGTCCGCATTTTTATATGTGTAGATTCAGCGAACTTAGCTACTAAAGTGTCCATGTAATACTTAGCATCAAGGATGATTTTCTTTTGCTCCTTGGGGTTTATAAGTGTTACATCAGTTATCATAATTGGCAAAACCGACGCAGATCCCTCGATAGTATGAAGATTGTAACGAATTTTCGAGCGTTCTACAATGGGGTATTCGTTATGGCATTCCTTTTTGTAGAAATTGAAAAGGAAGTTCTCAAAGACTCGCTCCATGTGTTCCTGTGAGAACTCAACGAAATGGAATGTTCCTTCTTCATTTTCGTTAGGTAGCAATGCCTCGTATATCAGTTGGCAGATATGGATAAGCAGAGAATAGAAGCGGTTGTCACGTGTTATGACTACGCTTTGAAATACCTCTGCTGATAAATCCAGGTCTGACATCTGAGGGAAGCGGTGGTAAATCTGCAGAACATCCTTTTTGACTTTTCGGTTCAAGCCTTTATAACCAAGAAGACGGCGCAAAGAGGCATAGATAATTTGGTTTACCAAAATATCGTCAGAATACTCATCAAAGGTGCAATCCATTCGTCCAATCCTATAGTCATTTGACTTAATGGATTCAGAAATGTTCCATTTCCCTTTAATGCCTAGAATTGATTCATCTATAGCAACGTATTCATGGTGAAGTCCTCGCTTGAACAGGAGAGAGCAACCAGCCACCAAAAGTTTAGCGAAAAGGTCGGGGTAGGTAGTGCACGATTCCGCATCCACCTTAAGCTTTTCGCGTTGCTCTGCTAATCCCCATGCATAGCAAAAGATATAGTAGAGGTTCTTGATGGGTATGTATTGCTCTGCTTTATCCATTAACCCAGGAGGATGTCTTTAATCTTAATGAATTGTTCTTCCTCATCAAAGCAAATCTCCTCGATATAGGGCAGCACCTTATACTTCATGATGTCAAGCCACCACGCTTCCTGAGGCTGTGATTTGTCATAAGCGCAGAAATAGCTATGGCCAATCATTTTCCCATCAGTCAGCAGCGGGTCTGTACCGATGATTTCATTGACTTTCTCCAACTTCTCGCAGATGCTATTAGCAAAGTCAGGAGTGATCCCCGTCTGAACGAGGAAATTCTTGAAAGTATCACCAAACTCCGGCTTCAGTTTAATGAAAGAGAAGCGACGACGCAAAGCATAGTCAATGTGTGCTAAGGAGCGGTCGGCAGTATTCATACAGCCAATGATGTACAAGTTCTCAGGCACGTAGAATTGTTCATCTGCTTCTTCGCTATATGTAAGGGATATAGCATATTTGCTATTTCTCTTGTCAGCCTCAATAAGCAGCATCAACTCACCGAACACCTTGCTTATGTTGCCACGATTTATTTCATCAATGATAAAGAAGTATTTCTCATTCGGATGAAGTACAGCTGTCTTACAGAACTTGTAGAAGATGCCGTCTTTTACACTGAAGCCTGTGTCTGTCGGACGTATGCCCTGAATGAAATCTTCGTAACTATAAGACTGATGGAACTGTACCATAGCAATGTGGGTATCGTTTTCTTTACCCATCATTTGATATGCAATCTTTCTGGCGAGGAATGATTTGCCAACTCCAGGGGCACCTTGTAAGATGATATTTTTGTTGTGCTGCAGCTGTTGCACAAGTTCAATAAATTCATCTTTGTTGATAAATGGCTTGTCAGGGTCTGTTTCGAAGGAATAGTCTTCATAGTCAGGCTCTGGCTCTTCAACAGGCAAAATCAAAGAAGGCTGTGTCTTAGTCTGTTCAACCAAGAAAATATATTCCTCCTTTGTTAATCTGAAAAGAGAACCCTGTGGACCATACGCTCCTCCTTTGCATAGTTCGCAGTTCTTGAAAATATCGCTCTTTATCAATTCTTTCCAATGAACCTGATACTGAGCTTTTTCATCAATGCGGAATTCAATAACTTCAACACCATTTTCATCTTTGTGCAAACCCTTTGTAATCTCACACAAAGCCTTGATGCGTTTGGTCGGTGTAGTTTCATAGCAAATCAGCTTATCTCCAGGCTTTGCAGCCTCAAAGTATCTGAATTTCTGTCTACGGTATCCCTTATCGCTGTATGCAGTGTAAGATTGGACTTCTCCGACGTTCATGGTGTCCACTTTCCAAACCTTAGGATTTGCATTCAGCCAGAAATAATTAACACCATCACCGAAATCAAATTCCAACTCATCGGACTCAGCCACTTGCGCCACTTCTGTAGGCTTCTCATCAGTTGGCACATTGTCATTTAATTTTTCGATATACTCAATGATTTTCTTCTCGTTACATTCTTGAATGGTCTTTCTGTATTTGGCGTATTTGCCATCAAAATCTACTGCCTCAGAACTAATGTATTCAACATTGCACTTAATACCTTCCCAGGCATCGCCTCTTTGTGCATCAAAACATTCAGCATCAGATGTAGCTCTTCCTATAGCCTGAATGCGTAAAGATGGGATGTTGTGACCTGCGCCTTTAGTGAATGAGGCTTTCAAGATAATATAATCGCCTGTTAAAATAGACTTGGCATCTTCAAGTTGTTTGGCATCCTCATTTTTCCTGAATATACCTTTCCAGACACCTTCCTTAATAAAATCCTCCAGTTTCGGGACACCAGAAATTGTATATCCCGCTAACCAGTATTTCATATCATCTTCAAGTTCAAGCCAACAGTGAAGACCAACTCGATAACAGAAATCAAAGTATGACTCTTTTTCCTCATTATAGTGAGATACAATAAATTCATTCATCTCAGCTGCTGAATCCATGTTTCCTGAATATCCGAAGAATTTAGCCCCTGATTTTAATAAAGGCATAGTAAATAAATTTATGACCTTTATATCCGAGTAAATAAATGCGATTTTCCATTTAATGGCAAATCCCATATCAATATCATCAACGGCTTGCAAATTGCCATTAGCAGCATTCTCAGCAACTGTTACAATTTGGTCTCGTACATGCTTATATGCAGAATCTCTATCATTGCAATGATACTTTTCATACCAAACATATTTATCATCATGAACGGCTGGCATTCCATCTTTGGGTATTTTGTTGTATCGATATATGCCAAACTTTAGTGAACTACCACCCCAGATAGAACCTAATGCCCATGTTTTTGCTTCAAGCCAGTAGCAGAAAGAGTCTTCGCGGTTAAGATTGGTATATTGTTCCAATGTCATATTACGAAGAGACTCTAAGGGGAAGCGTTTCCGGAATTCATCTTTTTGTGATGCATAGCCGTTCATTATATGTTGGATGGCTGCAACCAATTCCGGTTTCATTCTCCACACGAAGTGATTGTTCTCATCTTCGTACCCATCCATTGCAATAGGCCAGTATGAAATTTTGTTTTCATGCTTGATAATGAATGTGCCAACAAGGCTTTGCACCTGCCGGCAAAAATTCATAATTTTGGCATTGAGGTAAGCAGGGTTAACATTATACTCCTTAGCCACATCATAGCATGAGCCTTCATGATTAGGAGAATAGTAGAAAAGCAACAGTGCATGTCTATACTTATTCCACAAGTTATACTTGTCGGAAAGAATGTATTTCCAGTCTAATTTCAAATCAGGAACGGTATATATACCATCCACCAATTGTTTTTCATAAACTTTCAAGTCAGCCATAAGAGATGAATTATACTGTTATAATGTTTCTTAGCTCAGTGTAGTTTTTCACCACATCGTATGTAATGGAACTGCCAGCGATAGTAGCGAAGTGTCGTCGAGCACATTCTATCTTGATATTTTCTGTATTGCGGAAATCATTCAAGGTATCTTTGTCATAGCCTTTAGTTTCAGCGACAAAGTAAATGTGCTTGATGTCAGTGCCTTCCTTGAATACAATAGCCCAGTCGGGATTGTAACTACCTGCAGGGGTATTGATATAGAAGCCACTCGGCAGTTTAGTGTAGACTGCGACTTCATTTTGTGCTTCAAGGTCTTTAGCAAAGTTCATCTCTATGCCTTGTGAATCGACGACCACAAGATCGTAGAGTGACTTCTCTGATACCATTGCATTGAAACCCAACCTTCCTTTGAGGGCAGAAGCACTGAAGATGTCGCTGTCAAATTCCTTATTAAGTTTGTGATATTTCACATGTTCTATGACTGCAATAGCTTTGCATTCATTGATGATGTTTGCTGCATGGATGATAAACTCTTCAGGATTAGCTTTGAACTTGTTGAAAGTAATGGGACTAATCTTCTGTAAGATGGTGACAATGGCAAGACGTGTCAAGCCAGTGTCCTCCACAAGTTTGCCGATTAGGTCATACTTCACACGTTCACCAACAAGTTCATTGATAGTAGAGGTGTGAGCGCCTTTCACCTTCATTGCCTCACCAGAAACGAGCTGTTCTTTGCTCTTGATGGCATTCAGCGTACCCTCAACCACATGAATGTTGATGTTAGTCACTTGCAGACGATTATCTAACTCCACAACAGCCCTCTTGATAAGGTCTTCTGTCTTGAAGTCAACAGTGTAGTAAGTCTGATGGTTGATTTTGCGCCACAGCTCCTGGAACTCTTTACGTTCAAACTTGCGAGAGTCAAACTTGGCTTCTCTAACTTGACGCGCATTCTCAGGACGTACACTGTCAGGATTGAATACAGCATCTAGACATTTTACAATGTCCTGCTTGTATTCATTGTAATCCTCACCGAAATCAAGTTTAAGTTGTTGCTTGTCGTCGTGAAACTTTTGTGTCAATTGACCTTGTTTGTTGACATATCCACTTCCAGCCAATGCAGCAAACAAGAAACTTGATTCGAGCGTATCAAGCTTCTTTTGTTCTCCTCTAGCATTAGTAACTAGCAACCCCTCAAATAACGATGGTGTCACCTTTATAGGACGATCACCTACAGCATCTGCAATTTCTGTTTGCAACTTTGCTGCGAAGGTATTATATGATTCGCTGGCAATGATGGTTAGCTCGTTCACTTCAAAGACGCGGCCATGAAGTACGTTTTCATCTTGGCGTTCGCCTTCATCATTGACACAAAGGCGCATACCACGTCCCACTTCCTGGCGCTTCTTTGTCTGATTGTCGCTATCCTTCAGCGTACAAATCTGGAAGACGTTTGGATTGTCCCAGCCTTCCTTCAGGGCAGAGTGAGAGAATATAAAGCGTGTAGGCTCAGCGAATGACAGCAACTGTTCTTTATCGCGCATGATAAGGTCGTATGCAGAAGCATCGTTACTACTTTCATTGCGCAATTCTGTAGCTGAAGGTTGCACATAATGTCCCTTCTTGTCGCGCGAGAAGTAGCCATTATGAACTTCTTCAGCACTGAACTTATTGAGGTATGCCAAATAGGCAGGGTCATCCTCAAACTCTAATTGGAGCTGACCAACTATATTCTTATACTCTTCCTCGAAGATATCAGCATAGATGCCATTCTTTGTGCCTCCACCAGACTCATAGATACGGTAGTTATCCACATGGTCAATGAAGAACAAAGACAGGCACTTAATACCCATAGAGAAAAGCTTGCGTTCTTTTCGGATGTGTGAGAGGATTGTCTCGCGTATTTGGTGACGACGCACATATATATCGTTCACCTTTCCAACCATCTCACCCTCATGGAGAACAAGTCCATTGAGGAAACGCACAGTACGATTAAAGCCATCAATACTTTCAACTCGGTAGCCATTGGCGTATTCCTCAAGCTGTCCTGACTGTTGGTAGATATCAAAACCATCAGGAACTAACTGTGTAACCTGCTTGATGCCGTATGTGCCACGTTTATCAAATCCTATACGAGCCCGTGGATTTCCGCTGCTCAGTTCTATGTTTTCCAGATATACATAGCCATTAGTGGCGGTGGTGCCTTTCTGCTCGATGCCCTTAACAGAGATTTTCTTCACTAGCTTCTTGTTGTAGGCATCCATTGCATCAAGGCGGTACACCATGTTCACGATGTCACCTGCACGATGCGTAGCACTATAGAGCAAGGTAAATAGGGGCTTAAATTCTTTGAGGCGATTACGAGTAGCATTATTGCGGTCAGCACCAAGCACAGACTGAGGCTCATCAATAATCAGAATAGGATTTGTCGATGCGATAACGTCAATAGGCTTACGTGAGCGGAACGAGTCCAACTTCATGTAGATACGACGTGCATCTTCGCCACGAGCAGCAAAAGCCTGTGTGTTGATAATCATGACATGCATGTTCGAATCGCTGGCAAACTGGTCTATCTTTGTCAGCAGCTTGCTGTCATAGATAAACGACTGAATACGTTTGCCATATTCTGCAGCAAAGTGTTCGCTCATAATCTCAAATGAACGAGAGACGCCTTCACGGATGGCAATGCTCGGTACCACGATGATGAACTTGCTCCAGCCATACAGCTTATTCAACTCGAACATCGTCTTGATGTAGGTATATGTTTTGCCAGTACCAGTTTCCATCTCGATAGTCAAGCGCAGGTCGCTTGTATCTATCGTTTCCGATGGCTTCAATTGTGCTGGCATTTGTATGGCTCGAATGTTATCAAGCACTTGACTTGCAGAAACAGTCAGTGGCTGATTGCGAAAGCCTATTGCGTCGAACAATCCACCATTATCTGTACCCAAATCATGGGTGAATTCAAGCATAGACTGATTGCGTTGTCCGTGGAAGGCATCAGTCACAGCTCGTGCTGCATCAGTCTGGAACTGCTGGTTCTTGAATTTAAGTGTCAGTTTCTTCATGATTCAATGATGATTAAATGACACGAATATTCTTTTGCACTTCCTGGTCAGTCCAATTGCATTTCTGCTTGAACAGTTCAAAGAGATTCATCTTATTGGCTGCTTCAGCAAAGCTATTATCACGGAAAACAACACGTACAGGCTGCATCTTTGCAATAGCATCTATGACAGCTTCTGTGACAGTGCCAGAGAAGCACGCCACGAGGTCACCATCATTCACATTATGAATGGTGCAGCCATCAACTCTACTTGTAGTCATTGGTAAATCAAGTGTAACACCCCAGCGAAGAATACAATCAAAGAGCAGGTCAAGGTCTGTGCGGTCTTCCTTGATGTTGTCAAGTAAGCCTGCCAACATACCCTGGTCGTAATCCTTCGGAGCAAAAGCCACATCCTTATAGTTGCTGCTCTCACATTTGAATACACGGAAGCCAGTATCAAGTTCTTTTGCTTCAGGATTTTCCTCTTTGATTTTCTTTCCAGCACGACGAATTCGTTCTTTGCCAATTTCGCAGATGTTTTTGTAGCCTGCATTATAGGCTTCGCTATCTTTTGCTGTCTCCTCTGGTAACTGAACCAAAATAAACTTGCGATTGCCTTCATCTTCAGCATTCAGTTGCATAGCTGCATGTGCCGTTGTAGCAGAGCCTGAGAAGAAATCAACAATAAGAGCATCAGAGTCATGTGTAATCTTCAAAAAGAACTTTATGAGCGATGATGGCTTTGGGAAAGAAAAAATCTTACCATTAAATATATCTGTAACTTCTTTAGTGCCATCTTGAGACATTCCTATCTCATCAGGTAACTTTGTACTTACAGCAACTCGGCCAAAAGCTTCTCCTGCCTTCTTGATATCATCTTCTTTCCAATAACGAAGTACAGGTTTGGATATTCTTAGGAAATCGTAATCTCCGGGGAAGACAATACGATTATTTTTTATATATTCTGGGAAAGTGTCTTCGGTAATACGCCAAGTTGCATTCGGATTTGCAGGATACTTTTCTCCAGTTTTAGGATTCACAATAGTGAAGTAACTATTCGGACGTTCGCTGGCTGTTGTTTGCTTAGTAAGGTCATGTATTCTCCAAGGACGGTTAGGAAAGTCATCCGTTGTAAAGTATTTACGTTCTTTACCCTCTATACTAGCTACAAACAAATCAGATTTAGCAAATATTACTATCCACTCATAATCTTGTGAAATACCAAATGGAACATCAGATTTTGCTGTACGTTTTCTCCAAGGAATAGTAGCTACAAAATTTGATTCTCCAAAGACTTCATTACAAATATTCTGCAAGTTTTTAACCTCATTATCATCAATACTAATAAAGATGACACCATCTTCTGTAAGAAGACTTCTTGCCACTTTTAACCTCGCATAAATCATCGAGCACCAATCAGAGTGGAAACGCCCATTACTATCTGTGTTTTTGCGATAACGGTTTCCTTCTTCATCACTGCTAGCTTCATCATATTCTTCTGCACTCATTGAAAAATCATCATGATATACGAAATCATTGCCAGTGTTATAAGGCGGGTCTATATAAATCATTTTGACCTTGCCCATATATGAGTTCTGAAGCAATTTCAGGACTTCGAGGTTGTCACCCTCAATATAGAGGTTCTGCGTGGTGTCCCAATTTACAGACTCTTCTTTGCAAGGACGAAGTGTCTTGCGAATAGGCGCAGCAGCTTCTTTAAGGGCAGCACGTTTTCCTACCCAAGTAAAGTCATATACTTCAGGAGCATCCTCTACGGTATCATCACCGAGAAGCAAGCGCAGTTTCGTAAAGTCTACGACTTTGCGGATATTTCCATTCTCGTCCTTTGCTTCCGTGAAACAAGATGGCGCAATTTTATAGAGTGCGTCAAGATTCAACTGATAACCTTCTGTTGTAGTCTTTGCTAAATGTTCCATATTATTATTTTTCTGTAGATGATTTCTCAAAATACTCATTGAATTCTTGAAAGTTTTTATTTATATCCGAAAGATAATCGGAGATAGATTTCAAATAACTTTGATAGTTAAAATTTTCATATTCTATATCTTTTGTAGTAAGTGTATCACTAAAGGTATGTTCATCATACGAGCACTTAATATCAAAAGAAAAATTTTTTAGATGTTCATTGATAATCTTATAAACAGATTCTTCAACTTTTTGTCCAAACACGGAACATCGTGGAATCGCAACAAATTTTCCGTCAATATCTTTATATTCAGAATCTTTTCTAATTAAACAAAGGGTTATAACTTTGGATTTATTAGGTAAAATCCTGTACTTCCTGCTACACATTGTCCTTATTCGTTCCGAAATAATGTCATTCTTGAAACCTTTAATAAATCTATCTTCTATTTCAATTTGAACATTTTTTGCTGTCTTATTCCCAATGTTTCTAATTTCTATGGACAAACCTTCTCCCCATTTTGAAATAAATGGAAGTACGGGTGAGATTTCAAGAAAAGCGCGATTGTTTTCTTCATATTGCTTTTTCTCTTCTTCCCAGTGCGCTTTTTCTTCTTCCCACTTTGTGTTGTCAGAAGCTCTTTGTGCTTTTAACTCCGATAGTTGTTCTTGTCCCTGATTTACAGACTTACGCGTGTACCAAGCCATTAAGCCTGTAACAATGGCAGAACCCATTGCAGCCAAAGAAGCCGCAATACTCCATACATTCCAAGTGTCAACAAAATGAAACTCAAAAACTGCCATTATTTCAACTCCTCCAGTTTCTTTTTGAGATTATCTAAATCCTTGCGCCTCACCTTCACCTGCTTATTCATTTGCATCTGAATATCAAGCTGCGGCTCTTTACGCATCTTCTTTTCTAAAGCTTGCAGTTCTGCATCAGCAGCAGCAATCTCTTTCTTCAGCTTGACAATATCCGCCATAGCTCCAGCTTGATGTTCTCCGATGCCAGATACCTGTGCTACAAAGTTATCATAGATACGAGGCAATGACTGTCCTTGGACTGTAAGTTCAAGGTCTGTCATTTTCATCCAAGGAGAAGCAAAAGCCTGAGTAATACGGAACTTCGTATGCATGTCATCCGTCCATTCCTTGTAATTGATGAGTAGCATGGCATTATTGTCATGCACCAGGACAAAGACGATATGATGCGGCATATTGATGTCAATGAACGAAAAGAGGTCAGTAGGACAATCCGGTTGTTTGAGGTTTACCACAAACACCTCGATTTCTTTCATGTCCTCTCGATCAGTGACATTCAGCGTAGAAGCAGAAAGTTTATAGAGCCAAGTGATGTTCACCACATCGTTCACGAAACGAGTCTTCATGCGAGGACTCACCTCCATGAACTTGTAGAACATCGTCTTCGGCACTATTCGGTTGACGATAGTTGTTTGTGGGTACTCAAGTAAATTGTCCATCAGACTAAGTTGTCATTTTCAATGTCTTCGATTATATCTAGATTGTCCTTTCTTAATTTTACTTGATATGTTGGCATTGAATACCTGGTTCCAGTAACCTTATTTTGAATAATCAGACAGGGGCGGTGTATGAAATAATGTTCTAAATCTAAATTCCAATACTTCTTCTCATCACACAAATCATATTTGTTATTAAACCATTCCATCTTGCCTGGATAATTCTTAAATATCAACAAACTTAGCATTTCTAATTGTTTTTCTTCATCATCGGGATTCATCATGTCAAGTTTATCGTATTCTTTGATTTTATCGGCAGGGAGCACAATTGCGCGTATAGTGCGGTCAAAATCTTCATAAGACCCTGCCTTTTCATATTCTAATATGGTATATTCTCGGTCATATACAGGTACTGCTTCAAAAATATCATATTCCTCCAGTTCTTCATTCTCCAGTTCTTCTTGTTCCATATTCTTTATTTTATAACTAAAAAACAAATCAGTTCGAAGTCGTCAAGCCCTGCAAAGTCACCCACGAGAGCCGTTGTTTCCCCGAAGGAGAACAGGCTTTCGAGGTCGCTTTCCTCTTTCTGCTCCACGATAGTAGCCACAGCTTTTTGTAGCAGTTCACTATAATGAGTCATCTGCTTGCCATCCTTTGTTTCCTTGTTAAAGGCATGGCACAGCTTCAGTATCGGCTCCGTCTGTCCCTTGCAAGACAGGCGCATAATATCCAGCAGCCGTTTTGGTGAGAGATGGTTGATGATGGTTTCGCCATCATCAGACAGATACACCATATAGAACGGATGCAAGAGATTCTGCCTTCCAATGTTCACAGCATTATTGCGGTTCTTCAGGATGAAGATAACGCCAGGCTGAGCCTGTTCGTTTGCAGGAACGACAGCGCACATACCATAGGGCGTATGTTCAATGTCGGGGTTATCCTTCATGTAGGCAAGGAGATCCAGTCGGAACTCATTCAAGCCTAAGTCCATGATATTGATCCCCGTATCCATATCTTCGAGGTCAACCACCTCTTCCTGCAAGCGTTGCAGCTGACTCTTGCGATAGTCGAGGTCAGCTTGCTCCTCATCGGAAAGCAGCACATTACTATTACCGGCACCAGTGATGTTCACACCAGTCATACGAGCTTCGACGCGCCCCTTCAGACGGAGGTAGTCGTCAAGCTCTATGTCGGGCCAGTAGTTCACCAACTGAATCACCTCATTGCGAGAGCCGATACGATCAACACGACCGAAGCGCTGAATGATACGAACAGGGTTCCAGTGAATATCATAGTTAATGAGGTAGTCGCAATCCTGAAGGTTCTGACCTTCGGATATACAGTCAGTGGCGATGAGCACATCAATCTCTTCATTGATATTCGGTAGCAGTTTATCCTTCTCCTTTGAGATAGGGGAGAAGAGTGTCAAGATGTTATTGAAGTCAGAGCGTATGCCGCTCACAGTAGAGCACACACCATCGCCAGTGACAAGCCCCGTATGCAGCCCAGCCTTAGTAAGGATAGCTGGTGCAAGGTTTTCATATAGGTATTCAGCAGTATCAGAGAAAGCTGTAAAGATAAGGACCTTTTTGTTTTCCCCATTGATGGGATTGGCAAACTTCTCGCGCAAGTTCTTAAGCAGCATTTGCAGTTTGCTATCATGCTCAGGTGTAATGTCACGGAGCATAATCAAAAGAAGTCCTATCGTTTCCTGGTCGGCTTTCAAATCCCGCTTCCATGAGCGGCAATCCATATCTTCCAAGGCGACACGCGTCTTCTTACCTCCAACGAGGAAGTCATTCTCGCTATCGTCGCCATCAAACATGCCCTCCAATGTTTGAAGAGTGAGGCGAGCATCCCTCCGTGTTTCAAGGAAGAGATTGATGGCATTGAGAGTTTCATCAATCTGCACCTTCATTCGTTCCAATGTAAGACGGAACGAATTGACAGAAGACTCCAGTCGCTTCAGCAGATTGATAGCCATCAGCTTCTTCAAGCCTTTTTCACGTCCAGACATGCCCAGGTTAGAGCCTTCATCGCCCTTATCAATCTCGTACTTGAAACGCTTAGAAGGCAGGATATAATCAGAAGGCGCATACACACCAAGGTTCAAGTCATCCAACTGCCCTGATATTTCTTGGTATGTAATAGCCTCATTGAGGTCAGTCAGATGTGGACGCTTCGATATGGGACGCAGACGAGTAGGGAACTTTCCAATGTCTGCAGTATCATAGTATTTCTCGATGTGCTTTCTGGAGCGAGCAATGGTAACAGCATCCAGTACTTGGAAGAAGTCGAAAGAAAGCATATCCAGCAGCCGCTCAGCAGTACGCTCATTGGGGTCATCAATATGTGACCATGCATTGTACTGAGTCTGTGCAGCGCGGAAGATGTCCTCGATGGGGCGGTCCACATCCAGCTTTTCATTGATAAGAGATTGTTCGCCCTCATAAGCCAGCTGTAGTTGGTTTTTGAGGTCGTTGAAGCGATTATTGACAGGAGTAGCAGACAGCATGAGCACCTTCGTCTTCACACCAGCGCGGATGACTTTGTTCATCAGTCGCAGGTAGCGGTTCTCACGAGGGTTCTCATCGTCTTCATCAGTAGTAACCTTGCCACCATTGCGGAAGTTGTGGCTTTCGTCAATAACAATCAAGTCATAATTGCCCCAGTTCAAGAGAGCCAGGTCAATGCCATTGCTTTTACCTTGCTCTCGAGACAAGTCCGTGTGGAAAAGCACGTCATAACGAAGACGGTCTTTTTCCAGCGGATTATTCTTATAGTTGCTCTTGTAGATGTTCCAGTTCTCGTATAACTTCTTCGGGCAGAGAACCAGCACGGACTTATTACGTCCTTCGTAGTACTTGATGACCGAAAGCGCAGTAAATGTCTTACCGAGACCTACACTGTCGGCAAGGATGCAGCCGTTATATGTTTCAAGCTTGTTGATAATAGCCAGTGCAGCATCCTTTTGAAAGTTATAGAGTTTGTTCCAAATCTGTGATGACTTGAAACCTGTTGCCTCATTGGGCAGCACATCTTCATTGATGTCATCCAGGAACTCATTGAAGATGTTGTATAGCGTGACAAAATAGATGAAGTCCGGCGCGTTTTCACGATAGACGTTTTCAATGTTCTCAATGAGTACATCAGTAACGTCCTCGAAGTTCTCTTTATCCTGCCAGAAGTCATTGAAGTTTTTCAGGTAGGCATTAGAGATTGGCGTAGGCATCCGTTGAATGAGCTGGAAGATGTTGTTGCCGCGTTCACAACCAAGTTCCGTTGTCGTGAACTCGTTGAAAGGCATATAGGTGTATAGCTCTTCCTCAGTCTTCACATTCAGGAAGCCAGGCATATTCAATTGCGACACATTTGTCATGAAACGCACTTTCTGGCGAATCCAGTCAGCGCATTCTCTGGCGATGGCACGCTGTGTCAGATTGTTGCGCAGCTTGATTTCAAAGTCCGAGCCATAGAGCGTACGCTCACGATTTAGTTTTGGGATATAAAACTCTCGCTTCTGTTTTTTCGTCTGCTCTTTGTTAAAGGTAGGCGAAGTGAATATAAATCGCAATTCTTCAACTTTCTCCAGCTCTTCCTTCAAGGCTTCAAAGGCATAGATAGAGAAGCTGGCAGCAGCCATAGAAACTTTTGAACCATGCTTCAATGTGGTTTTCAAGTCGTCTATAACCCTCAGTGTTATATTGTCGAACTGTTTTGGTAACTCCATAGCGTATATGTGCGTGCGTAATGTACACGAATCGGTACAAAGTTATAAAAAAATCATCAAAATCAATTAAACGCAAAGGATATTTCAGCCCATATAAGATGATTTTGCGTTCAAAAGCGTATCAAATAAGAAGCATCCTGTAAAGAATGCCACAAAAAATATGTAATTTTGTATTCACAAAACAGAAAAACTGTATGTCAGGAATAAAATTATTCAAAGGCGAGTTCAAAAAGAAGCTCGACCTCCTTATAGCCCCCCAGATAAAAGCAGGCTTTCCGTCCCCTGCAGAGGACTATCTGCATGAAAGCCTTGACTTCAATCGTGACCTCATAAAGCATCCTGAGGCCACATTCTACGGACGTGTGTCAGGTGACAGCATGGAGGATGTCAATATCTGTGATGGTGATATAGCCGTTATAGATCGCAGCATTGAGCCTATGAATGGCGATGTTGTGGTGGCCTACATCAATGGCGAGTTCACCGTCAAGTTCCTTGACCTGAAACACGAGAAAGATGGTTATATAGTACTTCTCCCTGCCAACAAGGACTACGAGTCCTTCCGTGTTGTGCCAGATGACTCTTTTGAGGTATGGGGTGTAGTAATTTGGACAATAAAGAACTGGTACAAACGCGCTCTAAAAAGTAAGGTTACGTAATGTACCGCATAGTTGACTGCGATAACTGCTATGTAAGTTGTGAGCGTGTATTTCGCCCCG
>JAEEGL014026516.1_pt1 | contig 18381 bp, 11 predicted proteins | sample 9134231 | NCBI WGS metagenome assembly JAEEGL01 (sample SAMN16246548, study PRJNA631951) | gut metagenome | biome: gut microbiome; feature: rumen; material: fiber-attached | host: Bos | place: Iran: Karaj | collected 2018-10 | reverse complement strand
TTCTTATGACATTGACAATAAATATATTGAAAATGAAGTGAGCAAATATAAATATGATAAAAATGGAAACATCATCGAGAAAATACGATTCGCAAACGACAGTTTACGAGAGAAAAACATTTACAAATATGATGAAAAAGGAAACCTTACAGAGGAGAACACCGATTCTTGGCTCAGATGGGAAAACAGAAAATTCGTAAACAAATACGACGACAATGGGAATTGTATTGAAAAAACAGGATATGACCACAATGGAAAATTAGAAAGTAAAAACATTTACACCTACGACGAGAGAAAAAATTGTATTGAAGAATATGAATTCCACCGCAACGATTCATTATACCAAAAGACAACATATAAATATGATGAAGAAGGGAAAATAATAGAAGAAACAGCATACGATTCTCATGAGAAAATAATCTCAAAAGACAGTATAAAATACGATGAAAACGGCAATTGTATTGAATCCATTAAATATGAAACAAATAGTTTATGTGCTATTGGAAACGGATGTGATTTTACACAAACAATTAGTGAGTCTATTTCAAAAGCAGTAAATAAATTTGACAAGACTGGGAACCTAATTGAATGCATTTGTTTTCATTATAATAAATTCAATTTCGGAAGCATCATAGAATACGACTATTATAAATGACATTGACGTAGAGAAAACACAGAGATGCAAAAAATTGCGTCACCTTCATCATTTTTTATTATTTTAGCATAAAAATTGGTTTTAGAGGTTAGAGATATGAAGTCATCCTTAAGATACATATTTTCCGCACTGTCTTTGATAGTGTTGTGCTTGTGTTGCACCGTCGCACAGGCAAAAGGAAAAACTGATTGGGATGAGGATGGACTGAAAGGGAAAGTGAAGGAGGTCCGTACATATAATGTGAAAGAAGGATCTGGCACTTTAGAAAAATCTTTCATCCGTCGTAAAATCAAATACGATAAAAAAGGAAACCGTCTGGAGGAAGAGCACTACAACGAGTATGACGAAAAAGATGGAGAATTGACTTCAAGACTAACTTATAAGTACAAAAAAAAGAGAAATCGTATAGAGAGATCAGAATACGACAATCATAAGATACTGATTGAAAAAACATTATACGATGCAAACAGGAACAAGGTTGAGGATGAAGACTTTATATATGGAGTAAATTATTGTTGGAAAACCGTCAACAAATATGATCAAAACGGAAAAATAATCGAAGAGATCCACTTTGTCAACGACAGTCTGCTAGAAAAGACGATTTATAGATACGACGACAAAGGAAATCTCACAGAGGAGAAACACTCAGATTCACCGACCAGATGGGAAAACAGAAAATTCGTGAATAAATACGATGAGAATGGAAACCTGGTTGAGATTTCAGAATATGACTATCAAAAGAAACTGAAATGCAAAACCATCTATAAATACAATGATAAAAAGAAATGTGTAGAGGAATGCAATTACGACATGAATGACTCTCTATGCAGCAAAATGGTATACAAATACAACGATCAGGGAAAGAAAATCGAGTCGATGCATACAGTTGCGGATAACGAGCTGATGCAGAGAGATGTGTTTATCATCGACGACAATGGAAAGACCTCCGTATCATTACGTTATGACTCGGACGGAGGATTAGGACGAATAGCAGTAAGCAAATTCGACGACGCTGGAAATCCACTTGAGACAATGATCTATTGTGGAGACGACTGGATCTTCTATTTCGGAAGCATCATGGAATACGAGTATTACTAGCAATTGGAGATTAGAACAACATCCACAAAGCAACACCTGCCAATACAACTCCCAACACAGCAAGAACAGCGAGCACTGTGCAACCGACCTTGAACGGTTTCATTATCTTATTCTTCCGTCTCTGTCTCTCCTCTGCCCTAGCCTCAGCGATTATCTGTTCTGCCTTTTCCTTTGAGATCAAAGAAGGGGTGATCCAATCTCTGAATAAAAGATCATTCTTAAATTCGACAGCAACTCTCACAAGATCAGACGGTTTACGCAGATCAATGCCCTCCGTAGGATTCAATGTCATGGATATTTCATCTATCTTACTCATTAAAGCCTCATAACATTTTTTTGAGACATTAGTATGTACACTATCCGAATTAGAGTTGAAATACGGAGATTCATATTTACTTTGAGGAAGATTTATATTGCGACAATTATCAGTGGACACGACGAGCACCGACTCCGGAACCTCAATGTCGACGCAATCCTTCATATACAAAAAGTGGACAGACGGAGAAATCCTCACATTTCTGCATCTGTACAGTTCAAGAAACACAACATTGTCGTCCACGCTACCTCCGTCAAAATTTGTCAGGCGAGTGGCATAATCCATCTTTGATTCTGAAGTAGACGCAATTGCTGGAAGCTCATGGTCGCCGACGTAGCAGATTCCATTCCCGTCTGTTTTGAAATCAGTAGCGTAAAAAGCATTGGTAATTGAAAAACCTTTTTCTGTCCCCAACCTTTCATCATATGGTTTTGTAATGCAATATCCCATAAACTAAATATAAATCAATATTCATTTCCGGCTCTATCAACACCGACAGTAGCAAAATTACAAAAAAATGGATAAAAAATTGCGATAGTCAACAATGAAAGCATTATCTTTGTATAATTATAACACGGAATTATATCAAATTTTATATTTATACCAATTATTCCGAGTTTTTGTTGATTACTTTTTACAGATAATATAACATGAGAAAAAATTTGTTTGTGTCGCTTGCAATATGTGCGTTAACATTTGGTCAAGTCCACGCAGGTTCCATCTACGGAATTTCAGCAGACGGGAACAATGATGAATTTCCAATAGGAGATGTAAGGAGCATCAAGATTGCCCCAAAGACAGACGGAACAAAATCCTACCCTACCATCAAATTCGGAGAAAGCAGTTCGTCATCCAATCCAGAAGAAACATCGTCGTCATATTTCATTATGGCTTATCCTAATCCAGTAAGCGAATACCTCACAATATCAGGCATTGAAGAGAGTGCAGAAATCGCTGTTACAAATATGCAGGGAGCAGAGGTTTTGAAGACACGAGGAACCAAAGTGGATGTAAGCAATTTAGCAAAAGGCTCATACATCCTCATTGTAGAAGGTAAAAAAGTAAAATTCTTAAAGAAATAAACACACCGAAGAAATGAAAAAAATTCTAATGTTTATCGCGATGGTTATGACAAGCATAACCATGATGGCACAAAGCCAGTTTTATGTGATCATGAAAGACGGTAGTGGAGCGAGCTACCCTGAAAACATCGTCGACAGCTTGACATTCGACAGCCTTAACGGAGCTAAGATCTACGGATTCAATGATTTGGTAAAGAGCATCGCCCAATTGAGAAAAGAAGTGGATTCATTGAAAGGCATCATGTCGTTACTTACAGTTGATTCCTCATCCTTCATTCATGAATATGTGGATTTAGGGTTGCCATCAGGAACTTTATGGGCCACATGCAACCTAGGAGCGAAAAAGCCATCTGACTACGGATATTACATTTATTGGGGAGAAACAGACCAAAGATCCAATTATTCACTATCCGGAAGCCAAATATACGATAAGGATATTCCTACAATGAGAGCAACCGGCATAATTGACCAATATTTCAATCTGACATCCAGATATGATGCTGCAACCGTTCTATGGGGAGACGATTGGAGAATGCCAACTTCTGATGAAATCAATGAATTACTTCGCTATTGTACTTACCAATGGACAGAAGTGAACGGATCAAATGGTATTAAATTCACATCATCAAAGAATGGCCATCAGATTTTCCTACCTTGTGCAGGAATGAAACGAGACAACGAGGATGTTATGGTTGGAACAAAAGGTTATTACATAGGAGCTACTGCAAATGGCGATAATTCTGCATGCGGTATATATTTAGCACAAGGCGATGTTCGTCCATCTTCTACATTAATAAACCGAGGCAGAACAATCAGAGCTGTACGCAAAAGAGCAGACGACCGTCCATTCGTTGATCCTAACGACACAACCATCAACGGACACGCATACATCGATTTAGGTCTACCAAGCGGAACTCTATGGGCAACTCACAATATGGGTGCAGACTCTGTAGAAGTCGGAAACAGATATCAATGGGGAAATTCAACAACAGAGATTCCTACTGAAGGTGCAGCTTTGTGGAAAGGAGATTCTCTAGATCAATTAATACAATACGGTGTGACTGATTCAACAGGTGTTCTTTTGCCAAATCGTGATGCAGCGACATATAGTTGGGGAGGTCAGTGGAGAATGCCTACTCATGAAGAATGTTTAGAGCTTCTAAGCAACTGTACAAAAGAAAAAAAGACTATCAAAGGAATCGACGGTTGGTTGTTAACAGGCCCTAATGGAAAAACTTTGTTCTTCCCAATTACAGATGAACAGTTTGAATTCAGTTCATGTTGGACTTCATCAATATCACCTAATCCAAACGACGATGACATGGCGTGTATGTTGAACATCTACGACACAAGTATTATCTACCCTCTTGACTGGGCAGACTATACATATCAACGCGATAAGACACTTCCTATCCGTCCTGTAGTCAACAGATAAAAGGAACAAAAACAATTTCATACAAGCGTAGCCGAAATCCTCGGTTACGCTTTTTTTATTCCTCAATTATACACACATGTTTTCTGCATAAAACCGAGAGAAATCAACAAAAATTCTAAAAATCTGGCTTTTTTTTCGAAATATCTGCCATTTTTTAATCTAAGCTAAATATTTTTAATACATTTGGGACGCAAATGTAACACATTTGCAACACAGCTAGACAAAACTAACTAGATAACTAATAATATAAATCAACTCTAATGCAAAACATTACAATGCTTTGCATTAGAGGGCAAAAATCTGAGAATCAAAACAAACAACTATGCTAAAATTTTTATCTAAGTGGATTCTTTGTGCCTTGGCAATAGGATTGTTCAGCACAAATATCAATGCTCAAAACTATCCGGCAAACTCTCCCGTCGCACTGAACGGAAAGTTAAAAGTATCTGGCACCCAATTAGTTAACGAATGCGGCAACCCCATCCAGCTTCGTGGAATGAGTACTCACGGTCCTCAATGGTTTCGCAACTGTTACTCAGAATCATCACTTGATGTTCTTGTAAAAGACTGGGGAATATCAATCTTCCGTCTTGCCATGTATGTGGAAGAGCAGGGGTATATCACCAACCCTAGCGGCTGGAGACAGTGGATCGACAGTTATGTTGATTACTGCGGACAGAGAGGAATCTACTGTCTTATCGACTGGCACGTGTTGAACCCAGGAAACCCGAACGCACACAAGGATGACGCCATCGAATTCTGGAAATACATGTCGCAAAAACATGGACAGAAAGCTCATGTGCTCTACGAAATCTGTAATGAACCAAACGGAGTTGGCTGGAGTGATGTCAAAAACTATGCCACAGACGTTGTCAAAGCCATACGTGACAACAACGACAACACTGTCATCATCATCGGAACTCCTACATGGAGCCAGGATGTAGACATCGCAAGTTCTGATAAAGTAAACGGAACAAACATCATGTATACCCTTCACTTCTACGCAGGATCTCATAGAGGTGAGTTGAGAAGCAAGGCTCAGTCTGCCCTCAATAATAACGCTCCTATCTTTGTGACTGAATTCGGAACCAGCCATGCAAGTGGAGACGCGAACTACAGTCCAGACGAAACAAAGACATGGATAAGTTGGCTTAACGAAAGAAAAATCAGCTGGGTATGCTGGAGCTTTTCTGATAAAGGCGAGGTGTCGGCAACTCTTGTCCCTGGATCTTGCAATTCTCGCAACTGGAGCAACCTGTCAGAATGCGGTCAACTTATAAAGGGCTTGATATCAGAAAATAAGATTCCATTCACAGCTTGCGACGGAAATAACAACAACGGTGGCGATCAGAACCAGAACAATAACAACAACGGTGGCGATCAGAACCAGAACAACAATAACAACGGCGGCGATCAGAACCAGAACAATAACAACAACGGTGGCGATCAGAACCAGAACAACAATAACAACGGCGGCGATCAGAACCAGAACAACAACCAACAGCAGGATGATCCTGTCTCATACCCTACTCTCGTTCAAAACATCAACAATGGAGATGTTTACCGTATCGTGAACAAGAAGAGCGGAAAGGTGATGACAATCGAGAATGGTTCTGATTTGAAACAGGCTAAGAGAGACGAGAATGATAAGAAGCAGATGTTCCGTCTAAAGGAAACAGACGGCTACTACTTCATGCAAAACGATGATACTAAGTTCATGCTGACAAACAAATATGTCAACAACGACGGAACTAAGATCAGTCAGGAAGAGATAAGTGAATACGACAATCCAAGCCAGAAATGGTCGATAAAGAAAGTCAACGAATGGTTCACATTCTCAAACAAGAGCGACTATAGCGCAAGCAAAGTGCTTTCTGTGGAGAATGCATCCAAACAAGACAATGCTGATATAGTCATCTTCACGTCGAACAATCAGGACGAACAGCTATGGGGTCTTGAATATGTATACACTCCAACTGCTGTCGACAACATTCTATTCAAAGATTGTGTGTTGACTCCTACTGTGATAAGCAACGAGTTCCATATCGTGACTTCAACAGGAGAGGAGACAATCGTAGATATCTACACTCCTAATGGTGTTCACTGCAAACACATAGAGAAAGAGTGTACATACGATGTGAGCGATCTTGCAAAAGGAAATTATATTGTTGTGGTGAGCGGATTGGACGGAAACAGAATCCTTACTCAGTTGATCATCAAGAAGTAACAATCTCATAAAATTCATAAAAGGCATCTTCAGAAATGGAGATGTCTTTTTTTTGCAAAAAAATTTTAGATAAATTTGTAACAACCTCTGTTTTTCGCCTACCTCTTATAAAAGTTTAACCAATAAATACAAAGAGTTATGGAAACAAAGGTTTTTAATTTGATTATTTTAGATGAGAGCGGAAGCATGTCATGCATCAAGCGTCAGGCGTTGAGCGGTCTGAACGAGACACTGCAGACAATCAGAAAGGCCCAGGAAAAATATCCTGAGCAGAAGCAGTTGATAAGCATCGTACCGTTTGAATCATTCAACATCCGCTTGCTGAGAGACAAAGTTTCCATCAAAGATGTTGAGGATCTGAAGGCAGATGAATACAATCCTGGAGGTTCTACTCCACTTTTCGACGCTATCGGATTCGGAATCAGCAGCATAAGGAAAGAGGTGACGGAGGACGACAGTGTACTTGTAACCATCATCACAGATGGTGAGGAAAACAGCAGTCGGGAATACTCCGGCAAGGCAATCGCAGCCTTGATTGACGAATTGAAACATAAAGGCTGGTTGTTCACCTACATCGGAGCCAACCAAGACGCTGTCAAAGTAGCGATGTCGATGAATATCAGCAATGCCCTCAACTTCCAACAGGATGAGGAAGGAACGGCGGAAATGTTCAGACGCGAAAGAAAAAGCAGAGAACGTTTCTTTAGTAAAAGTGCCTTATTCGGCATGATGTCCAAAGAAAGTGCAAGAATGGCAAAACAAGAGATAGCCTGTGAAAGTTCATATTTCGAAGACACAGACGACTAACATATAAAAAGTAAAGATGAAGCAAAAAATCTACAACCTGCTGATGGTAAACTATAGAGGTTTACTCGAAAGCTGCTATCGGCAGGTTTTCTTCACAGATTCAACAGAACCGGCAGTCAAGACATTTGACGATTACCTGTCGGATTTCTATCTGTATCTATATGAAGCAAAGCCCAAGCATGTCCAAGGCGACGTGAGGGGCTACTATCTTCAGCAGATACGTGATGAGAAAGCCAAACCTGAATGGCTGCGTACGACATTCAGACATTTTCTGTTGGAAGAGAACAAGATTCTAAGGGAAATGCAAGAGACTCTGGCAGAGTACCGTCAACAATTAGCGACTTCATTAAACAGCAAAACTATAGATTATACGCTTATGCACGTCGGTTTTGCCATCGCATGGTTTAATCAGCACGAGACTAGTGAAGACAAGTATCTTTTCTTCCGCAGTGCCTACAAACATTTCAAAGGATTCTATTCATGGCCATCCAACGATCTCGACGATAAAGATGTAGCCATGATATTGGGCATTGAGCAAGGCACACTCCGTACACGTACATCCAGACTGTGTGCGAAGGTGAAGAAACTGGTGAATGAGTTGAACGACGCCTACATCACGACACTGAACAAGCAGTCTCTTGAGATAGCCAAGGAAATATACGAGACAGACAATCCAGACATAGAATCCATACTGGAGAATCTGTTAGGTGAAGCAGAAAAGGAGTTGCCTCAATACGAAGATATAGTCAAACTCAGAAAGAAGAAACGAGTATCAACAGATAGTATATTCGGCAAATTGAAAGAATACACATCTGTATTTGGATCCATCAGTAATGAATGTGCTCATTGCGTAATTGCAGAAGAGAAATTGTGTGAAGAGATTGACATCGAGTCTACACCAACTATCACAACAAAGCCAAGCAATAGAATTGTGAGAATATTCATGAATCTGCTTGAAGAAAACGAATTATAGTAGATTCCAAAGAATATTAATATTGCATAGAGACGTGGGAATCCGCGTCTCTTATTTTTATATATAAAAAGAGCCGGCACAGGTCTCTGTACCGACTCTCAAGGTAAAATGTAATAAGATATAAAATTATTTCTTTACAACAAGCTTCTTAACAACTGTCTCATTTGGAGTTGTGATTCGAAGCATATACACTCCACTTGCAACATCCTCTAGAGAAACCACCTTCACGTTTGAAGTCTTCACTACAGAACCTGCCAATGAAATGAATTCAGCCTTAAACTCGTCACCTGCACCAAGGATCTCGATCTTTGAAGACGCTGGATTAGGAAGAACTGTGATAACATTGTTGTTAGCGAAGTCGGCCACACTTGAAGGGTCTTTCTTGAATGAAATCCAATCGACATCAATCCAATCCTTGTCGATAGAAAGTTTCATTACCTGCTCACCCTTAGTAAGTTTCATTTTACCAACCTCAACATCAGCGAATGTACCCCATTCTCCTGTCTTGTCGATAGAAAGCTCCTTTGTGACGTTTCCTATAGCGACTGTCATTTTTCCACCATCAGAGTTACCAGTACCTACTCTCAAGACAACATCATACTCACCATCAGACTCAACATTGACTGTGTAGTTCATCCACTCACCCTTTTGGCAATGTCCTAAAACCACGCTACCATCTTTAATTTCCTTGATATCAACATCATCCGAACGATAGAAGTTAGTGAAATCATCACATACATTACCGTCGCTCAAATCATTGAATGCTTTTCCAGCGAATCCATTATCATAGTTCTCAGCCTCGATCTTGCCAGGGATAACAGCGGCAGTACCACCGTAAGGACCAACCTCAACAACCTTGATAGTCACAGAGCTTGTCACAGTCTCTCCATTTGCTTTTGCCGAAACCTCCACCTTAAAGTCACCAGCCTCATTTGGAGTCCATTCAACCTTTGAACCAGTACCGATCTGAGTGCCACCAACTGAATAAGTGATATCATTTGCACCCTCCATCTCAGCGGAAATAGTAACGGACTTACCCAACTCAATTATAGACTCAGAAGCAGACACCGACAATCTTGGTCCACTTGCAGATTTACCACAGAATTTAGCCTTAGCATTCTTAGCTTCATCAGATGCCATATATTGCTTAAGCCACTTCATACCGCTACGATCAGCTCCTGAACTTGTCACCAAACCAGTGTTGTCTCTCCAAGTAGCGCCATTCACAAATCCCCAAATAGTGATACCAGATACGAAATCAGCCTCCCACATTGGTTTGAAGGTATTCTTCATGATTGTTTCATAAGTGTTTTCATCACCTTGTGAAATATCAAACTCAGTGATATAGCACTGCAATTCTTTACCAGCTTTTTGAGTGATGCTATTGTGAATTTCCTTCAAAGTGTTACCAAAGTTAGTAATCTGATTGTTTTTGTAATAGTCATCCAAGTCATGACTCTGGTGTCCGTAAGCATCGATTGGAGCACCTTGCTGTACCAAAGAAGAGACAAGGTCGACAAAATCATTTTTTTGCCAAGTGAAAGTGTTGTAGTCGTTATAGATCAACACCGCTTTAGGGAATCTCTTACGAGCCATTTTGAATGCCTCGGCAATCCACTTATAATCATATGGATTAGTGCTGTTGCCCAATGCCTGACTCAAAAGTTTCTTGAAATCAGCACATGAGTGACCATTTTCTGTTCCTTCCGCATGTCCTCTTATAGCCTCATTGACAACATCAAGCACTGCCAAATCTGGATATTTGATAGCGACAGCATCCATCCAATATTCCACCTGCTGCTTCAATTCAGAAGCGGAACAATTTGCCAAACATGAAGGCCACTGGCTAGTCCAAAGAAGACAGTGGAACTTAAACAACACTCCATTCTGCTTACACCAATTGTAATGTGCATCTGAAGACTTCCAGTTCCATTTTTGGACTCCCTCTTGAGCACTGCTCACCTTACAGTTAACGATTGATCCCCACTTGGACTCATTCTCACATGTAAGCTGATCCCATAATGCCTCATACTTCAGGCCTCCAACATTTGGCTGAATCTGTCCACGTGTTGTGATATTTCCCAAGAATTTACATGTATTCTTGTTTAATTGTGCTTGCGCCTGACCTATTAATAATAGCGACGCCACGATTGAGAATAAAATTTTTTTCATAGGCGTTTTCTTTTGATTAGTATTAGATTCGGTCACAAACATATCTATTATTTTTTTTCCATTACTTATCATTTATCTTTTTTTTCCCTAGTCTACATTCACTTTGACGGAAAATATATTGTTTTGACGGAATTTTCATATTTCAGTCAGTTATGAGCATTATTTTTTCACATTCTTTCGGCTTATTTTTAGTTTTATATCAAAAGTCTTAACATTTTAACGCTTGTGAAAAAAAGTGAATTTATCGTTCCATCAACCATAGACAAAAGCACAAAACATAGCAAATAACCGACAAAATGACATCATACCCCGACAAAAAAAGAGCCAGCACAAATCACAGTGCCGACTCTCCTGGTAAAATGTAATAAGATATAAAAATTATTTCTTCACAACGAGCTTCTTGACAACTGTCTCATTTGGAGTTGTGATTCGAAGCATGTACACTCCGTTTGCAACGTCGTCAAGAGAAACAACAGTCTCATTCGAAACCTTAACTACCGATCCTGCTAGAGAAACGAATTCAACCTTGACATCGGCTCCGGCTCCAAGAATCTCAATATTTGAAGACGCTGGATTAGGGAAGATTGTGATGACATTGTTGTTAGCATAATCTGCAACACCTGTCTTGTCTTTCTCGAATGAAATCCAGTCAATATCGATCCAATCCTTGTCAATAGCAAGTTTCAACACCTGCTCTCCCTTAGAAAGTTTCATTGTACCAACCTTTACATCAGCGAATGTACCCCATTCACCAGTCTGGTCGATAGAAACTTCTTTCACTACATTGCCAATAGAGACAGTCATCTGACCTCCGTCTGAATTACCAGTTCCGACTCTCAAAACAACATCATAGTCACCATCTTCTTCAACGTTGACTGTGTAGTTCATCCACTCACCCTTCTGGCAATGTCCAATAGCGACACCATTTGAAATCTTCTTGATATCAACATCATCAGAACGGTAGTAGTTAGTATAATTGTCACATGAATTACCGTCGCTCAAATCATTGAATGCTTTTCCTGCAAAACCATTGTCATAGTTTTCTGCCTCAATCTTACCTGGAATAGCAGCAGCAGTACCGCCGTAAGGGCCAACCTCAACAACTTTGATTGTAACAGAGCTCTTTACAGAACCCTTGCTTGATGTAGCAGAGACCTCAACCTTAAACTCTCCTGCCTCTGTTGGAGTCCAAGTCACCTTTGAACCAGTACCAATCTGTGCTCCTCCTACAGAATATGAGATCTGAGAAGCTCCATCCATCTCTGCGGAAATAGTGACAGTCTTGCCCAACTCTATTGTAGACTCAGAAGCAGACACTACCAAACTTGGTCCACCAGCAGCCTTACCACAGAATCTTGCTCTTGCGTTCTTAGCCGCATCAGAAGCCATATACTGTCTCAACCAAGTCATAGCAGGACGGTCCTGACCATTCTTGATCAATCCTGAATCGTCTACCCAAGTAGCTCCGTGGACATAACCCCAAAGAGTGATGCCGGCTACGAAATCAGCCTCCCATGCGATAGGAATCTGCTCTGAATAACGAGTTTTCTGACCATTGTCTCCCTGCTTAGCGATATCATACTCAGTCAAATAACAAGCCAACTCTCTACCAGACTTGTTTGTGATCTGGCTGTGGATATCATACAAACGAGACTTGAAATCACTTCCGCTCATGTCATTCAAGTCGTGACTCTGGTGTCCGTACGCATCAATAGGGGCACCTTGTTTAACCAAAGTAGAGACAAGATCGATGAACTCGTTCTTCTGCCACTGGAATGTGTTATAGTCATTATATACAAGGACAGCATTAGGGAAGAACTTACGAGCCAACTTGAATGCCTCTGTAATCCACTTATAGTCGCCTGGATTAGTACTTCCACTCATAGCCTGGCTCAAGTTTTTCTTAAATGTCTTAGCCTGACCGTTGTTGTCTCCTTCAGCGTGACCTGGGATAGCCTCGTTAACAACGTCGATGATTGTCACATCAGGGAACTTTTTAGAGCAAGCCTCAATCCAGATCTCGACCTGTTTTCTCAAACGGTCTCCTGTGAAATCCTTCAAATAGCTTGGATACTGTGAAGTCCAAAGCAAACAGTGGAACTTAAACTGTACACCGTTCTGCTTACACCAGTTGTACTCATTTTCTGCAGAACGCCAGTTCCATGATCTCAAAGCCTCATCAACACTTGACACTTCTTTATTTGCAATAGAACCCCACTTTGTCTCATTCTCAGGAGTCAACTGCTCCCACATCGTAGCATAATCAGAAGGTATACTTCCTCTAGTTGTAATGTTACCAAGGAACTTACAAGGATTTCCTTTTGATAACTGTGCCTGCGCCTGGCCCATTAATAAAAGGGCAGATGCAATAGTGAATAAACATCTCTTCATAGCGTATTCCTTTTAGTTAGTATTAGATTTGCGTTTATGCCACAAACATATTCTTTATTCTTACATAACAATTCTCCTTCATTCCCTTTTTTCTTAGCATTTTCCCGTCTCGACAAAATTGATGCGAATTTGGTACAAAAGCCTATATTTGGGCGAAATGTATAGACAAATATCACATTCGTGTTATAACAATCTATGTTTGGCACCTATTTGCTTAACATTTTCCCTTTTTCACCACTCAAAAAGCAATATCAAGTAACAATCCACATGGACACACGTATAAAATCGATACAAAAAGGGCCAGCCCATCAAATGAGCCGGCCCACAAACTAAGCTAAACTAAAATATTATGAAACCATAACTTATTTCTTAACCACAAGCTTCTTCACCACAGTCTCGTTTGGAGTTGTGATTCGAAGCATGTACACTCCGTTTGCAACATCGTCAAGAGAGATCTCAGACTGATTAGAAACCTTCACAACAGAACCTGCAAGAGAAACGAACTCAACCTTAACGTCGTCTCCAGCACCTATAATCTCAATTTTTGAAGACGCTGGGTTAGGGATAACTGAGATGACATTATTATTAGAATAATCAGCCACACTTGAAGGATCTTTCTCAAATGAGATCCAGTCAACGTCGATCCAATCCTTATCGATAGAAAGCTTCAATACATGCACTCCCTTAGTAAGTTTCATTGTTCCGACACTCACCTCTGCGAATGAACCCCAGTCTCCTGTCTGATCAATAGAAACCTCCTTCACAATGTCGCCAATAGAGATCGTCATCTTGCCGCCGTCTGAATTACCAGTTCCGACTCTCAAAACCACGTCGTATTCTCCATCCTCAGTAACATTGATTGTGTAGTTCATCCACTCTCCATTCTGACAATGTCCGATTGCGATACCATCAGATATCTTCTTGATATCAACATCATCCGAACGATAGTAATCTGTATAATCGTCACATTTATTACCGTCGCTCAAATCAAAGAATGCCTCACTTGCAAAACCCTTGTCGTAGTTTTCAGCCTCAATCTTTCCTGGAATAGATGCAGGCTCACCACCGAATGGACCTACCTCAACAACCTTAACAGTCAATTTTGCAGTTGCACTCTCATTATTACTGTTGTAACCAGTAGCCTCTATATTATAGACGCCAGCCTCCTCTGGTTTCCAATAGAACTCACATGGGAACACCCATTTATCCTTGATTTCTATTCCGTTAGCATTAAACTTAATATTCTTTGCATCCTCCATTTCAGCAGTAAACAACACAGAATCACCTAAAGCGATTGTAGTAGAAGATACGCTCAAAGACAAACGAACACTTGAACCAGCATCCTTACCACAAACAGTAGCTGAAGCATTCTTTGCCTTATCTGTCGCCATATACTGCTTTAGCCAAGTCATAGCAGGACGTTCATTTCCATCTCTATACAAACCAGAATCGTCGACCCATGTTTTACCATAAATCCATCCCCAAAGAGTGACACCAGGAACATAGTCTGCCTCCCACATAGTTGGGAACTGCTCAGAATAACGAGTCTTCATGGTTTCGTCTCCCTGATTCGCGATATCATACTCAGTGATATACTGTGGCAACTGAGTTTTGTTGTGAATATCTTCCAAAGCGGATTTAAACTGATCTCCACCCATATCATTCAAATCGTGAGCCTGGTTTCCAGCCGCATCGATTGGACCACCACAAGCCTTGATTCCGTTGACAAGATTTATAAACTCAGTCTTCTGCCACTGGAATGTGTTGTAATCATTATAAATCAAAGTCGCATTTGGCCAACGCTCACGTGCCAAACGGAATGCCTCTGCCAACCATTGGTATGAATTGGTATTTGGATATCCATTTGTATTGCAATTATAACTTGGACGTGTGCCAGTCTCCCTTTCTGCTCTATCCTCCGCTAAAGAACCCAACGCCTCAATGATTTTTGTCTGCTTATAAGGAGAATGATAATCCCCGCCAGTATATATAGCCTCGTTAACCACATCAATAATTGTCAAATCAGGATAATGTTTCTGCACCTCATCATACCATTCGATAATAGCTTTTTTGGTGTCGTCCACACTCAACGATTCAATGAATGATGGATGCTGGCTACCCCAAATCAACGCATGGTATTTAAAGATGATGCCATTCTCCTTGCAATAATTGTAAGTTCTGTCAGCATTAGACCAATTGAATTTACCAAATCCCTGATGTACAGAACCCCATTTAGTGGCGTTCTCACATGTGACCTGATCCCATAAATCTTTATATTTATAAGCACTCTCATTTTCCTGAGGATCACAATACTCCTGCCAATTATATGAAGTCGTAATGTTACCCAAGAATTTGCATTTATTATCTTTGGCTAGTTGTGCCTGCGACTGTGCGACCACTAGAAGCACAGATGCAATAGTGAATAAAAGTTTTTTCATAGCATTTCCCTCCCTATTAAATTAAATCCTTTTGTTTTAGTTGTAAGATCTCAAATCCTTTTGTACTAGCAAACATATCCTTTTTCTCTTTAATTCCAAATCCATTTCCATATTTTTTTCTTCACATTTTCCCTATTTCGGCACAAAATTGCCATAAAACATATTTATCCTGCTTTTGAACAAAATTAACATTTATTAACATATTTAACTTAAAATATGTTAATTTAGCTCACCAAAAGTGTTAAAATATGTAAAATTCATCAGATCTGAAAGTAGAGACAAATACATTTGTAACATCAAACGGAGAATATTGTATGTTCGGCTTATTTTGAGGCATGAATACAAAATCCTCTTCGAGATTCGAAAAAACTCATAAAAAACTAAAAAATAAAAATGAAAAAAAACAAAAATTCTATCTCTGAGACATCTGAAATAAGATGGAAGAGATTCTCAAACGAGAAATTTGCAACATTCAAAAGCATGCACAAGTCAATTTCTATCGGAGTATTAAGTGTTGCGACGCTGCTGTCCGCCGACTTGAAGGCTCAGACTCAGCCTGACTCTACGTCTACCGAACTGAACTATCAGCTTCAAGACATTGAGGTGACAAGTGAACGTGTTCCCCTGACATTGTCTGTCGTCCCCCGTATGGTGACTGTGATGACCAAAGAAGACGTGAGTGCAGCGTCGGCACAAAGCATCAACGATCTGCTTGAACACGCTGTGGGCGTGGATGTGCGTCAACGCGGGGAAATGGGTGTACAGTCTGATATTTCTGTCAGAGGCGGAACATTCGACCAAATCACAATCCTACTTAATGGCATCAACATCTCGTCACCACAAACAGGCCACTTATCCTCTGACTTCCCTGTAAGCATGGAGGAAATCGAACGTGTGGAAGTGCTTGAGGGTCCAGCAGCCCGACTGTTCGGAACTTCCGCATTCAACGGAGCCATCAACATCGTCACCAAATGTGATACGTCAAGCCATGTGGCTGGCCATATCTTTGGTGGAAGTTACGGATTCGGAGGCGGCGAAATGTCGGCAAATCTATCTATGAAGAAAATTCAACAACAGATTTCCGGTGGATTCCGTCGTGCCGACGGCGACCAGAAAAATAGTGATTTCAGACAGACAAAGGTTTTCTATCAAGGAAGACTATCAAATTCATCAATCAAAGTGGACTGGCAGACGGGAGTGAGCAGCCAGGACTACGGTGCCAACACATTCTACTCTGCCGCCTACCCTAACCAGTGGGAATCAACAACCAAATGGATAACATCTGTGAAAGCGGAAACAAACAGCCGCATCCATTTCGTACCGTCGATCTACTGGAACAGATCAAAAGATCATTTTCAGCTTATCCGAGACACTCACAAAGGAGAAAATTTCCACCAGTGCGACGTGTATGGCCTGAATCTTGGTGCATGGATCGAGACTAAGATCGGAAAAACTGCGTTCGGTGCGGAAATGCGTAGCGAAAATATAATCTCCACCAATCTAGGAAAAGAGACAGCAGACTCCATTGCAGTACGTGGAGAAAACGACCTGTTCTACAACAAGAAAGATGGCAGGGACAACATATCCTACTATGCCGAACATACATTCCTGCTGAAAAAATGGACTCTGTCTTTTGGCGCGATGGCTCACAAAGTGACGAATCTCAACAACAAAATGAAAATTTATCCCGGTGTGGACATTGCGTTCCGTCCTAACGACTATTGGAAAATATCAACATCGTGGAATATGGCAATGCGTCTGCCAACATTCACAGACCTCTATTACAAGAGTCCGACAACAGAAGGGAATGTGGGACTTCAACCGGAAAAGTCGTCGGCAGTGGATCTGGGAGCTAGATTCCGCAACCGTGGTATCGAGAGCAACGTCGCACTATTCTATCACCATGGCAAAAACATGATCGACTGGGTGATGTATTCCCAAGATGACGTTTTCCACTCCGCAGGATTCGAACTGGATAATATCGGAGCTGAGATCAACGCTTCGTTCTTTGGAAGAGAGTTGTTTGGAGACAGATGTGCATTAAGAAAAATCTCTTTCGGATACGCTTATATCCATCAAGAAAGAGAGGATGACGTCGAAATCTACAAATCGAACTATGCACTTGAATATCTGCGACATAAACTATCAGCAAGTGTAGAGTCGAGAGTAGTGAAAAAACTTAACGCCACCCTATCGCTACGTTATCAGGACAGAAACGGAAGCTATATCAAATATGATGAAAATCATAAGTCGACGGGATTGCTTGTAGACTACGAGCCATACACCTTGGTCGACCTGAAACTTTCGTGGGATGCCAACAACTGGAGCATCTACGCAATCGCCAACAACCTCTTCAATGTCAGTTACTATGACCTAGGAAACATTCCACAGCCAGGAATCTGGTTGAAAGCAGGAGCAAAATTCAAGATTTGTAAGAAATAAAGCTGATTTTTAATCTATACACGAATCACCATAAAATAACATAGATTATTAGTGGTGATTCTTGTAAAATTTCTCTCATTCCCCAGCCAAAGGATTCATATCCGAATGATGCTCCACAGTTACGACCTCTGACAGTGGCACGGAAGGTATTGGAAGTTGTCCTGTGATGGTTAAAGAGATTATCAAAATAAATCCCTATGGGAACATACGATTTTCCACAGGGACTCTCTTTCTTCGATTATTTAAAACAACACACCATTAGGTGGTTATCTAATCTATGATCGTTATCAATCATTAGATCTTCCAATATTCGACACGCTCCTTACGGAAATCACCTCCATTGAG
>JAEEGL013438536.1_pt1 | contig 18381 bp, 8 predicted proteins | sample 9134231 | NCBI WGS metagenome assembly JAEEGL01 (sample SAMN16246548, study PRJNA631951) | gut metagenome | biome: gut microbiome; feature: rumen; material: fiber-attached | host: Bos | place: Iran: Karaj | collected 2018-10 | reverse complement strand
CAGGGCGGTTTTTCACCTGAAACCACTGTTTTTTTTCCGCAGATTTCCCTGACGAAAGCAAAAAGATGGTCGAACCCGTTTGGAAAAGTACACTTTCCAATATTATACAACCGATATTCTCCAACTTTGATAATGATTGTGCCACTGGGATTAGTCCATCCATCCCGCCAATGGAGCGGGACTGCCAAGCATTCCGCCGTTGTACTGGAGGTTGAGCATAGAGAAACGCATTCGAAACCGAGGAGGGGTTTATCCAACAATTCCCGACACTATGATTATGATCAGGGCGATGGGGGCGACAAAACGCAGGATGAAGTAGTAAAGTTCGAAGAATCTGCCTTTCAGTGCGCCGCCGTTGGTGATCTCGTCCTTGACTTCGACTTTCGGGAAGAACCAGCCGAGGAAGATGGTCGTCGCCAAGGCACCGACAGGCATCAGGTAGGAGGCGGTAACGAGGTCGAAGAAGTCGAAAATGGTGCGGTCGAAAAGCGTCCAGTGTTTGATCGGCCCGAACGACAGGGTGCAGAAAATGCCGATGACAAAAATGCTGACCATGCTGACAATCGAACTTTTGCGGCGAGTCCAGTGGAACTCCTCCACCGTGAAGGCCACGACGATTTCATGCAAGGAGATGGTGGAGGTCAGGGCGGCAATGCCTAACAAGATGAAAAAGACCGCGGCGAACAATCCGCCCATCGGCATGCTGTTGAAGACATTGGGCAGCACCACATAGACGAGTTGCGGGCCACCGGCGGGATCCATGCCGAAGGAGAAGACTGCGGGGAAGATCACCACACCTGCCAACACGGCCACCATGAGATCACAAACGGAAATCCACAGGCTCGTCTTGAACAGCGAATCCTCCTTGCGGATGTAGGAACCGTAGGTCACCATCGCGCCCATGCCAAGACTGAGAGAGAAAAACGACTGTCCTAACGCGCCTAACACGCCCGTGCCGGTCAGCTTGCTGAAATCGGGCTCGAAGAGGAATTGCAATCCCTCTTTCGCGCCGGGCAACGTCAATGAACGGACAACCATCAGCGACAACAGAACAAAGAGCACTGGCATCAGAATCTTGGAAATCTTTTCGATGCCTTTCTGCACTCCAAAGGAAATCACTAACGCCGTAAGCATCAGGAAACAGAATTGATACAGCAACGGCCAAAACGAGCCCGCGGTGAAAGAGGAGAAGGCATCGGCGACCTCGTTGGGTGTCAGCCCGGACAGACGGTTGGTACACGACAAGACGATGTAGTTGAGTGTCCAGCCGGCCACCACGCTGTAGAAGGCATATATGAGGACGGCCGCCAGTATGCTGAAATAGCCGATGGTGGCCCACCCCTTCTTCCGTTCCAATTTCTTGTACGCGCCTACCACATTGCTCTGCGTCCGGCGACCAATCACAAACTCGGTCATCATCAACGGGATGCCGATCGCTAACACGAAAAACATGTTGACGAGCAGGAACGCCCCGCCGCCGTTCTGACCTAACATATAGGGGTAACGCCAGATGTTGCCCAGTCCGACGGCACCGCCCGCCGCCGCCAATATCGCGCCTATGCTAGAGGTAAAGCCTCGTTGTTCGTTGTTGTCCATGCTTCTGTATAATCATATTCCTTTGTCCGTTATTGGTTACGGTAACCGCCGGCCGTTTCCCGGACGTATGCAATACGTCCCTACAATCATCCCATCATCGCATCATCCCATCATCCCATCCTCGTCACTTCTCCCGCAGCCACTTGAATATCGTCTTCCATGAGGGTTTATTTCCGTAGTTCAGGATGCCGATACGATAGATTTTGGCGGAGAGCCAGATGCTGAAGACAAGGAAGCCGAGGGAAAGACCCATGGAAAGCATCAGTTCCCACGCCTGGACGCCGGAGGGCAACCGCACCATCATCGCGATGGGCGACGTGAGCGGGATCATGGAGAGCCAGAAGGCCAACGCGCCGTCGGGGTTCATCGATACATTCGGGACAAACACGATGGCCAGAATCAGCGGAATGGTGATCGGTAACGTATATTGCTGCGAATCGGACTCGTTGTCCACCACCGACCCCGTGGCCGCGTAGAGCGTCGAGTAGATCAGGTAGCCTACCACGAAGAAGAAGATGAAGCAGAGGATGATGGTGCCGAAGGAGACGGCGAAATAGTTCTGGATCATCTCGAAAATATTGCCGGTTTCAGCCTGCAAGGAGGCGGTGTCAGGAAGGTTGACGCCGGGCGTTTCCGCTATCGTCTCCACACTGTCCTCGCTGAAGAGGTTGGGGACGGCCAGCTGGACGCCGAAGAGAATAGCGCCGGAGAGCGCGATCCAGATCACGAGCTGCGTAAGCCCCACCAGGGCGATACCCACGATTTTGCCGACCAGCAACTGTGTCGGACGCACCGAAGAGACCAGCACCTCCACAATGCGGTTGGACTTCTCCTCCAGCACGCCACGCAACACCTGACTGGCGAATATGATGATAATGAAGTAGATCACCAATCCGCACATCATTCCGAAAACCTGGTTGATTTCGGCATCGTGCTCCTTCTCGCCACCCTTCTCGTCGATTTGGATGGTGGTGGATTCCGCCTTTGCCAAATTCTGCATGTTCTCGAAACGCGAGGGCTCGATGTTGAGGGAATCCTGCAGCAGCTGGTTGAAGAAGATATCGTCCATCTGGTTCTCCACCGCCGACTGCAACCCAGTCGGGAGATTCTTTTTGTAGTAGATGTTGGACTTCACCCCTTGGGTGCTGCCCAAAATCTGAAGAACCACGTCGAAATCCTGGTCGAAGGCCTCCTTCTTGATCTGCTCGATGTCGCCGGAGCGGTAACTGAACTCGTAATGGTCGTTATCCTCGAAATTGTTGATGAAAATCTCGCTCTCATCGACCACCAGAATGCGGGAGAACTGCCGTTGTTCGCTGAGTGTCACCAGCAGGACGGGCAGCACAATCATGGCCACCAACAAAATCGGCATCAGGATGGTGATGATGATGAAGGACTTTTTCTGGATGCGCGTCAGATACTCGCGCGAAATAATCAGCAGGGTCTTATTCTTCATGGCTTCGTTGTTGGTTGGCTTGCTCCACCTGCTCGATGAAAATCTCGTTCATGGTGGGCATTATTTCGTTAAACGCGTGGATATCGCTATATTGCATAAACAGTTGCAACATTTCATTGGTCGTACGGTTTTCGGGAATCTTGATCTCGAAGCGGGTGTAATAGTCGTTGTCCTGCCGCGAACAGATCTCGAATTGCTGATTCTGGAGCCGGGAGGGCAATTCCTCGGCGAAACGGGAGACTTCTACGGCCATGATGTTTTTCTTGAAGCGGTTTTTCACCTCGAAGATGTCGCCTTCCAAGATTTTGCGAGAGCGGTTGATGAGGGCGATGTGGTCGCAGATCTCCTCCACCGAGGCCATGTTGTGGGTGGAGAGCACGATAGTGGTGCCATCCTCCTTCAGTTGCGCGATCTCGTCTTTCAGCATGTTGGCGTTGATGGGGTCGAAACCGCTGAACGGTTCGTCGAGGATCAGGAAGGAGGGTTTGTGGAGGATGGTGGTGATGAACTGCAGTTTCTGCTGCATACCCTTGGAGAGCTGCTCCACGGGCTTGTTCCACCACTCCATGATACCGAACTGCTCGAATTTTGAGCGCAGCCGCTTGTAGGCCTCCTGCTTGTCAAGCCCTTTCAGCTGGGCGAGATAGATAGCCTGTTCCCCCACCTTCATCTTCTTGTAGAGGCCCCGCTCTTCGGGCAGATAGCCCATGTCGTAGATATCCTCGGCGACCAACGGGTGGTCTTTGAAGAATATCCGGCCTTCGTCGGGAAAGGAGATGCGCATCAAAATGCGAATCAGGGTTGTCTTTCCGGCACCGTTGGGTCCAAGCAAACCGAAAACACAGCCTTGAGGCACGGAGAGTGTAACGTCGTCAAGCGCGACAAAACCCGAGAACCTCTTTGTAACATGCTGTACATCAACTATATTCATTGCGCTACGCTATTTTTTTTCTTTTTCTTTTTTTTCTTTTTCTTGCCGCCGGCCTGCGGGGCCACATAAAAGTTGGCGTTGGCATTGGCGATGTTCAGCAACTCTTTGGTATTGGTGAAGGTGAAGCTCTCCGGAAGGGTGATCTTGCCATCCGAAAGCTCCGAAAGCTGATGCCGGATCAGCATATCGTTGACCGAATTCCGATTATAGGTCAAGTACATCATTTTCAAATAGTTGGCTAACAGAGGAGCATATTGTTCGCGCACTTCTGCGGGATATTCCGACACTTTGCGGATCATATTCTGCATATTCACGCCGTAGGTGCGGAACTTCACCCGGTTCTTGTTGTTATACGAAGGTTTCACGAATTCATGCTTGGAGGTGTCGGGCTCCGGTTTCGGGAAGGGGGAATCCACATCCAACTGATACTCCGACATGATGTAAAGGTGGTCCCACAACTTGTTCCAGAAATCTTCATTGTTACGGCCGGTATCCTCGCTGTTTTCCTTGGAATTGACCACATCGCTCATGACGCGCACGATGGCATACGCCGTGCGGGTGCGCTCCTCGCGGTTCTCAATCTTCACACAGTCTTCGACCAACTTCTGGATATTCCTTCCGTACTCTCTGATAATAAGTTTGTTACGTTTAGTATTATATTCTACCATGCTACAATAGTTCGTTTTCTTTTCAAAGTGCAAAGATACAATTTTTATGTTTTTTTTCTTTTATGTTTTTTCAGCACTCATTTTAACCTGTCAACTTGGTTCCGTCGTAAGGCACAAAAATGACAACCAAAATCAGCAAATCACAAACTCTGGTCTAACTCTGGTCTAACTCTAGGGTAACTCTAGGGTAACTCTAGGGTAACTCTAGGGTAACTCTAGGGTAACTCTACACTCGTCTCTACTTGCCTTCCCGTTTCAGGATAATCAACACAGTGTAAATCAGGATTTTGATATCCATCAATATGGACATGTTCTCGATGTAGAGGATATCCCAGCGGAGGCGTTCGAGCATCTCGTCCACGTTCTCCGCGTAGCCGAAGCGCACCTGGCCCCACGAGGTGATGCCGGGCTTCACACCCAGCAACAGCTGGTAATAGGGCGCACGTTCCATGATCTGGTCGATGTAGTACTGCCGCTCCGGACGCGGTCCCACCAACGACATCTCGCCCTTCAGCACGTTGAAGAACTGCGGGGTTTCGTCCAAACGGTACTGCCGCATGAATTTCCCGAACGGGGTGATGCGGGGGTCGTCGTCGGAGGAGAGCATCGGCCGGTCGGTCTCCGCATTCTCGCACATGGAGCGGAACTTGATGATCTGGAAAGGTTTCCCCAAAAAGCCGATTCTCTCTTGGCGGTAAAACACCGGTCCCGGGGAGGAACGTTTCACGCCGATGGCCAAAAAGACGTAAACCGGCGAAAGCAGGAGGATGGCCAACAGGGAGAGAACGATGTCGCAACCGCGCTTCAGATAGCGCTGCCAGGCGGGCAAATACTCGGGCGTGATGGAAACGAGCGGTTCGTCGAGCACCGAAGAGGTCTTGACAGAGCCCATCAGCACGTCGTGCTCCTGCGGCACGAGACTCACTGTCAGGTTGTGGTTTCGGCGCACTAACGCCAGCACCTGGTGGATGTATTTCCGCTGACCGTTGTGCAAAGCCACCACAATCTCCTCAATATGGTGGTTGTCAACTACTTGACTCATATCCGTGATATTACCCACACACGAAAGTTTGCCCTCCATGTGGTCGGGCTGACGGTCATCCACACGAATATAGCCGATGAAAAAGTGTCCTGAACGGGGACTCTGTTTCAGAACGGTTTCGTAGGCCTTCACCGCCATCTCGTCGTTACCCACAATAATGGTGTTGAAACCGATGGCGCCGCTGTGAATCTGCTTGTTGACGTGGGAGGTGATAATCACGCGCGGGACATAGGTCAAGAGAAACTGGCAAAAGAAGAGGAAGAACAGGTATTTGACGTAGTCGTTCGGCGAGGTGACGATATCATCCAGAATGAAGATGAAAAAGAAGACCAGACAGCCGAAAAGGGTCACGCCGATGGTGGTCACCAGCTCATCCAGACGGGATTTTCTGAAAATCTTGTTGTAATAGCCGAAAAAGGCATGGAAAAAGAGCCAATATACCGGATAGAGAAGCAGTCCTACCCAGAATTTCATATTCGTATGCACGGAATCCATGATGGCAGACCAATCGGCCGCCTCGCCCACGTGTTTGCGATACGCATAGAGGCCCACCCAAGTGAGGAGAGCCGCCAACACGTCGAAAATCAAGTAAATGCAGGTTAACTTGGTTTTGTTCATGACAGGTTATGCGGTACGGATGAAAATAACTTTGATGTCGTCGATGTCCACCCTGCGCACCGTGCCTTCGTCGGCCGCACCGCTGAGGATGACCTTCAGTTCCGTGACGTTACCTGCACCGTTGTGGTAACTGTTGATGGTGTTGGTCAGGTCGAAATGGATCGTTTTCCATTCATCAGGGGAGGGATAGAAACCGGCGATGGGGTATGCGTTATAGGGGTTGTATGCGGTGCTCATCTTGACGGCGACATTCACGTTCACCTCCGACTTGTAGCGGATTTCGAGCATGGTTCGGTAACTGCCCACCGGCGCGACGAAGCCCTTGGAAGTCACGTCAAAGCTGAGCCCGTTCTCGTCACTGAGAATCACCTCGCCGACGTTTTTGCCGTCATACAAAGTGGGGGTCAGGTTCTGGGCATTGAACGAGGAGGCGGAAGGCGTGAAGGAGGTACTGTTGGAGAAGGTCTCGAAATAGGGGAACTTGGCATACTCGCTGTATTGGTAAACCGGCTTGTTTTCCGACACTTCGTAGGTGGTCCCCTTCTTCAGAATCACCTTCTGCCGGCAAATATTGATGAAAGGATACCCCGTGATGGTGTTGGTCATGCCCGACAACGGGAAGGCGGGGATCAGCACCAGCGTGCTGGTGTCGTTGCTGTTCACATCCAGCACCGGCACATTGCAGGGCAGTTCCCAACAGCCCAGGTTCTTGTTGTTCACATACACGTTGACATGCGTGAACTTGTGGCGCGTGAGGGCCAGCAGCTGTTCCTGGTCGAAGTTCTGGTCGTGGGTTTCATTGAAATGGCTGACATCGATGCAGTTATCGAAATCCTCGGGCACCACATGGATATATACGGGGGTCAAATCCGGTTCTTTGCAGGAATTGACCAGAAGGACAATCGCTATCGTACTTAAAATCAAGTAAATATATCTCTTCATATACAAAATTTTCGCCTTCATAACGAGAAAAAGCAGAAATTATTGCAGGATTGAAAAAAAAATCAGATTTTTGCCGCCATGAAAAATTCGACGTCAAGAACAGGTTTAGGATACATCGCGATACTCTTCGCGATGTGCTTTTGGGGCTTCAGTTTTGTCTGGATCAAACAGCTGCTAAACAACAACTTCCCCGTATTCACTATTGTTTTCATCCGTTTGGTTTTAGCTTCGGCGGTCTTCATCACGCTGCTCAAGTGCCAGAAAAAATTGCAAAAAATCGAACGATGCGATTACAAAGATTTTTTACTTTTGGCATTTTATGAGCCGTTTCTCTACTTTATCGGGGAGGATTTCGGGTTGAAGTATGTGGATGCCAGTTTCGCCGCCGTCATCATCGCGCTCATTCCCATCGTGATTACCATCACCATGTATTTCGCCGAGAAGACGCCCATCCGATGGGAGTTCGTGACGGGGACGCTGGTCTCGGTGCTGGGCGTGCTGATGCTGACCGTGAGTCCCGACGGGCAGACCGCCTTCAACCTGAAAGGCACGCTGCTGCTCGGACTGGCAGTGTTGGCGGCGAGCGGCTACAGCGTGCAGCTCACCCGCCTGCTCAAGAAGTACAGCCCGGCGACAGTCACCACCTGGCAGAACTTCATCGCCATCCCCTTTTATCTGCCCTTCATCCTGATTTTCGACATCCACCAATGGCCCGCCCTGAACTGGAACTTCTCCTCGATCTCCAGCCTCGTATGTCTCGCATTGCTCTGTTCCGCAGGCGCTTACATGCTCTACTCCTACTCGGTGAAACAGCTGACGGTCAACAAAACCTGCGTCTTCACCAACCTCATCCCCATCGTCACCCTGATCGCCGCCGCCGCCATCGGACAAGAGACCTTCACGGCGACCAAGTTCTGGGGGATTTTGGTGATTGTGGCGGGGGTCACGTTCAGTCAGTTGAGGGTTACACGTTTACAGGTTTAGAGGTTTAGAGGTTTACAGGTTTACACGTTTACAGGTTTACAGGTTAGAGGTTGGGGACATGCAATAGGTAATGGGAACGGGCAACCCCAATAATATAAAACAGCTTCCTTGAGCAGCCCCGCAGGGGCAAGAGCTTGGTAGCCAGGGGTAAGCGAAGCGTAACCCCTGGGATAGATAGATGAAAAGATGATTAAATGAATAAACCATTCCATATATTATTAACGTTGATGTTCGTCGCATGTGCCATCCCCGTGTGGGCACAGCACACGCGCGTGACGTTGTCCGGAAGCGTGCTGGACGCCTCCAACGGGGAATCGATGATGGGGGTGTATGTGATCCTCTCCGACCTCAAGACGCCCACCAACGTGCAGGGATGCGCCTCGAACCAGGCCGGCTATTACTCCATTTCGGTACTGCCCGGCGACTACAGACTCACTGTCAACTACTTGGGATACAAAACGATAGAAGACACTATCGCGTTAACCCGCAACACCCACCGGATTGTGGAGATGGAACCCGCGGCCATCACGGGGAGCGAAGTGGTGATCCAGGGAGAGCGAGGAAATGTCAACGTCACGGGCGGCGAAGTGGGCCGCATGGAGCTCAGCATCCAGACCATCAAGGCGTTGCCCGCGCTGATGGGCGAGGCCGATGTCATCAAGTCGGTGCAGCTGCTGCCCGGTGTGCAGTCAGGCGGCGAGGGCAACTCCGGCTTCTACGTGCGCGGCAGCGGCACCGACCAGAACCTTGTGCTGCTCGACGAGGCCACCATCTACAACCCCGACCATCTGTTCGGATTCTTCTCCATCTTCAACGCCGACGCGGTGAAGAGCGTGGATCTGATAAAATCCGGAATGCCAGCCTATTACGGAGGTCGCGCCGCCTCCATCCTGAACGTTTACCAAAAGGAGGGGAACCTGAAGAAATACGAGGTGGATGGCGGTCTGGGGCTCATCTTCTCGCACCTCACCGTGCAGGGGCCCATCAAGAAAAACCGCGCCTCGTTCCTGATTTCCGCGCGGCGCACCTACGCCGATGTCATCGTGCAGCCGTTCCTCAAGAAGGACAACCCGATGAAGGGCTCCAATTTCTACTTCTACGACCTCAACGCCAAATTCAACATCGTCATCAACCCGCGCCACAGGCTCTATTTCGGCGCCTACTACGGGCAGGACGTCTATGGGTTCAAGTCGGCGACGCAACAGACGAAGATGTCATTCCAGTGGGGCAATGCTGCGGCCTCCGCACGATGGAACTACATCATCGCCAACCGCCTGTTCCTCAACACCACCGCCACCTTCAGCTACTACAGTTTCACCACTGGCATGCTGGTGTCGCCCTACTCATTCGCCCTCGCGTCGGGCGTGCGCGACTACGGACTGAAGAGCGAGCTCACCTGGATTCCCACCCCGAAGCACAACCTCCGGTTCGGGGTCCACAACGTGTTCCACGACTGCATACCGGGGCAATTCGACGTGGAGGCCGGCGAAGGGGTCGCCTTCAACCTGCCGAAAACGCAACACTACCTCGGCAACGAATTAGCCATATACGTCCACGACGAATGGGACATCTCCAAGCACTGGAAGCTCAACATGGGCGTGCGCTACACCAACTACAACCACCTCGGCCCCTTCAAGCGTTACGTCACCGACGAGTTCGGGCAGCTGACCGACTCCACCCTCTACCCTGCCGGCAAGTCCATCGCACAATACAACCGCGCGGAGCCCCGTTTGGCCCTGCGCTGGCTTATCGACTCCACGACTTCCATAAAAGCTTCTGCCACATTGAATTACCAATTCATGCACCAGATTTCCATTGCCACCATCTCGCTGCCCACCGACGTATGGATGCCCTCCACCGACCTGATAAAGCCGCAAACGGTGCTCCAATACAGCTTAGGCGTCTTCAAGAACTTCCATCAGAACATGTTCGAGAGCTATGTTGACCTCTATTACAAACAGATGTACAATCTGCCGGAATACCGCGAAGGGATAGGCTTGAGCATGTTGCATCTCAACACCGACCAGTTGTATGTCTTCGGCAAGGGCTGGGCCGCGGGCGCGGAATTCTTCGTCAAAAAGTCGAGAGGCCGCTTCACGGGATTCATCGGCTACACGTTGTCCTTCACGCGACGGCAGTTCGACGACCTCAACGGCGGGAAACCCTTCTGGGCGAAATACGACCGCCGGCACGATGTCACCATCAGTCTCAGCTACGAAATACTGCCTAACAAGCTGAAAGCCTCCGCGTTGTGGGTTTACCAGTCGGGCAACACGATGACCGTGCCACTCGGCTACTACCTCTATATGGGCTCCGTGGTCACCGAGTTCAGCGACCGCAACGAGTACCGCGTCAACCCTTACCACCGGCTCGACATCTCCGTGGACTGGACCATCAAGAAGACCGCCAAGTTCGAAACAGGGCTCAACTTCTCCATCTACAATGTCTATAACCGTCAGAACCCGTTCTTGGTCTTCTTCGAGACCTCCGTCACCACCGAGGACGGCGACCTGAGCAGCTTCTCGATGCAGAACCACGCCTACCAGATGAGCCTGTTCCCGATTATCCCGTCAGTGATGTGGACGTTTAAGTTTTAGACGTAAGACTTGGGACGTAAGACTTGAGACTTGGGACTTTTCCCCATAGTTTTTATCAACACCTTCTCTTTTGCAACCCGTTGTAAATTGCGACGTTGCAACTTTTTCAACAGCGGTTTGTTCAAGCAACAAATCTTATATGGTGATTTTCAATCAATTGCAAATGTTAAAAAATACAAAAAAATCTTAATTTTGCCGCCCGAAAATTCCAAGCATATTGATAAAAAAAACATAAATTATGAAAAGACATTTACTCTTGTTTTTAACATCGCTGCTACTGCTCCTGCCGGCAGCGATGAAAGCGCAAAACTCCACCGTGACCGTCGGTGTCGGTACAACCTCCTACAATTTAATGCCAGTAAACACCTATTATAATTATGGCTTGACCGAGCAGATTTACACAGCAGCGGAGATCGGCCAAATTGGCACCATCTACTCTCTTGCTTTTTACAATAGCTCTGAATCTGTGACACGCAATATAGACATCTATATGGTCAACACCGACAAGAGCTCTTTCAGCAATGGCTACGACTGGGTTGCGGTTAGTTCCAGCGATCTGGTGTTCAGCGGCGAGGTGGATTTAGTCAATGACATGTGGTCCACTATTGAACTAACCCAGCCATTCTATTACTCCGGTTCTGGCAATCTCCTGATTGCGGTGAATGACAATACGGGGAATACAACAAGTTCAATCCTCTCTTTCTCTGTTTTTAACGCCCCAGGGCAGGCGATATGCGCAACTAGCGATGACGTGAACTGCAACCCGTTTTCCCCGGGAATCTACGGCTATGTTGAAGATTATAAGAACCCTATCCAGTTGGGTTTTGAGCCGGTTGTTTGCCATAAGCCCACCAACCTCACCCTCTCCGATGTCGGCGCAAACAGTGCCGTTTTGAATTGGGAACAGCCAGGGGACGGCGACCATTGGTATGTCCAATACACTACGAATGAATACTTCTACTTTTTCTACGAAGAGCACGTCAGTAGTACATCCGTTACTTTGCACAATCTCCATCCCAACAGCACCTACTATGTGCGGGTTGCCAATGAATGTGATTCCTCGAGCATTAGTCCTTGGTGCATCTCGCCGAGTTTCATCACCACGGAATCCGCGTGCCCTACTCCCTCCAACCTCACGGCCACCAACGTTTCTTCCACCTATGTCAATTTGACTTGGAACCAGCCTGACGGCGGCAACACTTGGCTTGTTGAGTTCAACACGAACCCCAGCTTCTCCTCATCCTCTGCCACAGCTGTCCATGACACTTCTATGCTGTTGACCAACCTCACCCCTAATACCACCTATTATGTGCATGTCCGCAACTACTGCGATAATCTTAACAGTAGCCATTGGAGCAACACGGTGAGCTTCACCACGACGGACGAAACATCAACTTGTCTCGCCCCCACCGACTTATACGCCTTCAACATCAGTGCCAACGGTGCCAGCATAATGTGGAACCAGCCCGATGTCGGCGCCAATTGGATGGTCCAATACAGCACCAACGCTGACTTTTCCAACGCCGACGAAATAACCATCACCACCAGGGGCTGGTATCTGAATGGCATCGACCCCAGCACCCACTACTATGTGCGTGTCGCTCAGGTCTGCAGTTCCTCAATCAGTCCGTGGTGCGAGACGGCAGAGTTCACCACCCCGGCATCACCATGCGCCACCCCCACCGATCTCACCGTTTCCAATATCAGCTACAACGGCGCCGACCTGAACTGGATACTAACTGGTAGCAGCGGTAGTTGTGAAATTGAGTACAGCACGAACCCCGACTTTACCTCATCCACGACTGTGAACACCGGTACCACATCCTTTTCACTGACCAACCTCGACCCCATCACCACCTACTATGTGCGGGTTCGTCTATTTTGCGACATCGCGGCTCACGGTTCTTGGAGCAATACGGTGAGTTTCACCACCACGGGCGGTTACATTGCTTGTCTTCCACCCATTAACCTTACCGTTTTAAACATCGGTTCCAACGGTGCCGGCGTGGACTGGGAACAGCCCGGTGACGGCGAATTATGGAAGGTTCAATACAGCACCAACGCCAACTTCTCCAACTCCAGCGAAGATTTTGTCGGTGGCGAAACAGGCTGGTATCTGTATAGTCTCGAGCCCAGCACGCACTACTATGTGCGGGTCGCCCAGGTCTGCGGTTCTTCGACGAGTTCATGGAGCAACACGGTAGAGTTCACCACCCAGGAATCACCGTGCGTCACCCCCACTGACCTCGAATATTCCAACGTCAGCTACAACGGCGCCGACCTGACCTGGAGCCAGCCCGGTGACGGCAACGATTGGCAAATTGAGTACAGCACTGACCCCGACTTCACCTCAGCCGAGTTTGTGAGTTCCGGTGCCACATATTTCCCGCTGACCGGACTCTACCCCATCACCACCTACTATGTGCGGGTCCGTCAGTTCTGCGGCACCATGGCCCCCAGTGCTTGGAGCAACACGGTGCATTTCACCACCACGGGCGGTATCATCATCATCCCCGACAATTTCGACTTCGAAACCGGCGACATCATCAGCGAGTATCCCTTCGACAACGATGCTGAATATCCGTGGACCATTGTAGATGCCACAAACGGTTGCGACAACGGAAGTGCCTACTGTATGAAGAGCGGTAACGCCGGAGTACACAACTCCACTTCAACTATTGAGGCCTCCCACAATTTCTCTGAGGACGGCTTCATTGCCTTTGATGCCAAGTGCATGGGCGAATATACCGACTATGATGTTTGCCATTTCTCCATTGATGGTGCAGAGCAGTTCTCCATTGACACTGCAGGCTGGAATCACTACTCATTCGCTGTTCCCGCAGGCAACCACACGTTCACATGGACCTACTCCAAGGACATAAGCCAAAACCCCGACGGAGACGGTTTCTTTGTGGACAACATCGAGTTCGGGGTCGGCGGTTCAGCTTCTTGCCCCGCACCCACCAACCTCACCGTCTCCAACATTGGAATGCACGAGGCAACAATCAGTTGGAACGCCAACAGCCAAACTGGCAGTTGGGTGGTGGAATACGGCACCGCCGCCGACTTCTCCAATGCTACGGTCGAGACCGTCTCGACGAACAGCATTGGCCTCACCGGACTTGCCACCGGAACCGCCTACTACGCACGAGTGAAAACCGCCTGCAACTCCGGATTTGAAAGCGACTGGGCAAGCTGCTCATTTACGACCTCCTTCTGTACCTCTGACTACCAATGTTTAATCAGTTACGAGTTGTCCGACGCCTGGGGCGATGGCTGGAACGGTGCCGCCATCAACGTGGTGGATGTTGCCACCGGCCGTGTCCTCGACACTTGGACAATCGAAAACGGCAACAATAGTGCTTCCGGCAACCTGTTCGTATGCGACGGACGCGAGATCAGTTTCCAATGGGTGAACGGTAATTATGATGAAGAAACATCCTACACCGTTTACGATGTTAACTGGAACGTGATCTTCAGCGACAGCAGCAGCATGAGCGGATCTGTCAATCACACTCCGGACTGCTCCTTAGCCTCTTGTCCCGCCCCCACCGACGTTTCCGTCTCCGTTTGGAGTCCCTATGAGGCGAGCATGACTTGGCACCAGCTCGGTGGCGGTTCCGAATGGCACGTCCAATACAGCAAGGACCCCGACTTCTCCACAGTGTTATACGATGATTTCGTCTATGACAATGATTTCTGGATGGGCTACCTCTCCGTCAGCACCACCTACTATGTGCGTGTCGCCAACTTCTGCGGCACCTTGGGCGCCAGCGACTGGGTGACGACGTCTTTCACCACACAGGATCCACCCTGTCCTGTTCCCACCAACCTCACTCTTTCCAATATCAGCGACTACGGGGCCGACCTAACTTGGGACCAACCTGGCGGCGGTTTTGAATGGCGGGTTTATGTATCCCCAAACAGTAACTTCTCCACCCCTTGTCCCATGTGGGCCCCCAACGAAACATCAGTGTCTATCAGCGGCCTTTCCCCAGCCACCACCTATTATGTGCAAGTCGCCAACAGCTGCGGTAACTCGCAGTACAGTTGGAGCGAGGTCCTGACCTTCACCACGGGGTACACACCATCATGCCCTGCTCCCACCGGTCTCACCGCCACTGATGTCAGCATTCAAGAAGCGACGCTCAGCTGGAATGCGGACAATACGGTTGACAGTTGGGAGGTGGAATACGGCACTTCCGCCGACTTCTCCGACGCCGTTCACGTGACCACCATGACGAACAGTCTTGACCTCACCGGACTCGCCACCACGACCACCTACTATGCTCGTGTGAAAGCCAGCTGTAGCAACGGACTTGAAAGCAGCTGGGCAAGTTGCCATTTTACGACCTCCTTCTGTACCTCTGACAACCAATGTTTAATCAGTTACGAGTTGTCCGACGCCTGGGGCGACGGCTGGAACGGTGCCGCCATCAACGTGGTGGATATTGCCACCGGCACTATTCTGGACTCTTGGACGATTGACGATGGCAACGACTACGCTTTCGGTTCCCTGAGTGTGTGCAAGGGCCGCGAAATCCAATTCCAATGGGTATCAGGTAATTTTGATGAGGAGACAGGCTACACCGTTTACGACATTAACGGGGAGGTGATCTTCACCGGCAGCGATTACTATAGCGAACCTATCCATTATACCCCGAACTGTTCTGACAACCAATGTCCCGCCCCCATCGGACTTTCCGTCTCCAACGTCAGCCATAGCGATGCTGTAGCAACCTGGATCCAACCCGGTGAAGGTCACGAATGGCATATCCAGTACAGTACTGTCCCCGACTTCTCCACCTTGATATTCGATGATTTCTCTTCTGGCACATCCTTCCCGATGACAGGCCTCGAGCCCCTCACCACCTACTTTGTGCGTGTCGCCAACTTCTGCGGCACCATGGGCGCCAGCGTGTGGGTGACGACAAGTTTCACCACCCCGGACTCCATCTGCCATGCGCCTTCAAATCTGACCGTCAGCGACATCACAAATGTCGGTGCTCTATTGGACTGGACGGAGAACGGGAACGCGGACAACTGGCAAATCCAGATCACCAACCAAGACCACTCCCAGGTGTTCTATACCGATGCTTACAGCAAACCTCTCTTGATATTTGATCTTTCACCCGGAACTAACTACGACGTAATGGTCGGCATCTATTGTGATGGGGATTATTATTGGAGTGATGTCCTGAACTTCACCACCACTGACATTCCATGTCCTGTACCCACCGACCTTGTTGTCTCCAACGTGAACAGTTGCAGTGCTGAAATAAATTGGACTGCCAACGACGACGGCACCCAGTGGCGTATAGACTATAGCGATGAGGCCGGCTTTGACTCTTATACTTCTGAATACACCTCTGGCACCCCATTCCTTCTCAGCAACCTTAATGCCGAGACCACCTACTATGTGCGTGTACGTACCTACTGCGGTTCCACAAGCGAGACGATTTCTTTCACCACCCCGGCAAAGTCATGTCCTGCACCCTCCAACCTCACCGTCACCAACATCACCGACAACTCTGCCACGTTGAGTTGGACCGAGAACGGATCAGCCATGGAATGGGTCATTGTCCGCGATGGATTTTACTACTCAGATGTTTATGAAAACCCCTCTACTTTACATTACTTGGAGCCCGAGACGGAACATACCGTAAAGGTGAAAGCCGTCTGCAACGGCTGCGAGTCAAGCGACTGGAGCAATGAAGTGACCTTCACAACGAACATCTATATTCCGCCCTTCTTCTACATCACAGGCGACGACAGTATCTGTCCGGGTCAAACCACCGACCTGACCGTCAACACCAATTTAGGTTCCAGCTACGTATGGAGCAACGGTGCGACGGGCGAAACCATCACCGTCCCCGTTGGTGAATACTCCGTGACCGTGTATAACGGAGTCGGCGAAGCCACCGGCTTTGGCAGTTTCAACGTGCTGGCGAAAACGACCTACGACATCATGCTCGTCGACAACATTTGCGAATCCGAGCTGCCTTACATGTGGAACGGAATCACCTTCACCGCCGCCGGCACACGAAGCATCGCCCTCACCGCCGCCAACGGCTGCGACTCCGTGGTGACAATGACCTTGAACGTCAACCCGACCTATGCCGTGAACGATGCGCACACTATCTGCGAAAGCGCACTGCCTTACACCTGGAACGGTGTCACCTTCACCGCCGCCGGTACGAAGAACGTCACGCTGCAAACGGTGAACGGTTGTGACTCCGTAGTGACAATGACCCTGATGGTAAATCCGACATTTGCTGTTAGCAACGAACTGACCATTTGCGAAAGTGCACTGCCTTATACTTGGAACGGCGTCACCTTCACCGCCGCCGGCACGAAGAGTGTCACCCTGCAAACGGTGAACGGTTGTGACTCCGTAGTGACAATGACCCTGATAGTGAATCCGACGTTTGCTGTCAGCGATGAACAGACCATCTGCGAAAGTGCACTGCCTTACACCTGGAACGGCGTCACCTTCACTGCCGCCGGCACGAAGAGCGTCACCCTGCAATCGGTGGACGGCTGCGACTCCGTGGTCACGATGACCTTGAACGTCAACCCGACCTATGCCGTGAACGATGCGCACACTATCTGCGAAAGCGCACTGCCTTACACCTGGAACGGTGTCACCTTCACCGCCGCCGGTACAAAGAGCGTTACGCTGCAAACCGCCAACGGTTGCGACTCTGTAGTGACAATGACCCTGATAGTGAATCCGACGTTTGCTGTCAGCGATGAACAGACCATCTGCGAAAGTGCACTGCCTTATACCTGGAACGGCGTCACCTTCACCGCTGCCGGTACAAAGAACGTCACGCTGCAAACCGCCAACGGTTGCGACTCTGTGGTCACGATGACCCTGACCGTGAATCCGACGTATGCTGTCAACGACGAACAGACCATCTGCGAAAGTGCGCTGCCTTATATTTGGAACGGTGTCACCTTCACCGCTGCCGGCACGAAGAACGTCACGTTGCAAACGGTGAACGGTTGTGATTCTGTGGTGACGATGACGTTGCATGTTTCCAGTTTATACCAAACAACTGACGAACATACCATCTGTGAGAGCGCGTTGCCTTATACTTGGAACAACGTCGTCTTCAACGCCGCAGGTACGCAGAATGTAACGCTACAAGCCACCAACGGTTGCGACTCTGTGGTGACGATGACCTTGACGGTGAATCCGACGTATGCTGTCAGCGACGAACAGACCATCTGCGAAAGCGCACTGCCTTATACCTGGAACGGCGTTGTCTTCACCGCCGCCGGCACGCAGAACGTCACGTTGCAAACGGTGAATGGTTGTGATTCTGTGGTGACGATGACGTTGCATGTTTCCAGTTTACACCAAACAACTGACGAACATACCATCTGTGAGAGCGCGTTGCCTTATACTTGGAACAATGTCGTCTTTAACGCTGCTGGCTCGCAGAATGTAACGCTACAAGCCACCAACGGTTGCGACTCTGTGGTGACGATGACCTTGACGGTGAATCCGACGTATGCTGTCAGCGACGAACAGACCATCT
>JAEEGL010550614.1_pt1 | contig 18381 bp, 17 predicted proteins | sample 9134231 | NCBI WGS metagenome assembly JAEEGL01 (sample SAMN16246548, study PRJNA631951) | gut metagenome | biome: gut microbiome; feature: rumen; material: fiber-attached | host: Bos | place: Iran: Karaj | collected 2018-10 | reverse complement strand
TTTCCCGTCGAGCAAAATGCCGATGCTCCCCGCCGAATGGCCGGGGATTTCAAACAGCAGGAATTCGTGTTCCTGCCACTTCAGAACGGTCCGGTCCTCAAACGTTTCGTCCGCGCAGCAGGTATACTGCGGATCCGCCGCCGGGATTTCGTCCAGCGCGATCCACGTTTGAAGCTCGCAGAATTCCCGGAAATGACTTGCCAGATTCTTTTTGGGATTCTGAAGGTTCTCCGCGCAGGCGCTGCTGCAGAGCACCGTCGCGCCGGTCGCCTCTTTCCAGCGGTTCACGCCGGAAATATGGTCGTAATGCTCGTGCGTCAGCAGGATATAATCCACGCTGAGGCCCTCCGCCGGGGCGGTATCCTCGAAGGGATCGACAACGACCGCGCGGCCGTGATCGGCGATTACGTACATATTGGACGCGAGCAAACCGGAAACGTATCTTCTGATTTCGATCAAGCCTGCAGCTCCTCCAAAGCGGACCGCAAGGTCTTGAGATTCTCCACGCGCAGGATCTTAACGTCTCCGAGCGTCTTCTTGACAAGGCCGGAGAGCGTTTTCCCGGCGCCGCATTCGACGAAGGTGTCGATCCCGTCCGCCCGCATATTCTCAAGCGTGCGGACCCAGCGCACAGGGCTCATCGCCTGGCGGACGAGCAGCCCGGCGATCGCGGCGCCGTCGGTGACCGGGTTTCCGTCGACGTTCATATAAACCGGAACCGACGGACGATTGAAAGCGACCGATTTGAATTCTTCTTCGAGCCTTCTTGCGGCCGGCTCCATCAGCGCGCAGTGGAACGGTGCGCTGACCGCCAGCTTTACGCAGCGCAGTCCCGCCGCATCCGCGAGCTCGCACGCTTCGTCGACGCCGGCTGCCGAGCCGGACACCACGGTCTGAACGGGGCTGTTGTAGTTCGCGGCGACGACGTAGCCTTTCGTGACTTTCGCGCAGAGTTCTTCGACCTGTTCGGCCGAAGCGCCGATAAACGCGGCCATGCCGCCTTCGCCGGGCGCGACCGCTTCCTGCATCGCGTCGGCGCGGATCTGGATCAGCCGGAAGACGTCGTCCGCCGGGATCGCTCCGGCATACGCCAGCGCGGCGTATTCGCCGAGCGAGAAGCCTGCCGCGGCGTCCGCCCTGATCCCGTAAGCCGTGAGCACCGCCGCCGCCGCAAGATCGGCGGCCAGCATTGCCGGCTGCGTATTGTGGGTGAGGTTCAGCTCTTCCTGCGTTCCCTCAAAGCAGACCGCGGAAATGCTTCTTCCGAGCGCCGCGTCCGCCTGATCGAACAGCGCCTTCGCCGCCGGCTCCGCCTCGCAGAGATCCTTCATCATGCCGGGATACTGCGCTCCCTGACCCGAAAATAAAAATCCAATTTTCATACTATCTCCTTACCAATCGACACGTTTCGCCGGATTCCCAAACACTTTTGTCCCAGCCTTTACCTTATTGATAACAATACTTCCAACACAGACCTCAGCGTCATCTCCAACCGATGGTCCCAACACTACAGCATGGCTTCCAATATAAACACGCTTACCGATAACCGCATTAGGAATATTTGCAAAACCAAGCGTAGTAGAATAATCGCCGATGATCGCATGCCCTCCAATCATTGATCCGAGAACATTCACAAATCTTCCAATTTTCGCACCATTATTGATAGAAAAAGAAGTGATGATACTGCCTTCTCCAATCTCTGCATAAGGACCGACTTTACTGTAAGGAGCAATCAATGTTTCAAATCTGCATCCGCGTTCCTTAAGCATTGTTGCCAGCTTTTCCTTAACTTTAGGCGAAGAATTACCCATAGCATAGACTTCATCCCCTATAGGCTGCCAATCTGATATTCGACCTAAAATTGGACACTTTACATACGCGGGCAACTGTACATTAGTATTGTCTTCAAGGAAGCCTAGAATCTTATAAATCGGTTTACCTTCCTTTTCTATAGCCGTATGGTTTATGGATTCAATCAAGGTAAACACTTCTGCGGCTGTTGATCCCGCACAGACAATAATAATATCTTTCATTATGATTCTCCGTTTCTTTCGATGCTCATAGAGTGATGCATACACCATGTAATAATCAGATTTGCGATTGCCTCCATATCTTTTCTTTCATATCGCTGATCGCAAATCAAAGAAAGCTCGTTTTTTCGTATCCCGGGTTTTGCCCCCATTACTTCCGGCCAATGGACAGGACAATACACGCCTTCATCAATTAAGTATTTACGTAAATCGTCTCGGCTCTCTTCAGGCATCATAATTGGAACAAATAATGGAACTTGACTTACAGAATTATAGTCTTGGTTCAAGAAAGCAATATCCTTTACTCTGCTTAAACGTTCGTATAAAACTGCTGCATTTTCTCTTCTTCGAGATTTCATTGACTCAATATCATATTTCTCTATAGTTTCCTTAGAAAAATCATCAATTAATAAAAATGGACTTAGTTGTACAAGTTCCTGTTCAAAGCCGTTGAATTTTACAAGGAAGCTCTCCTTTTCTTCGTGTTTCCCAATAATATAATCCCGTTTCTCTGTCATAGCAAGGATCTTTTTTTCTACAGCATGGTTACTTTCAATATAAGGTTTCTCTGCGATAGCCCCATACGTTTTGGAAAGGTATCCGCCTGCAGGAATCGGCAACCATTTTCTGATACTAGCTACATGATAGTCCGCTTCATCATTCCCTGGTTTATCATTAAAAAGAGAGTGTGTAATATCCTCAATTACTATGCTCCCCTGTTGCTTCATCTTATGAATAATCTCATCGTAATTAGGCGTTATTGCGTTAAAATATCGCATAATCAGCAAAAGGTCGCAGTGCTCATTTTCATTTATCAGGAAACGAACTTCACCATCGATGTATTCAACATCAAAAAACTCATAAGGAATATTCAAATCTTGAAACGTCTGCAGCATAGAAAGACAACAATAAGAAGGTATCAACGCCTTCTTTATTGATTTCTCCTTTATTGCATCCCGAATAGCCAGGGCGATTGCTGCCCTTCCAGAAAATGTAAAGCAATGATCCTGTTCTTTAATTCTAAAACAGTAATCTTGCTTTTTTACACTTTTCGATTCCTCTATCCAAAAATGGCTGCCGATTTCCGGCCAAGTCGTCTCTGCTTTCAAATGCCGCACCTTTCCTTCTTCCATTACCAAATTAGTAGCAGACAAATCCAGCTTGTTTCCTCCAGGTAAGCTTATGTTTTCTCTCTTTAACACTTTTAGAATGGTTCGGAAAACAATAGAACAGTCTAGACCGAATGATAAGTTGCGGACATATTCTATGTCTTTTTCCATACGTTGATCCCAAGGAAGATTGTTTCTGCCGCTAATCTGAGCAAGTCCGGTTAACCCAGGCCGTACGCTATGTCTAATTCTCTGCTCAGAAGTATAAGATGTCAGATAAGATCTAATCAGTGGACGGGGACCAACTATACTCATATCGCCCTTGAAAATATTGAATAGCTCTGGAATCTCATCAAGACTTGTGGCCCGAAGGAATCGTCCGAAAGGAGTAATACGGTCTTTTTCAGGAAGCATTTTTCCTTCACTATCAGTTGTATTTTTCATGCTTCTGAATTTATAAACATGAAAGATCTGTTCATTTAAACCAGGTCTTGCCGGCGAATACAATATAGGCGCCCCATGTATAATTCTAACTAGAACACACAGGACCAATAGAATCGGACTCAATAGAATTATGGCTAATCCAGAAAAAAAGATATCCAGCATCCTTTTTCCATATTTACGATAAAACGAATGTCTTATAACAGCATTATTATCCACTTTATCATCTGTCTTTTGACGCATTTGTTTCTAAACTCCCCGTTTGTTGTACATGTAATATTACGAAATTATCACCGGTTCCCATACATTTTTTCATAATATGTCTGATATTCGCCACTGACAATCTCTTCCCACCAGTTCCGATTATCTAAATACCACTGAATCGTTTTTTTGATTCCTTCTTTAAAGGCTGTCTCTGGGTACCATCCAAGTTCTTTATGTATCTTTTCCGGATCGATCGCATATCTCAAGTCATGGCCCTTTCTGTCTGTTACAAATGTAATCAAACTTTCTTGCTTGCCAAGCTCTTTGCAAATCAATTTCACAATATCGATGTTTCGCATTTCATTATGGCCGCCTATATTATAGACTTCGCCGACTCTTCCGTTGCGAATAATCAAATCAATTGCTTTGCAATGATCCTTAACATAAAGCCAATCTCTGACATTTAAACCTTCCCCATATACTGGTAAAGGCTTGTCTTTCAAACAATTCAAAATCATTAACGGAATCAACTTCTCGGGGAACTGATATGGTCCATAATTGTTGGAACAACGGCTGATAGTAACTGGCAACCCAAAAGTCCGATAATATGCCATCGCTAAAAGATCCGCGCCTGCTTTTGCTGCACTATACGGGGAACTCGTATGTATAGGTGTTTCCTCAGTAAAAAGCAAATCCGGACGATCGAGAGGCAAGTCTCCGTATACTTCATCCGTAGAAACCTGGTGAAATCGAGCAACGCCAAACTCTCTGCATGCATCCATAAGAACGCTTGTTCCAATTATATTAGTCTGCAAAAAGACCGAAGGAGATTCAATACTTCTGTCGACATGAGTTTCAGCCGCAAAATTCACTACGATGTCCGGCTTCTCTTCCTCAAAGATTTGATACACGCTCTCACGGGCGCAAATATCCAGTTTAACAAATCGGAAATTCTCTTTATCAATTATAGAACTCAGCGTAGATAAACTTCCTGCATATGTCAATTTATCTAAACATATTACTCTATCATCCGGATGTTTATCCAATAAATAAAACAGGAAATTTGCTCCAATAAAGCCAGCCCCACCAGTTACTAAAATGACCATATTTGTCTCACCTCATCAATACTTCATAATTCCTATAGCGACATTTCGCAAATGTGTTCCATAAGGGGATTTTCCATATTGCTCTGCTGATTCAAGTAGGTCTTCTTTACTAATCCAACCTTGACGGAATGCGATTTCTTCCGGCGCTGAAATCATAACTCCTTGCCGCTGTTCCATGATCTGAACAAAAACCGTAGCGTCTACCAAACTATCCATTGTTCCAGTGTCTAGCCAAGAAAAACCTCTGCCGAGAATTTGAGCTTTTAATGTTTTCTCAAACAGATATATCTCATTTAAAGATGTTATTTCTAATTCTCCACGCAAAGACGGTTTTACTTTCTTTGCTTTCTCGACAACACCTTTGGGGTAGAAATACAACCCTGTAATACAATAATTGCTCTTTGGATGTTCTGGCTTTTCCTCAACAGAAAGAACATTCCAATCACTGTCAAACTCCATAACGCCAAAACGTTCAGGATCATTCACATAATACCCGAAGATCGTCGCGTATCCGTTCTCAGCGTTCTTTACTGCCTGCTTCAGAAAAGAAGACAAACCGCCTCCATAAAAAATATTATCGCCCAAAACCATAGCGCATGGTTCGTCTCCAATAAAATGCTCTCCTATCAAAAAAGCTTGTGCTAAACCTTCCGGTTTAGGCTGTATCTTATATTCTAAATGAATTCCGAATTGACTTCCATCTCCTAATAATCTTTCGAAATTGTTTATGTCGACCGGTGTTGAAATAACAAGAATATCACGAATTCCGGCAAGCATCAAAGTAGAAAGCGGATAATAGACCATAGGTTTGTCATACACTGGTAACAGCTGTTTGCTTGTCACTTTCGTTAACGGATATAGACGTGTTCCAGCCCCGCCAGCAAGGATAATACCTTTCATATTCAACCTCCTATCTCCCTGCGAAATTCTTCGTAATCTCGAATATAGTCCTCTTCACTATAGTAATCCGAAGCAGCCACACACAAAACGGAATCTTTTTGGATCCAGAGCATTTCTCTCCAGGTTAACTTCTCAATCAGGATTCCTACAGTCGGATCTGAAAGCTCGATTTCTTCTCGCCCATACCTGTTTTCAAGAATCAATTGAATCCTTCCATAAGGGCAAAACAGGAACTGTTTTAATTGCTTATGAGCGTGGAATCCTCGTCTGACTCCTTCTGGAACTCCAAAAATATAATAAATCCTTTTAATATCGAAAGGGATCTCGCGGTTTCCCTCAAAAAACGATAAGCTTCCGTCAATTTGTGAACGCACCGTTCTTATCCGTACTATTCTACATCCAGCTATCGTTTCCCTTTTATCAAGAGCATCTTCTTTTCTTACCATATACCATTTTAATCCATTCTCTCCGGCATAACGTTCCAACGCTTTTTGAGGAATGTTATGTGATTCTTTAAAACAATGTTTGTCATAAAACCGAATTGCTCTGCTATTGTTATTTGAAACACACCAGTAAACATACCGTAAGCCATACTTTGAGAATGCTTCATCGATTATTTCTTTCATTCCAAACCATGAATACCCGTGATTCATGGCTTTTTTTCGAATTGAAATAGCAAACTCTGCTCCGCCCGCTTCAATATTCTTAAGGCTAACAGTACCCATATATTCATCTGTATCAGATACAATCGCAAGATTTATATTATTTGGATCTTCCCAGCTCTTTGAAATAAACGCCTCTGCATCTTGAATCGTTTTTGAAGAAAAGTCTCCTTTTAGATAACAAACAACGCTTGGGTCATGCATCCACTCCAACATTAACGGTGCGTCTTTTATCTCTAATTTACGCAGATTCATACTTTTTGACCTTCTTCTTTATTAGCTTTTGGATAGGCCTTTCAATAACTAAATGAACGAATATAGCAAAAGAAATGCAAATAACAAATGAACAGATAATACGCAAACTATTTGGGAACAATATAATTTGATCTATTTTTTTTTGCAAAGGCCATACAAAAAACTGAACCAAAAAGATATCATACGCTATAGAACTAAAAAAAACAATAATACGCTTAATCCAAGACCTCTTTATATTAATCCTTTTAAACAAAAGAATCAATATAACCCAAACCGGAAGGAAAAAGATAGAATACAGCATATAGTCAGAAAAGAAACTGATTTTTTTAATTGCATAATAGAGTAATGATGAACAACCCATCCATAGTATTCCACACGCAATTAACAGTTTCGTTCTCAAACTCGCTCTTTCATTCGGCCAGCTTTCTTCCATAGAGGTTAATAAAACTCCGAGGAAAAACTCTAATGCCCTGAATATCGGTACAGTATAGATGCCGCGTATTTTGAAAAACAACGATACTACAGGAGCATATAACAAGATAAAAGCGCTAACCGCAAATACGATATACTTTGTCTTTTGCTTAAGCTGTTTTACGATAATATGCATTAACGGATAAAGCAGGTAGCAAAAGAGGATGCAGGAGACAAACCATGTCCCGTTGTTATGACTGTAATCAAACAGAGATGTAAACGATGATTGATATCCGATCGCTTCAACCGGAAACAGAACCATATGTTCAAGCCAAGTATTCTTACGTAAAAAAGCGATGAAAAGGATCGCTACAAAATAATAAGAAGGAAGAATTGCGATTAACCTTTTTATGTAAAAGGTTTTGATTACCTTTATATGAGAAAAATCGCTTTTTCCGTGTACATACCCTATCAGATACCCCGACAGGATAAAAAACGCTGTCATAGTCACAGCGCCAAAATGTGTTAACAGAGCATTGACGATTCTTCCGTAAGAACATTTCAAGTGCCCGTTACTGTGGAACATGAATATTTCAAGCGCCAGTAATATCCGAAAGATATCCAAGCCTATATAACGTTGACCGGCATCTTTTTTTTGAATCATATCTGAGCTTTCCTTAATAGGAATTGATGGTGTCAATGACATATTGAATTTCTTCCTCCGTCATCCCATAGAACATTGGTATGCTCAGTTGTGTAGAACTTATTTCTTCCGCTATAGGAAGTACGCCTTTTACTTTTTTCAGATCTCTATAGCACTCTTGAAGATGCATCGGAATTGGATAATGCTTATTGGTACTAATGCCGTGGCTATTAAGATATTTTTCTAAATCGTCTCGCGTCTGACAGCGCAAAGCATAAACATGCCATACCGGAGAACACTCTTCCAAAACACGCGGTAAAATAACTTTAGTATTATGAATGCCCTGAGAGTATTTTTCAGCGATCCTACGTCGTTGCGCATTCATCCTCTCCAAACAAGGAAGCTTCACATTCAGAAAGGCTGCCTGCAACTCATCCAAACGGCTGTTGTGCCCTTTATAGATATGATGATATTTATAATCCGAACCGTAATTGCTTAATGCACGCACTTTTTCAGACAGTTCATAATCATTTGTCACTACCGCTCCGGCATCGCCCAACGCTCCTAAGTTCTTACCAGGATAAAAGCTAAAACCAGCAGCAACCCCAAAAGACCCTACTTTTCTTCCTTTATACGTTGCTCCATGTGCCTGCGCACAATCTTCAATAACCAAAAGCTGATACTTTGCTGCAATTTTTAATATCGGATCCATATCACAAGCCTGTCCGTAAAGATGAACGGGCATAATGGCTTTTGTTTTATCCGTAACAGCCGACTCTATTCGAGAAGGATCAATGTTAAAAGTCGAAATATCTGGTTCCACGAATACAGGAGTTGCGCCTACATAAGAAACAGCGAGAGCTGTAGCAATAAATGTGTTCGACGGTACAATAACCTCGTCTCCCTGGCCAATGCTCAATGCTTTTAAAGTAAGGAACAAAGCGTCTAATCCGTTACCTACACCAACACAGTACTTGGTTTCACAATAATCAGCAAACTCTTTCTCGAACCGTTTATCCTCGTCGCCGCCTATATACCAAGATTTTTCAAGCACTCTGCTAAAAGCTCCCTGAAGCTCTTTTTTGAGTTCTTTCTCCATTGGTAAAAAAGAAACAAAAGGTACTTTCATGTAATTCTATTCTCCTTCTATTTTCCGAATCAACACATTTATTAGATTTTTGTAATCATAATCTTCAGCAGCTTTTCGAGCGTTCTCACAATAGCTTTGGTAAGTACTTTTTTCAATGTGACTGAAATACACAAGAGCATCCGCTACAGTTTTCGGATCGTTCTCTACCGACAGTCCCGCATTATAACCCTCTACAAGATCAAATGCCGGTCTAATCATAGAAAGGACCGGTTTTCCGCTTGCAAAATACATAAAAAGCTTATTTGGACTAACCCCGTATTTCAAAAGTTTTGTTTTTGCAAAAGTAAATATATTAACATCGGCCCGTGTCAAAAGGCTCATGGCATAACGTTTATCTAATCTTCCTTTGAATTTGATGTTTTTCAAGCCATACGATTCAGCCAATTTTTTTAGTCTGTTCTCTTGATTTCCATATCCGTAAATCAAAATATCAATGTTTTCTACTCCCCTCTCCTGGAGATCCCTGGCCGTCTCAACTAAAACATCCAGCCCATTAAACGCACTAACTGAGCCTAAATAAACGGCTTTGAAATGATCTGCTTCCAAATCCGGATCCTGTAGAATAAACTCATCTCTTTGCTGATCCACAGATTCTAAATCCACACCGTTATTCAAATATCCGATATCACTCGTGTCAACATCTCCGCCAACTTCTTTGCTCCAGCCTTTATCTATAAGATATTCTCGGCCTCCTTGAAAAGAAAAAATCAATCCATCTGCTTTTCTGTAGGATTTATGCTCCATTCGATAAAGGATTTTTGTAATCAATGAATCCTTTTTCAAATATCCCATATCTACAAAAGCCTCTGGCCACAGATCCAAAATATCGAAAATGATTCTTGTTCCGTATTTTTTCTTCCAACGCAAGAACACATTACCAAACAGACCTGCAAAATCACTTACGATCACATCTGGTACCGGAAGCTTTTTACGGTACTTCCACAGGCGGTACTGGAATTGAAGAGAAACGATCGCTCGCTCATAACTTCTGCGATAATTTGAGGTTTTTATAATATATCCTTTTGCCTCATCTGTTTCCACATAACGATATTTTTCATTTTTTTCCAGTCTGTTAGTCCCGCTCTTATTATCTGAACTACCACTGATTACATATGCATCGTATCCATGTTCACAAAGCAATCTGCATAGATTTGTCTGCCTGGATTTAATTGCGTCAGGAGGATTATACTCATTAACAATCCATACTCTTTTTTCTTCCATATGATACTTCGCTTCTCCAAAAAAATAATAACTATTTGATTATTATATCTTACATTGTCATTGCAAAAAGTCTTTCATTTCTAATACAATCGGTTCCACATCAACGTCTCGAAGGAATACATACTGTTTATCATAGTGATGATACGGATCACGTTTGATATTATTTGCATTCCCTTCTTCCAATATTTTGATTGTATCTTCAATCAAATCAAATCCAACATGCGCCATTACTCCAGTATACGCCATATGTCGAATGTTAATCTCTGTCACTTTCATGTTTCCCTGACTATCCTCCTTTAAGTCGAAGGATAAAATTCCATGAGCGGAAACGCCAAGTTTTTTTTCAAGGTATTTAATACAACTGTCACAAAAAGCATTAATTCGATCTTCGTTTAGGAATCGCCCAAAATGTGTATTGCCTGTTACATGCGAAGGCGCTGTGTTTGCCATAACATATTCTACGCATTCCAGAGAAGCTCCCTTAATATATTCTCCATTATAGTAAAGCATTTGATTTGCGAGATGACGTCCAGTCAAGAATTCGGAAACCGTGAATTCGGGGATATTAGAGTTGATGAAAAGCCAAGATTTATATGAACTCAAATCATTCAATTTGAGACTGCCAAGCCCTCCTGTTCCTTCCGTAGCACGAATCCAGCAAGGAAAGCCTATCATCTTCTCAACATCTTCGAACCTTGGATTTTCCTGCGTAACCTTTATTGTTTTTGGGATAAAATTCGTACCTTCGAGCAAATCCGCCATGATAGACTTATCTCGAAGAGACTTTGACAAGAGCAAACAACCCATAAATACCGGAACAGGATATCTGCCACAGTTTTCATAGTATTGTCCCCACTCAACTATTTCTGCTTCCGGTTGAACAAAAGCATAATCGATTTTATTTTCTTTTACAATCTGCTCAATAAAAGGGAAATACAAAGGATCGTCACAACGCGGAACAACGTAATATTTATCTAAAAGGTTTCGGCCATCTTTTGTTTTCATAAAAAAGCCCATGGCTTTCTTTTCAACATCACAGCCAACAATTCTATAATCAGGGTGATTTTCCCGAATAATAGTAGCTATAGACCTTGGTGTGAGCCCGCCAATCCCTGTAATTAAAACCGTTCTCATGATGTTATCCTCTTTCTATCAATTAAAGCACCTGCGAACAATCTCGATCACTCTGTCCTGCTGCTCTTTCGTCATCTTATTGTCGCTCGGCAGACAGAGGCCGCGGCGGAAGAGATCCGCGCCGACGTCGGCAAAGCCGGTTTCGGCAATATACGCGTTCGATCTCGCCCGGCCGCTTCCGCTGCGCGTGACAAACGGATTCATCCGGTAGATCGGCTGAAGATGCATCGGCTTCCAGATCGGCCGGCCTTCCGCGTTGAAGGCCGCAAGCGCCTCCAGAATTTCCGTGGGGCAGGATTTTCCGGCCTCGCGGCGGTAAAGTGCCTGCTGCTCCCCGCGAACGGTTTCGCACATCGCGTCCGGATCAATCAGCAGACAGCTGAGCCAATAGTTCGGCTCGCAGTTTTCGGGAATCGGATTCATCGAAACCGGCAGATCTGCGAATCCGGCCTTATAGCGTTCATAGATCGCTTTTTTCTGGGCGATATGTTCCTCAAGATACGGCAGCTGGCCGCGGACCACGCCGGCGACGATATTGCTCATCCGGTAGTTGTAGCCGAGCTCCTCGTGCTGATACCAGGGCGCGTCCTCGCGGCTCTGCGTCGACCATTTGCGCACTTTATGGGCGTCTTCCATCGAATCGGTCAGATACATCCCGCCGGCGCTGCCGGTCACGATTTTGTTCCCGTTGAACGAAATGACGGATTCCGTTCCGAAAACGCCCGTCTGCCGGCCTTTATACGCCGCGCCGAAGGATTCCGCCGCGTCTTCCACGATCAGCGCGCCGTGTTCTTGTGCGATCGCCTTGATTTCATCGATTTTTCCGGGCGTTCCGTAGAGATGCGCCGCGACGATCAGCCGGACCTCGGGATACAGCTCAAACGCTTTCTTCAGCGCTTCGGGATCCATATTCCAGGAATCGTATTCCGTATCGATAAAGACCGGTTCTCCGCCCTCGTAGACGATCGGATTGTCCGTTGCGGCGAAGGTCATGTCGGAGGCAAAAACCTTTTTCCCTTCGAGCGTTCCATGGCCGGTTTTCGGCGCCCCGTAAAGCTTTTCTCCGGCAATCTTGATCGCCAGATGCAGCGCCGCCGTTCCGGCGGACAAAGCGACCGCGTATTTCCGGCCGATTTTCTCCGCAGCCATGCGTTCGATCTCGTTGATATTGGCGCCGACGGTGCTGACCCAGTTTGTACGGATCGCTTCGTCAACCCATTTCTGCTCGTCTCCGTGCATCGTCGGGGAGGAAAGCCAGATCTTCGAGGGGAACGGCTCGATCCCGGCAAAGCGCGGATCCGACAAATAATCGTACATGATAGAGCTCCTTTAATCGCAGAAAAACGTTTCATCCGAATCCGGCAGAGCCGGTTTTCAGACAAACGCTTTCCTTACGTTCTTATTCAAATTCGGCAAAGCCGACCAGCTTCGTGTTCTGGCGGACGCACTGGGCGATCTCTTCATCGAGCGCTTTGTAGGTCGTCTGCCCGGCTTTCACGATCAGCACGACGCCGTCGCCCGCGCTAAGGCGCAGGATCGCTTCGGGGTTGTTCAGAATATCCCCGATGCATTCGGTGGGAACGCCGCTCTGCGTGAGCTTGTCCGCGATGAACTGCAGCATCTCCGGATTCTCGCCGGCCGCGTCGCCGGCAAAAACGAGATGCGCGATCTCCTGATTGCGGCAGGTCGTCAGCAGGCGCGAATACATGAGCAGGGATTCCTCTTTCTCTTCGCCGGGTACGGGATAGCGAACCAGCTTTTTCATGAATGATTCGGCTTTGGTGTCTTCGGTGCGCTTGAAAACCGCCAGAAGCTGCGCGTCCTTCGGCTTGTCGAGCTCCGAAGCGCATTTGACTTTTCCGCCGAGGAAATCCCGAAGGAAAATCACGAACGCCGCGAGGACCGCGCCCAAGATCAGGCCGATAACGATATAGGAAAACGGGAAGGAAACCGGCGTCGGCTCCACCGCGTCCTTTACGCCCTGCTCGAACGCCGCGAGCTCTTTCTGATAGGCGCTTCTCAGCTTCAGGAATCTGTAAAGTGGAAGCAGTACCGCGCAGGCCGCCGCCGCGCCGGCGATCCAGATCCAGAACCGGCTCAGCTTCACCAGCAGATATTTCAGGTTGACGATTCGTTCGCTCTGATAGCTTTCCATAAATTGACTCCGCCTTTATCTTAACTTACTCAGTGGACCGGATTGCGCCTGCCGATCAGGAAGACTGCTTTTTCGAGGCTTTTACCTCTTTGAGCACGACCGGACGGTAGATCTTCATCTCTTCCGTTTCCTCGGCCTTGCTGTTGACCGTTTCCGGATCCTGGAAGGTCGAGACCACCTGCGTCATTGCGCGCTTGATCAGCGGCGAAGAGACCTCGCCGGCAGATTCTTCGACCGCTTCCTTGAGGATCGCGATCCTGCGGTCGACCTCCTTGCGGGAAAGCGGCGCGTCGCGCTCGATGAAAATCATCTTGTTTTCGGTTTTGTCGAGATCCTCCGTCTTGATCAGAAGCTCCTCGTAAAGCTTCTCGCCGGGACGCAGGCCGATCTCCTTGATCTCGATGTCGCGTCCGAGCTCCAGACCGGAGAGACGGATCATGTTGACCGCAAGGTCGTAGATACGGACCGGGCTGCCCATATCGAGGACGAACAGCTCGCCCCGCTTCGCCATTGCGCCGGCGTGCATGACCAGCTGGCTCGCTTCGGGGATCGTCATGAAATAGCGGATGATCCGGCGGTCGGTGATCGTGATCGGGCCGCCGTCCGCAATCTGCTGCTTGAAGAGCGGGATGACTGAGCCGTTGGAGCCGAGAACGTTGCCGAAGCGCACCGCCGCGAAGGAGGTTTTGCTGTCGGTGCGGCACTGGATGATCATTTCGCACATCCGCTTGGACGCGCCCATGATGTTCGTGGGGTTGACGGCTTTATCGGTCGAGATCAGGATGAACTTTTCCACCCCGTAGGCCTCCGCCATATCGGCGGTGTTGTAGGTACCGAGAACGTTGTTTTTGATCGCTTCGGCGCTGCTGTGCTCCATCAGCGGAACGTGCTTGTGCGCCGCGGCGTGGAAGACGATCTGCGGGCGGTAGTGCGCGAAGACCGCCGCCAGACGGTCGCGGTCGCGGACCGAACCGATCTCCACCTCAAAATCGAGGCTGCTGCCGTAGGTACGGATCAGCTCCTGCTGGATATCGTAGGCGTTGTTCTCGTAAATATCGAAGATGATCAGCTTTTCGGGGCGGCATTTCGCAAGCTGCCGACAGAGCTCGCTGCCGATCGATCCGCCGCCGCCGGTGACCAGAATGGTCTTTCCGGTGTAATAGTAGCGCGCCTGGAGATTGTTGATGCTCAGCGGCTTGCGGAACAGAAGGTCCTCGATCCTGAAATCACGAAGGGCCGGTTTCTCTTCCACGCCCTCCCCGCTGTCGCGCACCGGCGTATCGTAAATCTTGATTTTGCAGCCCGTCGGGCGGTAGAAATCGTAGATCGCGTTCGCGCGCTCGTTGTCGAGATCGTTGACGGCGACGAAGATTTCTTTCACCTCGTATTTTGTGAGCATCCCGAAGGTGTTGACGTCCTCACGCAGGACCTCCAGCCCCGCAACGCGGCTGCCGACCTTCGCTTCGTCGCGGTCGATAAAGAAGACCGGGCGGTATCTCGAATTGACGTTTCCGAGCAGGTCGTTCGCCAGAACGAAGCCGAGCTGACCGGCGCCGATGATCGCGACGTTTTCCTTCGGATTCGCGCGGCCCTCGATCGTATGACGGCGGCGGTAAATGATCTGATAGACAAAGCGCGAACCGAGCGCCGCCAGATCCGTCAGCGCCGCGACCACCACGAAATGCCAGATTCCGTGGTAATAATTAATGATCCGCGAGAAGAAGAGCGCCGCGAGACCGCCCGCCATATCGGCAAGGATCATAAAGAGGTAGGCCAGGGTATTGGTATAGCGCCAGACGTTCTGGTTAACCTGCAGCGCGTTGCGCAGGCCGAAAATGCCGACCAGAAGCAGGATCGAATTGACGATATACGCTTCCTGCGAATAAACCGGTGATCCGTCCGCCGAAAGGCAGATCCAGTAATAGAGGGCGTTGATCAGCGCAAAGCAGGATAAATCGAAAACGGCCAGCAGCACGTGGCGGATCTTCCGCCCGAAAATGGTTTTTTTCAGTTTTTCCATTGCAAAACACCTGTATCCGAAAGTCTTCGCCGCGTTTTTCGCGGTAAATTTTCATTGGTTTCCGAACGGCTTTGAAGAAGCGTTTTCCCCGCGAAAAATACCGGATTTTCCGGAAAAAACGAGATCGGAGCATCTTCTTTTCATACGGACATAGTACCCGTATTGTATATTTAGTTCATTATAGCACAGGGATCTTTACTTTTCAAGCTTTTTGTGCACTGGGAACCTTCGGAAAAAGCAGATCGATTCCATAAAAAGAATGAAACGAATCCGCTCTCAGCGGAGGGCTTCCCCGCGCAAAAAAGAAGCTCTCTGAGATCGTCAGAGAGCTTCTTAAGTATCGTTTCAACCGCAAAGGCCGCTTTCGTTCCGGCCTCCTCAAAAGGCGTATGCAGCGGCCGTACTGCGTGCAAGATCCGGCGGGGGCCGCCGGTTTTCGGCCGTTTCCGACTTTCGCGGGCGGTTTTCCGGTTTTATCCGGCGGCGGGGGCGTGCGGCGCCGACGCGAGGAAAAAGCGGAGCATTTCGATATTCGTCCGGGCGAGATCGGCGTATTTGTCGAGCGAGGAAAAATACGCGATGCAGAGGATCTCGATCGAATCGATCACGTAGGGGATCGCCTCTTTTTCCGCCGGCGTCAGCGGCTCGGTCCGGTCGTAACCGGCGATCAGGCCTTCGAGGATCGAGCCGAAGCGGCGTTTGTCGATCTTCGGGTCGGAGAAGCATTCCGAGAGGATCGCCGTTGCGCAGTAGCACAGGTCGAAAATCCGGACGTTGACCTCGCTCAGCTCAAAATCGGCGAATCCGCGAAACACCCCGTCCTCGAACCGGAGCGCGGAGGGATTGAGGTCGCGGTGGATCAGCTGCACCGGCAGCTGTCCGGCGAGCGCGCCGAAGCGTTCGCGGTACTCCTTTACGAACGCCTCGGAAAGCCCGGCGAGCGTTTTGACCTGTTCGAGCGACGCGGCGCATTCCCCGAAAAGGTCCGCTTTCCGGTAGCCTTCAGCGTCGAGCGTGCGCAGCCGGCGGTGCAGCAGCGCGATCTGCTTGCCGATCTCTTCGGCGAGCGCGGGATTTTCGAAGATCTCCGCGCAGCGCAGCTGCCTGCCCGGGATCCGCTTTAAAAGGACGAAATAAAGCTCCCCGTCGCGCACGATCGTCTCACCGGCGGGCGTGGGGATCGCTTCGCCGAAAAAGGCGGCTTTTTGCGCGGCGGCGGGGTTCGCCGTAACCTTCAAAACGGCGTCGGTCCCGATCCGGTAGGCGTTCTCGAGCCGGCGGCCCGTGTTTTCGTTGATCACGCTCGTGATCGCGCACTCCCCGAGCCCCCAGCGCAAGAGCAGTTCTTTTAATTTCGTTTTTGATACCATGATCTGTTCCTCCTGCAAAAGATTGATCCGGTGCGGCTTTGCCGCAGCGTGTGAGCGGAGGAAGGCGGTCGGTGAAAGCGCGAATTCCCGGCGGAACGCTTTGTAGAAGCCGGCGTAGGTGGAATAGCCGTATTCGATAGCGACTTCGAGCTTCGTTTTGCCGCCGCGCATCTCGTAAACCGCGCAGAGCAGCCGCCTGCGTAGGAGATATTCCTTCGGCGTCAGTCCGGTATGCGCGCGGAACAGCCGGCAGAAATGCGGATACGAATAGCCGGCCGCATCCGCGAGCGAGCGGACGCGGAGCTCTTCCGTAAGACGTTCGTCGATCCCGTCGATCGCTTTCTGGATAATTTCGCGCGGGTCCATCGCCGCATCCTCCTTTCTGTTTCGGGCTTCCTGCAGGTTGAGCTTATTATAGCACGCGGATTTTCATAAATCATTTCCGCATCTATCATCTCTTTCGTCTTTCGGAGAGATCAAAAAATCGCCCGCGATTTCATTCGCGGGCGATTTTTTCATTGTTATCCTATTCTTCGTTCGAAAGGATCTTAAGCCAGTATTTTTGCGCAATTTCCTCGATCGCTTCGAATCTGTCGTTTTCCCGGTCTTCACCGCTCAGATGATAGAGGCTCCGGTCGATTGCAAAAAGCTTCGGTTCGTAAAGATCGAAGAAAACCGTTTTTCCGCCGATCATCCGGATTGCAAGGAAGATCGGACTTCCTCCTTCCAGAAAAGCTCTGTCGCTCCAATCCGCTTCTTCTCCGCGGTTGAGCGTCCGCAGGGAGGCCAGTACCGCTTCCTTTTCATCCTCTTCCAGAACAAAATTCCGAAACCCGTTGATGTAAACCACTTCTTTTACAAACGGTTCTCTCAGATAAAAGAGCGGATGATGATACTTCATTCCTGAGAAAACGACACAGAAAACGAGGATCAAGGCAAGCAAAACCGCCGCAATCCGTAGAATTTTCTTTTTCACGATCCGTTCCTCCCCCAAAACTGCGCGATCCCCTCGAGCACCGGTCTGTTTTCATCGGTAACGCGGTAAAAGCGTTTTCCGAGAACGATAAACTCGTAATACGTTTCAGCATCGCCCGTGATTCCAATACCGACGGGGATTTGGCGCAGAGGCGTATGAATCAGAAAACACGTCAGCGTCGCGCGCATCAGGAGCCGTTCGGAGATCGGATCCGGATCCATTGCCTCCCCGGGTTCGATCGAACGCAGGAACGAGAGAAGCTCTTTTTCTTCCTCTTCGGAAAGCGTTTGATCGATTTCATAATATTCGAAAAGGTACGAAGACTTTTCGGGATTTTGCGGTATCCGGTCAACGGAGGATACGACTGCGTCCGAGAGATAGAAAAGCGGACGCGCGCCGGCTTTCGATTCGATCATACACCAGCCGGAAAAGGCAAGTACGATCGAAAAGAAGACGATTATGAAAATCAAAAATCTTCTTTTCATATCACAAATGCTCCTTGATCTTTATATGATAATCCGTTGCAGTTTCTATCTGTATAAGCATAATCTAACGCCTCGAACAGTTTCTCTTCTTCATAGTCTAGAATTTCGT
>JAEEGL016341647.1_pt1 | contig 18382 bp, 14 predicted proteins | sample 9134231 | NCBI WGS metagenome assembly JAEEGL01 (sample SAMN16246548, study PRJNA631951) | gut metagenome | biome: gut microbiome; feature: rumen; material: fiber-attached | host: Bos | place: Iran: Karaj | collected 2018-10 | reverse complement strand
TTTCAGGATAGAGAACATCCCGGTCGTAAAAGGCGATAACGTTGAGCTTTACGCCGTTGCGAAACTCGCGGACGGCTCTATGGTCGATATCTGGAAACTGACGTATACGAGCGCAACGGGAATCGTAATGCCCGGCGGTGAAGAAAGCGATACGCAGACGACCGACAGCGGCACGGAAACGACCGGCGGAAACGCTACGGCAAAGCCGGCAAACCCGAAAACCGCGGATACGACTATAATATCGGTAGCCGCGGCAGGCGTGATAGCGCTCGCCGGAGTGATGATATTCAAAAAAATAAAATAAACAAAATGAGCCGAAAAACGGCTCATTTTGACTTGTAGGGGCGATCATTGATCGCCCTTTTTCACACGCGAAGCGTATATCGCAATGCGTAAGCATTATATCGCATTTGCAAAGCAAATATATCGCATCGCGACAGCGATATCTCGCATAAAACGGTCCCTCTCGGGACGCGATATGTTCCGCTGACGCGGAACGCGATATACCTGTAAGGCGCGATATATCAATATGGGGTTTCCCGACGCTCTCAAATTTGCGTTGGAAACCCCATATTGATGCGATATGTCCCTGTCGGGACGAGACAAATAACCCGTTTGTTATCTTCTCAACCCGTAGCTTCTCAGATCGTCGTCAGACAGCCGGAAATACGATTTCAGGTGTCCTATCACTTTTTCGTCTCTGTTTCTGAGCCAGTCCTCGGCGGTCTCAATGTGCTTTTCCCAGCGGTCCATCGACGACGGCGCGGACATCAGTATGCCGGAAACGTACCTGTTGTCGTCCGTGTTTCTGAAATTCCAGCGCGCTATGTGATACGGCATCTCCTCGGTTATCTCGTTGGTAAGCTCACGGAGAAGCGGCATAAGCCTGTCGGGATTCAGCGTGTCGTTCAGCAGCTCGCAGAAGCGCGAGATGAATTTCTTTTTAAACGTGCTGTTTCTTATCAGATGCTGTATTATGGCGTATATCTTTTTGTCCTGCCTGAATACGTATTCGCTCATTCTGTTTTCCGTGCTTGACAGGCTCCAGTCAAAATCGTACGGTATCCAGCGCCATTTTCCGCCCTCGGAACGGTCGCGGTAAAACTTGATGTTGCCGGGGTCCGTGTTGGCGAAATATATCTGAGATATCCAGTAATCTATATAGTTGTCTATATCCATCTGCGTGCAGACGTACGCGTAATTGTCCGCGTTAGTCATATCCTTGGTAGTGACGAATTTATACAGAGCGTTGTAGTTTTCGGACGTACCGGACTGAACGATGGAAGAACCCTTCATCCTGTCCAGATTGTCCGGATCCGCTCCGGTGTGGTTTGCAACAAATTCGTCGGAAATGCGCTCACGCAGATCGTATATGCCGTGATATTTGCCGTTTACGTAGCAGACTACCGGGCGGTAGTTCATGACCTCGCAGTTGATCTTGCCAAGCAGCGCACGGGCTATGAACGCGTCGCGTATGTGCGAACGGTTGGCGTCCTGGCCGGCGCCGCGGAGCACGAGATTTGAGAAAACGTTTATATAATCCTCACCGAAAAACGGATAAACGACTTCTTTTATGCCGTATTTGTCCTTTAAGTTGATCGAAACGCTCTTCTGGTCGTGTACGCGGCTGTACTGGCCGAAGGTCTTTATGCCCGCGTTGAAATTGAGCACCTGCGTTCCGTTTTCGTCAATATAAGTGAAGTTTACGGGCCTCTCCCAGCTCTGCCAGTAATTTGCGCCCGGCGCGTCACGGAAGAACAGGTCTTCTTTTTGTGCGCCGCTTAAGCTTGAATCGTCGTATTTCATTGAATTGGTGTCGAAATTCGGGCCGTCCGCCCAGATGCCCGTTTTTTCCGAATAGAGATTCGCCTCGTCCGTGTTGAGGAACACGACGGGCATATTGTGTTTTCTGCCTACGATGAACGAAACGCATACGTCGTCGGACGGCAGAGAATCGCTTTTGTAAGCGCGTGCGCGCACGGACATCGTCCGGTCTATCGTTATAGGAGAACGGTATATCTGGCTTGCCTGCGTGGGATACGAGCCGTCCGTCGTGTAGTAAACGATGCAGTCCTTCGGCGCGATTATCGTCAGCGCCGTGCCCGCGTCAACGTAGCCGCCTTCAAGGCTGAAGGACGGCGCGGAGACGGCTTTTGAAAAAGTGACGCTGCTGTTCTGCGCGCCGGGCGTTACCGTGGTGAAATACACCACCGTGTCGTCGCTGTCGGATGCTCTGCCCGCGGACGTTTTGTCAAACAGAAGCCCCGTATCCATACTGTCCACTACGTTTCCGTCTCTGTCAAACAGATAAAGATCGTTTCTGTAGCGGTTAAGTCCTAAATCAACGTATATCTTGTCCGCTTTTGAATCGTAGCTCGTTTCATCCGCAAAGTATATGATCCTGTAATCTCCGGCTCTGAGCTTGACCGTGGGAAGCCAGACGGCTTTGTCAAAGGTGCTCTTGCCGATATAAAGATCGGATAGCTCTATATCGGTATCCGTCGGGTTTTTTATCTCAACGTAATCGTATAATTTGTAATAATCGTACAATTCCCCCGACGAATATGATTTTCCGTCAGGGGAGGTGTCAAGCGTGGCGTTCACCGCGACTACTTCGCTTATATAAGCGGATTTGTACGCGGGATGCCTTGCGCTGTTTATATCATCAAAACCCTTTACAGTGTTCGCCGCGTTCTTTGTCGCACGCGGGAAGAACAGCCATTTGTCGGCGTTTTCCGGGTCTCTGCCGCAGGTCAGATTCGATTCAAGCTCGTAGACCTTGCATACGTCTATCTCGTCGCCTCTGCCGTTATATATGCCGAGCGTTTCCTCTTTGCCGGACAGGGTAAACGTCGCGTGTATCTCGCCACCGTTATACTCTTTTTCCTTGCCCTCCATAAACACGGTTATATAGCCGCCGGGGATTATCTTTATATCCGGGAAAGCCCACTTGCCGAAATCCGCCGCATCGTCCGATAAGAAAAGACCTTTGAGCGAAACTTCTTTTTCGCCGTAGTTAAATATCTCGACCCACGCGCCGTAATCTCCGTCCTCGTCCGTAAAGGTCACTGTCTTTTTGGTCGTATACTCGTTTATGCGCAGAGTATTCACCGTTTTGTCGGTAAGGTTCAGCGGCTCGTCGTTCTGCTGCTGCTTGCCTTCATACTGCGCGGTCACGTTTTTTTCGCCCGGGGTAGGCTCCGCTAAAAGTACCGTGCGCCCGTCGTCAAGCGGACCGGCGGAGATATCCGTCGGACATTCAGGCAGCGTTATCCTGCCTATTTCCGATCCGCCCTGTGTCAGAAGACACACCGTCTCGCCGGATTTGCTGAGCTTGAACGGCAGATGAAGCGATCTTGTGCTTTCGTTATACACGTTTCTGCCGGACGCCCAGATGACAATGTATTCGCCCGCGCCGAGTTTTATGTCGGGCAGGATGCCTTTGGTCTTGTTGTCGGGCGAGTCGGTTATAAGATAGTTTTTCAGCGATATTTCGGACGATCCGTCGTTATAAAGCTCTATCCAGTCGCTGTATTCGCCGTAGTCGTCCATTACGGTAGACTTGTTGGAAGCCATAGCTTCCGTGAGCATCAGTCCGCCCTTGTTCGGTTTTATTACTACTTCTATCTCCGGTACCGTTTCGGCGGGCTCTGTCGACGTTTCGGATTCGGAGCCGGCGGCGGTCGTAACCTCCGACGTTTCATTTGGCACGGTATCGCAGGCGACTGATGCGAAAATCATGACCGAAAGCAGAAGCAGGGAAATGATCTTTTTCATGTTTTTCCTCATAATCAGATATACTCTCCGGTGCTCTTGACCAGCGTTACTGAAGACACGCCGGGATAAGCGTTAAGTTTGTTCAAGAACTTAGTGGAGCCGGCTATGAGCGTTACTTCCATTGAAAGCTCCACGGTGTTTTCAACAAGCGCCTTTGATTTGAGCTTGGAGCGCTTCGTTGATTTTTCTATGTATTTTACAACGGGTTCCTCGTCTTCCGGATTGACGGAGATCATAAGTATGAAGGAATCCGCGGCGGCGGGCAGACGGGAAGCGATAACGAGTATCGCGCCGACGATAATCGTGCCGAGCACGGCAAGCAGAAGCAGCTGTGCGCCGCACATTATGCCCGCGCATATGGCGTAGTATAAAAATACTATGTCAAGCGGGTCTTTTATAGCCGTTCTGAAACGGATGATCGACAAAGCGCCTACCATACCGAGGGAAAGAACGACGTTTGACGTTATCGTAAGCAGGATAAGCGTCGTTATCACGTTCATAGCCAGAAGCGAAACGCAGAACGCGCGCGAGAAAAGCACGCCGCGGTATGATATCCTGTAAACCACGCAGATAAGTACACCTATAAGCAGGGATACAACCATGGTGAGTATGAATCTGCCGATGCTCAGATCGCTGTTGAAATTCTCAATAAAACCTTTTTTAAAAACGTCGGAAAATGAAGTCAGTGCGTACATTTCTTTATCCTTTCTTACGTAAATGTTCTTCCGTAAACGTATTTTGAGCAGGAGCTCTGCATAACAGAGCAGTCCGGCAAAAGATTTCTTATATAGTCCGGTAAGAAGTGATCGTATTTCACTTCAAGCACCACCCAGCAGGGAGGCACCGTGTAGACGAGCGAGCCGTAATCCAAAAACATATCGACTCCGGCGCCGCTGCCTTTTATGTTCATATCGAGCGTTATCCGCGCGTTTGATATATCGGATACGAATGCCCGACGCGTGTATTCAACTACTGTCTTCGGGCGGTATCCCTCAACGTTTATCATGTGATAAAACTCTTTGGCAAGGTCGCTGTCAAGCGTGAGCAGACTCTCGCCGCGCTTATACATTATATCGTCGTATATCTGCCTGTTTATCCGAACGGATTCTTTTTTGCCGAGAGGTCCTCTTTTTGTTTTCCGTTCCAGGGCTATAAAAGAATCGTCGTGGTTATACGCTCTTATCCTGTATTTTTTTCTTTTTAAGATGCCTGTGGCGGTGCCTTCAAGCGACTGATCCTCAAGCGTGTCAAAATAAACGCTTGATATAAGATACTTCCCGCCCGCCATACTGTATCTGTCAAATTGCAGCACCTTTGACAGTCTGTCCGTAAGCTCCGTTGCCTGCGTCAGCGTTATATAATATTTTTGTTCGTGCCGGTAGTCAGTCCCGGAATCTTCCATTATACGATCCAAACCGCCACCTCCTTTACGTAGAATATAACATATCGCGCCTTTGTTATCAAGCGGTATTTGTAAAATCTTATTTTATATATTTTCTTTTCTTTTTCTGCGCCGCGACGATCGATTTGATTATGACGACGTAAATGAACAGAAATACGAAAAACGAGATAAGCGAAGCGATAACGACAGGCTTCTTTACAAATCTTTCAAGCGCGTCAAGCGTGTATAAAATACGGCTCTGCTGTACGGATACCGTCGTCACCAGAGGCACGCGGCACACTTCTTCGTCGTTGTAAACGACTATTATATCGCCCGCCTGATACCCCTGCGCGACCGGCGCGTCTATCTCCTCTTCCTGCACTATCGTTTTAAACGATATTTCGGTATTGACGTCCGTTTTCACCGGCAGATACATTGAAACGGTCTTTTCCGGAACGAGCGTCACAACGTCAGTATTAGTGCTGAATCTTACGCCTACCTGCGTTATTATAACGCCTTTTTTAAGCACGTCAAAGTATTTGAAACCCGTTCTCGCGTAATCAAGCAGCTTTCTCGCGTCCGTATAAACGACCTGCGTACCTTCTTCGTCGCTGTCCGTGTAGCCGCCCATTATAGCGGCGAAATAACGCTTTCCGTCGTATTCCGCGCTGACGAGCAGACACTGACCCATCTGCTCCGTCGAGCCGTAGTTCATTCCGGTGACGCCGGGCGTTTTGTATCTCGCCGTCTGATACGAGCTTACGAGATAGTTTCTTGAAAGCACGACTCTTGCCTTAGTCGGTCCGTTCTTTTCTATGGTCAGCTTGTCTTTTGACGTCATTTCAAGAAAACCGGGTATGTTCGCGGCGTGGACCGCTATTTTTATAATATCGGACAAAACGGTCTTCGCGCCGTTTGCGTGCAGACCGGTCACGTTTTTGTAAACCGTGTTCTCACAGCCTATCTCCGCTGCGCGCGCCGTCATAAGCTCCGCGAATTTTTCAAGATCGTCCCCTTCGCATTCCACGTCCTGCATATAGTAATGCGAAAGGATAACGGAAACGTCGTTTGCGCCGTGCATCAGAAGCATGGTGAGGAGCTGACGTATGCTGAATATCTCCCCCTCTTCAAGATACAAAGAAAGTCCGTCCTTGCCTTCAAGCAGCTTGTTTGTAACGGTGATCTTCGTTTCAAGATTTCTGCCGAATTTTTCGAATATCATTATGCCCACCATGGTTTTTGCGGTGGACGCCGGTTCAAGCAGCTCGTCCGCGCGTTTGGAAAACAGATACCTGTCGTCGTATTCGCTGTATAAAATGGCGTTACGGCAGCGTATAGTCATATCCTCATCCGCCGGGATGCTGTAGCCGGTGGGTATTATTTTGTCGCTTGCGGCGTTATCCGCCGTCCCGCTCTCCGCCTGCGACGCGCGGACCGCCGCGGCAAGCGCCGGGCAGATGCACAGTACGGCAAGGAGAAGAGAAATATATTTTTTTATTTTCATTGCATTTCCTTTACTGTTTTTGCGTCTTTTGCTATCTGCTCGGAAAGCAGCTCAAGCGAGGCGAATTTACGCTCCGGCCTTAAATATCCCGTAAAATAAACGGTAACGGTGCGTCCGTAAAGATCGCCGTCGTAATCTAAAATAAACGACTCGCAGCATACGCCGTCCGCACCGACTGTAGGCTTGACGCCCACGTCGGTAACTGCTTTGTATTTTTTGCCGTCTATATACGTTTCGCACGCGTAAACGCCGTGTTTCAGCATCACGAGTCCGTCGGGATAAGACTGGTTGATAGTCGGGAAGCCGAGGCTTTTTCCCATGCTTTTGCCGTGTATCACCGGCATTTCTATGGAAAACGGACGGCCGAGCAGCCCGTTTGCAAGCTTTATATCGCCGTCGGAGAGCGCTTTTCTTATCGCCGTGGAGCTCACGGGGCTGCCGTTTACGCAGACTTTGTCAATTATTACGCCGCCTCCGCCGTATCTCTGCATAAGCGATACGAGGCTCTGCGCGTCCGAGCCAGCGTTTTTGCCGAAGCGAAAATTGTACCCGCAAACGGCGTACTTTGCGCCGCAGGCGCCGATAAGTATATCTTTTACAAACCCGTCCGCGCTCATATCCCGCACGGAATCAAACTCGCAGGTGAAAACAACGGCGACGCCGAGCTCTTTAAAAATTCGCATACGTTTTTCCGCGGGTATTATATGCTTTGATGCGGGGCCGGGGATATAGTCGGAAAACGTCCATACCGCCGGCAAGGCGCCCGTCGCCTCCGCTATTGCAACGGCTTTTTTAATTAGCTCCGCGTGGCCTTTATGCACGCCGTCAAAACTGCCGACCGCGACGACGGTCTTATTCGTTTTTATTCCGTCTTTTAAGTATATTGTGTTCATTTTATAACGGATGCGATTTTATTATCGCATACTTTCTCGGATATTTAGACTGAGTTTTACGCGTTTTTTTGAATATCATAATGCATCTGCCGGCGGTCTCATTGCCGCATATAAGCTTGTATTCAACGCTTTTTTCGTGTTCGGCGCCGGTCAGCTTTGCGGCGTTAAGCGACGTTTCAAGCTCGGATATATCCGTTTTCATCGCCAGAAACGTGCCGCCCGTTTTAACGTACGGGACGCAAAGCTCGCAGAGCACGGGCAGGGAAGCGACGGCGCGCGCCGTCACCGCGTCAAAGCTTTCGCGTAAAGGCTCTTTGCAAAGCTCCTCGGCTCTGCCGTTGAGAGTAGTTATATTGTCAAGCCCGAGTTCCTCTTTTGCGTAAAGCACGAAACCGAGCTTCTTTTTCGTTGCGTCCATAGCCGTGACGCGGATGTTTTCGTTCAGTATAGCCACCGGCAGAGAGGGAAAACCGCCGCCGCAGCCGACGTCAAGCAGCGTTTCCGCGTTTGTCAGATACGGCAAAAGCATCGCGCTGTCAGCTATGTGCTTTGCGTATATATCGTCCGGCTCCGTCAGCGCTGTGAGATTTACTTTTTTATTATATTCAAGCAAAAGCCGGCACAGGATCTCAAGTTTTTTTTCTTTTTCGTTTGTCAGATATTCTGACAGACCGTTATTTTCAAAACACTCTTTAAGCGTCATACTTTTATGACCCTGCCGCCGAATTCTTCTGCAAACCTGCCCTCGCGGCCGTGGCACGTGAATATCACGGACTGCATATCGAGCTTCGCCAGCGTTTCCGCTATGTGTCTTGCGCGTATATCGTCAACTCTTGCAAACGTATCGTCAAAGAACGCGGGCGCTTTTTTCGGGAACAGCATTTTTATAAGCGCCAGGCGCAGACTTACGTACGCGATATCCTGCGTGCCGCTGCTCATCGTGTCCGCCGTGTGCGTCATACCGCCGCCGGAATACGTTATTTCAAGCTTGTTTGAAATGCCTAAGGAATCGTATTTTCCGTCGGAGAAACCCGCCATGAATTCTCCCGCGTCCTTCGCGAGCGTCGGCGATATGCTGCTGCGCAGAGCCGCGGAGGCTTCCGAAAGCTTTTCATACGCCAGCGCATACGCCTTGTAATCGTCCGTCGCCTCTTCAAGCTCCGTCCTCGCAGTCAGAAGCTTTGCGTATATGGTGGCGGGAAGCGTGAACGTCGCGTTCGCCGCGGCAAAATTCTGCTCCTCGGACGATATTTTTTCAACTATGAATTCGTTCTGCCGCATAAGCAGATTGAATTCCGTCCTGCGTTCGTCGCAGTTGAAAGACGCGACGTCTTCTTCTTTCAGAGCGCCGGTCAGTTTGCCGCGCAGCTCGTCCGCGCTCTCGCCCGAAACGTGCTCGGAAGAAACGCGCTCTTTATACTGTGCCATTTCCACCTGTTTGTGAGCGTTTGAAAGCTCGCTCACGACGGTGTCCGTATAAGATATGAGCGCGGGAAGACCGCTTATGCCGGTCTCTTTGAACTTCTTTGTAAACTCGCGTATCTTTCTGTCAAGCGCGTCGTACGTCTCGTCTGTCCTTTGCTTGTCTTCAAGCGCTTTTTTGTATAATCTCGTTTTTTCTTCGGATGCGGTCTCTTTGTCGGACAGAGAATCAAGCAGATCGGGAATATCACCCGGTTCTTCCGCGCCGAGCTTTGCGGCGAGTTTAAGCAGTCCCTTTTTCAGTTTTGACGCTTTTGCGGCGTTTATAATGCCGAATATGAGTAAAAACGCGAATAAAACGCCGGCTATCACCGCGTAGGGCAGAGTATAACCGAAATATATAAGCAGTCCCGCGCATACCGCGAACGGCAGCGATAAGATTATCGAAACGAGAGCGAACTTTCCGTAAAACGAAGCCTTTTTGTCAAGCCCCTTATACATATTGCGCATTGCTTCAATGCCGCCTATGTTCGCCGCCATGCGGAGCACGGAATTGGAAGAAGACGTTTTCATCTCCGCTTCCGCAGAAGCCAAACGCTGCGCCGCCTTTGAGGAGAGCTCTTTCATCTCCGCGGCGCTCGCTTCCAGCGCACGCAGTTTGTCGGAAAACTCTCTGTCCGGCAAAAATCCGTCAACCGCGTACTTTTTTTCAAGTCCGGCAAGCTCTTTTTTACACTCCTGCAGCTGTTTTGAAGCGCTTTCATGCGACTGCAGCTCGTATATCTTGTTATACGTCTCGTAATCCTGCATCTGCTTTGAGATCAGGTCTATTCTTTCCTTGTTTTTATTTATCCTTTCGCGCTTCGTCCGGATGGAATCCTCAAGCGTGAAAATATGCTCCGCCGACGATTTCGCGGCGGCGAGCCTTACCTCAAGCTCGGACACGAGATTGCCGAGTTCGTGTATCTTTCCGCCCTTCTGATTTTTGTAATACAGAGCTATCCGCGCGTCGTCAATGCGTTTTAACGCTTTTTTTGTGCTTACGGCTTCATCAGCGGAGAAGACTATGTTTTCAATGGCTTCCGGCAGGCCCTGACCGCCGACGGCTGAGCCGAGATCGCCGGTGAATACCGTGTTTACGAAAACGTTTTCGGGCACGCCGATAAAAAGCTCCCACGGAGCTTTGTCCGTACGCATTATCTCGCCGTTACTGTTAACTATCGTTATTCTGTCCTTCGTCCTGCCGCTGTTAAGCTCGCGCTCAATACGGTAATCCTCGCCGTCCGAGTTAAGCGTCAGCGTGCCGGAACAGCCGGTGCTTCCCCAGCCTATATATTTGTCGCGCCCGGCTTTGTCAAGCCCGTAGAAAATAAACCTTATAAACGCGCCTATCGTGCTTTTTCCGGTCTCGTTGTTTCCTTCGATTACGTTTAAATTTTCACCGAATTCTATCTGTTTGTTGCTTATCATACCGAAGGAGATGATATTCAGTTTTTTGATTATCATATTATCAGCTCCTTCCGTTAAGCGCCTGTATGCCGGCTTTAAGCGCCTTGGCGGCTATCTGTCTGTCTTTTTCGCTGCCCTGCAGAAGAAGCGGTTCCATAGCGCGGTAAAACGCGCCGCGTATGCCCGGTTCCTTTGCGTACTGTTCTATATCGTACGTCGGCTCGGTCTTGTTTTCGACCTCCGCGTATCTTACCGATACAATGTTGTTCGCCGTGAATTCTTCGGATATTATAAGCTCCGCGGGAACGGAGCCGCGCAGGACTACTCTGACGGACGTCTCGTTTCCGGTGCGCGCCGCTCTTACCGCGCTGTTGACGGTGTTTAAAAGCGAAGGCGTATCGGTGCAGCCGGTGACGTCCACGTCAACTATCTCAAACCTTCTCTGTGTAAAAGGCCTTGTTCTGAACTCGGCTTTCAGATCGCCGTGCTTTTTGTCAAGCTCTGCGATTATTGCGTATTTTGTGCCGCATTCGTCAAAGCTGCGCCCTTCAAGACAGCCGGAATAAGCGTAATACGTGTTTCCTATCCTGTTCGCGCCGTCCGTGCCCTTGTGTATATGGCCGAGAGCCGCGTAATCAAATCCCGCCGCGCCGAGCTCGGCTTTGCTTATGCTGCAGTATTTGCCGCCTACCGGCCCGTCAAGCTCACAGTGAGCGCAGAGGATATTTATGCGCTCCGGGTCGGGACGCGGTTTTACCGCAAGCGGATCCACGGACATATTCTCGTCCGTGAAAGCCCAGCCGTAAACGTCCATATTCAAACCGTCAAAACTGATTTTAGATAAAGAAGAGGACTTAAAAATATGGACGTTAGACGGAAAAGCGGTCTTTGCCCACGGAGAATCCGCACGGTACGGATCGTGGTTGCCGGGAGAAATAACGAACTGTATATCCGGGCTTTTTTCAAATTCCGAGCATAAAAGCGCAAGCGTGTCTCTTGCGGCGTATCCAGTGTCAAAAACGTCCCCTGAAATAAGGACGATATCTATTTCGGAGCTTCTTGCGTAAAGCATCGCGGAGGTAAAAGTTCCGCGCATCATCTGTCTCATCGCCTGCGCGGTCTCCGCGTTTTTAAGTGAAAACGGACTGTCAAGATGCAAGTCCGCTACGTGTAATATTCTGACCATTTTTATATCCTCTTGCACATACTGCGTATATTATATCAAACCCTGACGAAAAAATCAATATATGCGGCGGAAATAGTTGTAAATAATCACATTTTATTTTATCATAATATCCAACAAATTATAAGCGTTAATTTAAATTACTTGAAATATTATCAATTTTATGATAAGATGATAAAAAATATAATATAAGGACGGTTTTACGCATATGAAAGAGTATTATGAGATCGAAATAAACGGCTTGAAAAGAAACCTGCCGCTGTGCCCTCTGACGGACAAGCTCTATATCGGCGCTTTCGTCATTTTCGGCGACGTTGAACTTACCAAAGCGTCGGCGGAAGGGCTGCTTAAGCTCGTACCGAGAGAAGATTACGACTATATGATAACCGCAGAGAGCAAGGGCATCCCGCTTATATACGAAATGGCGGCTCAAAGCGGCCAGAACAAATACTTCCTGGCAAGAAAAGCGCCTAAGCTCTATATGAGAAATATTTTAAAGTGCGAAGTAAAGTCCATCACCACGGCAAAAAAGCAGACGCTTTATCTTGACGGAGACGACGCGGCGGAGATGAAAGGCAAACGCATCCTTATAGTTGACGACGTTATAAGCACGGGCGAATCTCTGCACGCTCTTGAAGAGCTCGTTTTGCAGGCGGGCGGCATAGTTGCCGGACGCGCCGCTATCTTGGCGGAAGGAGACGCATGGGACAGAAAAGACATCAAGGCTCTGCAGTATCTGCCGCTGTTTGACGAAAACGGCGACCCCATACCGCATAAAAATGCTTGATTTTTCCTGCGATTACAGAAACGGCGCGTGTCAGCCGGTCCTTGACGCTTTAATTAAAACAAACGGCGAGACGACAGCCACCTACGGCTTTGATATTTACAGTAAAAGAGCCGAAGAAAAAATTAAAGCGGCGTGCAAAGCCCCGGATGCGGAAGTGTTTCTCATCGCCGGCGGCACGCAGACGAATATGACGGTCATATCCTCGTGTCTTTTGTCATACGAGGGAGTTTTGTCCGCGGAAACGGGACATATAAACTGCCACGAATCGGGCGCGGTAGAGCACGCCGGATATAAAGTCCTGGCTTTGCCGCATCACGAGGGCAAGATCTGCGCAAAAGAGCTGATGGCGTATATGTGCGGCTTTGAAAACAACCCCAGCCGCGACCACATGGTCTTTCCCGCTATGGTTTATATATCTTTCCCCACGGAATACGGCACGATATATTCAAAATCCGAACTGCTTGAAATACGTAAAGTTTGTGATGAATATAATCTTAAACTGTTTCTTGACGGCGCGCGTTTAGGCTACGGCCTCTGCTGTGACGAATGCGATATAGACCTGCCGTTTTTAGCGCAGATCTGCGACGTATTCTATATAGGCGGAACGAAAGTCGGCGCGCTCTGCGGCGAGGCCGTGGTTTTCCCGAAAAAAGCGCCCGCCCACTTTATCACAATGATAAAGCAGAGAGGCGCGATGCTTGCAAAAAGCAGGGTATTGGGCGTTCAGTTCGACGCGCTGTTTTCCGATGGCGTGTATTTCAAAATAGCCAAAAACGGGGCCGACCGCGCAAAACAGCTCAAAAAAACGTTTGCGGATAAAGGGTATGAGTTTTTCATAAACTCACCAACAAATCAGCAGTTTATAATACTTGACAATAAAAAGCTGGAAGAGCTGCAGACAAAAGTCGGTTTTGAGGTCTGGGAGCCGTACGGAGAAGACAAGACTGTCGTAAGATTCGCGACAAGCTGGTCGACTACGGAAGAAGATATAAAGGAGCTTCAAAAGCTTATTTAAAAGGTCACGTTATGCGCGTTATAAAAGTAACACATTACGATATAAACGCCGGAGCAGGCGGCAGTATTGTCGCCTGTTTTTTGTCCGATCTTCACAGAGGAGATACGGAGCCTTTGAAGTCGCTTCTTGATCAGTACTGCCCGGACTGCGTTTTTTTTGCCGGAGATTATACGCAGAACGGCAAAAAAGACGAAAACAAATTGCGGTTTTTGTCGTACTGCGCCGCAAAATACAAAACGTTCTGCTCCCTTGGCAATCACGAAATGAAATACGACTGCGATATAAGAGCGGAAACAATAGCGACAGGAGCCGTGCTGTTAGATAATTCATACACGGAATACGGCGGTATACTGATCGGCGGGCTTTCAACGGGGTATGAAAACGCAAAGCAGGGGCATTTAGGCAAAACGCCGCCGCCCGATACGGAGTTTTTATCAGGTTTTGCAAAAAAAGACGGCTTCAAAATTCTGTTGAGCCATCATCCGGAATACTATCCCGCTTATATAAAAAATACCGATATTCAGCTTATTCTGTCCGGTCACGCGCACGGCGGACAGTGGAGATTTTTTGACCGCGGCGTTTTCGCGCCGGGGCAGGGAATATTCCCGAAATACACGTCGGGTATATACGATAACCGCCTTATCGTCAGCCGCGGCCTCGGCGACACGACAAGGATACCGAGGATAAATAACAGCTATGAGTTTGTTGTGATGCAGATAAGATAATAAGAATTAAGAATTAAGAATTCAGAATTAAGAAGGGGGCGGCGCATCGGCGATCCGCTCGTAGGGGAGGGGTTTCCCCTCCCGTTCAAAAAAATAATAAAGAAGAAAGAATAAAGAATAAAGAATAAAAATCGGTGTCGCTGCGGGAACCCCCAACGCTCTCAAGTTCGCGTCGGGGAACCCCTTCTTCGCGACGAATTATGTGGCTTACGCCGCCCTTGGGTGGTCCCACCCTCGGGCACCCCCCACCCCCCCTCTTACCCCTCCCACAAGTCGTTGAAACAACTTGAGGGGGCGCGGCGGTTGACTGTAGGGGCGAGCATTGCTCGTCCGCTCTTCACGTCGTAAGACAATTCACGCGCCGTCAGGCGCAATTCATAAAAGCTGCCGCATCAGCGGCAGCTTTTAAAATTCAATTAGAATTTATATATCTGAACAGCAGCGTCACGTCCTTGTTGTTTACCTTGCCGTCGCCGTTGAAATCGTAAAACGTATCCGTCAAATCGTTTACGTTATCCGAAATGTACCTGAACAACTCCACCACGTCCTTGTTGTCTACGCTGTAATCTATATTCACGTCGCCTTTGTCCGCGGCGGGTATGTCCACCGTGATTTTGGATATAAGCGAATGTTCGTCGGTATAGGGATTGAACGCGTAAACGTAGACCGGCTGCTTTCCGGAAAGCTTTGTTTTTACCGTGGCTTCATAGCCGTGATTTTCGCCGCAATTATACGCCGCGTCAACGTCGGGTCTGTACGTATCGGCGAGAATGTCCGTATGCGCTTCCGCGTCTTTATCGGATAACGGGCCGCCTATATAAACGTGTATTTCCATAGTGCGCGCTTTGGTGCGCGTGTAGCAGCACCATCCGCGTACGCTCACGCCGCTTTTTACCGCGGAATACTCGTCCAACTGCGTTTTAAACGTCGATAAAACAGGGCTTAGATCGTAATCCGGGCGGCAGATATATACTATGTACGTATCGTCAATGCTGTGAGATTTAGCCGCCACCGCGCCGCCGTTCGTATCTATGCCGACAAGGCTTGAATTTCCCTCAACGGTGTAGACCGTTCTGTTTTTGTATTCGGTAACTATCCCCACGTGGTTTGTCGGATTGTTGTTTCTCGGGCTTTTGAAATATATGATATCGCCCGGCTGAGGCGTGTATTTGCCCGCCGCCACGTCCGCGCGCGAATAAGCCTGCCCTTTGTTCTGGAACCAGCTCAGTCCCGTTGGCGTGTAAGCGTGCTTTAACACGACGGATTCCGGTACGCCCGCAACGTACGCGCACCACGATACGAAAATGGCGCACCACATATCCTGCATACCGTACCATCTGCCGTATTCCGTATAGTTTTTTGAGCCGTTTACGGTGCCGGAAAGCTCGTTACTGTTGCTTCCCTCAAAATAGCCAACCTGCGATTTTGCGATGTTTACTATATCCTTCCTCGAGTCACCGGTAAGCTCAACGGCGCAGAGCCGCTCGTAATACGGGCCTGACTTATACGAGGTCGAGCCTTTGTACGTAAGCGCCGCTGCTGACTGCGGCAGAAGCGCAAACAGCATCATTACCGCAAGAAAAGCCGAAATAACTGATAAAACCCTGTGTGTTTTTTTCATTTTACGTTTCCTGTCTTATAACGTCGTTAGTTTTTGCTGTTTTCTTCGCGTACCTGCGCTACGTTTTTCCTGTGCTCGGCAAGCGTTCTGCCGTAGAGCATTTCGCCGTTGCTGCGCGATACGAAGAAATAATAATCCGTCTCCGCGGGGTTGAAAGATGTGTATATCGAAGACCAGCCCGGGTTGCATATCGGACCGGGCATAAGTCCGTCGTAAACGTAGGTGTTGTACGGATCGTCCAGTTCAAGATCCTTTTGAGTTATATCCACTTTATGCTCGCGCAGGGCGTAGAGCACCGTTGAGTCGCATTCAAGCTTCGGGTATTCCGACTTGTCGTCAAGCCTGTTGTGTATAACGCTTGAAACAAGCTCCATATCGGTCGTATAATACGCTTCTTTCTGTATTATGGAAGCGATCTTTATATAATCGTCAAGCGACATGTTCGATCTGTCTATAAAGTCGTAGAATTCGCTCGTCAGCTTCGTATCAAAATTGTCAAGTATCTTGTTTATTATCTGCGTTTCCTCCCAGTCCGAATAGAAGTAATACGTATCCGGGAACAGATAACCTTCAAGTCTGTAGCGTCTGTTTACGTCCTTCGGTTTGGAGTCAAGTCTTTTTATGAATTCGTAATCGTACTGTCCGTTTTCAATAGCGTCAACAAAGCCGTCCCGAGTGCCTATGCCCTCGCTTATGAACAGGTCTATTATCTCGTCAACTGTATAGCCTTCGGGTATCATTATGGTAACTATGCGCCGCTCGCCGCTCTGCGCCAGGAACATATTTATAAGACTGTCGTAGTTCTGCGTAGACGAAGCCGTGTACGTTCCGGGTATAAAGTTTTCCCCCTCGTCAAGCTTCAGGCGCGCGTAAAGACGGAATATAGCCGGGTATCTTATGATGCCCTTGTCTGCAAGCTCGTTTGAAACGTCGAGTATCGTAGGATACATGCCGAGGTCTATCTCCGCGGAACGCTCCTTTTTCTGCAGAGCGAACACGTCGTTTCCGACGGAGAGTATAAAGAACGAGGCGGCTATCGATACCAGAAGTATAAGCGTTATATAAATAACGGCGATCGTCACGCTGTATATGGTGCTGTGAGTTTTATATTTAAGCTCGCGCCCCGTTTCGTCAACGCGCTTTTTCTTTTTTTCGCGCAGCTTTTTTTTCTCGTCTGTATTGTTTGTTGCCATTGTGATATTTCCTTTCGAGGTAAACTACTGTCCGGATCTCATGATACCGGCAAACACCGCAAATCCTATGCAGAGCAGAAATCCCGGCGATACGAGCGATATCATAAGTGAGCGAAGTCTTACCGGAAACGGCGGAAATTCCTCATTTTCGCTCTCCGGCTGTTTTTCGGCATCGTATTCAAGTATGTGCTGCGCTCTTGAAAGTGAAAAGAACAGAAACAGAAGCATTGCGCATACGAACGCGAATATGAACGGTATCATGTTGTCCGCCTTGTTTGCCGCGTCGCTAAGTATTTTTTGTGAAAACACGGACATAAGGTTGTATAAAAAATGCGTGATCATGGATGCGAAAACGGATTTTGTCACCTCATATACAAGCGCGAGCACCGCTCCGCATAAGAAATACGAAAGAAGCGAAGAAAACGAAAAGTGGACGAGCGAGAACAGAGCTGAGGAAAGTATCACCGCGCCGAATATGCCGTATTTTCTGTATTCTCCGTATATAACGCTTCGAAAAGCTATCTCTTCTGTTATGGCGGGCAGCAGGCAGTAAATGACTATGACGTATAATATCCCGGTAAAGTTTATTTCAGACAGATCCGCGTAATAGCTGCCGGAGCTGCCGCTCGTTTTAAGGCTCAAAAGCACGGACGCGCAGAACATGAATACAGACGCGCAGATAACGAGTATTATCGACGACGCGCCGAACGGACGGAAACCGGCTTCTTTATACTTTATCGGCCCTTTTATCCTTTTGTATATTATTGACGGCAAAACGAAAACAAGTATCTGCGTTACTAAAACAAACAGAAAAGTGTTAGCGGAAAATTCGCCGCCGGGTTTTATGAAAGACGCCGCGAATATAAGGATGTATATAACGAGGCAGAAAAACGGCGTTATATGGTAATCTTTAATTTTTGACAACTGTGAGGATGCCTCCCTCCGTTACCGTGAAATCAGTCTGTATATCGTACTGACCGCGCGGAACTTTATCAAACAGAAAACAGGCGTATGTAACGGCGGCAGCCGTTCCGTGATACGCGGATAAGAACCTGTCGTAATATCCGCCGCCGTAGCCTACGCGGTAACCGCTTTTGTCCGCGGCGATCGCGGGTATGAAGCAGACGGAGCACGACGGCTGCTCCGGATCAAACGCGGGCAGATCGCCGGTCGGCTCGGAAATGCCGTAAGCGCCGGGCACAAGCTGCGACAGATCTTCAATAAAATGAAATGTCATCTGCCGACCATCTTTTATACAGCGCGGATACGCCACGCGCTTTCCGTCGCGCAGGGCGCGCACGGCAAGATAGGAAAGATCCGGCTCGCCGTTTACCGCCGAATATAAAAGCAGAGTATCATAATATTTATAAGAAACGGAATTCAGTATGTTTTCGCATATTTTTGCCTGAAGCTCCGCTTTCAGATCCTCCGG
>JAEEGL015893293.1_pt1 | contig 18382 bp, 25 predicted proteins | sample 9134231 | NCBI WGS metagenome assembly JAEEGL01 (sample SAMN16246548, study PRJNA631951) | gut metagenome | biome: gut microbiome; feature: rumen; material: fiber-attached | host: Bos | place: Iran: Karaj | collected 2018-10 | reverse complement strand
GTAGTAGATGTGGTGTGCGTTCTCGTAGAAGATGGTGTTCACATACAGGCTGGGCATGCTCCTGTCGCGTGTCGACGGCAGCAGTCCGGCATTGTCGAGGATGGTGGGCAGGATGCCCAGGCACAGGGCATAGTTGTCGGCACGCAGGATGGGTTGGTCCACGCGCCAGTAGAATGTGAGGCATTTGTCCGTTGTGCTCAGCTCCCAGAACTGCTGTCGCTCGGCATCCGTCGTGTTGCCTCGCCGCGCCACCGTCATCATCGCCTTCGGAGGGAAGTTGCGCAGCCCTGGCACGCTCTGGTCGCCCCACAGCTCCACGCGCACTGCGTCGGGCAGCATGCCGTCGTTGAGCGTCACGCCATCCTGGCAGACGCGCATCCACGAGGTGTAGTAAAGGCCGTTCTCCGCCAACTCGTCGACCTTGCCATAGAGGATGTCATGTTCGGCGAAGCTGGTGTGGCGGTCTTCGCTCTCCTTGTGGATGAGCAGGGTGTAGGTGCCGTCGTGGTTGTCGATGACCTCCTCGATGTCGCCGCCGCCGCTGAATTGGTAGTCCTGCTCCATCACCTGAATCATGTTGTACACCAGTTTCTCGAAGCGTGCCCATCCCGTCACCTCGAGTGCCGCCGTCTCCACCTTCTCGGTGAAGATGGCGCTGCGCAGCCTTGCCAACCCGTCGGCATCGAGGCCGTAGGTGCCGTTGCCGAGCAGCAGTCCGCGCAGGAAGGTGATGACGCCCTGTGCGGTGTCGTTGCCCGTGCGGCTCAGGTATTCGTCGGCCAACCCCTCCAGCTCATCGAGCAGCAGCAGGAAGGCCGTGCCGATGCGGGTGGCGGTGTTGCGCGCCATCCCACGCTCGTCGCGGATGCCCTCGAAGTACTGTCTGTTGGATGCCATGTCTATTTATGATTTAACCATTTACGATTGTCAATGTTCAACGTAAAAACGGCTCCTTATATCCGTCACGGACCGAAGCCGCCATCTTAACTCTATTTATTAACTAAAAAAAAGTACAGCAAAGTTATAACCCCGTGAAATGGATTAAAAATACCCACAGGCTTTTACTTGACTCAGAAACGGTTGCTGCGGATTTCGCGGGAAAAGAGCTCGTCGAGGAACGAGGACATCAAGCCTTGGTAGGCTTTGCCGTAGAACTCTGCCTCGGCAAGGTTCAGGCGACGAATGCTGTAGTAGTATTTCTTGAAGAACCAGTCGCGGGGCATACGCTTGTTTCCAGAGGTCAGCGCGGCACGCTTGCCAGCATTCGGGCCACGCTGCACCGTCACCTCCTGGAACTTAGGCCCTCGCATGTGCTCTTCCGACAATCCTGCACCCACCTGACGTGAACCGTAGGCATGCTTGCCCTCGCGGTACTTGTCACCCATAAAGAGCAGGTCGCCGGGGTTTCCATGGGCAAAGCCCTTGCCGACGCCAGCAGCCACAAACAGGCCGTACTGCAGGAACTTGTGCTCGATGGTGGTCACTTGACCCGTGGTGACCAGTTCTTGGAGCGAGCCTTGCAGTGCGCCGGAGTCGGTGATGCCAAGCTGGATGATTTTCTCTCTCCAGATATCGACCATCATCTTCGACCAGCCGCGCTCGTACTGTTCAATTTGTTCTTTCGTGAAGTAGTGGAGTCTGCCACGGCCATAGCCGCCGCGCTCCATCGCCTTCATGCGTTCTGCATGTGCTCCCATCTTTCAAGTGAAAAGCTAATAGTGAAAAGTGAAAAGCAAGAAAAAAAGCTTCCCTCTTTTATTGAAGTGCCCACTCCATCTCCAGCTGCTCCGCATCCTCATAATCCATCGGCGCTGGCTCGTCGTTCTCCACCATAAAATAGAGACCTGTCACGCCGCTCATCGTATATCGGCCGAACTCCTTGGAGTAGATCCTCTCCACGTTGAGGAAAATCATGTCATCATCCTCCCCTTCGCGTTGCTGCCTGTCCCATATCATGCGGCGCACGAACTGGGCAAATATCTCGCGGCAGAGGTTCAGCTTCTCTTCGCGGTCTTCCATGTCATCCCAGCGGTAGGAAGCAAGGATGAAGACGGTATAGACGCGGCGCTTGAAGTAGCTGACACCTTCCGAGTAAAGGTTCTGGTCGGTGGTGTCGTCGATGCAGACGAAGTTGGCCGTCTTCTGAAACTGCTGCATGATGCCCTCGATGCTGTCGGGGCCTGAGCAGAACACGGGCTTGAAGCCGTTCAGCCGGCACAGGCGGTTTTGCTGTGCCAGCGTCTCAAAGTAGTGCAGTGCGTCGAATATCATTTCTTGTCGTATTTCTCGTGAAACTCCTTTGCCTCGCGTGCCTTCTCGTTCAGCTCGGTCAGCGCACGCCAGCACGGCAGCTGTTTGATCACTTCCTCCTTGGTGATGTCGCCATCGGTGAGCGCGCGTATCTGCGCATCCATGGCGCCCATCAGGTCGATGTCCTGTTCTGCCATGTTGCCCTCGACGCGTCGGAAGAAGTATGGCCACCGCTCGGCAAACCACGACTTCACATGGGCGAACCAGCGCAGCGTGCCCATCTGCTCGGCCTTCGTGAGCGGCAGTCGCACAGGATGCTTCCCGTTGCGCTTCACATAGAGGAACGTGGCCAGCCGTTCTGTCATCTCCGCCTTTCCGCTCATCAGGGCCAGCTGGTAATACTGCTCTGCCATGAGGTAGTCGCCGAAGGGGTAGTGATCGAGCAGGTCATCGACCGCCCGACAGCCGTGGATGCGCTCCAGCCGCACGTCCATGCCGTCGAACGGGTCGATGTAGTCGAATTGGTGGATGAAGCTCTGCACCTGCCATGACTCTATGGTGAACCAATGGCGCCGCTTCCACCATTTCGGTCGGAACCAGCAGCGGAAGCCATCCGTGACATCACGGGGAACACGCAGGGTGCGCCCCTCGATGTGGATGCCAGTGAGGCGGATGAGCATGTAGGTCTTGACGACCGTAAAATTGTCGAACAGCGACAGCAGCGTGAGCACATAGCGCAGCTGCAGCTGTGTCATCTTGCCCCACGACGTTGGGGCGTAGAGGTCTATCGAGCCGTCAGCCAAAAATGTAGGCCGGTGCGTGCTGAGTGTTCTGAAAAGTCTCATGGTGGTTGACGGGGTATCCGAATTCTCTGTAGATAGTGTATTTCCCAAGGTCGGCATCGAGAGTGTTTAGCAGTCGTCGCATCTTCAGGCGCACGGCTTCCTGGTCGCCACATATCCACAGGTTGATGATGTGGCGGCATTGGATGATGACGGGGCGGTCGTCGGCCGAAACGGCATTTCCGCGCACGCTGTCGAGCAGGGCATCCATATACTGGCTGCTGATTTTCCGGCGCAGATGCTCATCGGCCTCGTAGACAAGGCGCTGGGCGGCCTGCCAATCCAGATGCGAGGCTGCGGGGCCTTGCATCTTTTGCAACATTCGGAAATCGAAGAACAGGGTGTCGATGTTCTCCTTTGCCTGGTCGCTCGCGCCCCAGCCCTCCACCTTGCACAGCTCCGTCAGCAGCTGTCCCTGCGCCCGCAGACAACTGTCGCGCAGCTGTCCTACCAGGGCATCAACGCGCTGCTTCGAGGCGGGAGCCATCTGCTGAGTGCTCACAACACCGAAACCGGTAGGCGTCAGCACCAGGTCGAGCTGGCGGAACACGGAGAGGAAGGCATCGATGGCCACCAGCTGCTTGACAGCACTCTCCAGCTGGTCATGCTGGCCGTCCTCGGCAGCCGTCGTGCCCACATCGCCCATGAAGTCAGCCTTCACCTCGTCGTAGGCGGACATAAAACGGGGTTCCACCTTCTCATATACCTCTACATGTGCTGAGGTGGCTACTGAAAGGATATTCTCAAATTCACTCTTCGTTATTTCCATTTCCACTTAGTCGTTTGGGGAGTTGGTCGTTGGGTCGTTTTGGGAAGCACTCACTTCCTTGGCATCCCTGTTCTCGTCGAGGGTGGTGAGCATCAGCATGGGCACGTCGACGGTCACATTGTCGCTCCAGCCGTTGTAGTGCAGCACCACGTGGTAGGGCTTCATCATCACGTCGTGGAAGGGTTTTTCCAGTGCCTGCTTCATGGTGAACAGCTCGCGCTTGTCGCTGCCTGAGTTGTTCATCTGGCTCTTGCCGGGCGTGGCTCCTATCAGGTTGGGATGCACGCCGAAGACGAAGCACAGCGTGTTGGCCGCCTCCTGCATGTCGTCGGCCCAGTCGCCGCCCTCCTTCTTTCCCTGGTTCAGGTTGATGACGCGCACCATGGGGTGCTCCTTGCCCGAGGGATCGACATAGTAGCCGCTGATGAGTGCCTTGCCCGCGTTCTTCGGGCCGCACACGAAGTCGATGATATTCTGTTTCTCCTGCTTGATGCGCTCTTTGCGTCCATCTTCGTCCACGATGCCCTCATGGTCGCACACCGTGTCCCAGTAGTCGTCGTGCACCTCAATCTGCAGCCGGGGGGCCGATGTGTTCTGTATCATGAAGCGCTTGCCAATGCCTATCAGCTCGTAGATGTCGAACCATGAGTCGCGGAAGGCAGAGAAGTAGTAGGGACGCGAATACACCTGACGGCCCGGTGTGGCCATGCGGCACACAATGGCAAATGTGCAGTCCTTGCCATCCTTTGGGGCCTTGCGGTTCTCGCCCGTCAGCGGGTCCGGCTCACGGCCCATGCGCACCAGCAGGTCGCCAAGCGGGTCGTAGAAGTCGAGCAGCGGCAGCACCTCGATGTCCTTGGGGTCGGGGGCACCGTCGCGCCAATCGCCATACAGCACATAATCGAAGCGCTTGGTTCCGGCCTTGCGGGCAAAGCGGCAGTAGCACGTCTCCTTGTGGCGCAGCTGCACTATCTGGCTGTGATCGCGCGAGAGGATGACCTTCGTGAAGGTGGTGAAGAAGAACTTCATGTCGGTGGCCTGCTCCAGGAACAGCTCATGTAGCGAGTTCCTGAGGCAGAAGCGCCGGATGTCGGCATCATGTGTGTCCTCACGGGTGTCGCGGTCGATGAACCGCACGCCCTGGCCGTAGCATGCCTGAACGTTGAACAGCTGGCATTGGCTCGTCACCATGTTCTCGCCGATGCGCTCCATCACCTTGAACGGCAGCTGGTCGTCGTCGCCATAAGGCACATACTCGTAGTCCTGCCCGCCAATGGTGATGGTCACGGTGTTCAACTCCTCGTCGAAGTCCTGCACGATGACGCGGCTCTCCTGGTACTTGCTTGCAGGGCTGCCGCTCTCGGCCAGGTCAACCACGCCGACGGGCGCTATGCCGTAGTGTGTCCAGCCGTTATGGCGCCCTATCGGCACCATCTCTTGTTTGCTCTCTTCCATGTCCAATTCGTTGTTTCCATCAATCCATTGTTATTGCATATTCTTTCGTCTACAGATAAACGCTGTGCCCGTTATATTCGAAGATGAGCACGTCGATGACGGCGCGTATCTCCTTGTTCACAGGGTTCATCAGTCGGTGGATGCCGCCCCGCCAGTGGCCGCCAATGGGAATCCATCCGCTGTAGTCCACCTCGTTGCCGTCTTTCTTCCACGCCTTCAGCCGCACCCGCTGCTTGTACTTCGCAGCCAGGTCTATCTGCTCCAGCACATAATTGATATGTATCGCTTCCTTCATTGGTCGTTTGGTGGTTTGGGCGTTTGGTGGTTTGGGTGTTTGGTGGTTTGGGCGTTTGGTGGTTTGGGTGTTTGGTCGTTTGGGGATGTTACCAGCCGCATGGCCTAAACGACCAAACGACCCCCCCCCCAAACCACTAATTGAACGTGTTGTCGAAGGTGTTGTCGAAGATCCTGCCCTCGCGGTAGAGCTGCATGACGTTGTGGTTGCGCTGCGCATACTCGTAGGTGAAGGTGATGCGCGGCAGCTCGGCGTCGTCGTTGGAGCGGTCGCTCTTCGAGTCGTTGATGACCACCTCCTTGCCGGGGCGCACCTGCTGGTTGTAGTAGTTGCAGACGCGTATCTCGTCGGAGCGCAGCAGCTCGTCCACCCAGTCGGCCATCGCCCTTGTCAGCGGGCCACTGTCGGCCTTGAAATGGCGCACCTCCTCCAGCTTGTAAGTGCGCTTGAACCGACCGATGCGAACCTGGCTACGCTTGTATTCGGGCGTGACCTGGTGAAGGCCCGTGCAGTAGAGCAGCTCCTCCACGCCAAACGAGTTCACGAACAGCAGGATGGGCGCGCAGTCGAGCTGCTCGGGCTGCACGATGAACTCCTGCTGTCGCGTGCCGCACTCCACGAGGTAGCGGCAGAGCGTCTTGCCCTCGGCAACATACTGCGAGGGGGAGACGTCAATCTGCGTGTAGTCGAGGTTGCCGCCCGTGGCCACGGCTGCGAACTCGTGCGAGGTGGCGTCGTCGTAGTAGGCCATCACTGAGGCGGTGCCCGTGCCGAAGTAGTTCAGGAACTCCAGCCGCCCCAGCGCCGTCATCTTGGCACCCTGAAGCGTGGTCAGGAAATAGCCCTCGTAGAACGCCTGCGCCGTCACGTCGTCGCCCATGTCGGCGGCGGAGTAGAGCACGCGCACCGTGGCCTCGTAGCTGCCAGCGGTGATGGTGACGAGCACCGTCAGGTGCTGGCGGGCGTAGGGCTCCACCAGCGAGCGCATGTCCTCCAGCACGATGCCGCTGCCCACGGCGACGAGCGTGTCCTGGATCACCGTCTCGCCGCCGATGTCGACGCTGACAAGCAGCCCACCAGCACCCGAATGGGGGATGAGCACATCGGGAAACTGGCTGCTGAACACCATCTGCGGCAGCGTGTTGATCTGTACGGGAGTGTCTGTCTGGTGGGCCATGGCGATAAAGCGTTGAATTCGTTGTCGCAAAGTTACGCCCACGCCCACAATACTAAAAATACAGCGCGGGCGGCGCGTCGTCACGACGAACCGCCCGCAGGACAAAAAAATGACTTTTTCAGTATTCTGTCAAACCTGGCGCCAGATGGCCCACGTCACTGTGCCATCCTGCTCGTTGGTGCAACTGTAGTCGTGCTCCAGCATCCATGCCACCACCGTCTCCATCTCTATCGGCATCATCGGCTGCAGCTCGTCGATGATGTCGAGCGTGGTCTTGTTCTCCTGGATATACCCCTCGTGCGGCAGGTTGTCGCGGAAGGTGAAGTAGCTATCGAGCAGCTGCTGCGCGAACAGCTCGGTGCGGTCCTCGTTGTTCATCTCTCACCTCCTTCCTCTTCTTTCACCCCCAGTCGCTGCAGGCACTCGAAGGCGCCGCGCAGGTTCTTCAGGTACTTCATGTATTTCAGGCAGTCGCCCTCCGAAGGTGCTCCGTCGCAGCACAGGTCCAACAGCCAGTCGGTCATCTCATGTATCTGTCGTATCTCGCGACTGTCCTGGTTGCCAAGGCCGTGCAGCAGCCCCAGCTTCTCCCAGTCGAGCGTCACGCTGAAGCCGCCAAGGCGCACCTCGGCCACCTGTTTCATCATCGTGCTGTTCATAGCGCACCTCCTTCCCTCTTGTGTTCAACCTTCCACAGTCCGTTCTTCTTGCGGCAGAGCAGGTCGCCCTTGCGGGCCGTGCCGCTGTTCACGCAGTTCACATGCCATGTGATGCTGCCGTCCTCCTCTTTGTGGCACCCTTCCACACAGGGAAGGCGCAGGATGTCGTCGGCATGACTGCCAACGGTAATCATCATATCATAATCGTTGTTCATAGATATCTGTTTTTATGATGCCGAGACGGCTGCCAGAACCAAGGCTTACGACCGCCACACACCAGAGCAGCCGCCCGGCAATGGTTAGTTACTCATGCTGCTCGTCTAAGATTCTGACATAAGGCCGCCCGTCGTGGGGGGGGGTGACGGTGACCTCGTCAACGCGCAGTCCTGCGCGCCACTGCGCCACCAGCTGCACGTCCTCTGCCCACAGGGCACGGCGCACGTCCTTATACCTGCCTTCTATCTCCAGGCGCAGGTTGTTGCGCTCGTCGAAGAGGGCCTGGCGCTTGCGGCGGCGCTCTTCGTCGACGTCGCGCAGAGCCAACTCGAACTTCTCATTCAGGGCTGCCGTCTCGTTGTGCTGCGCGCGGCGGCTCTCCTTCATCTTCTCCTCAATCTCCTGCTTGCGCAGGATGTACTCTTCGCGGGTCATCATAGCGCACCTCCTTCCAGCCATTCGAACAAACCACTAAGCAGGATGATCACCAAGCCCACGAAGGCCGTGAACGCCAGCCCCCGAAGGGTGAAAAGCTCAGGAGTGATGTCGAGCACCTGGCAGAACTCACTCTCTCGCACCTTCCGGTCAAACCTTGCTCTCCAGTACTTTACAGTTCTCTCCACTCTGGAAAGAACCGAGGGCTGTACCACTTGCCCCAATCGCAATGTCTGTTGCATATTGCATCATCTTTTAGCCTGCCAGCGTACCGCACTGGCGCGGAGACAGAAGAACGGCTGCACTTCCCGTTGGCTAAAAGATGATGACTCACCCAGAGGGCAGTTTAATCTTACGAGAAGGCAGCCGTAGAGATATGATACGAGTATCTACTCTGAAGGCATAAAAAATGCCCGGCCGATGAAGCTGAGCGTCTGACGTGCGCCCTGCCGGATGGATTACCATCATCTTTTAGCCGGTTGCAAAGGTAAGCAAAAATCCCGGAACTCGCAAGGAATTTCGGGATTTTCTGCGCTAATTTAGACGAATATCAAATTATTTTCGTACCTTTGCAGGCATGAAAGAAGACAGAATAGCACTCCTGGAACGGGAAGTGAAGAATCACGGCGAACAGCTTGACCGCGCTGCACGATGTGTCGGCCAACTGTACGGTATCACAGTAGCTATCCTTGTTGTCATCATGATCATGGCAGTATGCCTATTTTTCCGCGAGTAAACTCATCATCAGGTTCCATCCGTCGCGCAGGAACCACCCCATCAGTCCGCCTATAAGCCACCAGACGGCCTTCCCAAAGTTCAGGTAGCGTGTCCAACGCTCAATTCTCTCGTCTCTTACCTTGCCTCTCAGGTACTTCCTCATCGTCTTGGCACCAGCTTTCCTACCTTTCTCCGTCAGTAGGAGATAGGCACCGTCTTTCACGATCATCCCTTCGGTGTGGATGAGCGACTCTATCTGCAGAACGGGGTCTATGGTCTCCTCGCCATACTTCTCATCTAGCACATCGCACACATCTGACTCCTTCATCCTACCCCCGTTATTGAAGAGGGTGGAGAGAATCACTTCCGAATATTCCATCTGTTCTTTTGAATACATATTATTATCATTTTTATAAAAGCCGCTGCAAAGGTACTAAAAATCCCCGACATTCACATGCAGGGGATTTCTGGCTTTTATAAAATACTTGGTACAACTTTGTGGTTGCCGCTGCAAAGGTACGGAAAATCCCCGACTTTCGCAAGCAGGGGACTGACTTATTGGTTTTCAAATATAACGTTGTAAGGTGTACAACGCTGCAAAGGTAGGCATTTTTCCTGGTACCTCCAAACGTTTGCCCGTCTTTCTCATTTTTCATGGCAATCGGGTGGCAAAAGCACTCGAGGGCATGGCAACTGGCACGTTTTTTCGTGCCGCACCCCCGAATTGCCGCCTCCGAGGGTGGCAATTCGGGCCGATTTTCATGGAAATTCCACTGTCTCTTCACCCGAAATGCCTTGTTCACAGGCATTTCGGGCCTCGCAGCGCGAAAAAACGCGCTCCTGCCTGCTTCCGCAGCCCCCACCGCCCTACGCTCCGGAGGCAATTGCCTCCCTATAACGAGAGGAATATGTAGGGCTTTTTTCACCCCATCGGCCCTGCGCAAGTGCCGCTTTCCCATGTGTGCCGAGCCGCCCGTGTCCGCGGTCGTGGCCACCATGTGGACACAAAGAGCCCCGGTGCATTTTAATGCGTCGGGGCAAACGATTCAGGGTGCGCCCGCAGGCGGACGGGCGGCTTTTGTCTTAAAGGCCAACGGTCGGCCTCGCCCTGGTTACACGGCTACATTGTAGGAGTGTGGTATGCTGTCAGCCACACGGCGTATGCGGTCTGCCAGGTCTATGAGTGCTCCTCGCATCTGCTCTGCCTCTGCCTCGGTGAATCCACCGCCACCACCGTTGCCGTCGATGCCGTCGAGCTTGTGGTAGAACCACGACGATGAGCGCTGGAAGTAGGTGTTGGCGAATTCCCTCCATGAGATGGCCATCTGTATGTCACGGATTCTCTTCTTCATGTCGCTGATGGCGACGGTCTGCTTTGTTGTTTCCATTGTGTTGAGTGTTAGGTTTTGAAGTTCTTTTTGAAGCACCTCCCCCGGAGGGGAGGGCTTGTTGACTTTTAGTAGGGCTGCTTTACCATGTTGTCGAACAGCTGTTGTGCGTACCAGAGTAGTTCGGGGTAGCCGTCGGGGAATGATTTGTTGTAGTTCCTGATGTGTTCAATCAACTCCCGCTCCTCGGGTGTGACTCTCATCATTTCTGTTTTCTGTTTCATGTTTCCGTTGTTTGATTAAGACTCTGCAAAGTTACTACAAATTTTCGTATTATCCAAACTTTTTACTATAAATTTTCGTAGTAACGTGTGTATTTAACATTTGAGTTGCAAGGCATGGCCGCATAAGCGGTTGAAGGGGCAAGTGTGGCGCGCCACCAAGACAGTCAGTCAGGAACAGCTGGACCGCGATATGTGAAAATTTGGAGCGCGAGAAAAATATTTTTGGAGCGTGAGAAAATATTTTTTGGAGCGCTCCAAATTTTCATAGCGAGCCGCGCCAAGAAAAAAGCAGGCCCGCGCATCACTGCGAAGACCTGCCCCAAGCTATAACTAAAAACCTAATTATGAAAAACACACAAGACTGTGAGATTGCTATTTGGGATATTCGTTGACCTGGCCGCCACGCCCCCAGCTGACGGGATAGCGCTCCACGCCGATGCAGAGCGTGTCGAAGGCGTCGCTGCCGTCGGTGCGTGCCTCCAGGCGGTCCTCCTCCGTCTCGGCCAGCTTCTCGCCGCTCTTGTCCTTCTTTCCGTTGCGCACCCCTGCCGACTGTATGCTGATGAGCAGGTCGGGGTTGTTGTCGCGGTTGATGAGCACCTGATGGCTGGCGCGGCCCTGGAACATGCGGTTGATGAGTTCGTTCTTCTTGATGTGGTCCATAGGTTTGCCGATGTATTTTTCGCGTACGGCCCACTGATGGCGGCGGAACATACTCTTGACGATGGCGGCGAAGCTCTGCCCCTTCGACGATGCATATTCCTGCCCCAGGAACGTGGAGTCATAGTAGAAGACGACCTCATGGCGCCGGTGATGCTTATAATAGGCCAGGAAGTCCTCGCACAGCTCCTCCAGCTTGCGGTCGTACTTCACGAAGAAGCTCTTCAGCACGCGCAGCTTTCCGTCGTCGCCCACCTGCCCGCACACCAACCAGTTGATGAGCGCATTGGCATCGAAGGCAATGATGATTGGTTTCTTCGGCTGCAGGTCGCCATCGGTGCGACAGTCATTCGGGATGCCCTCCTCGGCATTCAGGGCTTCCAGCTGCAGCACGCTGTTGTTGGGAGCCGTATAGAGGTTCACCGACTCGCGCATGCCCCCGTAGAAGCCGTCGAGCGAGATGCCCACGCGCTTGCACATGATACTGGTCATGAAGGTGAGCAGCGGCAGCTCGCGGCGCATGCGCCTGACGAACTCCTTGCCCAGCACGGCCAGGTTGATGATGCTGGAGTACTTGCAGTAAAGCAGGCACTTCGAGCGGAAGAAGTTCAGCTGCTCTTCCTCGCGCCTTATCTTCTGCTCATAGTACAGAGCCCGCTCAGGGTGTTTCTTCAGCTTTTGCCTGAGCACCCATATATGGTTCACCAGCCCCTCCATCACCCGCACGAGCGCTGGATCCATCTGTTCCTCATAGCGGAAATACCAGGAGCCTTTCTTTGTCATGGCCGTGTCGCTGGTGATGGTGATGCCGTGGTGCATGTAGCACTTGCCGAAGTACATCTGGTTGCCGCGGTTGGCCTGGAACGTCTCATCCTTCAGCTGCTCGAAGTCGATGAACTTTGCCTCGTCGATGGTCACCCAGTCGATGGACAGCGAGTTGCTGGTGCCGCTGCGGTCCTGCGATATAAGGTTGATGATGGAGCCGTTGTAGAATGCGATGGTATTCTCCCAGTTGGCAGGTTCGAAGACGGGCTTCTTCCAGCCCAATGCCTTCCACGGCTTCTTGCCAACGATATAGTGCTGGTCGCGCCGCAGCCCCCAGTTCTCCCAGTGTATCATCCACGAGGGCACGATGTTTGTCAGGCCCCTCTTCACTGATGGGCAGACGGCGGCACCGCAGCTTCCAGGCATGAGCTGCATACACATCAGGTCACGTGCTGCCTGTACGAGTCCTTTGCCGAAGCCACGCCCAGCCTCGAGCACGAGGTCGCGCGGCGACAGCATGAGCATGTACGCCTGCCCGTCGTTCAGGTACTGCTCAAACGTCGGTTCCTGCTGCTGCGTCATCCTCCACCTCCTCGTAGTCGGTATATTCCTTCTGCTGCTCCATCTCGCGGCTGTAGCGCTTGTTCATGCTTTCTATGTCCTTGCGCAGCGCAGCCTCGTTGTCGTATCCGGGTATCTTCAGCACAGCGGGGTTGCTGGTCATCACCACGCCGAAGAGCGGTATGCGGTCGTAGTTGTTGTCGGGTTCATCCTCCTTGTCGGTGCGGTTGTTCAGCACGCGCACCTTGTGCAGGTTGGCCACGGAGCGCCAGTCACCGGCGCGGCGGGCGGCCTTCAGGTCCTGCTCGATGTCCTGGTTGATCTTCCACCGCATGAAGTTGCGCGTGGCCTGCTGCATGTTGCCCAAGAGCACCTGCACCAGGCGCACGTCGTCGTAGGCCTGTGCCCTGCGCACGCCAAAGAGCGCCATATCGTGCTGCATGATGTCGCGCTCGAACTTGTCGGGGAACTGCAGCCAGTAGGCATAGAGGCCGCGCAGCCGGTGCAGCCGCTCGAGGACGTGGCTGCCCACGTGTTCCTCCAGCAGCTGCTCGTCGGTCAGGACGATGTAGCGTGAATATTCATCTATGTTGACAGGCAAGGACATAGTCATCTACACTTGGATTTCACTCAGGCACCGCTCTATGCGCTGCTGACAGTCGGCAAGTGCCGCAGGGCTGCCAGCACGCATCAGGTCGAGCAGCTGCTGGCGCACCTCGCAGTCGGTAGCCTCCAGTCCGTCATAGTAGGCCCGGCGTGCAGGATGCCCTACGGTGTGTATGTCGTCCATCAGGTGCACCTCGTCAATACCCAAACGGAAGGACACCATCGATGGGGTCATCAATGATTTCGCGCATTCGCTGATTTTTTGCAGCAAGTCCGTTGAATAGTCCATTGAGCTGAATTGAATTCTTGTCTACAATTTCGCGCAGTCCGCTGTAGAGGTCGCGGAATGCCTCTTTATCGGTGGTGACCATGGTGCACTCGGCGCGGTCGCCATACGTCTGGTTCTGGCTGCTGATGACCGACACCAGGTTGTCGTCGTTCTGCACCAGCACAATCTTCGAGTGGTTCATGCCCAGATATACGCTGTCGAAGCACGACTGCATCAGCCGATAGAGGTGCACCGTCTTCCGCGATGCCTTCAGGTCGGCCAGCAGCACGCCATGGCGGATGAGTTGCTTCTTCCGCAGGTTGAGGAATCCGTTCAGGAACGCCTCGCTGGTGCTGAAGGTGCTGACGTACACATCAGCGCGCCCAGTCTGCTGAAGAATCCAGCCCAGCAGGCCGAGCGTGTGAAGCCCAGTACCGAGGTAGGTCTGGGTGGCACACTTATTCAGTGGCCGCAGAATCGTCTGTATCCTCCTGCCCCTGCTCATTGTTTGTGATTTCACCCGATGGAGATGCATCGGGCACATTGGCTAATTTGACGTCAGCCGATTTGAGCTGAGCCATCAGTTCATCTGTGATGACTTGTCTTGTGCTCACCAGCACGTCGACGCGCTGCTGTATCTTCTCACGCAGGTTCTCCAGCTCCTTTACCTGCTCCTCTGTGAACCCGTCTTTCTTGGAAAGGCCAACGAGGGCAAGCAGCTTCGGCAGGTTCTTGGAGATGTAGGGTCGCGCAGCATTGATGGCCTTCACGTCTTCTGCCGACAATTGCACATCCTCATACGCCGTTGTCTGCGTCCCTGCATCCTCATTGTCAGGCACGAGCACATAGTGGTCGTAGGTGTCGAAGTCCTTCTTGTATTCCGCCCATAGCTCAGCAATAGCCTTTGTGAACTCGTAGCGGTCGCAAGCGGCGGTGAGCATCTTGCAGGTCTCGTGTGCCTGTTTCATCTTCTTGTATCGCTCTGCGTTCTTTTCCCAGATGGCGCGGATGGCCTCAGGCAGCATGTCATGGTCTGTACGCTTTCCACGTGCGACCACGGCATCAGTCTGCATATATGGCATCTCCGTCGAAAGTGCCGGCGAGGGGAGTATGCTGTCTGCAGGAGCATCACCCATGGCAGCAGCGACCTCATCAGCAGTCTTCTCCGTCTCAACGATTGCATGCTCAATGACAGGCAGCACTTTTTTCTCCAGGTCTTTCACCTCATCAAGATTGAGACCATCTTGGAGATATGCCAGGTGTTTTTTGAGCTCGTAAATCATCTTGCCCTCATAGTGCGAAGGCTTGCGGATGATAGTGTTATACATGGCACGGTTGCGGTTGCATTGCAGCACCATCATGGCCCCCTGTGCCAGTTCTGCTTCGTTGTGATGTTCTTTATTCAGCCACTCTTCTACGCGTGCCTTGAAAATCTTGTCTATACCGTTCATAGATTTTTGAATTTAAAAAGGCGGGACGAGGCAATCTTGCCACATCCCGCCCCAGGATTATTTTTCTAAAAGCATTTTACTTGTCGGCTTATCCACCAGCTTCAGTAATCTCTCCCGTCTCACAGTTCAAGACGCCGTTGCTGAGTGGCAGCGTTCCGATGAAGAACGGCGCCGGCAGCTCGTCATCAGCAGAAATCTCGAGCACCGTTTGGTTGGTGTCGGTGGCTGCTTGGCCGGTGTCCTGCGACGGGTTGATTTCGGCGGGGAACTCCTCGGAACCGATGACGCGGAACTTTCCCGTGCGTGTCGGAACCACTGCGATGATCTCTGCGTTGAGCAGCTCTGCGATGAGTCCGCTCAGCTCCTCCTCGGTACCGGGAGCATTGCCAGTGTAGGTGCACTTGAACGTCTTCGAGCCATAGGTGCCCTGTGCCTCGACGGCAATCTTGCCGTTGTTGTTGATGATGTCCACCTGGGCGAAGAACTTACCTTCGGCCAAGGTGAAGGAACCGGTGAGCACCGGCACCTGTTCCAAAGTGAAGCCAGCGGCAGAGCGGTTTGGCTTCGTCGGGAAGGTCAGGATGTCACGCACGTCAGCGATATATACGCGCTTCTTGGTTCCAGGAAGCGACTTTTTCCCCTGGCAGAACTTGACGTCCTTCAGCAGGGTCTTTTCGGTTGAGCAAATGTCTGGCATTTTCTTTTAGTGTTTGATGTGAATGAAAAACAGGGCGGCGGCTTATCCTTTTATTCTCAGCCGCCAGCCCATGATACCTTATCCATCAGATGGCTGTGTTGCCGTCGATGGTAGCGAAGAGGATGCGCTCGGCATCGATGCTCTCATACTGGACACCGAAGAACATTGTGGCGATGAACTGCAGGACGAATGCCTTGAAGCGTGCCACCTCCACGTTCTCCTTGTCGGAAATCTGGTCGACACCGTAGAGCATGTTGCGCTTGGTGGTGAGCTGCAGGAAGGGTGAGTTCTTCTTGCAGGACAGGGGAACGAAGGTGACATTCTCGAAGCCTTCGATGACATACTTGTGGAACTCGCGGTTGTAGGACGTGCCGCCGGTGACGGACTTGTAGTCCTCTTCGTAGTCCCACACGACGTGCTTGGGGCAGAAGAGCAGCAGCTCTTGCTCATCCATCAGGTGCTCGTTGGCAGCCTTGCAGATGGCACGAAGCGTATCGTAAGCGTTCTCGCTCGTGATGGCACTGATGTTCACCAGATTGCCGAGTGCAGTGGTGACGGTGGCGGGTCTTGCCTCAATACCCTGCGCCAGATTGGCTTCCACGGCTGTCATCTCCGTCTTGGCGATGGTGTCGAAGCCGTTGAAGAGGTCGTGGGTGGTGCTGCCGTTGGCATTTCTCACGGCGGTGAACAGCTCATTGTAGAGGTGGTCACCCATCTTGCGTGTGAGCATGGTGAGTACCATGCGGGCCAGCTCTGTATTCTTCATACCCTCTCCATGGAGCACCGAGGGTCCCCAGATGCTCTGCACGATGGTGTTGGGTCGGAAGTTCTTCACCACGCTGCCCAGGTAGGTAAACAGGGTGCGCGGCGTGATCTTCACGTCCTGGTTGTCCTCGCGGTCCTCGTCGTATGGTCCAAACTGCATGTCACCCGTCAGCGTGCCGACGGTCTCTGCCACACGAATGCCCACGCGGGGCGTCATAAACTTAAGTGCCTTCTCTGCCTGATAGACAGGAATCTGCAGCAGCTGCTTGCGCAGCTTGCGGGCACTCTGAGCCAGTTCCTCAAAGGTTACTTCCGGCTCCTGGATCTGTACTACTGCACCTGTTGCCATGGTTTAGAAGTTTTTGATTTCGTTCAACATCGATTGTGCGGTGATCTCACCGGCACCTTCGTCTACATGCTCTCCGGCAGAGGTTCCTCCCTCTGCCCCTGGGGCCTTCTTGAGGTTGGCAATCATCTGGTCGCGGTCCTGCACGTCCTTCAGAGCCTTGTCGAGCTTCGTCTGGAGGTCTGTCAGTGCGTCCTTGGCAGCCTTTTCGGCATCCTTGGCATCCTTCACGCCCTTCTCCAGCTGAGCCACGTGGTCCTCAATCTTGCCCGTCTGTTCCTCGGTGAGCGTGACCTTTCCGTCCTTCACCTCGAAGTCCTGGACTGCCAGCAAGGCAGCCAGACAAGTAAAGACTTTCTTCATGGGGTTTGTACTCTCATTGGCGAAAAGTTTAGGAAATCGCTTCTCAAACCATGCAGTCGCCTTCTGCATGAAGCCTTCAGCTGGATTACCTTCCTGGTCTACGACGGCGGCAAGCCGTTCCGTCGTGTCCACAGGCAGGGAAGGAAGACCGAAATCCTTGAATATTGAATTGGTGAATGTTGTGCGCAGCCGGTTCGACTTCTTCTTTACGTCCTCATCGTCTACGATGCTGTCAATCAACCCGAAGTCGAGGGCATCCTGTGGTGACAGCCAAGCAGCCGCCTTCATTTTCTCTTGGCACTCATCGATGCTCTTGCCATTACGCTTGGCATAGAGGGAGGCAATCACCTTGTCGATGGTGTCCAGGTCTTTCCGTTCTTTCTGCATCTCGGCAATCAGCATGTCGAGCTGTTCCTTGTTAGCTGCCTGCCATACAGAAATTCTGGTTGAAACGTTATGGATCATCATCAAGGAGCCATCAACCATATCCACCTCCTTGGCCCCCATGGTCAGGAAGGTGGCTGCACTGGCAGTCATGCCGATGATATGTGCATGAACGCGTCCGTGGTTTTTGATGTGCTGGTAGATCTGCAGTCCTGAGTCGACATAGCCGCCGGGAGAGCATACGGCAATATGAACGTCCTCATCCTTGTGGGCGTCGAGGAAGTTCTTGACCTGGTTGGCGGTAGTGCCTCGCTGGCCTGTCCACCAGTCGAAGGCGACACCAATCTCGCCGGAAATGATAAACTGATATTCCATTGCGTCGTAAATATTTACAGCGCAAAGATATATCATCAACAATGTAGCGAAAAATACCTATTATTCACGTATTGAAGGTATAAAGTGAGGTGACTGCCATGTGACAGTGACCTCGCTGAGTTGGTTTTCGGCCACATTTTCCGGCATGTTCTCCAATACTGAGGCAACGGGATATGGCCGCTCATCCGTTCCGATGAGCCGGTACTGTCCGTTGCTGAGACCGACGCGGTATGCCCAGCGTCCACGGTCGCCGAACTCCCCGCAAGTCTTGAACACCAGCTTTGCCGTCCACACAACAGCCTTATCCTCCAGCTTGTCTGACACAGACAATTGCGCATGTGGCTTTATTACGAGCGGTGTCCAGACGACACCGAGGGGAATCTCCACTTCTGTCTTCGACACGCGCACCATTCCCGCAAGGTTGCCCACGGGTGTACGCTCCACTGAGGTGACGAGTTTTATCTGTTTCATCTTTTATCGGTTTTGCTTGGGTGTGTTCAGTGTTGTTCGGTTGTTATCGCCTTTTATCGCGTGTTGTCGCCCAGTAACAAAACGGGGTCTCTCATGGTGGCGAGTAACTATTCAGCGATTGCCATATAGCAGTTGTCCGTGCTTAGAACAAGGCCCGGATAGCAGCGTATGGTGAGTTGTTGTGTTTCTTAGTGGTCTCTACGATGGAGAGCAGATCGAGAAAGGCATTTGCCCCAGCATCAG
>JAEEGL015053725.1_pt1 | contig 18382 bp, 8 predicted proteins | sample 9134231 | NCBI WGS metagenome assembly JAEEGL01 (sample SAMN16246548, study PRJNA631951) | gut metagenome | biome: gut microbiome; feature: rumen; material: fiber-attached | host: Bos | place: Iran: Karaj | collected 2018-10 | reverse complement strand
TTGTATATTTGTTGAATTTGATTCTTCTGATTTTAAAACATACCATATTTTATTTGAGAGATTTGTTATATTTTCTTCTGTTGGTTGCATTAAAAATTGAATTGGGTTTTCTATAATGAAAGTAGAATATTTTTCATATTTTATATTTAAAATTAATTCTTCATCATTTTCTATTTTTTTCTCTGGTGATTTTGTCTGAAGGTCATTTTTTTTTCTTGTAATCTTAACTGAGTCACCTAATACTAAATTCATTTTTTTTATTTGTTCTGATTCATAATCATATAAACCATGACTATCTCGTAACCAGGTTCGAGTTAATAAACATAAAATTTGTCTATTTTGATGGTTGTTATTAATTGACATTTTCTTTTAATTGATGAATTATTTATTTTTTATTTAAATTTATATTTATATACATTATAAAAAAAATAATTAAAAAATAAAAATTAATTAAAAAAATAATAAAAAATAAAATATTAGAAATCATCAAAAAATTTTATTTTTTATCAAATAATTAATAATTTAAATAAACTGAAAAAGCAAAAAAAGCTTTTAAAAAAATGTTAACAACTCTTATTTTAACAATGAATTCTTTTCTTAACAAGCATAAAATCAGGTTTAGTTCCAGCTTTAAAGCATCTAATTCTCTTATTATTAATTTTAAAATTGGAAGCACCAGCAATATTTAACATTCTATTAACAGAATTAGGTACAATAAATTCAACAAAAAGATCATTTGGTGTAGAATTTTTTTTTTGACCAACTTTTCTTCCTCTTATTTTTCTTATATATAAAGGAATACCTAAATGACTTTGTTTTGTTTTTATAATTTCTTTTTCTTTTTTTAATAATTCATTATAAATTAATTTTTCAGAAATATTACCTGCAGACATCCAAACTGTTCTTTCTAATCTTTCTGGATTTAAATAATATAAATTTTGAAAAATATCTAATTTTAATTTTTTTGTATATGAATTAAATTTATCTTTGTAAAATTTGTTTATAAATTCATCTGTAAATGGATTTTTTTTTAGTTCAATTTCTTCTAAAGGAATAGTTGTTTTTGAATTTAAATTATCTAAATTTGATTCAAGTGAATTATTTCTAATAAAGTTATATTTAACTCCTAAATATTTTAATTTGATATTGTTATTTTCTTTTATTCCATCCATAATTGAATTAAAACCAACATTTCTAATTCTATTATAACCAATATCTAATTTTTCTAAAGTTGTATTTTCTTTTAAAATTTCACCAATTCTTCTTGCACCATTTACATCAAATAAATTATGATATAAATTCAAATATTTAATTGTTTTATTTGTTTTTAAAACTTGACATAATCCCTCAATTCCACTATAACCAAGTAAATTACAACTTAAATTAAGAGCTTCAATATGAAAATGTGGATTTGTTTCTTTTTTATCTTTTATTTTAAATGCATTTAAAAATGATTTTAAAGTTTCACCATGAATATTACTATGAGAAAGGGAAAGATATTTTAATTGATTTTCATCTTGTAAAGCATTTGTTATAATATCAAAGAAATATTTATTAAATGTACAATTATTAAAAATCAAAGTATCTAATTGTTTACTTTTATTTAATAAAATTTTGAAACGATTAATAAAATTAGTATTTTTAATATCATTAACATTATCATAAGTTGTTAAATTTGAACCATTTAAAATTAATGTTTCTAAATTACAATTGAAAGTCTTTTTATAATAATCATGAGAATCTTTTGAAATATTAGTATTTAATTGAAAACCATACCAAGAAAAATGCTCACTTTCACAAACTTCAAGTGATTCAATTAATTGAACAAAATAAGAATAATTTAATGAAGTGAAAGAAATATCAATATATTTCAAACTACCATTTTTAAGTCCATTAAATGAAATTGCATTACCTAATAATCTAATATTTGAAAAACTACCACTTGATGACAAATCTAAATAACTTAAAGAATTACTATCACCTAATGAATAAAAGAAATCTTCTTTTAAATAATTATTCAATGAAGATATATTAGAACAAATTAAATATTCAATTGTCTGACTCATTTTAAGTAATTTATATAATGATGTTGCTGTTTCGAATTTATCACAAGAAGTATTTAGTGAAATATCAATTACTTTTATACTTGGTTGAAAGGCTAAATTATATAAAATATTAGATAATCCTTTATTCATATTATTATTTGCAATATATAATTTTTCTAATGATTTTGCTTTCATTATACCATCTGCAATTTCTTTTGCCATATCATCATTAATTCCACAATTATTAATATTTAATACTACTATTTTTTTATAATAATATAAATGATTTCTTATTCTTAATGAACAATTCTTATCTATTTTTACTTTTTCTAAATCTAATACTTTTAAATTTGGTAATTTATCTAATATTGTTAAAATATTTAAATCTTTTGTTGAATATAATGAACATGAAGGGTTTACTCTTATTTTTAAATGTTCAATTAAACAATTTGATTTTAGTGAATTTGTAAATCCTTTCATCATATTTTTTAATAATTTTATTCCGACTGCATTTTTAAAAACTAATTCTAAATATTTTAAATTAACTAATTTTGATAGAATAACTCTAACATAATTCCAATCACTTTTCAAATTACTTAAAGTATCAATATAAAAAGTAAAATGTATTATATCATCTTTAACTTTATCAATTATTGAATATAATTCTTTAAATTCACATATATGAGGGAAAAATTTTATATAATCTTCAAAATATAATTTTAAATATAATTGTTTGAAATTCATTTTTTCAATAATAACTTCATCTTCATCTTTTTTCTTAAATTTTTTTTTTGTAATAATTTCATTAACACAATCTTTTTCTTTTACAGGAACCTCAATTTCAAAAAATAATTCTTTATCTAAATTTTCTCTTTGGAATTGTATAATTTTCAAAGGTGTAATTTCTTCATTTACATGTGAATATTTAAATAATTGAACAATATCAAATTTTTCACAAAGTTCTTTCCATTTATTATCATTTGCATCTAATAATTTACCATCTTTTTCTAATTCACTTAATTTTGGATATTTAGATAAATAAATATTAGATTGTTCTTTTTCATCTGGAACAAATCTTACTTGATCATTTCCATGATATCCTTTTTTAAGTGAATTTTGAAAAGCATTTTTTAATTTTTCATTTAATTCTTTTTCTGTTGGTGGTGTTAAATTCATATATTTGTAATAATCATTAAAATTATCAATTTTTAATATTTTACTGATTTCTTTTCTATGAAGATCACATTCATTATCAGTTAAATTACCATAATTACTATCTAATTTTTTTGCAAATTCATCTAAATTTTTACAATCTTTATAAATTAATTTCTTTAAGAAATAATAATAAAAAAGAAGAAGCTGTTCAGAAACAATTCCAGTTTTATAACAAATTTTAGCTCTGACATTATCAATTTCACTTGAATTAATTAATTTTTCAAATTCTTTAATTTCTTGTAAAATCCAAAAAATTTGTCTATCCATTCCTTCTCCTATATAAGCAGGTAATAAATCTTCAATAGTAAAATCACTTATACTTAACATAACTAATAAATCTCCTAATGAAGGTGTAACTTCTTTAACTCTATTTTTTTCATCTTTTATGAATTTATCAATATTTTCATTACACATTTTTTTCAAATTTGGATAAGCTTCTGATAATAAAAGTAATATTCTAAATAAATAAATTAAAATTTGAATTGCTCTTGATGAATTATGAACTTTTTCACTTATAATATTTAAACAAACATAATTAAAAAATTTAGGCATACATTTTAAAATTAAATCTTCACTAAAACTTTTTGCATTTCCTTTAACAATCATAGAAATTGCTCTAGTAATACCTCTTAATACTTTTTCTTTATTTTCTCCAAAATATAAAGGAAACCAATGAGTAAATCTTTTTCCATTAAAAGCAGTTCTTAATCTTTCTTTAGTATAACTTTTAAAACTAACAAAATCAAAACAAGGTTCAACTCCTTTTATTTCACCAGTTCTTGAAACTTTAGAGACACTGATTCCTAAACCTAAAGGTGATTCTCTAAAATTAGTTTTTCTATGATAACAACATAATTCTTCAAATTTAAGTTTTTTATATTGTTCTTCTGATAATTTGTAAATAGAATTATCTTCAACTTTAGATAAAAATGGAGGATAAGGATTTGAACTTCCTTTATGTTCACATTCACTACATTTAAATTCATTACATTTTTCAATTTGATCTGTAATTTTAGCCATTTCTTCTTTACTTTTTTTTAAAAAAGTATCATCAACATCAAAAAAGAAATTTTGTAATTGAAGTAAAATTGAAAGAACAGTATAACCACTTTTCCATCCTTTATAATCATTTTTTCCTTTAACTAACATATCTAAACAAATTGATTTATCATACATTACATTAGGATGATTAAATTCTCTATTTAATAAATAAATTTTAGGAGGTGAAATTGGATAATCTTTTGGGAACATAAATTTAAAATGAAGAACTGCTCCTTTATATATATTATCTGCTGATGCTTTTATATTTCCATGCCATTCATACATATTGTCTTTTATTGGAATAGCTGATACTCCAAATAATGGAATAGGTTGATTTTTTATTTCGTTATAATCATGCATTAAACGCTGGAGACTAAATGTTTTTTTTAATTCTAGTAATGCTTTAATTTCTGCTATTTCTTTTGTTGCTTTTCCTTTTTGCATTTTCATTTAATTTTTATAATTTTTTTTATTTTTGGAAGATTTAAATAGATTTTTTTTTGGTTGATGTATATTAATTAATTTTAGATTTTTGTTTTTCTTTCTTTGAGTTTTGTTTTATTGGTTTTTAATGTATTTTTCACCAGAAAATTTTTTTAAGGATTTTTATTTTTTTTTTCTAGAAATTTCGGTATGAAAAAATAAAGAGAAAAAAATGAATACAATGAAATATAATAATTATAATACCAGAATAACAATTTTTATAAAAAAAATAAAATCAAATTATTCATAATATAAAGAAAATAACATCAATAAATTAAAAAAAAAGTAAAAAAATAGGAAAAAAAATCTTTAAAGATAAAAAATAATAAATATCATATTTAAAAAAATGAAATAACCTAATTAAAATATAATAAAAAAAAACGCTCCAGAGGGCGAATTGAACGCCTGAGGCTTTCACCTCCCCAGGATTTGAAGTCCTGACCAGCCCCCAGACTGGCTCACTAGAGCAATTTTTTAATAATAAATTTATACTTTAAATATAACAATATGAAAAAAAATTATATATTTTAAACCATAAAATTAATTTTAATATTATTATTTAATGAAAAAAAAATAATTCCTTTTTTTTCATATTTCTGTTTCATTTTGATATAGAAAAAAAAATCATATTCTTTTATTTAATTAAATTAATTGTTAATATATTTTAATTTTAAATTTTAAATACTTAATTCATTTGTTAATTTTTTTAATTATCTAAAAAATATAATAACTCAAAACTAAAAAAAAACTATAAAAATAAGAAATAAACAAGCCAAAAAAAAAAGTAAATAAAAACCAATAATAAAATATTTACTTAGTACTACAACATCCTCCTCCTTTTTTAGTTCCTTTACTCAATTTCATTTTATTATTTTTTGGATTTTCACCTTCATTCAACTCAATAAGTTTTTTTAAAAGAGCAATAAAAGCTTCTTTAACATTTTGTCCATTAGCAGCAGAAGTTTCAAAAAATTGAACATTTAATTTTTTTGCTAAACTTTCTCCTTCATCTTTATTAATTTCTCTATTTTCATTATCATCACATTTATTTCCAATTAAAATAATGGCAACTTTATTAACATCTAATCTTTCTTTAACACGATCCATCCAATTATCAATTTTATTAAAAGTTTCTCTACTTGTAATATCATAAACTAAAAATAAACCATTTAATCCATTTATATATTGATTTGTTAATGTTCCATATCTTTCTTGTCCTGCTGTATCATAAATTGAAAGAGTGTAGTTTTGATTATTATATTCTTCAATATGCTCAAAATTTGATGCTGATGTTGTTGATAATTCTTCGTCGTCAAATGTATTTTTTAAATAACGCTTTAATATACATGTTTTTCCTACACGACCTTCACCAAATGTTCCTATTGAGAATTCTTGTGTCATTTTTTTTTTTATATTTTTTATTTTTTTTAATTTTTGATTTTAGGTATTTTTTTTATTCTTTAATTTTTTTGGGTTGTTATTTTTTAAAGAGATATATTTTTATTTTTTATTTAATTATTATTTTTATTTATTATTTTATTTTTTTTTCAATAAAATAATATTTTTAATTTTAAACTCCAAAAAAATTTTTAATACCACTAATTCCTTTATTTATTTTATCTTCTATTTTTTGTTTTCCTTCTTCGATTTTAGCACCAATGTCAGTATTAAAAACTTGTTTTCCAATTTTATCAACAGCTTCAATAATAGATAATTGTTTTAAAGATAAATGAAAATCTTCTAAATAAAAAGCTTTAGGGGCAAAAGTTAAATCTAAAGAATTATTTAATTTATCAACAATAACTTTTTTCTCTTCAAAACACCAAGTTAAAACTAATAAAGCAGATTCAAGTGTTTCTTCCATTTTAAATACTTTACTTACTTTATCTAATTCTTCTTTCATAAATGTTCCATCATATTTTAAAGTTTTATTATCTATTCCATTTGATTCAATTACTATTGTATTATTTTGTATTGATAAGGTAAATTTTAATTTTGTTTTGTCTGTTGATTCTAAATCAAATTCTTTTTTTTCTGACATTTTTTGTTTTAATATATTTTTAATAAAAAAAAAAACGAATAAATAATCTATTAATAAATCATTTTTTATATAATTTTTATTACAACATTTTTTATACTTATATAATTTGTTAAATAAAATATACATTCTATTTATTTTTTTTCTCTTATTTATGAAATGGGTTTTTTTTATTTTTTTGATATTATACTATAATCAAGTTCAATTGGTTCAAATGGAATAAAATTTTTTTCTTCTTCTTCATAAGTTATAAAATCATGAAAGAAATTTTCTACTAATAAATTATTATCTATTTCTTTTAATTTGTTTTTAATATTTTCAAATTTTAAATGTTCATTCATAAATTTTTCCATTTCAGAAATAGAAGAAAATTGATTATTTGATATCAAAAATTCAGAATCATTATTATTTATTATTTCATTATTCATAAAATCTTTAATTAAATCACTTTCTTGATAATTTTTTAAATTTTCATCAATAAATTGTTCTCCATATTTTTTTTGTAAAAAATGAATATATTTATCAGTTAATTTATCAATATTAATATTATCTTCATTATTTTTTTTATTAAATAGATTTGATGGAATATAATTAGAACTTTTTTGAGAAATTAATTTAAGAGGTGTTATACTTCTTTCAAATGATTTACCATTATTATTACTTTGAAAAATTAATTTTTGTGATGAATCATTATTATAATATTTACTTAAAGAAAATTTTTTTGAACTATAACTTCTTTTCATTACTTTTTTGTTAAGATTTTTAGAATTATTTGTATTATTTATTATTGATAATGGACTTTTTTTTTTAATATTTGATGAATTTAAAACTATTGAATTACATAATCTAACAGGTTTATTTTTTTTATAATTATTTGATGATGAATTTACTCTATTTAATATTCTTTCTGTTTTTCCTTTGTTATTATTATCTTTTATTTCATTTAATTTAATAATTTCAAATTTATTAGATTTATATTTTAATATTGTATCATTTTCATTTTGAACTTGATAATAAATTGAAGTATCTAAAGAATCTATTTGTTTATTTTTTATTATATTAAATAAAACTTCTTTTGATGGTACAATTATTATATTTTTCCCTTTAAATTTTTTCATAGGTTTTTTTTTAAATGTATTAAATGAAGAATTTACACTTGAAACACCAGAATATTCTTTTTTATTTTTAGAATTAAATAAAGGTTTTATATTCTTATTTTCTACTTCAAAAATTTGACTATTTGATCTTATAAGAAATTGTTTCTTTTTTTTTGGATTTGATTGTTCTTCAAAATTAGATAATGATTTATATAAAAAATTATTTTCTTCAATTTGAGGTGTTGATAATTTTATTGATTTTGATATTGTATTAATTAAAGGATTTTGTAAATTTTTTGGAGTATTTAAATTCTTTTCTATATTACAATTTGATATTTGATCTATCATTAAAAATTGTTGTCTACTTTTTTGTTGTAATTTTAAATTTTTTAATATTTCAGTTTGTTTTTCTATTTCTAATTCTTTTTCTTTTTCAGTATCTTTTAATCTTTTTAATTCTTTATCTTTTTCTTCATTAAATTTTTTTATCATTAAAAATTCTATTTGTTGATTTAATTGTATTTCTTTTAATTTGTTTATTTCTTCATCTTTTTCCTTTTGTTTTTGCTTTATTAATTCTATTTCTTTTTTTTTTTGGTGTTCTATATTATGTAGTTGAATAATTGAATCAAGACTTAAAATATTATTATTAATTTTTGTTTTATATAATTTTAATTTATTATCTGGTTTTTCAATATTGAAATTAACTATTTTTTTTTCTACAATTTTTGGTATGCTAGAATTATTATTTCTTGAAGTATAACGAATTTTAAAGTTTTGAATAATAAAATTATTTTTACTGGTTTTTTTTAATTTGTTTTCAATTTCTTCAAGATTTTTAAAAGATATATTTCCAATTTTATTTTTATTTTCTATTTTTTCATTATTATTATCATCATTATTAATATTAGAATTATTTTCATTTATCTCAAAATTATTTAAATTCTCATTTCCAAATGTTTCAATATTTACCAAATTATTATTTAAATTTTCATATCTATCATTATGTAAATTTGAATAAAAATTATTTGATAATTTTTGATTAAAAACATTTTTATAACTTCTAGTTAAATAATTTTTATTATCATAATAACTATATTCATTATCTCTTTCTATAATCTTTTCTAAATAAATTCTTCTATTTGCACTGCATGACCTTTTTCTTTTAATTTCATTTAACTTATTATCAAAAATTCTTTCTAACATTTTAGAAATTTTATCAATTCTGGAAAAATTAGACAATGAATTACTATATGATAATCCTCTTAATGAACCTAAACTTTGACTTAATCTAATTAATGAAGAATTTCCTGGATTTAAACTTTGTGTTTCCATATATGAATAATTCTCTAATATTTTATTATTATCAAAATTATTTTTTAAAATTAAGTTATTTTCTTCATTTGAAGTATTTGAAAAAATCAAAGTAAAAATAGTAGTAATATTTTGAAAATAGTTTCCTTTAAATTTAAATATTATTTCATGAGGATTATAAATATAATTATGAACAACTCCTAATAATTCTATATTATCATTTATTTTATATGTTTTTGATATAAAATTATTATTATTATATTCTAATATATGTATTATTTTTTTATTTGTAGAAAAAAGAAATATACAATTTTTCATTTTATATATATTGTTAATTGAATCATTGATTTGAATTTTATATAACCCAGATTCATTATACAAAAAAACATTTCTATGATTTGATAAAATACAAATATAATTTTCCAAACAAATAAAATCATCTATTTCTTCAGTATTATAGTCAAAATCAATTTTTTTATGAATTATTCTTTCATCTTCATTAATTTTTTTCGTTTCTTTTATATAACCATAATAAGTTAAAATGCCATTAACATCTAATATAGCAAAATAATTATTAGATGCTTTTATTTTATCATAATAATATTCACTTTCATTTTTAATTGATTTTGGAGTTGAATATTTTTTATTATTAAAAATACCAAAAATTAAAATGTTAAATTTACTATTAATACAAACACAATATTTTTCACAAATTGAAATATTTTTAATTCTAATATTTAAAAAAAAATTATTCAAAGTTAATTCATTTAATTCATGCACTAAATCTCCCATTCCTAAAATTCCATAATTATTATAATCTTTCCCTATTGAATATAATAAACCTTCATTTGTTATCATATGCATTACATTATCATTACTTACAATTTTTTTAATCTGATTTATTTGAATATCTGAAAATGAATGTTCTATTGATGAAATTGGGCAATTAAAAGAACTATCATAATTAGAATTATTTTTGTATGTTATTATTGAATTTTCAGTGATTAAAGCAGACGATGAATAATATTTTATATAATATTGTATTTTTTGTAAATGTAAATTTAATGGTATTTGAATTTCTGTAATATTTGATAAATATTTAGAAGATGAAATATAAAGAAACTATAATTATCAATTTTAATATATTTTACCTCCTTCTTCATATTCAAATAATTTACTGATTTATTTTAATTAAAATTTTATTAAATAAAATAAAAAATAATTTTTTTTGTTTAAAAAAATAATTTAAATTTAATATGATAGTTTAAAAAAAATGGATTTATTTTCAAATAGAATAATGACAAATAAAATGAAATTAAAAATTAAAATAAGTGACCTTAATAATTCCAATTCAAATAATAAGGAATTTCCTAATTTAAGACCATCATCATCTAAAAATCTCAAAAAAAAAAAATCATATTCATTTAATAAACCATATATAGAAAAATTTGAAAAAAAAATAAAAGAAAATAAAATTAAAATTGATTATGAAAGAGAAAATAAAGAATTAAAATTAAAATTAGAAATATTACAAAAAGAAATGAATAAAATTCAAAATGAAAATAATGAATTAAAAAAGAGATTAGAAGATGAATATATTCCAAAAAATAAAAAGAAAATAATATTAATGAATAATCAAAGAATAAAATTTAATTCATTTAATGATTATTCAATGAATATTACAACCACAAAAGTAGAAACAAAAATTAATTCAGAACAAAGTAGAAAAACAGAAATTAAAAATTCATTTGAAAAAAATCTTCCTACATTTAATACTATTGATCCTAAATTTAATAATGAAATTAAATTTAAATTGGTTAAAAGTAGACAAATACTATCTTTAAATAAAAATACTAAAAGTTATTGTAATATAAATCATTATGATATTAAAAATAACATAGAAAAAGATTGTATTTATAAAATGGAATTAATCAGAAAAAGAACTTTGAAATTATTTGAAAATTATAATATTCTTCTTCAAGAACATAAATAAGTATCTTTATTAGTTTAAATTATTATCTAAATTATAATTTATTATAAAATTTATTCTTTTAATTGAATAATATTACTAAAAAAGTTAATATGTCAAACTTAATTTAGATTTAATGTATTTATTATATTTTCTATAATACAAAAGCAAAAATAGAAAATTATTATTCATTATTTTTTATAAAATCAATTGAATTGATTTTATTAAGGAAATTAATCAAATCACTGTTAAAAGTAGATTTAATGGATTTTGTTTTAAAATATTGAAATATTTCTTTTACTGGAATTAGTGAATTAATATTTCTTTTATATTTTTTAATTTCTGAAATTATTGTTATTAATAAATAATATAAATTTTTTTATAAAGTTTTGAATTATATAATAAAGAAAAAATATTTATTTATGTATATTTTTATATTTATTATATTATACATTTAATTATTTCCTTCAATTTCTTAAAGGATAATCTATAAAATATGTTTTACAAATATAAAAAATAAAAGCATAAATAATAAAACAAATCAACAGAAAACATTAATTCAACATTCAAAATAATACAAAAAAAAAATCATTTATTGAAATAATAAGTATTTAAAATTTCTTCTAATTTACTTTTCTTTAAAGGTTTAGGAACTTCTTCAACAATACATTTAATATTTTTTAAATTGTTAATTAAATTTTCTTCAATATGTGCAGAAATAATAATAATTTTCAAATCAGAATTAATTTCTTTATTATCAATCATTTCTTGAATTTTTTTTGCACAATCCAAACCATTCATTATAGGCATCATCATATCTAAAAATAATAATTTATATTCAGATTTATCACAAACACAATTTACTTTATTTTTCTTTATAATTGCTTCAATACATTCTTGTCCATTTGTACTTGTATCTGCATTAATATTAAATTTTTTTAACATATTTTTAATTGTCATTAAATTAAAATTTTCATCATCACAAATTAAAATATTATTACAATTACATAATGTTATTTTTGGATTATCTAAATTTGATAAATGCTTTTTTTGAGGGACTATAAAATTATTTTTTTTTATCATTATGAAATTATCAAAATTATTATTTCCATTATTTGTATTTTCTTGATTTGGATAGTTTATGTTATTTATTATTTTTTTTATATTTGGATTTACTAATTGTAAAAGATTATTTTCTGCTGTTGTGGCTTTATTTACTTTTTTTGATTGTTTTATTTTCAATATATTATTTTTTTTTAAATCAATATTACTTAGATTTATATTTTGTTTTATTAAAGTTTTTGAATTTATATTATTAATTGTAGGCTCATCAATTATATTTAAATAAAATTTATGTCTTGTAATTTCTTGAGATGAATAATTTTTTTTTCTTTTAAAAGTATGTCTATATTTATGAGATATGGAAAAAATTTCATCTAATTCTTCATTTGATTGTGAAATTTGACTTGAAAAAGGATTTTTTTCATTTGCAATTTTAATAAAAGGGTCATTTTCTAATTTCATTATACCACAATCAGAATGTCTAAATAATGTTTTTTTATTAATATTATTTAGATTCATTTTGTAATTATTATTATCAATTATTTTATTATCTGGAGTTGATATTTGAATATTATAATTTATAAAATAATTATTCACAGATTTAACTGAATTTTGACAATGTGAAGTTGAATGTTCTGAATTTTTTTCATAAACTAAAGATTGTAATTTTTCACATAATGAAATTTGCCTATTTATGGCTTCTAATGTTATATTTTTTTGACAATTTGATATTTCATGAATACTTTCTTCTGTTTCTTCTTTTTCATTTGTAAAAGGTAATATTAAAGTTATTATATTATCATCATCTTCATTATAAATTTTTATATGGATTTTTAATAAGTTACTTAATTTTATTAAAAATTCTTTTGTCATTTCATTTGTTTGAACACTATTTGAAAAATTAAATTCTTTTTTATAGTTAAATAATATATCTTCTATTATTTTACTTCTTTTATTGAAAGAATTAGATTTTAAAAAGTTTATATTATTCTTGACAAAATTTATCTTTATTTTATTATTATTCTTTAATTTATATGTTATTTTAAATCCATTTTTTTTTGGTATGTTTCTATAAATATAATTAAATATTCCTCTTATAAAATTGTTTAAATGAACCTCATTTGATATTATAAATTTATCATTTAAAAAAGAAAAATTTGTATCATATGATATTTCTTTATAATCAAATAAAGTAATAAATTTTTTTACTACTTTAGAAAATAAATATTCTAAATTTATTTTAGACTGAAAAATAATTTTTTCATTATTAGTTATTTCAAAAATAACAGTGAAATACCAAATAAAATTTTTAATAAATGCTTTTATTAAATTAACTAACAAATTAATTTGATGTAATTTTGACTGAAAATTTTCTAAAGTAATCTCATTGTTCTCAACAATTTCTTGAGTATATTCATCATTAATATTAATTAAAGCATTTAAAGGATTATTTAATTCGTGGTATAAAGTCACTAAATATTGATATTTTAAAACTTTTAATAAATTTCCTTGTAATTCTTTTCTTTCATCATTATAATTATCAATTGAGATATAAATTTCATTATTATAAAATCTTATTTTAACATAAATCATTGATATTGAAGATATAAAAGTTCCACTTATTTCATTTGTTATATGCGAAGAGCAAATAAAATTATATAAATTTAAATCTTGTAAATTATTATTTTCCCATTTTTTAAATTCTATCATTTTATCTTTTAATTTATTAAAATCATATGTTCTTTTTAATTCTAATATTTCATATGCATAAGTATTCATTAATTTAATGTTGTATTTTTGATTTGAGGCATTTTTTTCTAATATTAATAATCCAATTGAAAAATGATTTAATTGTCCTTCAATTATTGTATCTTTTAATATATTTAAATTATTGCCACTTTTATATCGTTCATGAAAAAACATTTTATTAAAATAATTAAAAAATCAAAGAATATTATTATTAAATATTTAATTTATAATATTTATAAATATTATTATTTATTATTACTTATATCTTAAAATTTAAAATTTTGTTTTAATCAAAATTAAATTGGTTATTTATTTTATAAAAATTGATTGATATCTTTTTTAACCAATTTATTAAATAATATTTTTTATTTTTTCTTTATATATATAAAAATAATTAGAATATCTATTTATCTTATAATTTAATTTTCATTTTTTTTTTTCATCATATTATTGTTGAAAATATTAAAGTAGTTACATAATTAAAATAAAATCCAATAAACATATAAAAAAATATTTTAAATAATTATTTTTATTTACTCAAAAATAAAAAAACCTAAAATTTATATTTATTTAATAATTTTATTTAAATTTATATCTATTTTTTTTTGTAAACAATTAAAACAAAAAAATTTAAAATTTGAATAAATATTTTAATAACACATTAAAATATTTTTATAAAAATTTTATATAATAATAAAAAAAAATAAAAAAAATGAAATCTGCAAGGATATCAAATAAAGAAGGAAAATTAAGAAACCTAGTTCTTGAAATGTTACATACTAAAAAAGATAATTTAAAAAAAACTAAAGCTTTATTAACAGAAATAAATAGAACAATATCAAAAGAATCATTAATAATTCAATTAAGAACTGAATTTAACTATATAAAAATGTTAAATCAAAGTTACAAAGATTATTTAACAATTATCAAAAAAATAAAAGAAACATATTTAAAAAATAAAAAAGCAATAATTGAATATAATAATTTTCTAAGAGCAACATATAAAGAAAATGTTAAAATAATAGACAAATATGAATATAAAATTGAAATAATAAAAAGTGATAAAAAAAATATTATAAAAACAAATGAGGAAATATTAAAAATAAAAAATGATGAAATAAAAATTTTAAATGAAAAATTAATTGAATTTCAAACTAAAGTTGACATGAATATAGGAGTACTTGAAAAACAAAGAAAAATAAGAAAATCATTAGAAGATCAATTATTAAATGATAGAAAGGATTTTATGAAAAAAGAACAAAATGATGAAAAAAAAATTAAAAAAGTAAAAGCAAAAATAAAATTTTTAAATGATATGGAAAAATATTTACAAATGCAATTAAATGATGATGATTTAAATCCAAATAATAAACTAAATGAATTAGAAGATGATGAATTAAAAGTTAATAAAATAATTATGATTGAAAATAAAAATATTCAATTAAAAGAAGAACAACTTAAAAATGAACATTTAATGGATAAAGTTAAAGATTTATCTGCAAGAATTAGTAATATTTCAACAATTGATGAGTCTAATAGAAATGAAGTAAAAATTAAAAAAAATAATAATAATATTCATCCTATTGTTTATTTGACTAAAAAATTACCTCATCATAAAAATAAGAATTTGTAAATTTTATATTTATTTAAAAAATTTATTAATGAGTTAACTAATAATAATGTAAAATAAATTAAAATTTTTTTAATTAATTTACTTTAAATAATTTTTATAATTAAAAAAATGAATAATGAAAAAAATATAATAGTTTATAATAATATTAATTTTGAAAGCAATATAAGCAAATTTTCAGAAGAAGAAACAAAGAGGCCAACAATAACAGATTCAAATGATTATAATACACTTGAAAAAGAAAATTCAAATATAATATATAAAAAAAAGAAGGGAGGAATTTTTAATATTAGTAGAAGAACAAATAAAAATTATATAAAAAAACATAATGATAATAATCATAAAATAAAAGAAAATGAAAATAATGAAAATGATGAAAAAACTTCAGATGAAAATATTGATATTCAATTACCTAATAATTATCCTAAAAGGGCATCCACAATGAGTAGAATGAATAATAAAATAAAAAGAGAAATTATACAAGAAAATTATGAAAAATTGATTAAATTAAGAAATAATCATAATAATTTACATGAAAATAATCAAAATAATAATGACATAAATCACCAAAATACTGTTTTTCAATCTTTAAATAATTATTCTACTGATAGAATGACAATCAATGATTATATTATTGATAATACTTATTCATATTTTTCAAAAGAAAAAAAAATTTATTTAAATAATTTTGATTTTGGTTTATTGTTAATTCAAAATGAGGTTTTTAAAAATTACCTTTTTAAATTTTTAAATTTAAAGAATATTTCAATATTGTCTATGACTAATAAAAAGATATATAAAGTTTGTCAATATGAAATATACAATACATTCTTTATTCAAATAATGATAATAAAAAATTCAAATTTAATTGAAAAAATAAAAAGAAGTGTATTTCAATATTCAAAAGTAACAAAATCAACATATATTGATAATTTATATTGTGATAATTCAATTTATAATAATTTAATAGAAAAAGATTTAACAAGAACTTTTCCAAATGACAATTCTTTTAAAAAAGGAAAACCAAATTATCAAAAATTATATAGTATATTAAAATCATATTCAAATTATAATAAAAAAATAGGATATGCACAAGGATTAAATTTTATGGCAGGAAATGCTTTATTTTTTTTTAATACAAACGAAGAAATTTCAATGTTTATTGATGGTATGATTAATAAATTTGAATTAGATAAATTTATGGGAATAAATAACAATGAATTAAATGATAAATTAAATAATCTTGGTAATTTTCTTAAGTTTTATTTTAAAAAATATAACAAAGATATTTTGACTTATTTAGAAAAAAATTATGTTAAACATGAATATTTTACAGCAAATTGGTTACTTACATTATTTAGTAATGGTATGGATAGAAATAATTTATTAATTGTTTGGTGTTTTTTAATTGTTTTTGGTTGGAAATTTTTTTATTTTTTTATACTTAATATTTTGATCTTTTTTGGAAATGATATTAAAAAAAGTAATGAAACAAAACTTTCTTCTATGATGAAAAATTTATTAAAAAATGAAAAATTTACAAATAATTTTAATATAATTATTGAAAATACTTTTACATCATTTAAAAATAATATACTTATATAATTACTTATATTACTTAAATTTGTATTTGAGATTTGTGTTATTGTATTTGAATTTGTTTGTTTTATTTTAGTATTTTATTTTTATTTTGTTTTGGTTCAAGTATTTTTTTATTTGAAACTGTTTTATTATTATTTGAATTTATTTGTTGAATATAAGCATTTGGTTTAGTTTTAGAAACTTTTTTTGAAAAGTCATCACTTCATTTATTTTTATTTTACATTTTTAGATGATTAGTTATTTATTATTTAATTCTCAATTCCCATTTTCTTCAGTTATTTTAATATTATTATTATGACTATTAATTAAAATATTTTATATATTTTTACTTTTTTTCTTTATATTATCATTAATTTTTTGATTAACAATATTATCTTCTTCTTTTCAAATAATTAAATCAGCAATATTATTATTAACATAAAAATCAGAACTTTTAATATGTATTAATAATTTTAATGAATGAATATATTCTAAACAATTTAAGTTAATAATAAATAAATACACTTTGTTCTTAATTTAATCTTCTTTTTTTACTATATAATAAAATAATTCTCCTCCTTCACAATTATCAATTACACTATAATAACTGTCTATTATTTCAAAAATTTAAGTGATTAATATTACGTTGATTTGAATAAATTTGTTAACATTTCAAATTCTCTTTTTACTCTTTTTTGTCATCTTTGTCTTTTATTTTGAATTTCTCTAAATTTTTTATTGCAACTTTTTATCTTGTTGGAAAATAAATTCATAATTTTATTTTACCAAATTTACCACTTCTTAATATTCTTTCTATTATATAATTTCCTATTATAAAATCTTTTTCTTATGATGAATTGTGAGATTGAGAACTCATTTTTAATTTAAATATTTTTTTTATTAGAAGAAAAATAATTTAGATTAAATATGTTTATTTAAAACTATTTTAAATATTTAAATGAAAATTTTAAATCATGATTTAATTATGAAAGTAATATTAATATTATTATTATTTTCAATAATTTTTAAAGAAATAAAATAATAAAATTTTATAAATAATAAAAATGATAAAAGTTAAAAAATAATTAAGAAAAACAATGGGGATTGGGGATTGGGGATTGGGGATTGGGGATTGGGCCCAATCCCCAATCCCCAATC
>JAEEGL013000342.1_pt1 | contig 18382 bp, 23 predicted proteins | sample 9134231 | NCBI WGS metagenome assembly JAEEGL01 (sample SAMN16246548, study PRJNA631951) | gut metagenome | biome: gut microbiome; feature: rumen; material: fiber-attached | host: Bos | place: Iran: Karaj | collected 2018-10 | reverse complement strand
TGAGGCGGCGGCGGCGGGATGGCCGGCGGCGATGGTCAGAGGCGTGGAAATGCAGGTCAGGTAGCAAACAAACAACAGGGATCGGCAAAAATGGGGAAGGGAAAACGTAATAAGCGCCAGCAGGCTCTGGCAATCAGCTGCACAAATTGTGGGTCCAGCCTTCAGCCCGATTGGGATATGTGCCCGTTTTGCGGTACACCGGTCGGCCAGTACGGCGGTCCGTCAGCCCCTCAGGGCATGATGATGAATGGCGCACCACAGCCGCAGGATACCGGCGAAAAAACGGTCGCCATCAACCTCGACTCTTTAAATATCGATAACCGTCGAACCGTCGTCGGATGGATTGTCGCTCAGAACGGCAATCATCGCGGCGAAGACTTCAGGATTTATGACGGTAAAAATATCCTTGGAACCGCAGCAGACTGCGACATCGTTATCACCGATCCGTTCCTGTCGGCCAAGCACTGCACGATTCGTCACGAAAATGGTAACTTTTATGTGCAGGATCTCGACTCCATGAACGGGACTTTCGTGAATCAAAAAAGATGCACCAAAGCCGATCTCATCGATAATGATACGATTCGTCTGGGACGTACCGAGTTTAAGTTCAAGTCGCTGTTCTAACGTCTTTTAGTTATTGCGATTTTTGCCCGGTAGCGCTATGCTGTGACAGGTACGTCGGTGTTTTGTTGTATTAATCGCCGTTGGAGTGTTCAGAATGAATAAACATTTTCTTGCTGGTTTAGGATTGGCCGTCGGTTTTGCCGCTTGCTTGAATGCTTGCAATCCCGAAGAATACGGTCCCTGCTCAATTCCTGATACGACTGCCTATAAGCAGGCATGCTCGCCGCAGGGCGAACAGAAAACCGCCACATGTGCGGCTGATTACGTGTTCGATTGCGACAGCCTTATCTGTGGCCGTTATGAAAGCAGTGATGCTTTCTGCACCTACCGCTGCATTCCCGATTCCAAAACATGCTCGGGCAGCTACTGCGGTTGTCCCGCCGGTAAAAAGTGCAAAGAAACCTGCCCCGAAGGTGCGGCATGTGTTGAGTGGATTCCCGGTACCAGCAATTACTATTGCCTGCCTGCCGACAAGGGCACCGCTCCCGAAAGACATACGTCCTCCACGCCTGCACCGGTCACCGATCCCCTGGCTTGCACCGGCACCGCGACTTCCTGCATCACCAAGAGTGGTGTGAACGGCGGAAAGGCTTCGAAAGTGACCTGCGTCGACAGCAAATACCGCGTCGATGAAACCTGCGAATCCGGTAAATGCAACAGCGCTGGTTCCGATTGCGAACCCAAATCCGTCTCGGGTGATACATGCGAAGGCGGCGTTGCCAAAGACGACAAGAAATGCATTGAGGTCGACGGCGACATCTATTCCGCAACATGCGACGGCTCGGAGTTCCAGTATTCCGCAGCTGATAAATGCGACAATGGCTGCGATACCGATGGCAAGAGCTGCAAAGCTTCCAGCGGTCCGGAAAATCCCTGCTCCAGCAACGGTGAAAAGAAATGCATTGCGGTCGGCAGCGATACGTACAGCGCAACATGCGATGGTACCGAATATAAATATACCGAAGCCGATAAATGCGACGCCGGTTGCGACAATTCCAACGGCACCTGCATCAGCGCTGGCGTTTGCACTGTCGACGAAAAACGCTGCAGCTCGGATAACAGCTTAATCGAAAAATGTAACGCTGATGGCTCGGCATGGGAGACCGATCGTACCTGTGATGGCGGTACGAAGTGTGTTGCTGGTGCATCGGGCGAATTCGATTGCGCTGAGTGTGCAGCAGACGAGACCAAATGCGCGGATGATGGCGGCACTTTCTATAAGTATGCATGCAATGCCGGTCACTGGGAACAGCTCGATTCCTGCCCGTCGGTGTGCAATTCCAGCAATACCGACTGCGAACCCGAACCCGGTGATTAATCCGCCTGTTTGATGGGTTTTCAAGACCGCCCCTGGGTAACCTCGGGCGGTTTTTTTGCGTGTGCACGCAACGGCACACCCGGTTATGTATACAGATGTAACATCTCCCCGCATCACATGCATGATATGCAGGGGTTAGCGAAATGGGGGAGGGGCCCCATTTCATTGTTTGTAGGTTATGGTTCCTGACAAAATATGGAAGTACTTAAAAATATCGTGGGTTCCAAGGGGCTCAGGCCCTTGGCGGGGTTCGGGGCAGAGCCCCGACTAAACTGATATTGGCGGGGCGTATCGCAGCGCGATAGCACCGCCGGCAAAAACAAAAAAACCGACGCAAATGCGCCGGTTTTTTTAATTTTGGGAACCGTGAAATTATTTGTCGAGCGAAATCAAACCGCAGGTGCCATCTTCGTTTTTGTAGAGCACGCAGGTGGCTTTGCTGTCGGCATTGATGAACACGACGACCGGCAGGCTCTCGAGGTTGAGTTTCATCACGGCATCGTCGACTGACATTTCTTCGACAGCCAGAGACTCGTGCTTGATGATCTTTGCAGAGGCTTCGTCGGCAGCAGCATCGCTGGCAGCTGCAGCGGTATCGGCGACATCTTCTTCGATTTCGTCTTCGACTTCGGGAACGGCAACGACGGCAACGTCGAGCATTTTGGCGGTCGGACGCGACGACTGCTTGTGGGCGCGGAGCTTGCCCTTGTAACGGTGAATCTGGCTTTCGAGCTTATCGAGTGCCAGATCGATCGACTGATACATATCCTCGCTGCTTTCTTCGCACTTGATGGAGATGCCTTTATAGCTGAGGTGCAATTTAGCGATGTGACGGAATTTCTCGACCGAGAGGGTGATCTGGGCGTCGAAATCGTCGCGAATATGTTTGCGAATCACACGACGGATCTTTTCGTCAGCGTAGTCCCTGAGTGTGTCTGAAGGATCCATGTGACGGAAGCTGATATCGATCTGCATCGTAACTCCTTTAATTTGGCTGGTCCCAAATGGGAAAGGTTAATATCGCGGCGTGCCGCGGGAAAAGTTAAAATTGACCGAGTTTTTTAGACTCTCAGTCTGAGTATATCAGTAAATGGGAAAAAGTGGTGGGTTATTTTTGATCACTTTTTCTTTTGCTGTGTACAGCACTGTGTTGAGCTTAGCGGTTGCTGGCAGTTAGTTGGTCTGTCCGGGGGTTACGCTTCGCTTACCCCCGGTTAATGTCTACGGATGATACGCCCCTCCGGGGCGTATCTAATTTTATTTGGGGATCCCCGTTTGCCGATTGGCAATTACTGATTTCGGGAGTTAATTCTTTTCAATAATGGTTTCGGGCACCATTGGCACCTGTGATTGGATGGGGAGCGCTGCGGAATTTGATGCAAATTCCAGTGTCCTTGTCGGGAACGCGAATCCGGTGCCGTTGCGTTCGACGATGCGCATGATTTCGAGCAAAAACGCCTGACGCACTTCACAGAATTCGGCCAGGCCGGTTTTGTATGTATACACGAGCACGAAGATGTCCAGGCTCGAATCGCCGAATCCGCTGAATCCGATATAGCATTTGGGGCCAAAGACATCCTGATGGTCGGCAATGTACTGCTTGAGATCGGCCACGATTTGTTCGACCTGGTCGGCTTTGGTCGAATAATAGACGCCGAAATTGGCGTCCATGCGGCGCAGTTTGCGGCGCTGCATGTTGTTGATATTGGCGCTGGTGAGCGTGGCATTGGGCACCATCACGACAGATCCGTCGAATGCGCGGATGAGTGTCGTTCGCACGCGGATCTCTTCGACCGTTCCTTCGACGCCGTTGAATATCACCCAGTCGCCCAAATCGAACGGATGGTCGAGAAAGACGACCAGAGAACCGAACAAATTGGCGATGGTGTCTTTGGCGGCGAGTGCGATGGCGGCGCCTCCGAGACCCAGACCGGCGATGAGCGACGAAATCGAATAGCCCATGTTCTGCACGACCAGAAGCACACCGATGGCGACGATGATGAATTTCGAAACGCCACGCACGATGGGGATCATCATGTCGTCGAGCGTGCTCTCGGTTTGCGAGGCCCTGATGGTGAGGTGATCGGTGACCTGATCGGTGACTTTGAGCAAATACCAGACGACGCACCAAATCGTGATCGCCTTCAGAATCAAACCGATAACGCTGAACAGCTCGACGCCCCAGCTGGGCGGATCGATGATGAGCAGACCCAGACCGCATCCCAGGGTGAGCAACAGCAAATGCAGCGGTTTTGCGGCTGCCGTGAGCAGCGGGCCGCTGAAAATCGATCGCTTTTTGCTCTTGTCGTTTTCAATGCGCTTTTGGATCTTTTTGATGATCCACTGCGAGAATTTATCGAACATCAGCGCGCACAACACGCATAAAATGATGATGAGAATGTCCCTGACGCTGATTTCGAGAATGCTGTATTTAAGTATTTTTTCGAGTGTTTCCATGGGATCCTTTTCCGTGGGTGCTGCTGCGCTTACCCACGGTTATGGTTACGATTGCTTATGTTCTAATCCACCGGTCCGAGCCAGACATCCAGCAGTTTTGCCTCGATATTGAACCAGTTTTTGAGTGTCTTTTCCATCGAATAGGGTTTTTGCACGCCAATTTCGTTTTTAAACCGATGCAGGCAGAAATACAGGATTTCCTGTGCGCGCCTTTTGTTTGGCGAAGCTGCTGCAAACGCAGTCTGCAGCCTTGCAGCCGTCTGGATCTTTTGTTCCTCGCTGTAATCTTTGGTCTCGTTGATGAGCTGCGTGATGGTGTGCGTGAGCTGCGATGAATTCCTTGCAATGTACTGCGCAAGCGCTTTGTCTAGCTGGTTGCACGCGGTCGGCTCGTGAATGAGGGTGCTGTAGTATCCCCATTCGGAGGGGGTATAGATATTGTAGTCGCGATCCGGATGCTTCATTTTGTCTTCATAATCGCGCAGATAGGCGGGTTCAAACCGTCTTTCGGCGCGTTCTCCGGCTCTGATTTTATCGTCGTATTGCAGCACGACCTCGTACAGACCGGCATCCAGAGCGACCCATTTGGCAAGCGCCGACTGCTGCTGCTGAGGCTGCTGCTGTTCCTGAGTCTGCGGCATATCGGCCGGTACAAATATGCTGTCCTGTGCCAGTGATGGATGCGGCAGCACCGCACAAATCCCTGCCACTGCTGCGCACAGGCAAAGGCTGCGTAAAAAGCTCAATTTTTTCATGATTTGTTTGCACCTTTAAAGACCGGTCGCTGTGGTTTCTGCGACCGAAAAAACTGGATACCGTATTTGATTGGAATCTGTCAATTACAGGCGATTGCGTTGTTCAGACAGATGGGGTAAAAGGGCGCTGCGCGTGTTGCGCCACTTACAAGGGGTTGGTTTATGGCACATTCGACAAAATATATTTTTGTTACCGGCGGCGTTATCAGCTCGCTGGGCAAAGGCATTTCGGCGGCTGCGATTGGATCGCTGCTCGAAGCGCGCGGTCTTCGCGTGAACTTTCTCAAGCTCGATCCCTATATCAACGTCGATCCCGGCACGATGAACCCGCTGCAGCATGGCGAGGTCTATGTGACCGAGGATGGCGCCGAAACCGATATGGATCTGGGGCATTACGAACGATTTACGCATACGCACACGCGTCAGGTGAACAACTGCACGTCGGGCCGCATCTATTATCGCGTGATAACCAAGGAACGACGCGGCGATTATCTCGGCGGCACAGTTCAGGTCATACCGCATATAACCGACGAGATTCAGCTGGTATTCCGTGAAGCCTCGCAGGACTGCGATGTTGCCATCATCGAGGTCGGCGGCACGGTCGGCGATATCGAATCACTGCCATTTCTGGAGGCCATCCGCCAGTTCCGCGCCAAACACGAACGCGGTGATGTCATCAACATCCACGTCACGCTCGTGCCCTACATCAAAACCGCCGACGAACTCAAAACCAAGCCGACGCAGCACAGCGTCGCGGCCCTCATGGAAATCGGTATTTTGCCTGATATTCTGGTCTGCCGCGGCGAGCGCGATTTGCCCATGGATATCCGCAAAAAACTCGCGCTTTTCTGCAACGTCCGCGAGGACTGCATCTTTGGTGCCCGCGATGTCGAAAGCATCTATATGATGCCGACCTATTTCCATTCGCAGAACCTCGACGGCCGCATTTGCGAGCTGCTCAACATCTGGTCGCGCGAGCCCGATATTTCGGCCTGGGAACGCATCGTCGAAATCATCCGTCACCCCGAAAAAGAGGTCTCGATCGCGCTGGTCGGCAAATACGTCAAATTGCACGAATCGTACAAAAGCCTCATCGAAGCGCTCAATCACGGCGGTTATGCGAACAACGCCAAGGTACGCCTCAGCTACATCGACAGCGAGGAACTCGAGTCACTCAGCGATGAAGAGGTCGCCGATGTGCTGCGCGAGGCCGACGGCATTCTGGTGCCCGGCGGATTTGGCGTGCGCGGCACCGAAGGGAAAATCCGCGCCATCGAGTACGCCCGCAAAAATAACGTCCCATTCTTCGGCATCTGTCTCGGCATGCAGATGGCCCTCGTCGAATACGCTCGCCATGTCTGCGGCTGGACCGACGCCAATTCGTCAGAATTCGTGCCCGATTCCACGCATCCCGTCATTCATCTGATGGCATCGCAGGCCGAAATCACCGACAAAGGCGGCACCATGCGCCTGGGGGCCTATCCCTGCGTGCTGGCCGAAGATTCACACGTGCGCAGCATCTATGGCAAGCGCGAAATCCACGAGCGCCATCGCCACCGCTACGAGGTCAACAACGATCTGCGCCAGGATTTCGAGCTAGTCGGCGTCGTCTTTTCGGGCACTTCACCCGACAATTCGCTCGTCGAAATCTTCGAACTGCCCAATCATCCGTGGTTCATCTGCACGCAGTTCCATCCCGAATATCAGTCGAAACCGACCGATGCCCACCCGCTGTTCGCAAGCTTTATCGAGGCTTCGCTGATGAATCGCGAGAACAAATAACGCATGGATAATTTTGTGTGGACGGGCTATCGGCCCCTGGCCGATACGCCCTGTCGAACGCCGCTATGGCCTGCGCCATACGCGGCGTTTTGCTTATGCGCGAGCTGGTGGCCCGTTACCGCCGATCAGTTGTGAAATACATAGGTGACAGGCGGCTGATAGTGATCCGGGAACGATGGCAGTTCTGCAAGTTCAAGCTGTTCGGTGATGCATTTGCCGATCTCGGGATCTTTGGTGTTATCTTTGATTGCGGTGATATCGTATGGCTTTCCGTGGCTGTCGATTTTGAAGTTCAGCGTGATATCGCCCAATTGCGGTGTACCGCATTTGCCTTCGAGCGAACTCTGAACCCGCTCGAGCGCCTGCTTCATTTCGATGGGGCTCGGGGGCTCGATTTGCGCGGATTTCGCCGGCACTTTGCCTTTCGGATTGCGCACAAAAAATGTGTGGCGCACGAGCAGTTTCACCTCGGTGGTGTCGAACGTCATATCGTGCAGAATCTTGTGGATGCATGCCGATTTGTCGCCCGTTAAAGTGCCGTCCAGGTCTTCGAACGAAGAGATCCTTTGATTGATTTCGACAGGAAATTCGATGGTGACATAGCCGCGATAGGCGCACTGTGCCTCGATAAGATCCTGTGCTGCAGCCAGTTTCGAGGTGATGAGATCGTAGCTGTGGCCGCTGGTGATTTCGCTGGCTTCGCTGGGGCGGGCATTTTCGGCGTTCAGCACGCGGATTCTGGTTTTCACCGAGGGGACCTTCGCCAGCAGCGCTTTGCGGTTCGCCAGCTGGATCTTCAGATCCTGGGCTTCCTGCAGCAATGCCGAATAGCTGTCGATGGTGTCGCCTTTTTCCTGATTTGCCCTGAACGCTTCCAGCTTGCTGTATTCCTCACAGTCGCAGGGGCTGTAGCCGCATCCGGGCAACAGACACACCATTGCAGCGATTGGGATCAAAAGTTTATTCATCGTTCTGCTCCTGCACTAGAATGGAATATCAAAAGATGAGTCGGCAGGTCGTTTCGTGCTGCGTTTGGAAGTTTTGGATGCACTTGGTTTCTTATCGCCGGATTTTTTGGGGATTTTGGTTTTGCTCAGGATTTTGGGGTCTTCGTTCGTGTTGATGACGATGGTGGTGTGGTACCCTTTTTCGATTTCGACTTCCAAAGCGTGTGAGAATTTGCGCGTGTTTAAGAAGTAGGCGCGGATGCTGTGGGAACCGGCGTTTATCTGGTAATTGTCGACAGGCAGTTCCTTGCTGACCAATTTGCCGTCGATATAATAGTAGGCCTGGTTGCCGGCATCGGTGTGGATGGTGAGTGCGCCGGATTTTTTCGGATCTACAGCAACGGTGGTCGGCTGGGCCTTTGCCGGAGCTTCATCTTTGGGCGCCTCATTGGCGATTTCGCTGCCGGTGCCGTTGTCGGCGCTGTCCTGTTTATAGGTGCCTTCGACGACATTTGCACTGATGTGTACGTCGGATTTGCCGACCGATTTGTCGGCTGTGAACCGGAATTCGTTCGAGATGGTGATCTTGTTGGATGTCGAGGGAAAATACCACTTGAGAATGCCGGTTGTGATGCAGTTCTGCCAGCCCAGATCTAAGATATCGGAGGATGTGATGAGGGCGCGGCTGGGTTTGCCGTTTACAAAGCCAATATGAACGGTGGCTTTGGCACCAGACTGCGGCATTTGGATTTTATGCATTTCAAAGCAGGGGGTGAGCGAACGCTGCTGGCGTGCGATGGAACGCGCAATCTGGTTTTGCAACTCGTCGTCGTCGGTGAACAGCAGTTCGCTGGTCACATTGATAATCTGCTTTTGGGATGCCGCACCCGCCATCATGGCCTTGTCGATGATTTCACCGGCGTTGTCGGTGAAATCTGAAACGGCCTGTATGTAATCATTTTTGGCTTTCGCGATTTCGGCATCCAGCGCAGCGATTTCAGCTTGCGTGGTATGGTTGGCTTCGCGCTGGCGTTCGGCTTCGGCGTTCTGGGCCGATGCGTCAGCGTACTGCGCCTTTAAATCGGCGTCACAAAAACAGATATTGCTGCTGCCATCGGATGAATCACACCCGCATGATGCCAGACAGAGCATGGCTGCGGCAAATGCCGGTAATCGATTGTGAATGCGCATGCGGTGATCCTGTTATTTTTCTTTGTTGAAGTTCAGGCTCATGTTGACGCCTTTGCCAACATAAACTTCGCGTGACTTTGAGAAACTGCGGGTATCGAAGAAATAGACGCGGACGGTATGCGAACCGCTGGGCACTTCGTGCTTGCTGAGCGGGGTTTTGGACGAAATCAGCTTGCCGTCGATATAAATCTGTGCCTCGGATTCGGCGGTAATGCTGAGAAATCCGGTTGATGCTTCTTCTTTGGTGGATTTTGTGGGCGCAGTGGTCTTTTTGTCGCCGCCCAAATCGACAAAGAGGACGATGGCTTGTTTGGGATTGACGCTGAATTTGTAGGTTTTTTCGACATCACCCTTCGAAACTGTGACTGTATGCAGCTCGTTTGAAGTGATTTCGATGCCCGTATTATCGAGGTATGCGGGGTATTCGGCGCCATCGACGATGATTCTGTGCGAACTGAAGTTGGTGCGGATATACAGTCGTCCCATGGGACGGTCGGCATTGACGCGGATTTTTTTGAGCGTCGGCGACTCGACTTTGATGGGATCGGCGTGCGCCAGAACAGGACAAGCGGCAAACAAGCCTATGCAGCAGAGCAGAAAAAAGCGTTTCATCACAGTGCACCTCCAGGGCACATCGGGAAAGATATTAGTGAATTTGGAGGATTGGGGCAATATTTAGGTGGTAGAAACATTATTAATAGGCAATCGGCAATCGGCAATCGGAAATCCCAAAATAAAATAAAATTAGACACGCCCCGCAGGGGCGTCTCATTCGTAGCCATTAGCCGGGGGTGAGCGCAGCGTAACCCCCGGATGGGGGTGAGCGCAGCGTAACCCCCGGATGGGGGGGGCGCGTCGTATGCGCGCAGCCGCAGGCGAGCACATAGACGCGTGGGGGGGCATTCCCCCCCAAAAGAAAAAATAAAAGTTGAATAAAAAAAAGAATGGTGGTAAAAGTGCCGCCGCTTTTTGGCGTGTGTATGCCAAGAGAGCAAAGAAAACATAGGCATTTGGCGGGGGAGAGCCAAATGAGACACAGTGTCGTTGAGAAATCTTGACAACGGCAGTGTGTGTATTTATAATTTTGTGGTTTTATTTTGAGCCCAAAAAATTGTTTATGGGTTCAAGCGGCATATTCAAATGAAGAGGAGAAAAGATGCCCACAATAAATCAGCTGGTAAGAAGTGGCCGTGAGCGGAAGACGTCGAAGACGAATTCGCCGGCATTGAAGGGATCGCCGCAGCGCCGTGGTGTCTGCGTGCGAGTGAGCACAACGACGCCGAAAAAGCCAAATTCGGCATTGAGAAAAGTTGCCCGTGTTCGCTTGACGAGCGGGATGGAAGTATCGAGCTACATTCCTGGTGAAGGTCACAATCTTCAGGAGCATAGCGTGGTATTGATTCGTGGTGGCCGTGTGAAGGATTTGCCTGGTGTTCGTTACCACATCATCCGTGGAACACTGGATTCGATGGGCGTGAGCGCACGTCGTGCAGGTCGTTCGAAATACGGTGCCAAGAGACCCAAATAAGAGAGAGGAGAGTAGGAAATGCCAAGACGACGTGAAGTCGAGAAGCGCGAAGTTCTTCCAGATCCGCAGTATCACGACAAGCTTGTTGCGAAATGCATTAACAGCCTGATGCTTGACGGCAAGAAAAGCACAGCTGAAAGCATAATGTACGGCACGCTTGATCTGCTTGCGACGAGAACGAAGGGCAGTGAAGACAACAGCCTTGAAGTGTTCAAGAAGGCCGTTGACAATGCGCGTCCGAGTGTTGAAGTCAAGAGCCGCCGCGTGGGTGGTTCGACGTATCAGGTGCCAGTAGAGATTCGTGCGGATCGCCGTACAGCACTGGCCTTTAGATGGCTGATTGGCAATGCACGCAAACGCCCCGAGAAATCGATGGTAGAGCGTTTTGCAGCCGAGCTTCTGGATGCGTACAACAACCGTGGTACGACGATTAAGAAGAAAGAGGATGTGCATCGTATGGCAGAGGCCAATAAGGCTTTTGCGCATTATCGCTGGTAATAGGACGACCAGTCAGTTTCCGTAGTTCATTGAGGGCAGTCATCGGCAGAGGCCGAAAGCGGACTGCAGAGTGTAATAAATGGCACGAGATGTAGAATTGCAGCGTGTGCGCAATATTGGAATTATGGCGCACATCGATGCAGGTAAGACGACGACTTCAGAGCGAATTCTGTATTTCACAGGCCGGACGCATCGCATTGGCGAGGTCCATGATGGTGCGGCGACGATGGACTGGATGGCAGAAGAGCAGGAGCGAGGCATCACAATTACGAGCGCAGCGACGGTGTGTTACTGGACGCGCAATAATGTGAAGCACCGCATCAATATCATCGACACGCCGGGTCATGTCGATTTTACGATTGAAGTCGAACGCTGTCTGAGAGTATTGGATGGCGCAGTGGCGGTATTCTGTGCGGTTGGCGGCGTCCAGCCCCAGAGTGAGACGGTCTGGAGACAGGCGGATAAATATCACGTGCCACGAGTCGCATTTGTTAACAAGATGGATCGGGTCGGAGCGGATTTCAAAGCTGTGTTATCCCAGATGGAAACGCGCCTGAATACTAACCCTGTGGCGGTGCAGCTGCCCATCGGTTCGGAAGAGAATTTCAGGGGTGTGATCGATCTGATAGAGAATAAAGCTCTGTACTTTAATGAAGACACGCTGGATACAGAGGAAGGCGAGATGCCAGCTGATCTCGCCGAAGAGATTTCGGAGTATCGTGAAAGTCTGATTGTGAAGGCATCAGATTTCGACGAGAGCCTGATGGAGAATTATCTTGAAGGCAACGAAATCAGTCCTGAAAGCATCCGCGCAGCGCTTCGAAAGGGTTGCATTTCGATGCAGCTCGTACCGGTATTTTGTGGTTCTGCATTCAAGAATAAGGGCGTTCAGCGCATGCTGGACGGCGTGGTGGATTTTCTGCCAAGCCCGGTGGACATTCCCGGTCCGCAGGTGGCGCCGTACGAGGCATATTCGCGACAGGAACGCGGAGAAGGCGACGTTCAGGACGATGAGAAATTCGAGCTTAAGGTTTCGGATGATGCGCCGTTCGCAGGACTTGCTTTCAAACTGATGGCAGATCCTTACGTTGGTCAGTTAACATTTGTGCGTGTTTATTCAGGTAAACTGGTTGCAGGCGCATCGGTATACAACACGAATAAGCACCGCCGTGAACGCATAGGCCGGTTGCTTCGCATGCATGCGAACAAACGGGAAGATATCACCGAGGCACATTCGGGTGAGATAGTTGCCGTACTGGGGTTGAAAAATACGGTGACTGGTGATACGATATGCGAGGAAGGTCTGGATGTCGTCCTTGAATCGATGACATTCCCGGCGCCCGTGATCAGCATGTCGATTGAGCCCGATACGCAGGATGATATCAACCGTCTTGGTCTTGCGCTTCAGAAGCTTGCGGCAGAGGATCCCTCCTTTACTGTGAGCACGGATCAGGAAACGGGGCAGACCGTGATCGGTGGTATGGGTGAGCTTCACCTGGATATCATTGCGTCGCGTCTGAAACGAGAGTTCAATGTGAATGCCAAAGTCGGACGTCCGCAGGTAGCGTATCGTGAGACGATAACGAAATCGGCGGAATCCGAGTGCAAGTTCGTGCGTCAGTCTGGCGGCCGAGGACAATATGGGCATGTTGTTCTGAAGCTGACCCCGACGGAGCCGGGCACAGGCATCACGTTTGAGTCGAAGATTGTAGGCGGAGTCGTTCCTCGTGACTACTGGCCGGCAGTCGAGAAAGGCGTGAAGAGTGCGGCAGAAACGGGTGTGCTTGCGGGATATCCCGTGGTGGATGTACACGTGGATCTGACGTTCGGATCGTACCACGAAGTGGACTCAAGCGAGATGGCATTCCAGGTGGCCGGATCGATGGCGTTCAAAGACGGCTGTAAAAAATGTGGTCCACAATTGCTGGAACCCGTTTTTGATGTTGAGGTTGTGACGCCAGAGGAGTATACGGGCGACGTGATTGGTGACTTGAACAGTCGCCGAGGCCGTATTCAGGATTTGGAACCGCGCAAGGGGGTACAGGTTATCCGAGCAGCGGTGCCGCTATCAGAGATGTTTGGTTATGCGACTGTTCTTCGTTCGGCGACACAGGGCCGGGCGAGTTACACGATGCAGTTTAAGTGTTATGAGCCTTTGCCGACAGCGCTTTCGGAAGGGTTGGTTGAGCGATATGGCGCCAAGTCGAGTTCGTAAGAGCTCGCCAGAGAGAGAGGAGAGCCTAAATGGGCGACAGAATTAGAATCAAACTGAAAGCCTACGATCACAGATTGTTGGATGCTTCAGTACAGGAAATTATTAGTGCAGCACAGCGCACTGGTGCAAAGATTGCGGGTCCGATTCCACTTCCCACATCGGTGAGCCGATTCACCGTTTTGAGAAGCCCGCATGTCGATAAGAAGAGCCGTGAACAGTTTGAAATTCGTACGCACAAACGTCTGATCGACATTGAGACGAGTGAACAGACTGTGGACGCTTTGATGAAGTTGGATTTGTCAGCAGGCGTAGATATCAAACTTAGCCTTCGCGACTAATTTTCAGACGCAGAACCTTTAGACAAGTCTGCGAGAGGTACGGAGAATCGAGATGAAATTGGACTTATACAACCTGACCAACGAGAAAATCGGTGAGGTGGAAGTGTCTGATGAAGTGTTCGGAGCCGAAACACGGCCGTATCTTTTCCACGAAGTGGTAAAGATGCAGCTGGCGAATCGTCGCCGTGGCACTCATAAAGGCAAAACCAGATCGGAAGTGAGCGGCGGTGGTAAAAAACCGTTCAAACAGAAAGGTACGGGTAATGCTCGTCAGGGTACGAGCCGTTCGCCCCATATGGTCGGCGGCGGTCGTGCATTTGCGAAGCGCAACCGTGATTTCAGTTACTCACTTGGTAAAAAGAAGATGCGTGCAGCGCTCTGCAGTGCCCTGAGCATGGTCGTGAGCGAAGGCCGTATCAAGGTCGTCGACAATTTTGATCTTTCCGAGATCAAAACGAAGGCAGCCGCCAACACCCTGAACACCCTGAATGTCGCTCGCGCAATCATCGTCGACAGCAAGAATGGTGATCAGGCCTACACGACGCTGAACAACGAAAACCTTCGTCTGAGCGTCCGTAATCTTCAGAATTACAAATATCTTCGTCCTGAAGGCGTGAATGTTTATGACATTCTCCACTATGGCAGTGTCATCGTGACACGCGCGGGATTGGAAAAACTTGAAGCGAGGTTGAAAGGATGAAGAGACTAGAAGATGTGATTCGTCGTCCGCTGGTAACCGAGAAATCGACAATCCTGAGCAGGGCGAACAATCAGTACGTATTTGCAGTAGATCTGAAAGCGAACAAGCAGGAAATCCGTGAAGCCGTGTCGACGCTCTTCAACGTGAAAGTTGTGGACGTGAATACGAGCATCATTCCTGGTGAGCCGAAACGCCGCGGCCGTGTGATGACTCGCACGACGAAGTGGAAAAAAGCGGTTGTGACGCTTGCAGATGGTCAGAAGATCGATTTGTTTGACCGGGTTGAGGATGCTGCTGACGCAGCGCAGGCCTAAGTCTGGCAAGAAATTTGAGGTGAACAATGGCACTTAAGAATTTTAAACCGACATCGGCTGGCCGTCGTTTCATGACGGTTCTCAGCCACGAGGATGTCACCAAAGATGGTCCCGAGCGCAAGCTTGTTGTGAAGCTGACAAAGAAAGGCGGCCGCAACAATCTTGGTCGTATTACCTGCCGTCATCACGGTGGTGGTCACAAACAGCGCTATCGTGTAATTGATTTCCGTCGCAATAAGGTTGGCGTTCCCGGCACAGTGGTGGCGATTGAATACGATCCCGTCCGCACCTGCCGCATCGCGCTGATCAACTATGCCGATGGTGAAAAACGTTATATTCTCGCCCCCGATGGTCTCGCAGTCGGCAACGAAGTGATTTCGAGCGCCCATGCGGATATCAAGGTTGGCAACAGCCTCAAGCTGAAATACATCCCCCTCGGCACCGAAATTCACAACATCGAAATGAGCGCCGGTAAGGGTGGTCAGCTCGTGCGCAGCGCGGGCGTTTCTGCTCAGTTGATGGCTCGTGAAGATAATTATGCGCTGGTTCGTCTTCCTTCTGGCGAACTTCGCAAAATTCATGTAGAATGCCGCGCCACGATTGGCAAAGTCGGTCTGAGCGAACATACCAATGTGAAACTCGGCAAGGCCGGTCGTAAACGCTGGCTAGGCGTTCGTCCTTCCGTCCGCGGTGTTGTTATGAATCCAGTCGATCATCCCCACGGTGGTGGTGAAGGTCGTACGAGTGGTGGACGTCATCCTGTTACACCCTGGGGTATTCCGACCAAGGGTAAAAAGACGCGTCATAACAAAGTCAGTAGCAAATTTATCGTCAAACGACGCAGTAAATAGTTGAGGAGACTATTCGATGCCACGATCAATTAAAAAAGGGCCCTTTATTGATGAACACCTTGCCAAGAAAGTCGAGGCGAATGAAGGCGCATCCAAGAAGGTTATCAAGACTTGGTCTCGCCGCAGCATGATTCTTCCCGAGATGGTGGGAATGACGTTTGCGGTGCATAATGGTAAAAGTTTCATTCCTGTTTTTGTGACAGAGAATATGGTTGGTCATAAACTTGGTGAATTTTCGATGACGCGTACCTTCAGAGGTCATGCGGCAGATCGTAAAGTGGCCAAGAAGTAAGCGTTGAACGCGAATGGAGAAAAGAGATGGGCAAGCCTTCATTGAAGAATGAACATCATAGTGTCAATCGCGTCAGTGCGAACAGTGTCCGGTTGGCTCCGCGCAAGGCACGTATCATTGTCGATATGATTCGTGGACTCGAAGTAATCGATGCTTTGAGTATTCTTCGTTATACGAACAAGCGTGGTGCGATAGTGATCGAGAAGCTGATCGAGTCGGCGCTTCACAATATCGAAACGAATGGCGATGGCGATATGAATTCGCTGACAGTAGCGCGCGCATGGGTGAACGAGGGTCCGACGCTTCGTCGTTATATGCCCCGTGCACAGGGTCGTGCGACCCGTATTCGCAAGCGTACATGCCATATCCACATTGAACTTAACAGCAACGAACGCGCGGCTGCCCATAAGCCGGCGACAGAAGAATAGTGGGAGGTTAGCTTGGGTCAAAAATGTAATCCAACCGGTCTGCGCCTTGGTGTGATCAGGACCTGGTCGTCGAAATGGTATGAAGAGGGCACTTATGCGAAGTGGCTCAAAGAGGATCTTCGCATCAAGAAATTTATCAAGGACAAATATGGTGCGCAGACAGGCATCAATCGCATCGAGATTGAGCGTGCTGCGAACAAGATCAAGGTGAGTGTATTCACAGCCAAGCCTGGCATTATCATTGGTAAGAAAGGCAAGGATGTGGAAGTACTTAAGGAACAGCTTCGCCGTATGAGCAACAGCGAAGTGTTTCTGAACATCCAGGAACTTCGCAAGGCTGAGATGGATGCCCAGCTGGTAGCCGAAGGCGTAGCGCGCAATCTGGAACATCGTGTGAGTTTCCGTCGTGCGATGAAGAAGAGCGTGCAGACCGCTTTGAAGCTTGGCGCCAAGGGAATCCGTGTGAACTGTGCTGGTCGTCTTGGCGGTGCCGAGATGAGCAGAACCGAGTGGTATCGTGAAGGCCGCGTGCCTCTCCACACCCTTCGTGCAGATATCGATTATGGATTTGCCGAAGCACACACAGCCTATGGCATTATTGGTATTAAGGTTTGGATTTTCAAAGGCGAAATCCTTGGTGACCCACTTCGTGCCAATGCCTAAATAGAGCGCGTTTTCAGACAATGCTGAAAAAAATCGGCATTGTCTGATTTTTTGCTTTACAAGTAGCCAGACAAGGCGTAAGTGTGTGCGCCTTGTGGTGAGGGGTAAAAATGCGCCGCACGTGGGGTATAATTCAGAAGTAAATTAAGCGGATACGATGGTTATCTGCAGGAGCAGGCGATGTTAAGTCCTAAGAAAGTACAGTGGAGAAAAGTCCAGAAGGGCCGGATGCGCGGCATGGCGTATCGCGGTTCGGATGTGAGCTTTGGTGAATATGGTCTGATGGCGACGGAGCCAGCCAAGATTACCTCACGACAGATCGAAGCAGCTCGTGTTGCAATGACACGATATGCGAAGCGTGGTGGTAATATCTGGATCCGTATTTTCCCAGACAAGCCAATTACACAGAAACCGGCAGAGACTCGAATGGGTAAAGGTAAAGGTAATCCCGAATTTTGGGTAGCCGTAGTCCAGCCCGGCCGTGTGCTCTATGAGATGGATGGCGTATCAGAGGAAGTGGCTCGCGAAGCATTCCGTCTGGCATCCAATAAACTGCCGTTAAAGACGAAATTTGTGGTACGGGAGCAAATCTAATGAAAGCTGCAGAATTGAACGAAAAGAGCCAGGCCGAACTTGCCGAGCTTCTTGAGAACAGCCGGAAGGAATACTTCAGACTGAAGATGCGCAAGGCTAGTGGTCAGCTTGAGAAAGTATCGGACATGGTAAAACTTCGCAAGGATATTGCGAGAATCAACACCGTGATTCGTGAACGCGAGTTGAGGGGTTAAGATGGAAAGTAAGAAAGTCGGCAATCGCAAAACGCGTGTCGGTGTTGTGGTCAGTGACAAGATGGAGAAAACAATCGTGGTTGTTGTGGAACGCCGCGTTCTTCATCCTGTTTATAAGAAGTATGTAAAGAGTCGTTCCCGATACATGGCCCAGGACAGCGAGAATACCGCTCGAATTGGTGACCATGTGATGATCGAGGAAACGCGACCAATCTCTAAGAATAAGTGCTGGCGCCTGAAAGAAATCATTCGCCGCGCACCTGTTCTGTAAGCAGATATAGTCTGATTAAGGGGAAATAGCCGTGATTCAGCCGCAGTCAGTGCTCCTCGTTGGTGACAACTCTGGAGCGAAAAAAGTTCAATGTATTAAGGTTCTTGGCGGATCGAAGAGAAGATATGCCGGCATCGGTGATATCATTGTCGTATCCGTTAAAGAAGCTCTTCCAAATTCCAAGGTCAAGAAAGGTGATGTTCACCAGGCCGTAGTCGTTCGCACGGCGAAAGAAATTGCACGTACCGATGGCACATATATCAAATTTGATACGAATGCAGCCGTCCTGATTGATTCGCAGAAGAATCCGATTGGTACGCGTATTTTTGGGCCGGTTGCACGTGAGCTCAGAGCTCGTGGCTATGTGAAGATCATTTCGCTTGCTCCGGAAGTTCTTTAAAACGAGGTTTGATATGAAGATC
>JAEEGL012076021.1_pt1 | contig 18383 bp, 7 predicted proteins | sample 9134231 | NCBI WGS metagenome assembly JAEEGL01 (sample SAMN16246548, study PRJNA631951) | gut metagenome | biome: gut microbiome; feature: rumen; material: fiber-attached | host: Bos | place: Iran: Karaj | collected 2018-10 | reverse complement strand
GTTATGTTATAGATTCCGTCAACAAGTTTGTTGGTTGTATTCTGGGTCTCTTTCGCTGTGTTGAACGTGATGCTCCATTCTCCGCCAACAGCTCCGCTCGTCATCGCGAACGGACCTTCAATCTCAGTTCCGTCTGTTTTCTTAACAGTTGCAGTCACTGTCTTGATACCACTACCCTTCTCTCCATCAGAAGCCGTTCCGCTCATTGTGAACGCCTCTTTACTCATGATTTCAGAAGTATCCGTCGTAAGTACCGGATCTTTAGTATCAACATAGATGCTTTCGAATTGCGTAACGCCATCCTGTGCCGCAGGATATCTGGATACGTTTCCAGCCAAATCTGTAGCTGTAAAGTAAATCTTACTTTCACCCTCATCAAGCGAAATTGACGTTTTCCACTTGTTGCCATCTTTGTTTAAGGAACCGACTTTATCTTCTATAGCAATACCATTTTCATCGAAAACAGCATACCCTACAGATTCCAATCCGCTTCCATCCTGATCTGTAGCGATTACACTCAGTTTGACGTTCGAATCTTTCCGCCAAATTCTACCGTAATCGTCCGGCTCAGACGATGTTGTTCCTGTATAATCGACATAGTCCGTTCCACCTTCTGTATTCGGAGAGAACGTTGGAGCTGTTGTATCTACAGTTACGGTACGCTGCAAGACTTTCGTTTTTCCTGCAACGTCTTTCGCAGTAATCGTGAATTCATACGTTCCGTCATCAAGATGAACTGCATCACTCGGAATAATTGTTCCGTCAGCGACTTCGTCTCCGACAATAAATGTCTTTGTCCATTTGTAACCACCGAAATGAGACAGTGAAGCTCCCAATTCTTGTCTGTTAGCACCCGTAACGAGTATCATATTAGCGTTTGAATCACCAGATTCAGGAACAGCAAGAATTATTTCATTGAAGCCTTCTTTTTCGCAAGAAATTATGACAGCATTTGATGCCAGCTCATTACTATCTTTTACAAATCCAGAAAGAGTGAATTTCTGATATGTCGTATTTCCACCAGAACCTACGCCTGTTTCACTTATTTCTGGGTTTTCAGTATCGACATAGAATGTTTTTTGCGTATCTGATGAAATTGCTGTAGAATTACCAAGAACATCAGTTGCAGAAACCGTAAGAACAAAAGTACCCTGCGAAGTGCCAAGAGATACATTGTCTACGCTCCAGCTTTCACCGTTAAGTGTTATGTTGCCAGTTCGCTTGAATGAAGATTCAGGAGTACCTTCTTTTGTTATTTTGTAAGTGAGTACATTTACACCGCTTCCTACATCAGATGCAGTACCTTTAAGCGTTTTTGTATTTACAGAAAGAGACTCGCCCGCTGCAGGAGCTGTTATCGTGACTACAGGAGCAGTTCTATCCCAATAAAGCGCGTAATTCTTTGCTACAGTCTTATCGGATTTATCGGTTACGGTTACAGTTACAGCGACAGCAGTATCATGCGGGACATCGATATTATAGCTCCAGTCGTTTCCTGACTGAGGCGTAAGATTACCAGACTCAACTTCCTGTGCATTGCCGACTTTAGTCTTTACAATGACGCTCTTTATTCCGTATGAGTCGGTTGCAGTTCCCTCAAGTATAAACGTATCTGTATCACCGACAATCTCTCTTGAATAGTAATAAGTGCTGTTCTCTTTGTCCTGTACTCCGGCTGTCGTTATTGCAACCGCAGGATTTTCCATATCGACGTGGAAGTGAACGCTCTGCACACCGCTTTCGTTTCCGGCTTTATCCATAGCTTTAATGAAGAAATACCAGTGTCCTTCCTCAAGTTTGCCGGATTCAGACGTTGTTCCAGACACAAGCTCTTTGTTGATTGCCCATGCACCGTCTGCAGTCGAAACATCAGTCCATGCGGATGCTTCGGTTGGTGCAGCCACAGTAGCAGTAATTCCGTCACCAGCCTTCACGAACGCATAAGAAATCTTCGACATACCAGCACCGCCAGCGTTGTCTTTTACCGTTCCTCGGAAATCATAAGATGTTCCTGACAGTGACACATTGCCTGTAGTTCCGTCAACAGGTGCGCTTATACTAAGAGTGCTAGGTGCTGTTGTATCAATTTGTACGTTCTTCGTTACTTTAGATTCCCGACCAGATTTGTCGGTGGCTGCTATCGTTATATTATATGTTCCATCAGCAAGCTTGTTAGCTGCGTTTACAGCTGCCTTCGCTGTGTTGAACGTAATGCTCCATGCCCCGCCTGTAGTACCGCTCGTCATTGTCCATGTACCAGCAACCGGAGTTCCGTCCGCTTTCTTTACAGAAACGGCTACGGACGCAATACCACTTCCGCCTTCGTCTGCTGCAGTTCCGCTCAATGTGAACGTATCATTCGTGAGAGAATCGCATTCATCTGCAGTGATTGCCGGAGCTGTCGTATCTACAAAGATGCTTTCGAATTGCAGAACGCCATTCTGCACCGCAGGATATCTGCAAACGTTTCCTGCCGTATCTGTAGCAGTCAGGTATATCTTGTTTTCGCCCTCGTCAAGAGGAACAGAAGCAGTCCACTTGCCAGACGCAGCTTTTGTCAAAGAGCCAGTTTTTCCGTTTTCTGTCGCGTAACCTACAGTCGAAAGACCGCTTCCGCCTGCCTCATCACTAACAACTACAGCCAACGTAACAACAGAAGTTCTACGCCAAGTCTTTCCGTCAGTTCCGTCTACAGAATCAGTTCCTGTGTAATCGATATAATCAGTGCCGCCAGCTGTATTCGGCGAGAATACAGGAGCTGTCGTATCTACAGAAATTGTACGTGATAAATCAGTTATTTTTCCGGCAACATCTTTTGCCGTTATTGTGAATATATATTTTCCATCATTAAGATGTATTGCGCCATTTTCGTTTCCGTCACCTACAGAGAACAGCTGAATCCATTTGTATTGTCCGATTTGATCCGTTGTCGCGCCAAGTGATTCATAGTTATCAGCAGTAACGAGCGTCATGTTAGACAAAGCTAATTTAATATCTATAACATCATTGTCAGATTTTATAGCTACTGCCTCGCCAAGTGACAAAGCATTTGTATCATATACGAATCCTGACAATGAGAAAGCTTCATTAGTCGTAACAGCACCAGAACCTATGCTAGTTTCGGTGATTTCAGGATTGCCAAAATCATAGTAGAAATCTACAGCTTGCGCATCCGTCGTATTTAGTCCATCAGAAGATTTGATATAAATAGTCTTTTCGCCTTCTTCTTCGCCTATATCATTTTTACCAATTGATTCAGTTTCATATTTACCGTTTCCTATTACTGACATATTCTTCCAGCCAGAATCGGTGGCTTCATTATCAAACGAGTATTTAACCCAGGCAACGCCCTTACCGGTACCATCGAATACGGTAGCAGAAAGCTTAAAACTACCGTCTACAGAGCCTGGGTTGTTCGGTGCCACAGTAGGCGCAGTTGTATCTATAGTAGTTGATTTCGAAATTTCGGATGATTTTTCAGCTGCATCAGTTGCGACTATACGGACTGTTTTAAGTCCGTCGTCAGAGTGATCCGCAGAAGCCGGCAGAGTATAGCTCCATGTTCCTGCCGTCCTGTCGTATATGATAGGCTTTTCTTCATCGTTCACATAAGCCTTGACCGTCATAGCACCGTTCACACCAACGGAAAGCGGGTTCGTATCTGTAACGGTTCCGCTCAGTACAAGAGACTCGTTCGTATAGTCCGGTACAGTGATGCCGTCAGAAAGTGTAATAACTGGTGATGAAAGGTCAACCATAAAGCTTGCGCTTACGTTCGTCGCCTTATTTTCAGCGTCATCCTCAGCCCTTATTTCTATAGTATGATTTCCTTCTGCTATTCCGTCAGGTCCCAGAGTGAGAGTCGATGTCCAGTTTTCTGCGACATTTATGGCTGTCCAGTCACCATCGTCAATTCTGTACTCAAGGCTCTTTACCCCAGCATGAGTTCCGTCAGGCTTGTCTATTGCTGTTCCGCGAACAATGTACGATGTGTTTGAAAGAATCTCATTCGTTCCGATATTGCTTATCGTGAGTATCGGGGCGTCTTTATCAATATAAACATTTCTTACCACATCAGAAGCGTATTTACCGCTAAGGTCATTCGCGCTAACCCTTATTTCATAGGAACCAGATGATCCTGCTTCAATGTTGTAGCTCCATGAGTATTCCGTGTCGGACACTTTAGTCGTAACAGGTGCCACATCAGTCAAAGCAACGCCGTCCTTTTTGACAGTGAGCGTAAAATCGTCTTTTGACAATCCGAGTGAATCCGTAACAATTCCGCTCGCTTCGAAATTTCCTTTAAGCCATGCAGAAGATGTCTCTGTTCCGCCGACTTTTATAGTTATCGGACCCGCGACAGGCGCATTCTGATCAATTGTGAATGACTCAACAGCCGCAACAGCACTTTCATTTCCAGCCCTGTCTTTTGCCGTTGCAGAAACAGTCACAGAACCTTCATCCCAGTAGTCGCGGAGCTTCATTGTGTATGACCAGTCTCTTCCGCTTACTGTCGCGCTGGAAGTTTCCGTAGCAACAGTTCCGTCCTTCTTGCCACTGATAGTCAGCGTTACGCTCTCTATACCTGTTCCCTTCTCAGGTTCATCAATATTTCCACGTATATCTACTGTACTTCCTTCTATATAACTTCCATCAGCCGGTGTCTGGAAGTGGATTACCGGCAACGTAGCGTCTATCGTGAAGCTGAATGTTTTTTCGGATTTTTGACCGCTCTTATCATATACAGCTACAGTTACTGTCCAAGAGCCGTCGTTTGCACCATAACCTGCATTTCCAACAGGTGCTGCACCAGCAAAAGCCGGAATACCAGCGAGATCAGCTGGTAAGAGAGTCGTTTTCTTTGTGTCAGCAGGAACTTCATAAACGAACCACTTGCCGTCGGCTCTGCCAGTACCAGACTGAGCCACACCGTCTTTGAGCGCAGAAATTTCAAGCTTTGATATTGCAACGCTGTCGGACGCAATCGCCAAATCTGCCGCAGCATCAGCTTTGATCAGGCTGAAACTTCCATCTTTCTTTATATACTGCGGTGCTGTATTGAATGCGTCATTATTCAACGTCGGCAGGTTATAATCCGTCGTGAAATTTATAGTAAGTTCTTTTTCGTTACCGGCTTTATCAATTGCTTTAACTTGAATGTAGTTCTCGCCTTCCGGCAATTCAGAAAGATTCGTCTGCCAAGTTTTGACAACATTTCTAATTTCAGTGTATTTATCATCGGTCTTTTTTGTTTTATAGAATACTTTATCAAGCCCCGATGTCGCATCCGTCGCGGAGCCTTTGACATCCAGAATAACGGTACCTCCGGATGTAGTAACATCACCGTCTTTAATCGTAGTTACTTCAACTTCTGGAGCGGTCTTATCATATGTAAAGTTTGCGGTTTTCTTTGTTGTCTTGCCAACTGTATCCGTTGCTTCGAAGACAGCCGTATATACGCCATCTGCAGTAATCGTTGCGGATTTACCATCAGTCGTAATTGCAGGGACCCATTCCCAAACACCGTTATTATTTACTGATATTTCCTGTGTTTCACCGTTGTTTACAGTTACGGTAAGTTTCTCGAAGTGTGTATCGGATGAAGTTCCTCTTATCGTCCTAAGAACTTTATCCACCCACTCAGTATTCTGAGTAAGCTCAAGACTTGGGGCTGATTTATCAATCGTGATTCCTTTATCAGCTGTGAAACTGTGCCCCGCCGCATCTGTTACTTTTATGTAGAGCTTATAATCTTTCTCTTCATAATTTGATGTATTCAGCTCCAGTTTCCAGTTCGCAAGCGAACTTGAGCCAGATGGCTTCCAATCCGACGCAGCAGGAGTCTTGTTCGCTTCGATTAAGCAGTAATCTATGGTTGCAAGTCCGCTGAGGGCATCGTCTGCCGTTCCGTTCGCCGTAACTTTGGTTCCGTTATCATTCTGAGAAAGGGACACTATCTCTGCCGTCGGCCTATTCGTATCGACAATAATCGTTCTTTGAAGCTGCGCATTGAATTTGTTTGAACGAGCGGTGAAAGTATACACGTATGTACCGTCTTCATCCGGTATATCAAGGAACCAGTAACCGCTATCATATTCTACGTTTATAGATCTGACCGAACTCTCGTCTTCATCGTCCTTCTTCAACGTATATTCAAGATTACAGCCGTGTTCTCCTGTACTTACAAGAGCAGTTCCTTCAATCTTAAACTCGTACGTGTTTATAATTTCCTGAGGTTTCGGCAAATCTTTAACAGTAAGCTTCGGTGTAGAAAGGCTTATACCGAAGCCTTCCACAGCAGAAAACAGCTTGCCGCTCGTATTCTCTATCTGGATATATACATAATACGAACCACCGCCAAGCTTGTTTGCGACACCACCTTTGAGGGTTTCCGTGCTTATCGAAAAGTTTCTTCCTGTTCCGATATTTGAGACAGTTGACTCACGCGGAGAAAGGGTTCTTGCTGCTACCCGCTCCTCTACTATAGCAAGCATGGCATCTTCTATAGTAACAACTTCACCAGTTTTTGCGCGGGCTGTAAGTTCGGTAACTTTTGCTTTAACATCATTTTCGGTGAGGATATAGGCTTTGAAAGAATCATTCTTAAACGGTGCGTCTACGCCGACAGGGGGTGTGATTGAACCGACTATAGCGTCACCTTCATTAAGCGATGATGTGTCTATACCATCGATATTGCTGAATGTTACAGAAGCAAGCTGCGCCGGGGAGAACGCGAAACTTGGAGCACCACTTTTTGCCGGGATACTTATACGGATATTTTTGACTTCTTCTGCATCGAGTTTCGTCCATTCCGAAGTGTTTCTGCCGTCATTCGTAATGCGTTTTATTAAGTCCGCAATATCGTCCTCATTGCCTTTGTCGAAGATTGCCCAGTTAGATACCTCAAGGGAGTCTGGGGAGAACTTATCCGTGTAGATATCTGCCTTATGGAAGAAATACGTATTTTCGCTTCCAGCTGCATCCTTCGCCTTCAGATAATAATGGTAAGTACCTTCAGAAAGCTTGGGGGTATCGCCTTCTACACCGATCAAAAGATCGTTCTTACCATTAAAAGTCACCTTCCATTCACCGGAACCAGTGAGCGTGGCAGCTTTCTCAAGAAGTTTATTACCGGCATCATCACAGATTACAAACGTCATTTCCTCTATCGACGTTGAATCGTAGATTTTGCCCTCGAACTGAAGGTTGTAGTTCATTGAATCCTGTCGAAGTTCAGGAGACGTAACGATAACAACTGGGGGTGTATTATCGACTATGAACGTTGTAGCCTGTGTCGATGTACGGGCAGAACCATCAGTGACAGAAACTGTGATCGAATATGTGCCGTCGGGGATTTTGCACAGTTTGTTATTCTTGTTCACAGTGCCGTTAATAGTATCTATAGAGAGCTTCCACTCTTTGTTACCTACTGTGGCAGTATATTCATAATCTTCGTTGGAGGCAGATTTTGACACCATGCCTGTTCTTGCGATTTTAACGGTTACTTCCTTAATTACACCGTCATCATCGGCAGTACCATGGAATTCAAGCACACCTTTTGTGATTTCGCTCGCAGCAGGACTATCGATAGTAACTGTTGGAGCAGTCGTATCGACACTCGTTCCAAGACCTACGTCTTTACAAGTCATAAGGAATATCGAAAAGAAAAGGATTCCTGTAGCTTTTAGAGTATTTTTCAATAAATTCTTTTTCATATTGCACCCCCAACGCGCTTTATATATGAAAAGGATGCGCTGGAGGAAATGAAATTCAAAGACTTCGACTCATCTACCCCGGCGATCCCAAAATCTTCAAGTCCATTGCCATAAAGTCCGGTAAAACTTTACAGCAGATTCACAGAAACCCTACGTATTTGCAAAGTGTCCACAGACCATAAAACTCCACGAGTTTCAAAACAGTCCGCAAAATTTCACTTTCGCACTGTTTCCGTGCTTCGAAACAAGCTTCCTCAAAACCCCGCAGCAGAAACATTTCTTTCCACACACAGAATTTCTGAACAAGCCGAACATAAGAAGATACGGACATAACTCCCCAGTTTCCGCATTACTCCTTATATTTCAAATTACTTTTTGGAATCTAAAACGTTGTTATACGTTCCGCTCTCTCCGAAGTCCGGCATACAGGACATGCACGAAACAAAAATCCGATGCCTTAAAAACAGCCCTTTAGCAAAATCGGATGATGAACGAAGGTTGTTTTTGTAAAACTGCTGCCAGCATGTAAAAAACACCCCATGCTATACAGCATAGCTTTGAATATACTTCTCGCTATTTTTTAATATATATAACAATCCGTAAAATGTCAAATCTTAAATATCGAAAATCTCCAAACGAATAAGGATTTTTTCCGATTTTCTTTGTAAATAGCAATAAATGGGAAAAATTTAACAAAAATCGGTAAGTTTCAATCTTTTTTAGAGTTAGTTGATTTTAAACAACTATCATACTATCCCGTTCCGATTGATAATTTCATGTTTTATTCGGCTAATTATTACCATCCCGCACAGGGTTTGCACCCTCCTCGCACCTTCTTTGCGCACATGCAACTCCCCCTTGTATTCGCGTCTTCTTTTTACTCTTTACGAATGAACACCCTCGCGCTATAGTATATGCGTGCACTTAATCGGTCGATTCATTCAAGTTACACTCGCAGCCGCCATAATGGCACTGAACCTGAACACGTTCGTTCACGCGGCAGGTCTCTTGCCCGGCGGATTTACCGGTATAACACTGTTATTGCAGGAAGTATTCTCAACACACCTTGGTATAACAATTCCGTTCAGTCTTTTTTACTGGATTCTCAACATTATTCCTGCGGCTTTATGTTTCAAACACGTCGGAAAGAAATTCACACTTCTTTCGATATGGGCAATAATTGCCACTGGTCTATTTACCGATTTATTCACAGGCCTTAAAGTTACAAACGACATCCTTCTTTGCGCTGTTTTCGGCGGCCTTATAAACGGCAGCCAGATATGCCTCTGTCTTTTCGCAGGAGCCACCACAGGCGGAACGGATTTTATCTCCATCCTGATTTCCGAGAAAACCGGAAAAAGCGCATGGAACCTTATATTTGCATTGAATTGCTGCGTTCTGTTTGTATTCGGACTGCTTTTCGGCTGGGACAGGGCACTTTACTCAATAATCTTCCAGTTCGCGAGCACACAAGTCGTGAATCTTCTTGATATGCGAATGCGAAAATCAACACTGCTCATAATCTCAGACAAGAAAGACGAAATAGTCGAGTTGATAAAAACATCCACAAACCACGATGCGACACTGTTCAAAGGCGTAGGCGGATACCACGGAGCACCGCGGGAAATGATTTATTCAGTTGTATCGAAAAACCAAATAGAGCCGTTGTACCGCGCTATAAAAAAAATAGATGAAAATGCTTTTGTGAACGTGCTTGAGACAAAACTTCTGAAAGGACGATTTTTCATGAAAAAACGCGACTGATTATGCAGGAAGGGGGAAACTTCGCGCTTCGCGCTCGTCGTGCCTTCCCCCTGGGTTCAACCCGTCCGCAGCAAAGCCGCAGCCAGGTTTCACCACACCCCCTTCACCTAAGGGGGCTATAAGCAACTCCAGTTTTCTGCCCCCTTAAAAACCCCAGTAGCGTTCTTGCCAAAATCCCCCCGAAAAAATACAATGCGACTTATGGACAACGCTCAGATCGTTTTAGACAATATCATCTCCTGGATTCAGGACTTTTTTAGAGCAACGGCAGGAAAACGAGCCGTCGTCGGAATAAGCGGCGGCAAGGATTCTTCCGTTGTAGCCGCTATGTGCGCCAAAGCTCTTGGAAAAGAGAATGTCACCGGCGTGCTTATGCCGAACGGAACACAAAGCGATATAGAGGACAGCAAACGGCTTTGCGCACATATCGGGATTAAGCCGTACACAGTGAACATAAAAGCCGCTTATGAAGGCATTGTTTCCGCACTGCCTTCAGAATTACAAATTACTCCGCAATTCAAAACAAACACTCCGTCGCGACTCCGCATGGTGTCATTGTACGCAGTGGCAGCCTGCATTGACGGAGCACGAGTCGCGAACACAGGCAACTATGACGAAGGATTTGTCGGCTACACAACGATTTACGGCGACCTTGCCGGAGACTTCGCACCGCTGCGCTGTCTTCATGTTTCTGAAGTCGTCGCGCTCGGAGACTTGCTCGGCCTGCCATACGACCTTACCCACAAAGCTCCGTCTGACGGCATGTGCGGCAAAACAGACGAAGACAACTTAGGCTTCACTTACCATGATGTCGAGTTGTTCTCGCAGACAGGAAACGCACCGAACGCCGCACAGATACTCGCAAAGCACAATGCGAACGCGTTCAAAAAAACGCTGATAAACCCGCCGTCCCCTTACGAAAGAATAGCAGAATATCTTACAAAGCGAAGCTGAAGGAGCCTAACATGACAGACACTCAACTTTTCGACGATGCTACACTTGCCGAAGCACGCGAATTTTTCGGGAAAGACCTTTACTCGTCACAGCAGACAGGCATAGTTTTAGAGGCTGTCGGCGAGCATTACGCAAAATGTTCGTTAATGATTGACAGCCGGCACACGAATGCTTATGGCGGAGTTATGGGCGGAGTCATCTTTACTATGGCAGATTTCACATTCGCCGCGTCGTCGAATTTCAGGCAGCCGCACACTGTCTCCGTGACAAGCCAGATAAATTTCATCGGTATGGCAAAGGGAAAAAAACTTTTTTCGGAATCAAAGCTGATAAAAGACGGTCGCTCCGTCTGTGTCTACGAAATAGATATAACGGACGAACTTGGAACAAAAGTCGCTTTTGTAACGTTCACAGGCATGAAACTGAAGGAATAGCTAGGCGTTGCGGGCTGACGCTTGAAGCCCGCAGAGGGGGTAGCCCGTAACGCTTCCGTAGCGAATCGTTACGGGCTACCCCCTACACTTTATTTTTCTACTATTTAAGTGTGCGGCAAAGACGGAAACCTAAGTCTTTGTAGTATTTTTCAGGCAGATCGTGATCACGTGTCAGTACAGTAACAGATGATGTATGACCATTTCCACTGCCACGGCATACATATTCGCTTCCTCTGGAAGGACCAACTGGATCTGTGAAATCGCCTCTGGTTATATCATCATACACATCGATGCACCATTCCATAACGTTTCCAAGCATATCATAAAGACCTGCTGCGTTCGGTTTCTTAAGACCAACCTCGTGTGTCACACCGTTGCTGTTCTCCTTAATCCACGCATAATTTCCAAGATCCTTGCCATTTCTTGCGCCAGCAAAAATATTGTTCCAAGCTTCCTCGTTATCAACAACACCACCGCGTGCCGCATATTCCCACTCAGCTTCCGTAGGAATGCGCCAGCCGTTCTTCTTTATATCGTATGTAACGTTATTGCCACGAATTGTGAAAACAGGCTCCAATCCCTGCAATTCTGAAAGCTTGTTACAGAACTCAGCAACCTCAACAAAATCAACACGCTCTACCGGCCGGAGTCCCTGAGTTTCTCCAGATGTAAGAGAGTCTGCTTTTCCATAGCTTGGGCTGCTGTATGCGCCTGAAATCTGGAGAGCGACAGCTTCATAAAGCTCCTGTGTAACAGGATATTTGCCAATCATAAATGAATTGGTGAAACGAACAGTTCTTCCGCTTATGAAAGCACCGTCTTTTCCGCTTCCATAGATATTACCATATCCATTTGAGATTTCTGCGAAACTAGTCTTGCTGTATGTTTTTCCTTTAAGAACGATATCTGAGAAATTCGCAGGAATTTCATCAAAAGTGACGCTCACCAGATATCTTGTGGTTACAGCAGAAAGTCCGTTTCTGACTACATTAATGGTAACTGTTCCTGGTTTCTTTATGTTCTTGAAATAAACGATATATCCCTGTCCGTTAGGATTGTCTTTATCGTAAATCACTGATTCTTTCACAAGCTCATCAAGCTCCGCGCCACAGTCATTCTCCACGAAAACGATATCGGAAAGCTTAAGCTCGTAATTCTCATCAGGATCTTTATAGGCAAAAGATACCTGCGGTCTGTAGTTCTCGAAATATGTCAAACCGTTATAAACAGACGGAACTATTACTTCTTTTACAGTAAGTTTCTTCACAGAACCGTCTTTGTATACTATTTCTATCTGGTCATTATCTTTTACACGCCAGCTCAACTCAGCTCCGGAAACTTCGTCAGAACCATAGAGTTCAACTTCTCCTCCTTTCTCATCATATGAATCAAAAGGAACCATAGAAGATGATCTCATCTTCACAACGTCAGAACCCTTGAAAGCCATGTCAACATAATATCCGCTCGGTGTATACGTTCCGCCCCATTCCTTGTCGTATTTAGGCGTAAAATCCTTTTTTATACCGGCAGGAATATAGACAGTAAGAATATCTCCGGCAAGCTCCGCATCTCCGCCACCTCTTACACCATAATCAGGCATACTTTCAAGCAAAGAGAATCTGGCAAGGGCAAGCGGCTTTGATGCCATCGTTGCAACAGCAGCACCGTCTCCATCTGTGTTTGTGCGGCAAAGACGGAAACCTAAGTCAGAGTAAGATTTACTCTGAGAACCGTAATCACGGGCAGTTACATCAAGCAATGATGAAGATTTTCCAATACTGCGCTGTACACGGTCCGTTCCGACAGAAAGACCTGTAGGATTCTTTACGCTACCTGTAGAAATCTTGCTATACCAGTCGATACACCACTCAAACACGTTACCAATCATATCATAAAGACCGATTGAGTTAGGCTTTTTAAGACCAACCTCGTGTGTATTGCCGTTGCTGTTGTCTTTGTACCATGCGTAATTTGCAGCATCCTTTGCGTTAGCCGCACCTGCATACAGATTGTTCCAATTAGCTGTGTCAGAAGGATTTCCACCACGAGCCGCGCATTCCCATTCCGCTTCAGTAGGTACACGCCATCCGTTTTTTGTGACATCGACTTTCACGTCTGTATCCGTTATAACGAACGCCGGCTCCAATCCCTGCATTTTAGAAAGCTTATTACAGAATTGCGCAACCGCAAAAAAGTCTACCCTCTCAACAGGGCGAAGTTTCTGAACTTCACCAGATGTAAGAGAACTTTTCTTACCGTTGCTTGGAGTAGAATCCATAATTGCTTCATAAAGCTCCTGGGTAACAGGATATTTTCCAATTACAAAAGGATCCAAAGTAACAGTTCTTCCGCTTATGAAAGCTCCGTCCTTGCTATTTCCCTTTATTGTAACACCGTCAATCGCTACAAAACCAGTTTTTTCGTAGGTGGTTCCGTTAATCGTAAGATTCGGCAGACTAGTAGCAGTTGGTTTTGTAGTTTTAACCTCAGCTATCTCTTCTTTGGAATTCGTTTTCATCTCAACAGCAGGGTCTGGATTAATCGTAACTACCAACTCAGCGGTGTTTTTGCCACCCTGAGAAATTGGTTTAAGTTTAGTCGTATCAACACCAGTGCGGTTCAAATCGATGCGTGAATCAACTTTTGTAAGAATCTTTGTAAGATCTATCTGGCTCATGTCGAAAGCCGGAGTAATCCAATCCTGATATCCGAATCCACGGCGGTATACCCAGCACTGATACTTTGCGTTGTAGCAAGCGAGCGGTGATCTTTCACCCTGGGCATAGAACAGTGTTAGGTATTCGTTAGCCTCTGTATTGACAGATACTTTGTATATTCCCATTGAAGTAACATTTCTATTTACGACAACAGCATCGTCGTAGCAGACGGACGGATCGACAAGAGCCGGAAGCGGCTGCAATTTAGCTGTATCAAGACCAGAACGATTCAGATCGATACGGGAATCAACCTTCGTAACGATTTTCGAAAGATTTATCTGGCTCATGTCGAAAGCCGGAGTAATCCAGTCCTGATATCCGAATCCGCGGCGGTATACCCAGCACTGATACTTTGCGTTATAGCAAGCAAGCGGTGATCTTTCACCCTGGGCATAGAACAGCGTTATGTATTCGTTCGCCTCTGTATTGACAGATACTCTGTATATTCCCATTGACGTAACGTTTCTATCGATGATAGCAGCATCATCATAGTAACCGTCAAAAGACTCTCCAAATGCTGCCGCAAAACATACGAGCATGAGAGTCAGAACTATCAGGACTTTCACACGACCTGAATACACGTTCATCATTTTCATTTGGTTCTCCTTATAAGTGTCATATAAAAGCTGTCTGTAAACAATACAGACTATTCGCTTCAAAACTGATGGTGGTATACGATTCCTCAGGATATCACCGTTCAAACCCTAGTATAACACCAAGATTCTTAACAATCCATTAACTTTTTAGATTTTTTTTGTTTACAATCTTGCTGTCTCCGGGGGAAAATTCAAATGCAGCTTGGCAAAAAAATCCTCAAGCACATAGCGGGAATCAACATACGTATATTCCCGGATTACAGGGTTATCCGGATTCGGTGAAGAGCTTGTATCCGCATTTATGTGCGGAGCTTTCACACTGATATATTTGCCGCAACCCGGATTTATTGCGACTGAAATCGCCGGAGAATCGCCTAAAGCCCAGCTTTCGCCCTGTGTCCAACCGGCACGCTCGGAAAGGTTATATTCTATCATGTTTTCGTAAAGATGGCGGCCTATAGCTCCACATGGAGCAACTTTACACTTGAGCTCCGCAAGCCCGACTGTTATTGTGCTGTACACATATGACGGAATAAGCCATAATTCAGCGCCACTTTCAAGGACTTCATTCGCTGCGTCTATGTCGTTTCCGGCATTGTATTCGCGGAATGCAACAGGAGGAGCGACAAACTGCGGAATTTTATCAGTGTTTCCTGAGTAATCAGCGTTTCTGACGAACTCCCGAATATCTTTTGTGCCATGCGTTCCTATCCAGATGATGATGATTCTGTCTCTTATTTCAGGCTTAGTCCGTAATGCCATTGCGACGTTCGTTATTGCCCCCTGACACAGTATATAAAGCTTCTTCCCGTTCCAAGGTGCTGTAACATCGCATGACTTTCCTTCAGATGAAGTTTCTCCGGCTGCTTTGCATTCCGCGCCCGAACATCCGCCGCGCATAGCCTCGTCAATTATGAAGCGAACCGCTTCTGACACATCTTTGTCGTCTGAAAGAGAACCTTCCTGCCCCATAAAAACGGGGATATTTTCCTGTTTCATTGTGCGAAGGACAGTCAAAATCTCGTCATAGCTACGTTTTGTGGAACCTTTCTCGTTGAAATGCTCGGCCAATATTCCTCTCACGACAAGCTTGGGACTCATCAGCGCCTGCGCTATTGCAAACGGATCATCAGCCTCGCAAGCGGCATCAGTATCTATAATCACACGGATTTTTTTATTATCTGGAATTTTGAAAATCTCTTTCATTGTTTTATCATTTCTCCTCGTTCAGTGGAAAAAACACCTTTGATTCTGATATCACAGCCACATTTTACAATGCTATCATATCACAGTTTTCCGTACTCTGCAAAAAAAACATAGACGAGTTCTGCACGCTTTTTTCTACTGCCTCTACAGTATCCCGAACAGCTGGCTTGCGACCATCACCAAAAACAGATACGATGTCCGCATGAAGATTTTTATTGCTGGAGACTCAACTTTTCAATACAACAATTCGTCAACGTATCCGCAGACAGGAATAGGACAGATGTTGCCACTTTTTTTCGCGAATATTGCGCAGCCGGATCTTGCGGAACATGACATAGACGAGAGCAAAAGAACAAACACAACGGCAGAAGAGGCGCAGGAAACCGCCACTTTCCTAAACTACGCTAGGAATGGACGCAGCACAAAAAGTTACATTGATGAAGGCCGACTGGCTCTTATAGACAGAGAGATTTCAAAAGGCGATTTTTTGTTCATCGTATTCGGGCATAATGACGAGAAAATTCAAGATCCGACCAGATACACAGAACCAGACGATGCATACAAGGAAAACTTGCGGCTTTTCGCACAAACAGCCCTGAAACATGGCGCGTTTCCTGTTTTTTTCACACCGATCGCCCGCCGCGCCTTCGATGCCGCAAAAAAAGAAGCCATAGACACACACAAGCCATACAGCGATGCAATGAAAAATTTCGCAAAGGAAGAAGGCTTTCCGTTAATCGATCTTTCGGAGCTTTCACGCAAATTGATATCGAAACTAGGAGAGACGGACTCCGCACGCCTATACATGAATCTGAAGCCCGGAATATACGCAAACTATCCAGAAGGACGCGACGACAATACACATCTTACTCCCGACGGAGCTTTCACGTTCGCATCGCTTTGCGCGCAAGGCATTATTGATGTATGCGGCTCTTGGCGCGGCAAGAACGCAGAAGCATACAACAAGCTTGCAAGCTGTATCCGATCGCGCAGATAATCAAAAAAACAGGAGGGAACCGTCCCTGCATGCATGCAGAGACGGTCCGTGAAATGACTTGCTTGTTAGAAAAGGTTATTGTTTAGCACCAGTTTTCAGATCATACGTGTTAGGAACGTAAATGCTCTGACTTGATACTTCAACGCCGTTCCATTTTTTCGCACGCTCAAGTTCTATCTCGTATTCCCACTGAGCTTCCATTACAGCAAGGTTCTGCGCGATTTTCTGGTTCTCGTACGCCTGTGCGTCGGCTCGGATTTTCTTCGCCTCCGCATCACCGTTAGCGCGTGCAATTTCTGCCTGGGCATCGCTTTCTGCAGCCTGCCGCCTTGCCTCGGCTTCCTTAACGAGCTTTTGCGCCTGTGCTGCGGCTATCTCCGCTTCCTGCTGGGCAATCTGTACTTGCTGGCGGCGGTTTGCGGTTTCTTTGATCTGTTTGTCGTAGTCGTCAGACCAATCGATATTCACGATGGACACGCTTTCAATTGCGATAGGCATTTCCGCAAGTCTTTCCTTAAGACGCTCCTCGGTCTTCTGCGAGATAGTCGTAAGGCTTCCAACAAGCTCCGTTACAGAAATCTTAGAAACCTCATCCTTGATAATCTCTTTGAGAGGCGTTGAAATTCTTTCATATATAATGTCTTTGTTGCTGTATTTGAGCGTCGTCTCGTAAAGCTCTTCCGGCTTGTACTTCCAGAAAAGCTCGTAGTCAACGCCAATTGTCTGCTGATCGGCAGTCAAAGCACCGTCTGTCCCGATACCAAGACTCTTTTTGTATTGAACCGGCGTGATATCATATTTCTTGATTGTCTGAACAAACGGTAATTTAAAATGAAGACCTGAACTGAGCACTTCCTCGCTCGGCTTTCCAAGTGTGATGATAACGCCACGTTCTGTCGGGCCGACAGTTGAGAAACAGTTCAGGATCACAATGAGAAGCACGAACACAACAACTACAATAGCGATTAATTTGGAGATTTTCTTGTTCATTATCCACCTTCACTAAAGTGTAAATTCTTTGCCGATCTTACGTTTGAGGATGCCTCGCGGTATTACGTATTGGCTTCCTCTTTAGAAGAATCGGCAGCTGCGGGGGTTCCAAGCTAGGATTCGTCACCATTCTCAACGCTTCCAGATTTGGGCTTCCCCCACACGAAAAGCAATGCCTTTCATTTAGCAAGATACAGTATTGCTATCACAATGTAAAGTCATAAAAAAATCGTTCAAAAAAACACATAAAAGTATGCAACAAAGTGTTGACCCTTTTTGATTTTTTATATATATTATTAGCCACTTACGGAACGTAGCGCAGCTGGTAGCGCGTCTGCTTTGGGAGCAGAATGTCGCAGGTTCAAATCCTGTCGTTCCGATTATTTGAAAGCATCTTCCAAAACGGAAGGTGCTTTTTTTTTGCAAAAAGCATTTATCACTACTAGACAGGATTTGGACGGAGTAAAATTGCGAGCAGTGCGCAGCAATTTTGCGAGGCGGGTCCGCAGGACCAAATCCTGTCGTTCCGAAACTGAATAAGCTGTTTTTAAGATTGAACTTCTTAAAGACAGCTTTTTTTATTATTTGCGAGTTTCAGACAGGATTTGATTCGCGCGGAGGATTTCGTATACGAGCGAAGCGAAGTTATGAAATCCGACTGCAATACCTTTTACGAACAACGAACCCGAACAGGGTTCGTTGATAAGGAACAAAATTGCGAGCAGTGCGCAGCAATTTTGTGAGGCGGGTCCGCAGGACCAAATCCTGTCGTTCCGATTATTTGAAAGCATCTTCCAAAACGGAAGGTGCTTTTTTTTTATGCCCCAATCTGCAAGGAAATTACCGCAACCCCTTCTTCAACTCTTCAATCAATTCATCACTCTTCTTAAACGACGCACTCAGCATATAAAGCAATTCCGCAGTAGTATGAGTAACTTCCTCTTCTTTTACAAACGGATTTTTAATATCAAGATTCCAGCCGCTTTCTGCAATTCTCTCAACTGGAACAC
>JAEEGL011866887.1_pt1 | contig 18383 bp, 12 predicted proteins | sample 9134231 | NCBI WGS metagenome assembly JAEEGL01 (sample SAMN16246548, study PRJNA631951) | gut metagenome | biome: gut microbiome; feature: rumen; material: fiber-attached | host: Bos | place: Iran: Karaj | collected 2018-10 | reverse complement strand
GATAATCTGAGAGAAGGGGAATTCGGATTTACCATGTGCCGGATCCCGGAGGAAGTGCGGCTGTCTTTGGATGAACTGGCCAGAGATTACGTGAGCTTTAATGCTACCGGCGTGGAGCTGCGCTTCAAGATCAAAAAAGGCAAGGCAACTCTGATCCTTCACGGGTATCCCGAGGAGGAAGCACCGGTTGCCTTTATCTATTACGGGGCTTTTCAGGGAGGCTGGGAATACTCCATGAAGGCCATCGGCATGGGCAGAGAGGATACGGAGATCACCATCCCCGCTCCGCCCAATCTAAAGCAGCTTAAGAAGATCACTGAGGAGCAGAAGCTGGGCTTTAACCCGGAAGTGGTCCGGGTGGTCCTGCCCTACGGCAAGGTGGATTATGTAGGGATTTTAGGAGAAGTGGAGCCTCCGGCCCCGGAGGATGTACCCGCCGAAGCACTCCTTAGCTACGGCTCTTCCATTACCCACGGCTCTCTGGGCCTTGGAACGCCTCATTCCTACGTGTTCCGCCTATCGCAGCTCCTTCACAGCGACTATTATAATCTGGGCTTTCCCGGTTGTGCCCATATGGAAAAAGCCCTGGCGGAGTATATCGTATCCCGCAAGGACTGGACCATGGCCACACTGGAGATGGGCGTAAACATGCTCTCCTATGACTATGAGACCGAGCTGTTCCGGGAGCGGACCGATGAATTTGTTAAGATCCTTGCTGCCGACGGACGAAAGGTCTTTGTGACCAATGTCTTCGGGCTGGTATCTCCGGGAGATCAAAACCGGGCAGAAGAGTACCGGCAGATCGTTCGGGAGATCGTCCGCAAATATCGGACCAACCGGCTGATCTTTACCGAGGGATTAAGGCTGCTCAATCAGCCTTCCTATATCGCTGCGGACCTTGTCCATCCGTCTCTGGAGGGACAATGGGAGATCGCCAGAAACTGGTACGATATTATCCGGGATACCTATTGAAAAAAAACTTCCGGAAGAATAAAATGTTGCAGTTAAATGATTTTTCATAAGCAAATATATAGAAAACGGGGACCGAAAACATGACCAACCAAGTGGGATTTGACTCAGACAAATACTTACGTCTGCAGTCGGAACACATCAAAGAGCGCATCAGTAAATTTGACAAGCTGTATCTGGAGTTCGGAGGAAAGTTATACGATGACTTCCACGCATCCAGAGTCCTGCCGGGCTTCCATCCCGACAACAAGCTCCAGATGCTGGAGCAGTTAAAGGACCAGGCAGAGATCGTCATCGTCATCAGTGCCGACGCCATCGAGCAGAACAAGGTACGTGGCGACCTGGGCATCACCTATGATGTGGACACCCTGCGTCTTAAGAACGTATTTGAAGAGCGCGGCTTCTTAGTCAGCGGTATCGTGATCACCCAGTATCACGGACAGCAGGCGGCAGATCGCTTCCGCCAGAAGTTAGACGGACTGGGCATTAAGAATTATCTCCATTATCTGATCCCCGGATATCCTGCCGATATCCCGCTGATCGTATCCGATCAGGGCTACGGCAAAAATGATTATATCGAGACCACCCGTAAGCTGGTGGTCATCACCGCACCGGGACCCGGCAGCGGAAAAATGGCAACCTGTCTGTCGCAGTTATATCATGAGCACAAGAGAGGTAACATGGCAGGATACGCCAAGTTTGAGACTTTCCCTATCTGGAACCTGCCTCTGCGGCATCCCGTAAACGTAGCTTACGAAGCAGCTACCGCCGATCTGGATGATGTGAACATGATCGATCCCTTCCATCTGGAAGCTTACGGAGAGACCACCGTCAACTATAACCGTGATGTGGAGATCTTCCCCGTATTATCCGCGATCTTTGAACAGATCATGGGACAGTGCCCTTACAAGTCCCCGACGGACATGGGCGTTAACATGGCAGGCAATGCCATCATTGATGATGAAGTATGTAAGGAAGCTGCTAAGGAAGAAGTCATGCGGCGCTACTTTAAGACCGCCTGCGAAGTAAAGAAGGGCAATGCCCCTCAGGCACAGCTCTTAAAGCAGGAACTTCTGTTAAAGCAGGTAGATGTGAAGCCCACCGACCGTAAGGTGGTTTCCCAGGCCCTTACCCGTGCGGAGCTTACCGGTCATCCCTGTGTTGCCATTGAGATGGCAGACGGCAAGATCATCACCGGCAAGACCAGCGACCTGATGGGACCTGCAGCGGCAGCGCTGTTAAATGCCATGAAGGAATATGCCAATATCCCTCATGAAGAGCATCTGGTATCGGCGGAATCCTTATCCCCGATCCAGCAGCTTAAGACCCAGTATCTGGGCGGTCATAACCCCAGACTCCATACGGATGAAGTCCTGATCGCCTTATCCAGTTCCGCAGCCACCAATGAGAAGGCACGCCTGGCATTAGAGCAGCTTCCCAAGTTCAGAGGCTGCGAAGCCCACTGCAGCGTGATCTTATCGGAAGTGGATGAGAAGATCTATCGCAAGCTGGGTATGAACTTAACCTGTACCCCTGCTTACGGCAAGTGATCGAAAGACTTTGAACCGACCCTGCCGGAACAACCAAATATGCGAACCAATAAGGCTCTCTGCAACCAACGTTGCAGGGAGCTTTTTTGCTTAGCGATAAACACGGCTCCCGGCCAGCAGCGGATCGCAGCGCGGGGAAAAACAGAAAACCAAATTTTGACAAATAATCACAGTTTTGGCAATTCGAAAGAAAAAGGGAGATTTCTATAATGGGGGGCAGGATGGGGAGTTAAGGAACAGCAATAAAAAGAAAAAGGAATGGAGAGAAGATGAGATACGGACATTTTGATAATGAGAAGCGGGAATATGTCATCGACCGTGTGGACCTGCCTACATCCTGGACCAACTACCTGGGTGTGAAGGATTTCGTCACAGTCATCAACCACACAGCGGGAGGCTACAGCTTCTACAAGTCTCCGGAATATCACCGGATCACAAGATTTCGTCCAAACGGCGTTCCCATGGATCGTCCCGGACATTATATCTACGTAAGGGATGCTTCCGACGGAGATTACTGGAGCTTATCCTGGCAGCCGGTGGGAAAACCCCTGGATCAGGCAAGCTACACGGCCCGCCACGGTATGAGCTATTCGGTCTTTTCCTGTGAATATAAGGGCATAAAGGGGAGCCAGATGCTGTTTATCCCGGTGGATGATCCGGTAGAGATCTGGGATGTAACCCTGGAAAATACCTCCGATGAGGAAAAAAGTCTGGATGTATTTTCCTATGTGGAATTTTCCTATCACATGATCCAGAGCGATAATCAGAACTTTCAGATGAGCTTGTACTGCGCCGGAACCTCCTATGAGGACGGCATCATAGAAGAGGACCTGTTCTATGAAAAAGGGGGCTATCAGTACTTTACCGCGACCTTTACTCCCGATAGCTTTGACGGCGTAAGGGATGCCTTCATCGGCTTATACCATACAGAGTCAAACCCCGTTGCCGTGGAAAGAGGCTGCTTATCCGGCAGTCAGGAAAAGGGTAATAACCACTGCGGCAGCTTGCAGAAAAAGGTAACCTTAAAACCCGGTGAAAAGGTGCGTCTCATCTACCTTCTGGGAGAAGGAAACCGGGATGCGGGAAGAGCCATGCGGGATAAGTACCGCAGCGAAGAAGCTGTAGATAAGGCGTTTGATGACCTTAAGGCTTTCTGGGAGAAAAAGTTTGCCACCCTTCAGATCCGTACCCCCCACGAAGGCATGAATACCCTGATCAACACCTGGACGCTGTATCAGTCCGAGATCAACGTCATGTTTTCCCGCTTTGCTTCCTTTATCGAAGTGGGCGGACGGACCGGACTTGGCTACCGGGATACGGCCCAGGATGCCATGACCATCCCTCACTCCGCGCCGGATGCCTGCCGGATGCGGATCGAGCAGCTCCTGCGTGGCCTTTGCAAAGCCGGTTACGGCCTCCATCTGTTCCAGCCGGAATGGTTTACGGAAGGAGAGGAAGAGGAGGAGGATTTCGTATCCCCTACTGTGATCCCGGGAGGAGATCTGAAAAACGTGATCCACGGCCTGAAGGATGCCTGTGCGGACGATGCCTTATGGCTGGTGCCCTCCATTATCCAGTATGTGAAGGAGACCGGAGATTTTGCCTTTCTTGATAAACAGCTTCCCTATGCAGATACCTTCCGTAAGGACGGCAGCGGCGAAACCGAGTCTGTTTACGAACATATGAAGAGGATCCTGGATTTTTCCGGGGATCAGGTAGGAAGTTCCGGGATCTGCAAAGGCCTTCGGGCAGACTGGAACGATTGCCTCAACTTAGGCGGCGGAGAGAGCGCCATGGTCAGCTTCCTCCATGTGTGGGCACTGGATGCATTCGTCGAGCTGGCAACCTATCTGAAAGCGCATGCAATGGATTTCCAAAGCCAGACAGAAAGTAAAACTTTGGCAGAAAAACAGGCAGCCATCTATGAACAGGATCTGCAGAAATATACGGAAATGAAGCAAACCGTAACGAAACGCTGCAACGAGGTTCTTTGGGACGGCGAGTGGTATCTGCGGGGATTTACCAGATACGGCAAGAAGATCGGAACCCATACGGATACAGAGGGACGGATCCACTTGGAGTCCAACGCCTGGGCAGTACTTTCCGGCGCTGCAGATAAGGAACGGGCGGAAAAGACCCTTGAGAGCATCGCTACCCACCTGTATACGCCCTACGGCCTGCTGTTAAATACCCCTTCCTATACGAAGGAGGATATGAGCATCGGCTTTATCACCAGAGTATATCCGGGGCTTAAGGAAAACGGCTCGATCTTTTCCCATCCCAATCCCTGGGTATGGGCGGCAGCCTGCAGGATCGGCCGGGGAGACCTGGCCATGAAGTTCTACGATGCCCTGTGCCCGTACAACCAAAATGACAAGATCGAGATCCGCCGATCCGAGCCCTATTCCTATTGCCAGTTCATTTCCGGCAGGGATCATTCCACCTACGGCTGGGCTCATCATCCCTTTATGACCGGAAGCGGCGGCTGGTCCTATTTTTCCGTAACCGAGTATATGCTGGGGATAAGACCCGGCTTTGAAGAGCTGATCATTGATCCCTGTATCCCTGCAGACTGGACGGAATTTTTGGCAGAGAGGATCTTCCGGGGAGCTACCTACCATATTCACGTTATGAATCCCATGGGCGTGATGAAAGGGGTAAAACAGATCCTGGTAAACGGTGAGGAAAGTTCTTATATCCCGCAGGCAGAAAGCGGCAGGGATGTTATGATAGAAGTAACCATGGGATGAGGAGGGAGCATATGATCAAATTTGGAACCGGTGGCTGGAGAGCCATCATCGGAGACGGATTCACCAAGGAAAACATCCAGATCTTAGCCAGAGCCATGGCCGATAAGATGCGGGATGAAGGCGTGGACAAGGAAGGCATCGCCATCGGCTATGATAAGCGCTTTTTGTCCAAGGAAGCCATGCAGTGGATGGCACAGGTCTTTGCAAAGGAAGGCATCCATGCCCGCCTGATCAACAAATCCGCACCCACCCCTCTGGTGATGTTCTATGTGATGCAGCACAACCTGCACTATGGCATGATGGTCACCGCCAGTCATAACCCTGCGCTGTATAACGGCGTCAAGGTCTTTACCTACGGCGGCAAGGATGCCGATGAGCTCCAGACCAGACAGATCGAGCAGTACATCAGCGAAGTCACCGATATTCCCGTAGAGAGCATGGATTATGAGGAGGCAAAAGCAGCCGGCCTCATCGAAGAGATCTATCCCTTAAACGACTATCTGGACAGGATCCTGGAAGCAGTGGATACCGAGGCCATTAAAAAGAGAGGCCTTCGGGTAGCCTTTGACCCCATGTACGGTGTCAGCGAGACCAGTTTAAAGACCATCCTCATGACCACAAGATGCGAAGTCTATACTATACATGACCGCCACGATACCTTATTTGGCGGCAAACTCCCGGCACCTACCGCCGGCACCCTCCATGCGCTGCAAAACGAAGTGCTGGATAAGGGCTGCGACTTGGGGCTTGCCACCGACGGCGATGCCGACCGGATCGGTGTCATCGATAACAAAGGACGGTTCCTCCATCCCAACGATATCCTGGTGATCCTGTATTACTATCTCTTAGCCTACAAGGGCTGGAGAGGCCCGGCGGTACGAAACCTCTGTACCACCCACAGACTGGATAAGGTGGCGGAGGCTTACGATCAGCAGTGCTTTGAGGTGCCCGTTGGTTTTAAGCATATATCTGCTAAAATGTATGCAGAGGATGCCATCATCGGCGGCGAATCCTCCGGCGGTCTTACCGTCAAAGGCCATATCCGCGGCAAGGATGGTATCTACGCATCCGCGCTGTTAGTGGAGATGATCGCGACCACCGGAAAGAGCATGTCTCAGATCCTGGATGAGATCGAGGAGCGCTTTGGCAAGTTCTACCTGGAGGAGCGGGATTACAGCTTTACCCAGGCAAGAAAGGAAGAGATAAAGGACATCCTCCTTACACAGAAAAAGCTGCCACTTCTTCCCTTTGCAGCAGATAAGGTCTCCTACATGGACGGCTGCAAGGTCTATTTTGAAAACGGCGGCTGGATCTCCGTACGGTTTTCCGGAACGGAACCGCTATTGCGTATCTTCTGTGAGATGGCAGATCCGGAGGATGCCAAAACGGCCTGCAGAGTATTTGAGGAGTATCTTTCTCTTACATAATCTATGAACGTTCAGTCAGTACAAAAGGAAATCAAACGAAGACCACTTGGCAGGAGCATGCTTCTTATGCTCCTGTTTGGGTGGCTTTTTCCGCTTTTGGGGATGGTCATCCTGGTGGTGCTTGTAGTCTACGGCCACATCGACCGTCAGGTGGAGCATACCGGGGAACTGGCCCTTAAAACCGCCATGGAGGTTTGCGAAAACCGTCTGGAGGACTGCCTCGCGGCTTCGAGAAACGCTTCCTATCTGGGGACCTTGGAGCAGGCCTACGAAGAGTATTTTGACGAAGGAAATGCCCAGGAACTGTATAACACCTCCACCTTGTTCCTTTCCCAGCAGTATAAGTACAACGACGGCTTAAATGCAGCCATTTTATTCTATGCCGATAACCCCCAGAAGCTGTACTTTACCTACAACAACATCGTAGGGGCGGGCTATGGCAACATCACGGACTATATCGACAAAGCCCAGGAGAAGATCATCATCGATACCAGAAAGCGGGATACCGGTGTGGACTTCTACTATGCGGGCGGTCATTTCTATATGGTGCGGAGCCTTAAGAATCAGGACTTTGTAACCTACGGCGTGCTGGTTTTAGAGCTTAACTGCGACCATATCTTTGCATCCTTCCGGGACTTAAACGGCTATCAGGGCTGCCGGATCTATCTGGATGATACGCAGATCTACGAAGACGGGGATCTGTCCCGCGCAGGAGAAAAAGAGTTAGCACAAAGTAAAACCAGCACCTTCGTAAAAGGCAGGCATAGCTGCTTGGCCAGCCGGAGCCTCTCCTTTGAAGGCGCCGCCTTCCAGGTCATGGACGTGCTGGATAAGGATACGCTGTATGCGGAGATCTGGGCAGTGCGCTATGTGTTCCTGATCCTGATCCTGTTCCTGTTTCCTCTGGTCATCCAGCTGTATCTGTTTTTCCGCCGCAAGGTGGTATCTCCCTTAAACCGTATGGTGGAAGGGTATCGCACCATTCAGGAAGGAAACTACGGCACAGAGATCACTGACGAAGCGGACAGTCTGGAGTTTGCCTATTCCCAGGAATCCTTTAACCGCATGAGCAAGGAATTAAAGAATCAGTTTGAAAAGATCTACATGGAGGAGATCGCCCTTCGGGATGCCAAGATCCATACCCTGCAATCCCAGATCAATCCTCACTTTTTAAATAACACTCTGGAGATCATCAACTGGGAAGCCCGCATGAACGGTAATGACAAGGTCAGTGGCATGATCGAAGCCTTATCCACCATGCTGGAAGCCACCACCAACCGGCAGAAGCTTTCCGCCATCTCCTTACGGGAAGAACTGGCCTATGTGGATGCCTATATCTATATCATTTCCGCCCGCTTCGGCGAAAAGTTCTCTTTTGAAAAACAGGTGCCGGAGAATCTTCTGGAAGTACCGGTGCCCCGGCTGATCATTCAGCCCATAGTGGAAAATGCCGTAGAGCACGGCATCGATATGCGAAAAGGAGGTCAGGTGACCTTATCCATCCGGGAAGAAGGGGATAAGATGCTGATCGCCATTAAGGATACCGGCGTTTTGACCAAAGAGGATGAAGAGCGGATCCATGCCCTCCTTCATCATGAAGATACCCCGGAGAACGTGAACCGGGTGAGCATCGGGATCCGCAACGTGGACCAGCGCCTTAAGATGCTCTACAGTGAGGACTGCGGCCTTAGTATCCGGGCGGATGATGACGGACATACCATCAGTATCCTGACACTGGGAAAGGAGGGTTCGGAAGCATGGGGCTTGTAAAGAACATGAGAAAACACCTGGATAACCTTTCCGACGGCCGGATCCGCCTGCTGCAGGTAGGGATGATCGGGGCAGCAGCGCTCCTTGGACTGATCCTGGTGATCGGCTCCTCCAGACGATTGTCCCTTAAAGAGGAAGCAGAGGCAGAACCGGTATCCTTAACCGTTACCACCACCTTTACGGCGGAAGACGGAAATGCCCAGAACTTTCAGGAAGCCCTTGCGGCTTTCCGGCAGGAGACGGGCATAGAGATAAAGGACTTATCCTCTCTTTCCGATGAGACCTTTAAGACCAGAGTCCTGCAGGACTTTGAGACCGGCGCAGAGCCGGACGTTCTCTTTTTCTTTACGGGAGCGGATGCCAATAACTTTATCCGGGCAGGAAAAGTGGTGGATCTGGAAGAGATCCGCAGTGTTTATCCTGATTTTGCTTCCAACATGCAGGAAGATTTGATCCCCCGGTCCTTAACCGACGGCAAAGCCTATGCGGTGCCGCTGATCGGCTACTGGGAAGCGCTCTATGTCAATAAGCGGATCCTGGACATCGCCGGGGTAGACATGCCCGGAGAAGATTACACCATGGAGGAGTTTGCGAAGGACTGCGCCAGGATCAAGGAAGCCGGTTTCCTCCCCATTGCGGGAGCTTTGGGAGATATCCCCCACTACTGGTGGGAATATGCGGTATTTAACCGTACCGGAGCAAAGGATCACCTGCTGATCCCGGAGATCGCCAGCGACCGCATCGGCCAGAGCTGGGTGGCAGCCCTGCGGGATCTTAAGAATCTATATGACGAGGGCTATTTTGCCGGCAATACCTTAAATACCACCGACAATGAAGCCTTTACCAACTTTACCGCCGGAAGGGCCGCTTTTCTCCTGGACGGTTCCTGGAAGCTGGGTACCATCGTTTCCGCCTGTACGGATCCGGAAACAGGGATCCTGGATACCGATCAATTAAAGGATTATTCCGTAACCTTCGTGCCGGGTTCTTCGGAGCGGAGCGCGAGTGAGATGATCGGCGGCGTCTCCATGGGTTATTACATTTCCAGAAAAGCCTGGGAGGATCCGGAAAAACGGGATGCGGCGGTAGCCTTTGTATCCTATATGACCTCCGATGCCACCGTGCGGACCTTCGCCAGATATAACATGACGGCCCTTAAAGGGGGAGACAGTGCCCTGCCGGAAGCCGGCAATACCTTAGAGCAGGATGCGGCGGACATGGTCAGACGGGCAAAGAGCTTTACCCCTGCGGTGCAGGATCTGTTTCAGGGACCGGGCAGGGAGCCCATCTTTGACGGCATGCCGCAGATCCTGACCGGCAAGGTCACCCCCTACGAAGCCATGAAAAAGAGCCTGGAGCTGTACCACCGGGGTAATTAGACAACCCGGGGACGTAAATTCCAGAAAGTTTCAAGGAAAGCTTAAGAAAATCCACAGACCCTGAGGATACAATAGGGAATGTGACGAGAGGATAGAGTATGTACCGCGTTGCCATAGTAGATGATGAGCCGGTGATCACCGACGGACTTGCAAGAGGCGTGAAATGGGATAAATGGAACTGTACGGTCTGCGGCACCGCTTATGACGGCCGGGAAGGGATCCGGCTGGTAAGCGAAACAGAGCCGGATATCCTGATCACGGACATCAGCATGCCGGGGGTAAACGGCCTTATGATGATCGCCGCCTTAAAAAGCGAGCATCCCAATATGCAGATCACCATCCTGACCGGCTACCGGGACTTTGATTATGCGCAGGAAGCCATCCGTCTGGGAGTTTCCCGTTTTTTGTTAAAGCCCTCCCGGATGAATGAGTTAGAGGAAGCCATCGACTATATGACCGGGCAGCTGCAAAAGTTCGGCATTTCGCCGGACCGTAAACGCTCTTTGCCGGGAGAGGAAACTTCCGAAAACGAAGCCGATGCCGATGCTCCTTACGATACCGCGGCAGGAAGCTTTATCGTAAGTAACGCCATGAGTTATATAAAGGAGCACTATGCAGAGCGCCTAAGGCTCGGGGATGTGGCAGAGCAGATCTTTGTCAGCCAGTGGCATTTAAGTAAGCTCCTTAACAAACACACCGGTCAGAACTTCTCCGAGATCCTGAACGGGATCCGGATCACCAGGGCCAAGGAGCTTATGATGAATCCCGCTCTTCGTATCAGCGATATCGCAGAAATGGTAGGTTTCCTGGACGTGGCACACTTTTCCAGAGTCTTTAAGAAAACCGAAGGGATCTCCGCCAATGAGTACCGCAACCAACATTGCGGCAAAGGCTGAGAATGCTTATAATGGGACTAAAAGTACAACGGGGGTAAAAAATGGCAGTATATGAGGATTTTCCCGGATACAAAGCGGTATCCGATAAGCTGGGGACATATTCCCAGGAGCAGCTCCTGCGCTTTTTTGAAGAGCTGACCATAGAAGAAAAAAAGGATCTGTTATCGCAGATCGAGGGGACGGATTTTTCCATCCTGACCCAGGCAGCCCAGGGGAGCCAGACGCGGGGCAGGATCACTCCCTTAAAGGCTATGACCCTGGAAGAGATCGCAGAAAAGGAAGCATCCTTCAGGGAAGAGGGATTAAAGGTTATCCGTGCCGGGCAGGTAGGTGCCGTTCTTCTTGCCGGCGGTATGGGAACCCGCCTTGGCAGCGATGATCCCAAGGGTATGTATAACATCGGCCTGACAAAGGACGTTTATATCTTCCAGCGGATCATCGAAAACCTGCTGGATGTGGTAAAGCAGGCAGGGGTATCCATTCACCTGTTTGTCATGACCAGCGATAAGAATCACGAAGCCACCACCGGCTTTTTAAAACGGCACGACTATTTCGGTTACGATCCTTCCTACATCCATTTCTTCCGCCAGGAGATGGCGCCTGCAACGGATTATGAAGGAAAGATCTATCTGGAAGAAAAAGGACGCCTTGCCACATCCCCGAACGGCAACGGCGGCTGGTTTGTTTCCATGGACCGCACCGGCATGCTGGACATTGTTAAAAAGGAAGGCATCAAGTGGCTTAACTGCTTTGCGGTAGATAACGTGCTGCAGCGGATCGCCGATCCGGCCTTTGTGGGAGCCACCGCTCTTTCCGGCGCGCAGGTAGGCGCCAAGGTGGTACGGAAGGCTTCTCCTGATGAAAAGGTAGGGGTGATGTGCTTAGAAGACGGCAAGCCCTCCATCGTGGAATATTACGAACTGACCGAAGAGATGCGGGATGCCACAGGAAGTGACGGAGAGCGGTTATATAACTTCGGCGTCATCTTAAACTATCTGTTTTCCGTAGAGGGTCTGTATAAGATCATGTCGGAAAAGATGCCCCTTCACCGGGTGGAAAAGAAGATCCCCTATGTGGACGAAAGCGGTGAGGCGGTCCATCCGGAAAGCCCCAACGGCTACAAATACGAGACCCTGATCCTGGATATGATCCATGAAATGGGGAGCTGCCTTCCCTATGAAGTGGTGCGGGAAAAGGAATTTGCACCCATTAAGAACAAGACCGGAGTAGACTCCGTGGAAAGTGCAAGAGCTCTTTGCGAAAAAAATGGGATTTCCTTGTAACGAAACAACATTTTGACAGACATAGATAACATTATGGAATTGTACTAAGTGCCGTAAATCGCTAGATTAAAAGAAAAGAAGAAGCGAAAACGGCACTTGTTCGTAAAGGAGGTAGACAAATGGCAATTTTAGTTACCGGCGGCGCCGGATTCATCGGCAGCCATACTGTGGTGGAACTGCAAAACGCAGGGGAAGACGTTGTAGTAGTAGATAACCTGGTAAACTCCAGCAAGGAATCCTTAAAGCGTGTAGAGAAGCTGACCGGAAAACCGGTTCCCTTCTATCAGGTAGATATTCTGGACCGGGACGGATTAAATGAGATCTTCGAGAAGGAAAGCATCACTTCCGTCATCCACTTCGCAGGCCTCAAGGCAGTTGGCGAGTCGGTTCAGAAGCCCTGGGAATATTACAATAACAACATTACAGGTACCCTGACCCTGCTGGATGTCATGCGTCAGCATGGTGTGAAGAACATCATCTTCTCTTCCTCCGCAACGGTTTACGGAACACCCGCATTCGTACCCATCACCGAGGAATGCCCCAAGGGAACCTGCACCAATCCCTACGGCTGGACCAAATCCATGTTAGAGCAGGTGCTCATGGATGTGCAGAAGGCAGATCCGGAATGGAACGTAGTGATCCTTCGCTACTTTAACCCCATCGGTGCCCACAAGAGCGGTACCATCGGTGAGAATCCCAACGGTATCCCCAACAACCTGATGCCTTACATCACACAGGTAGCAGTTGGTAAGTTAAAGGAACTGGGCGTATTCGGTAACGATTACGATACCCCGGACGGAACCGGTGTAAGAGATTATATCCATGTAGTCGACCTGGCACTGGGCCATGTAAAGGCACTGAAGAAGTTAGCACCCGGCAGCGGCCTGAACATTTACAACCTGGGAACCGGCCACGGCTACAGCGTGCTGGATATCGTAAAGAACTTTGAAGAAGCCAACGGCGTAAAGATCCCTTACTCCATCAAACCCCGCCGTGCCGGCGACATCGCAACCTGCTATGCATCCGCCGAGAAGGCTGAGAAGGAACTGGGCTGGAAGGCTGAGAGAGGCATCCGCGAGATGTGCGAAGATTCCTGGAGATGGCAGAAGAACAATCCCAACGGATTTGAGGGATAATCCGGAATATTCGTATACGGAACAATCGATACAAAAGGCTTCGGAACCACTGGATTCCGAAGCCTTTTCCTGTGCAAAATTGTGGTCACGTGACCATGCTTTTTGTATGTGTGGTCGCGTGACCATAGGATTTGGAGTTGTACATAATGTACAGGTTTGGCTAAGATGAAAGCGAATTCAGTTATACCTTTTTCGCGAAAAGGAGCAAGGACATGATTACCAGAAAAGACATTGCTTTGGCAGCAGGTGTCTCTGTGTCGGTGGTCTCCCGAGCGCTGAACAACAGCGGCTATGTTGATAAGGAGAAGAAAGCAGAGATCATCCGCCTGGCAGAGGAGATGGGATACCGGGTCAATCCGGTGGCGATCTCTCTGGCTACCAGAAAGACCAGGCAGCTGTTATTCTTCTGCCCGGAACTGGAAAATGCCTTCAACATCGAATTGTATGAGGGCATGGTTGCGGAGGCCAGAAGGCAGGGCTACATGGTGGTGATCCAGTCGGATGTGGAGTTCAACCATGTAAAGAACCTGATGGTGGACGGAGTGGTGTTTCCCAATCCGTACCTGGCAGAGTGTTTTCTGGAACAGGAAGGCAAGAACTACGTTTTACCGGCAGTGTGCGCCACATTTGGCAATACCAGATGCTTTAAGCGCTGCATCCCGGTGGTGGACTGTGATGCCATGACGGCCATGAACATGGCCATCAAATATCTCCGAAAAAAAGGACATCGGAAGATTGCGGCAGCAATGCCCTATTCTCTGAGGAATCCGGAAGTCCGTATCACGGCCTGGAAAGACTATGTTCGAACCTGCGATGTAATGAAGGATGTCCAATCGTATTTCTTTGGCGCAGACGATGAAGATCCTGCCGGCATGCTGAACAAGCCGGAGCGGTTCTTCGAAAAGGGAATGGAAGCGGGAGAAAAGTTTGCGGAGCGGCGCTGTGACGCCACCGCAGTGGTTTGTTTTAACGACGAACTGGCCCTTGGTTTTTACAAGAGCATTCGAGGGCACGGATACAGTGTTCCGGAAGATATTTCCATTGTCAGTATCGATGCGGTTTTCTGCAGACAGTACTGCGATGTGGAGATCACATCTGTATCCTTAAATCCCAAGGAGATCGGATCTATGTGCGTGGATCTGCTGCTCCGTCACATTAACGGCGACCGCCCCAAGTATGTCCTGAACGTCAAGCCGAAGCTCATGGAAGGTAAGAGTGTGAAAGAGATCGGATGATGATCCGGAAAGGGTATGCAAATGAAAAAGAAATTACAGAAGATTGTATCTGTTTTACTGATCACGGGGATGTGTGCTTCTATGGTAACCGGCTGCGGCTCCAAAGCTGCGCAGGCTACTACCGCAGAAGCAGGAAAGGAGATCGCGGCTGCAGTGGATGCAGATCCTGCTTCCATCAAAGCCCACATCGAAGTAGGCGGATGGCCTTCGGGGGATGACGGCTTTAAGGCCGCCATGGAAGGGTTCAACGCCATCTATCCCAACATTGAAGTAGAGCTGGTATTTACCGATACCACCTCCCATCACCAGGCATTGCAGACAGCCCTTGCTGCAGGCGAAGGCGCACCGGATGTGGCCATGGTGGAGGGCGCTTATATCGCTCAGTATCGTAACAGTACGGCACTGACCGATTTAAATCTCCTGGGCGCACAGGACCTTAAGAATGACTTTGGTGCATTCAAATGGGAACAGGCTGTATCCGATGACGGAACCCGCCTGGTAGCCATCCCCTGGGATCTGGGCCCCACCCTTTACTACTATCGTACGGATGTGTTTGAGGAAGTGGGACTTCCCACTGATCCCGAAGAGGTAGCAGAGCTGATGAAGACCTGGGACGGCGTGCTGGAAGTAGCCGAGAAGGTTTCCATTCCCGGACAGAGATGGTTCCTTCCCTCTGCAGCCTATCCTTATCAGTGGATGTTCATCAATCGTGATTACTACGATGAAAAGCTGAACCTGGTTCTGGAGCGGGAAGGCGATCTGGATTGCATCGATGCCTGCTTAAAGATCCGTGAAAACGGCTGGGATATGGACATCGACATGTGGAGCGGCGAAGCCTATGCGGCTTATGCGGCCGGCACCTGCGTTTCTGTAGCAGCCGGTTCCTGGTTCTCCGGATTCTTAAAGACAGACATTGATCCCGACGGCGCAGGACACTGGGGGGCAACGGTTCTTCCCGGCGGCATGCCTGCCACCAACTGGGGAGGTTCCTTCCTGGTGATCCCGGAGCAGTCCGAAAACAAGGAAGCTGCCTGGGCCTTTGTAAAATATATGCTGGCTACCGCAGAAGGTCAGAATGCCATGTTTAAGGCAGTAGATTACTTCCCTGCATATGAGCCTGCATGGACGGCAGCACCGGAACTGTATACCGATCCCGATCCTTACTTCGGCGGGCAGGCTCCTAATGCCATTGCAGCAAAGATCGCTGCGGAAGTGCCTACGGTTTATAACACCATCATGGATACCACGGCAGAAGGCTACATTTACAGTTCCTTCAATGCCGGAGCGGAAGCAGGAGAAACACCGGAGCAGATCCGGGAACGTCTGGGGAACGACATCGAAGCAGCCTGCGCAGAGTTAAAGCAGCAGCAGATCCAGACCTTAAAGGATGCCGGTGTTTGGCAGGAATAGAATAATAAGCAGACAGGTTATGAACAGGCCGGTTTTTGGACCGGCCTGTTTTTGAAAGGATTTGTGATGAAAGGCGGAAACAACCTTCTTTATAATCTCAAAAAGTACAGGGTGGCCTATGCCTACATAGCCCCCTTCTACATTCTGTTTCTGGTATTCGGCATATTTCCCATGGTCGCAGGACTGTTCCTCAGCTTTTTTCGCTGGGACGGACTGGGCAGTATGCACTTTATCGGCGTGGAAAACTACATCAATCTGCTGGGGGATGCGTTGTTTTGGAAAGCACTTCGAAACACCGTATTTATCGGCATTATCGCCCATATCCCCATTCTGTTGGGTGGTCTGATCCTGGCGTATATCCTGAATTCCAAGCTGGTCCGGGGACAGAATCTGTTTAAGACCATTTACTTTATGCCCATGGTCACCAGTTCCGTAGCCATTACCATCATCTTTGCCAATCTCTTCGGCTACAACTACGGCCTGTTAAACTACGTGCTGAGCCTCTTCGGAAAAGGGCCTGTCAACTGGCTGGGCGGCGACGGCAGCCTTATCCGGGTGGCCGTGATCGTGATGTTTGCCTGGAAATGGATCGGCTGGAACATGGTCATCTACCTGGCAGGCATGCAGGGCATCAGCAACGATATCTATGAAGCAGCCAGGATTGACGGCGCATCCCATTCCAGGATCGTCTTTTCCATCGTGATGCCGCTTCTTAAGCCCATCATTCTCTTTACTCTGATCCAGTCCACCATCGGTATGTTCAATCTCTTTACAGAGCCCTTTGTCCTTACCGGCGGTCTGGGCGGCGGCACCAACAACGGCGGTCTGACGCTGATGATGTATCTGTTCAGCAAGGCGCCCCAGGGCGGAAATGCCTACGGCTATGCATCGGCCATTGCCTACGTGATCACTGTGATGATCGTGATCATTTCCGTGCTCTTAAATAAAACCATGGGGAGGGACAAGGCATGAAGATCGCAAAGAAATGTGTGTTATATCTGATCCTCCTGGTCATCGCATTCATCATGCTGCTTCCCTTTTATATGATGTTTGTCATGTCCACCCTGAGCACCAATGCCATCTATTCCTTCCCGCCGGTGATGTTCTTCGGAGGGAACCTTTCGGCGAATTACGCAAACATGGTCAAGATGATCGACCTGCCCAGAGCATTTTTAAACAGCACCTTTGTGACGGTTTCCTATACCTTTTTGGTATTGTTTTTCTGCTCCATTGGAGGGTATGCCTTTTCTGTATATGACTTTCCGGGGAAGAAAAAACTGTTTGCACTGCTGCTCTTTACCATGATGATCCCTGCAACGGCGGGCATCATCCCCTGGTTTATCATGATGAGCAAGTTCGGCTGGGTGAATTCCTATGCGGCCCTGGTGATCCCGGGCTGTGCCAATGCCTTCGGGATCTTCTGGATGCGGCAATATTGCCAGAACAATGTACCGGTTTCTCTGATGGAAGCGGCGCGGATCGACGGTTGCAGTGAGTGGCTGATCTTCTTTCGGGTCATCGCACCCATATTAAAGCCCGCCTACGCATCCCTGGGGATCATGCAGTTCGTCAACATGTGGAATGAATTTATGCAGGCCAATCTGATCCTGCGAAAGGAGCGGCTCTATACGCTGCCCCTGGCACTGCGGGCCATGGTTTCGGACCGCGGAACAGACTACGGAGCGCTGATGCTGGCCAGTACCTGTGCGGTGCTGCCTTTGCTGATCGTGTTCCTTTGTGCCTCCAAATACTTTATGGACGGCCTGACAGCCGGCGCTGTCAAAGAATAGTAAAGTGAGGGTGAGTTATGAGACAGATTTTAAACAAACAAAGCTTACGACTGGGCACCTGCTATTATCCGGAGCATTGGGATAAGAGCCTGTGGAAAGAAGACCTGAAGCGGATGCTTGCTGCAGGCATCGGTGTGATCCGCATTGCGGAATTTGCCTGGAACAAGATCGAGCCTGCAGAGGGTGAGTTTACCTACGACTTCTACGATGAATTCCTGGATCTGTGCGAAGAAGCAGGGATGCAGGTGATCTTCTGTACCCCCACCGCGACACCGCCTGCCTGGCTGACGGAGAAGTATCCGGAAGTGTTAAATGCAGAGATCGACGGAACGCTGATCCGCCACGGCGCCAGAAGACAATATAATTACAATTCTCCGGTTTATCGGGAAAAGTCCCGCATCATCACAGAAAAGAGTGCCTCCCATTATGCCGGCAGAAGCTGTATCATCGGCTGGCAGCTGGACAATGAATTTAACTGCGAAACATCGGACTTTTATTCGGAGGCGGACCACAAGGCATTCCGGGCCTATGTGCAGAAAAAGTACGGCACCCTGGATGCCTTGAACAGCGCATGGGGGACGGAGTTCTGGAATCAGACCTACAATGACTGGGCCCAGATCCACGGCCCCCGCCATACGGTCCACAATACCCAGAATCCCCATATGATGCTGGATTACATCCGGTTTATCTCCGACAGCTGCATTTCCTTTGCTGCGGAGCAGGCACAGATCATCCGCAAGTATGCAAAGGAGGGCGACTTTGTCACCACCAACGGCATGTTCGGAAAT
>JAEEGL012677306.1_pt1 | contig 18384 bp, 18 predicted proteins | sample 9134231 | NCBI WGS metagenome assembly JAEEGL01 (sample SAMN16246548, study PRJNA631951) | gut metagenome | biome: gut microbiome; feature: rumen; material: fiber-attached | host: Bos | place: Iran: Karaj | collected 2018-10 | reverse complement strand
TGTAACATACAATAATTACATCTCTAAGCACAAACTATACCTCGATGAATTGGAAAGACATGAGCGTACAATGCTGCTTTCCTTCCGATGTGATATGGATAACGCTCTTTCCCGTAAGGGCTGCTGGTGTACTCCAAGGGTTTTCTGGTGGTTCTTCGGAATCTACATGTTCTGTTTTACAATAACAATCCTTGTGATTGTATTCCTGATTTCAGGCGTTCTACACTTTTAGTTTTTGTGTGTTGTTTGGAGGGCGTGTCAAATGGCATGCTCTCTTTAACAAAGATAAGGTAATACATCATATAGTGCTATTTTCTTGTTGCTATAGGTACTTACTAGGCTTAATAGCCATAATGACATATCCATCCTTACAATAGTTTGGATCATCTAAGAGATAGGTCACTTCTACTTCCATCTCTCTACCTGTATATTCTCCGTCGGTCCATTCCTGTAAATGCAGAATATCATGGACTTGATAATTTCTGTCGTTGAACCTTACTTCAAAGCTTTTCTTACCTTGATCTATTGCATTATAATATTCTGGTAAGATTTTAATGTAGTGATGTTGTTTGCTCATCTTTCTTGATAAATCCATGGGTATTATATTGTTACAATTTACTCTTCCTTTTGAGTAATTATGTTGTAATCAATACAGAATCAAAATATTGTTCTTGGAAATTAACCAATCTCATTATTTCTTCTCGTGTGAAGTTTCGATTCTCAGGACATACCACCCATTTCTCTTCTACGTCATCATATCTATGAACGATGGCTATGACCTTCCCCGTAAACTCTTTAATAGGTTCGTCCACACCAATAATATAGGCATCCTGTTCCTCGCCGTCAGGAGCCATGATTCCTTTAATATAACCATAATTGATAGGATAATACAAATCCTTATGTTTAGGATGGTAACTCCCCCAAGGCCTATCTACGATTACAGTTACGTGACTCCCAATGATATTATTTCCCTTTTTCATCTTTAAACTCATCAGAAATCAGATGGCCCATTTCCCCTTTCCAACTATACCTTTTAGCAGAAGGTTGTGGATCTTTAAGCCAATCAAAATGACCTCTGTTCTCGAGATACGTTTGCCATTTCGTCCAATACTCTGACCCTTCTATTTCCAAATTTTCATTAACAGGAATGAAAGGATGTCCTTCAACTCGACTATCATAAATGATTCCACCTCTCAGACCTGAAAGATTTTGCAATGCAGAGAAACCAAACTCGTCTTGCTGCCATGTTTTGACTATTTTCGGATAGTTGACAATACGAGAGTTTGTCAAGTACATCAAGTGAATAGCAGGAACCACACTGAACTGACATGACAATGCCATGAATCTTCGCATTAAATGAGCATGGAAAAAGAGCTCCAATGCAGGGCTGATTCTCCAATCTTTTCTTTCTTTACTCGTTTCACCATTAGGGAGAACTTTACGGAAGTATTTAAGTGTTTTTTCATCCCCTGCTTTGAAAAACACTCCCTTATCTGCATATTCAACAGTTCCGTCATCTACAATATCTAACAGAATCAAAACAATCTCTGTAGATGTAGCATAAAAGAATAAGGTATAATTATCTATTTCACGGAATGAATAGCAGGAATATATATCTTTACTCTTTCCTATTTCGCGAAGGAAATCCCAGATGGTGTCGTTGGTTTGTATAAAAAATTTATCAATCATATATTATTTCTTTTCATTTTACAAAACAATAGAAGGTATTTAGAACGGACCAGGATCTTTCATATCGATATCGTCGAAATCAGGGAAAGGTGGAAAAGAAGGTTGTGCCTGTGATTCTTCCTCCAGTTCTTCTTCTGTCAATAATCCCATTGCCTTCCGCTCTGAATATGTGTACACACGAGTGGTATTTCCATCAGGGTCAATAACAAACCAATGTTCGTCAAAATCCTGGACTTTTGCCAGACCATTCTCAAATGAAGTGGCAAACCTCCATTTACATGGAATAACAATTTCTCCTTCCTTGTTGATGAGTCCATATTTGTGCTCATTATCACTTACCACAGCATAGCCACCTTCAAAATCCAAAGCCAAATCCCATATACATGGAATCACGATGTCTCCTCTAATATCAACGTAGCCACAACCTTTGTTTTCATCGACGATAACAGCCAAACCTTCATGGAATTCACTAATGTGGTCCCACTCGCAGGGAAGAACTATTTCTTCAAAGATGTCTTTCAGCCCATACTTTCCATTCTCCTCAAAGATAAACGGTTCTACTGCATATAGGTCTGCCAGTTTCGACATTTCACGGGCATCATCGGCTGTGAAATGCTTAAGGCCATCGGTCAACTTCGCTGCGTTTAGCTTGTCAACATATACATTCAGGGCATCTGCAATGTCCTGCCATTTTTCGTCGATGGCCATCTCACCCATCTTATAGTCAAGTATGATGATTTTGTCAACGGTATCAACAATCTCGGCATATAGCCCAATAAGTTTTCGCAGATCAGGATCATCGTCTATCCTCTTGACAATCTCCTTCAATTGATCGATTTTTCCAATGTGGTCTACTATCTCGTCTTTATGCTTGTCGAAATGCTTCTGCAAGTATAACGCACAGGTAATCATATCATCGAAGCAACTGGCTGCAGCCACAGCCGAGCAGTATGGCACAATATGATTAAAGTCCAACGGCGTTATTTCTTGCGGTTCTTCTCCATAATCCTTGCACTTAGCATGATAGAAAGGAATAAACTCATTGACCATCTTGCAAAGATACGAGCCCCAGAAGATGTCCGTATTCCCGCTCTTCTTGAGTTCCTCTTTCGAAAACGCCAATTGCAACCCGTCAAACAGAGGGGTCGCATAATAGTCGTACTCCATAAATTTCTTTAAGTCCTCTTCTTGCATAATATCATACTATTCTGTCTTTATAAATTTACCGTTTTTATCAATTATACCAAATGATCCTTTAAAGGAGACTCTAGCCATACCCTTTATAAACGAAGGATCTCTTTCTGGTATTTTTTTGAATCCTTTTTCCATTGGAATAACTGGCATTCCGTTTACATCATAATATGCGACTTTGTCATTATATACAACAGCCGCTAATCCCTCATTAAAAGGGTAAGGAATGTATCCATCTGCTAGAATCATTATTCGTTTCCCTTTAGACGTTTTAAGAGAATAAGATGTCTTATCATACTTTTCCCAATATACAGAATCGCTTTTTATTGTTTGCTTTTCTTGACTTTTCTGTACGCTTTCTTTTGAATTGATAATTTCTGATTTAGCCCTATCATCTATACAAGATTGTATTTTCAAGATCACAAGTACCAAGCATGCTACTATAATCAAAAATGAAATATAAAATATAATGCCAATTTTATGATCATCCCACCATTTTTTCAGTTTTTCATTTAGCTTTTCATACCATGAGCGATTGCTTAATCTTAAACGTCTATTCAAATCATTGATTTTCTTATCAGACTCATTACACGCTTCAATAAGAGCATTGTATTCGTCTTTGTTGACAACCGTGTATTCCTTTTTTGTAGGATCTTCTATTTTGACTTGATCTTTTGGACGGACTCTAAAAATTGAATCCGTCCAATTTCGCTCTTCCAATGGATGCCCACACTTAACACAATAATGTGATGAGTCTGAGTTTGTGTATAGACAGTTGGGATTACTGCATTTCTTAGCCATATTCTTCTTATTTTGAAAAAGTGTCCTTTAATTTTTCCCACACGGACATATTAGCCTTTTTCTTTAGCTCTTCATATTCATTAGAAGAAATCACAACCATGTTACGGCTACGAGGTAAAAGCCTACCACATTTTACACAGTAATTATTGTTGGAGCTATTCTCATACCGGCATTGAGGGTTTGAGCATTCCTTTATTTTTAACCGTTCAAGTACTTTATGTATTTCTTGTTGTACTGCATAATTATATTCTTCTTTAGTCATACCATTGCTATTATAAAGTTTCACGTTTCATTCCATATCTTGGACAATAATCATCGATAGGATTGTCTTCTCCAAAATCGCAAACAAACATCGCACCTTTTTGTCATCATAGAAGCTAAAATATAGACTTCTTTATTTTATCCCACCCAGACATATTAGCTTTTTCTATCAGTTGTTTGTAGTCTGAGTCACTCATTATATGAACTTCTTCCCTATAAGGCAGTAGGGTTCCGCATTTTGCGCAATAATGATAAACTATAGCATATGTAGTTGGACATTGCCAATCACAATTAGGATTAGAACATTTTAGATGTTTAAACATAAGGTCAGTCCATCTGTGAGCCCACCATGTTTCCACAGGGATGTTTCGATACTCACCTTTTATAGCAAAATCCTTATACTTAAAGCGTAAAAAATCTCTTATTATCATCATAATCTCTCCATGGGACAATATAGGTTTGAACTTATTGTAAACATACAATACGTCAGAATGAACTTGAGGATAGTCTTTTGCTTTAAAAGGATCTGTTATGTTATTTATTATATCTTTTTCTTCTTTAGTCATACCGTTGTTATTTTAAAGTTTCACGTTTCATTCCGCATCTAGGACAATAAACATCAGTAGAATTATTCTCTCCAAAATCACGTCCACATTTCCCGCAAAATCTTGCTTTTATTTCTCTTAAGGTACCGACTTCTCTATTGTATTTATTATCTATAGGCTTTGGCGGTTCTGAATGACGAGACTTAGAGGGGGGTGTCAAGTCACAAAGTGACTTGACATCTTCAAGTGGTTGATCGATAGCTTTCGCAAGTTCTTCCAAATAGTAATTGATGTCGTTATCCCCCAAGGCGTATAAAGTCTTATAATGAGATGATGAACGGAAAACTGTTGGACTTGTCAGGTCATTTCCATTGAAAAGTAATGCGTTGTCATCTATTTGCTTGCATAGAGTCGGTTGCTTGGCAAACGCCAAGAGTTGCACATATATGATTATTTGTGAGAAATTATCATTATTAGGGCCAGCTCTTAGTATTTCATTTTTCCTTCGCGGGTGTTGATAGCCTTCAGTGCCTTCAATTTGCTGGTTATAATGCATTCCTGGCACATACATTGAGTCATAGTCAATTAACAAAATGCTGGTGTCAGGTTTTACTAATATGTTTCCAGATGATAAGTCTCCATGTGCAAAACCACAACGTTTCATATCATAACACATCCGGAAGAAATTACGATAAAGTTTCTTCAACTGGTCTGCTGTAGCACCATTTCGTAAGAAATCCCGCAAAGTAACTGTAGGTTCATCCTCCCAGTCCATTCTGATTCCCGCCAGAAAGTTCCCATTTACTTTAACAGCTTGCTCCAGATATTCATAATCCAAAAAATATGGAAGTTTACTCAATCGTAATGCCTTACTTACTAAAGCACTACGGTTTTTCATGTCTGGTAAATCGTTATACCATATACGTAGGCACTTTGAGTACTTTTTATCACTACTTTTCTTCATGGGAACAGTGACGCAGTACCCACCACATATATATTCTACATCATCGCCAAATGCACCTACTCCACACTGATAACCAACAAGCTCTTTATCAAGAATATTGGAAATGTTTGCAAGTGACTTGGCTATTTCGACCCTTCCTGGAAGCATAATTATATTTAAATATTGTTGTTACTTTGTTCCTTATTCACTGTATTTAACTTTGTTTTTGCACAGAAAAAGCACCTGAACTTTCTTAACATCCATCGAATCTTTACGCATTTTGTTTTGTAGAAAGAAGTATTCTTTCGAACTTGTATGGATGCATTAGTTCCTGGTCCACATTGTGGTGCAGTTGGGACTTTTGTATTCTCTATTTCGCTTTCACAACTCAACTCTCTTCGTGACTTATTCTCATCCAATTCAAAATCTGATTCTACAGCAGGCTCATCGCTCTTTACTCTTAAAGCCCCAACTACAGTATTGTTATCATTATTAGAGATCCTGGGGGGATTTTGCATATCACTATCGATTATATTGCCTTCAAGTGAGGAGGCCTCTTGAGGCTGATTGTCGTTGAATCTTTCCTCTTGTCCAATTTCGTTTATTTCAGGTGAAGAGTGTTCTTTTTCATTTGCCTCCTGTTCCAGAATATTATTTTCAGTTACAGATTCGCTATTTGTCAAATCCTCACGTACGGTCTCGTCCGTATCTATTTCAGAATCATCTTCAGTATGTTTGGAAGGAGTAGGCTCAAGAGGTAATGTCTTCGTTTCTTGTCCTACCAATGACACCATCTCATCACAAAAAAGAACTTCAAAACCTTCAGCCACATCACTCTCAATCCGAAAAATCATAAGGGCAACATCATCATCATCCATGGAGTTGTCGCTACGCGATTCTTCTACTAAACTCATAAAAGCCTCATGTGAATCGAGCGACCATAGTCGTTCTATCAAATGAGAGTCTCGGGCGTATCTTCTGATAATCCATTCTGAGATTTTATCTGTAGCCAACAAAACATAGCCGGGAGCCAATGGCAATTGACCGTATTTGCTTTTGCCAACAACATCACCCGCCGACCACAAGAAGTCCGGATGATTAGTAAAACCTTCCTGTTCGTTTACAGTAGAATATGAGTTCAGCTTCCTGGTTTCTTGGTTGAAAAGGAACAGACAGCTATCGCCCAAAACATTAAAGTATAGGCTCTTTTCCTTAATGGCAATACCCACTAAAGTGGATCCCGCATAATGATATTTGTCACGTTTTATCTTCAACCAAAAATTTTCATCTTCTGAGCCATTATTGAGGAAAGCCTCAGACTGTTGACCCCAATAATGGCAGTCTGAGGCCATCTGACATACTGCATATTGCTCAATCCAGTTCTCGTCGGCTTTTGCATGGCTTTTCACGAATGCCTCACAAAGGATTTCTGCCCATAAATTAGGTAGATATGATTGGCTTACGCCATCAGCCACAGCAAAACGTCCAAGTTCGACATTCAAAGCAAATCGGTCTTCACCGTCATGGTAGTCGACACCACCTTTGGGACCCAAGAAAGATTTTATTTTTATTGAACTCATAAGCAATTGACAAGTGTTTTCTTAATATAACTTGTGTACTACTCGGGCTTTTCTGGTTCAGTTCCCATCATGCCCGATGATGTAGAACCAAATACAATCAAATGCGCTAATAATGCTTCATCCTGTATGTTAGAAACAATTCCATGACTTCCCTTTTGTAACTGAATGTCTTTGGGGGCTCTGGAAATGATGATTTCTGGCATTATGGAGCTACTCTCGTAGAGAAACTTCAACCGCACATCTTCACGAGCATTTCCTGTTGGTCTTGGGGGAGTATTAGGGAACAGCAACTCATTTATATTGCCAGAGTCACCAATATGCAGATTCCAAAGTAACACATTTCCATTAGGAGTCCTTACATTTTTTAACCGCTGAGCAGCCTCTAATGCTTCTTTTGCGCAAACCTCTGGAGTCTTTTTTGCTTCCTCTGGCTGCCCATCAGTAATATTGATTACGATTGGAGCTGGTAATTGACGACCGTTAGATTCTGCAATCCATTTTTCGATGTTTTCCCTTGCAGCATTAAAGGCTTTTGTCATATAGGTCATCCAATTGGGTTCTGCAATACCACCTTCTTTGTAATTGAATAGGGACTCGTTTGAAGTAACGGCTTTTCTAATCAATTCTGCAGCACTATCAATGCTGCCAAACGCCAAATGAGAACTTGGGAAAAGGGGAACAATATCAGTGTTGTATCCGATTATTGTTGTTGTGAATCTGGGTGCGAAATTGTTTCTTCCTACGGCGTTGCCAGCGATAATCTCACGGAGCGAACTTTGCAGGGCTGCCATTAGCTTGCCAATTTTGTTGTTTTCTTTCATTGAATATGAAAGATCAACCAACCAAACCAGATGTCCGGGGTTTTTTGAACTCCATTTCAAATTGTAATCCATAATTCTACCGTTTTAAATTAAACAAATAATTAATATACTAATTTTTTGCTATCCATCAAGTCACAACGTGATAATAAAGGTTATCGTTATATTGCTTCCAATTACAATCCTTTCGCCATTATGCAAAGAAACACCTCTATCTGAAATTGGGTTCCTTCCCGATTTAACATCACCGACTAAATCGAAAAGCCTATAATGGTCTCCGATAGCCTCAATGGAGAAATGGAGAGGTTTTAACCCTTCAATAATCAGCTCTTGATGATTATTATCTGTAATACCGCCTAAAAAACATCCATATGTGTTCCTTCCCTCATACACAGCCCCAACACTTTCTCTTTGACCATCTTTTATGAGCAGGAATGCCTTTGGCTTCTCCCCTTTAGCTTTGCTTGCCTTCAGTTGCGCATCTGCCAAATCCTTCTCTAGTTGAGCAATTTTCTGTTTATTAGCTTGTGCCTCCGTTTCTGCAGTCTTTAATTCCTCCTCGCTTTTCTTCAATGTATCGCGAGCCTCAGAGAGTTGAGAGGATACTATGTTAAAAGCATCTTCTTGTTTCTTCAGTTCTTCCTCTTTCTTTGTTCTTTGTTCCTTATACTTATTGACGCGCTCTTCCTCATATTTTTTTAGCTCAGGAGAGAGAGGTTCAGGATATATATGCCGCTCAAAACCGCATTCAGGACAGAATGTTTCTGTCAGAGGGAACATCTGATTGCATACTTTACATTTCACTTCTTCCATAATTATTATATTTGAATGTTACTTGTATTATCATTGAATAGCTGGGCAATATCTGTTACTTCTGCTGAGCATCAATAAGGTATCTTTCCTGTTGTGCTATTTGTTCCCCAAGACGCTGCTCTAATGAATCTATCTCATCTTTTAAACTACTGTTCACGTTGGGTATTTCACAGCTGCTTCTAAAACTAATCATGCTGCCTCTAGCCTTATCCGGTCGTTCCAGCATCTCTTCTCTATAGCCACATTCTGGGCAGAATGTATCAGTCAACTGCAATTCTTTATTACAAATGGGACAGTTCATCGTATTTTCATTTTAAATTAAACATTATTCTTAATATTGACATATTTATATAGTTGGCGAATGTCTGTTATAAGACGTACTTGAACTTGTTCAAAGCCGCCCTGCAAAAGACCAATCACTTGATAGTCACTCTGACGAACAACAGGCCCACCACTATTGCCGTGCGTTGCATTAATGTCTGACATGTAGGTGTCAAAACGTCTATCGTTATTCAGTTTCCCATCTTCATAGTTGGTTATTTTTCCTGTATTGACAGACAGATTCTGCGACACTTGTTCGCCTAACGGATACCCCGCTAAGACAATATCTGTCGTCTTGCCTATGGGCGAGTCTTCTTTATATAGTTCCAAATAACGGGCTTCCTGTGGTAATATGCCAACTTGAAGTAATGCCATGTCGCACTGAGCGTTGTTCCACAACAGACGAGCAGGTGTCTCAAACTGAAGTTCACTGATACTGAAGGTAAACTGTGTTTTCCCTTCTACCACATGACTACACGTGAGAAGATAGTGATTACGAAGGGAAATTATGAACGCTGTACCCTGAGTCTTTTCAAGATTAGTTCCTCCTTCACAAGTTAATAATCCAACGGAATGCTCCAAATGCTCTACGCAGGTAGCCCTATTCTCCAGGACTTCGCTTGTCAAATCTAATATAATTTCTGGCAGGTCATCCTTACAAATAGATGATCGTGATTCATGTGATGGCTGAGAATTATCTGTCTCATCATATTCCGTCATACTTGCGAGTGCTTCGTGAGCAGCTTCGGGGAAATCTTCTGGTGAATACTCATCCATGTTTTCAACATTATCTATGTTGGAGCCACGGAGTCTGCGATCGTTGTTTCTTTCCAGTTGTTCCAGAAGTTGTTCACTAACACTGGCGTTACCAAAATCCTCTGTTCGTGGAATTAATCCAAACCATGCTAATGCAAGCTGGTGGCATTTTTCCTCGTCGCGGAAATGACGTTGCAGCCGCCTCATATTTAGTTGCAAAATCTGCCAAAGTTCTTCATTATTGTAATTGTCAAACTGTATTATATGTTTTACTCTGCGTTTCAAACCGGAATTCATACTCAGGAAACGTGTCATGTCTGAAGGATAACCAGCTAGTACAAGAGCCATTTTCCCTTTATAACGAGGGTCTGTTAAAAGACCTACAATTTGAGTTACAATGCTTCGATCCCCATTCTCACAAAGCGCGTATGCTTCGTCAATAAAGAGGGTTTTCCCCACACAATCAGCAAATAACTGTTCGACTTTCTTCTCTGTACCTCCAGCGAAAGAATCTATAATATCTCCTTTTTTCTTTTCTGCACAGTCACCACTGGTAAGCAAACCTAAATCATGCAGTATTCCACCTAATAATCTTGCCACAGTCGTTTTGCCTGTTCCTGGAGCACCAGTAAATATAAAGATTAAGTCTTCTTCTTTAACAGGTTTTCCTTCCTTCAATCTACGCCTGTTACGGCGCATGGTGTAATAAATGTCTTTTATAGTATCCTTTACGTTCTTTAATCCAATAAGTTCGTTTAATCCTTGAAGCACCTCCTGCTCTGTTTTCTGCTCAGTGCTAATCATTTTTCTGAATTTCCCTGGAATGTGACATACGTCTAATACTCCATTGTTCTTCTTAAAGAACTCTTTATATATTTGAGCCGCAAGTTGCTCCATTTTACGAGCATTACCCCATGTCCTAAGATTACGTTGAAAGTACATTACTTCTACGAGCATACGAATCGCATTCTCGAACTCCTCTGTCTTAGGATGTGTAAGATTCCGATTTAATATTTTCAGCAAAACAGATGGCTCATAGTCATCAAACATTATTAGCTGGTCATCATTGATTCGGTCACGAAGACCTGGATTGCTGTTAGTTAGCAGGTCTTCCATCTCATATTTGTAGCCTGCAAGTACCAACATAAAATCAGGCTTTGTCATGTATTGCATCAATACTTCAACAGCTTCTGCAGTATAGTTTGCTCCATGGCCAGACTTATCTTCTCTTAATCCGTATGCTTCATCGATGAAAAGCATTCCACCTCTTGCTCTTTCACATAATGCTTGTGCTTTGATACGGGTCTCACCGATATATTGGCCAACTATGTCACCAACTGTGGCGGACACAAATGTACCTTTGCTAAGAATGTTTTCTTCGCGGAACCATTGCGCAACAAGATGGGCCACCGTTGTCTTTCCAGTACCTGGGCTACCCATAAAAACCATATGTGGATAAACAGTAATAGTACTTCTACCTGTCTCTTGCTTCTGCCTACGAGCATTTAGGATTAGATTTTTTAAATTATCAATTTGATCAATGACTTTATCTAATCCGTCCATGCTACGCAACTGTTTTTCGGCATCATCAGCACTAACGGTGTCAACAAGTTGTTCAAGATTTATTTCTTGTTTGTTTAGATTTAACATCATTCGATCATCCATGTTGGCAAAATCTAATTTCCCTTCTTTGTCAGGGAGTTTAAAGTTACCCATGGAAATACTTCTTTGTAGAGTAGCAAATGGTTTTTGTGACAATGTGCAGGTTGCTCCATTACAGATACGTTTGCGAATAAGCCAATTCCCTACCTCGTCTTCTTGTGGCAAATCAATGCAAAACATGTTTTTCTCAAAGTTTGCAATATTAACTTTGCGTTCTGCTTCATCTTGCTGATTAGATGCTGCCAAGCCAAACCTTGTACCAAAAGAACTTCTGAAGAATACGCCCGACTGTCCTCCATGTTCTCTATCAAAAGCAGCTGCTAATTGCCCATTGGATTCAAATCCAAAGAGCACAATCATTTTTAACTGACGGTTTTCTTCACCATAGACTTTCGCGATCTCGCTGAACTGGTTTTCAACCTGGTCAGGATTCGTTGGGGTTATATTTTCGGGAATCTCAAATATAACCGCCATGCGGTCTTCGGGATTATTGTTAGAATAACTAAAAACCTCACTGAATACGTCAGAAACAGACTGTCGCTTAAAGAAAGTGTTTTTTCCGACCTTATGCACATAAATCTGCGGATAATGACACACCAGTTGTATTTCACTTGTTGTGTTTTGTCGGGGTGAAGATGCCGGTGAACTTGTTATTGGATTTTGTTGCGAATCTCGAGTCCCTTGGTTTCTGGGACCGAATCTTGGCTTTAACTTCCCAAATGGAGTCTTGAATTTAGGGACATACGATGTGTATTCACCACTACGTTCGTAATTGCCACCAGATTGAAGATTCTCTTGTGAGCAAATCTTTGCTTGAGAATTAGCTGGTTTTGCATCAGTGTAACCAGAAAAAACAGCCAAATCATCTTCTGTATAGCTGTAAAGCCCTATATTGTTAGTAGGATTGTAGAAAACCACTCGGTAGCCTTCTGTTTTCAAATATAGAAATAGGGCTTTCGAAATATTATAACTGCATAAATCGCAGTCAATAAAATATTCCGAATTTCGCGTGTTGCCGTATAAACCAGAAAGCAATCCGCGCTTGGCTATTTTTAAATCAGAAATTCGTTTGACAGTCATGCCTTTAACAATTTACTTCTATTATAAGGACTCCCTAAGCTGGTCAGCCGCTCCAGCTGTACGCATCTGACGGCCAGACTGCATCTGAGGTATAACATTATCTCCTCCATCTGCGGGTATTTCAATTGGACCTGGTTCATAACCACTATTGCGCATCTCTTGACGGACTCTTTCTATACTTTGGCGAAGCTGCTGTTCGGTGATGGGCTGGTTGGGATTGTCTACATGAATATCAATGCTATTGGTCTTGTCATCTGGATTTGGTTGTAGAACAACGGTAACTTCTTCTCCGGTATTGGGGTGACGCAGAATGGCGAATACACCTTCACGCTGGTCACTTTCTATTTTACCACCTAAATAGTCAAATGCATCATCGCCATTTTCTGTCTTTATCTGGTATCCTTGACGAATCATGGCATTTACTATATCAAGCGTAATTTCAGCACGATCTTGACTTTGCAATGCTCTATTAAGTGCTTGCTGCATGAGTTCTGTGCCCTTCAAGTTTAGGCTTTCTATTTCTCTGAGCAAATCAGCAATCTGCTCAGTGCTCATTTGATCTTTCGTTTCTTCGTCTGCAAGTTTCCTCTTTATTGCTTTCAGTTGCTCCATCACTTTAGAGTAAGCTCCATCGGTCCAAAAATCCGTGGCGATAGATGATGGCTCATATCCTTCACGTTCTATTACTTGGCTGATGTTTTTTCCTATCACATCGAGGATAGCAGCAAGACGCGCTCTTGTTTGGAAAAGCATCTCATCATGCTTGGCTTTTTCAAGCAAAGCTTTTTCTTTCATTTTCAGTATATCTCGAATAATTATGCGTGATTCTGCAATGATAGAAGCGGCGGGGTCGTTTCTTCGTGTCATCATATCATTTATGTGAGAATGGATTTCCCGTAGCTCGCCAGGAGTATAAATTTCGACAGGATGGTTGTCTCTTATGACTTTCAGCAACTCAGCCATCTCATTAACAACGTCACGTGCCATAGTTGCTTCGCTCTTGAATTTATCGAAAATATCTTGAACGCTTGCCTGTAATGAATCGATTTGCTGTTGTTGCTGTTCAAATCGCCTATTAGTGTCTTGTTGCATTTGGCGTATATTCTTATCAATGATGTCAAGATTGCGCTGAGTCCATTGCTTTACATCGTCAATACGTCCATTTAGATGTTCTGCTTCTGCCTCTAAGGCACGGCTCATGTTTTCAAAACCACGCTTCATGTCATCATATATATTGTCTGTTGCACGTCGAAGGTTTTCGCTGTGTCTGCGGTCTAATTCTGCGAGTCGGCTGGTACTACGACGTTCCAAATCTCCGATTTCTTTTGCAAGTCGTCGATTAGTCTCTGCTTTTGCACGGTCTATTTCGTTTCTGGCAGTACGAACAGCTATGTTAATGGCCTCGGTACGTGCCTGTTCAATGCGTTGCTCTTGTTTACGAGCCTGCTTGAATATTTCATCCCATGTATCATTCAATGCCCCAAGGGTCATTTTTTTGTGATGTCTGCTCATATTCTCTTAATATTTAAATTGTTACACTTTGATTTGTACTAGGTATCCCGATGGTGACTATCTTGTCATTATCTACATAAACCTCTTGTTTCCGAGAACCATTCACCAACTCTTCACGATAATCGTTCAATCGATTGGTTAAAAACACTATGTTTTGATTAAGTGATCCTCTTAGACCTCGCGTACTTCGTTTACGTTGGTCATAAGGTCCGTCAATTAGAACGTCTGTTTGGTTTAGAAGAGCTTTTGCATCATTCCACGTTAATTCTTCCTTTATGTAGCCAGTAAAGACGATTACATTCAATTCCGGTCTCTGCTTTTTTACTAAAGTCAATAGTTGTGCAAGCGATGCTGCCTGTAAGAAAGGCTCTCCACCACTAATGGTAATCCCCGAAATTCTGGGACTATTGATAATGTCTTTTGCCAACTCAGTTATTTCTATTATCATTCGTGGGGTTATTTGCTGACTTTCAGGACTTGTACATCCAGGACATCGCTTAAGACAGCCCTGAGTCCATACTACATATCGTAGCCCAGGACCAAGTGCTCTGCTGCCTTTGCGGCAAACATTCCACAGGTTGAGTATTTGTCCTTCAATCGGCATCATATTTTTTACTTTTGTATGACTTCTCGCTCTGGTAGAGACATGCTATCTCTTATTTTTACCAATGTGTTCACTATACTTTCATATCGTGCTAACAAAGGTTCGATTTCTTTGTCAAGAGCCTGTAAGTCTGCATTGGTTCCATCAATGATGTTCCTCACTTGTCTGTCTTGGTCAAAACGCAGTTTTAGAACTTCCTTTTGTTTTTCAGTTTGTTCGCATGCATTTTTGACAAGCTCTTTAAGTTCTTTCAGGCTGTTATCAATATTGATACCGGCAAGAGCCTTTTGGCTCTCATTTATGATATGAACGAGGACTAACACCAACTTCAGTTTGTATTCTGCAGTTGCCATGTTATCAATTTCCTGAGTTAAGTAATCGCAAAACTCATCTAACTTTGTGGTATCGAATTGTTCTTTCAATTTCATCTTTTCTGTTTTATTAATTCACTCAACTTTTGTGTGCTGACTTTGTTTAAACTTGCAGAAGTAAGAAGACCATAATCAGATGTTAATATGGTAGGTTCATATCCTTCTTTCTTTAGTGTTAGCGCTAATGCTAATATCTTATTGTCAGGTTTCGCCCCATTCAATCCTTTTAGGAGATTTAAATTGGGTTCTTCGTATATTATTCTGTTCCCTTTTTCATTTACATGATATATGCTTTTTTGAGCTTGAATTGCTTTCCTCTTCAGATCCTCGCTTTTGTTCTTATTACCATCTATTTCATCAACTATTTTAGGAGTCAAACCTATTTTGTAATTTGCTGGTACTATATCAAGAATGTTCGGATAGTCAAGGAACACATTTGTGTCAATGACATACACAGCACCCTTTGTAGAGGTTTGTTCTTTTATTGTGGTTACACTTGATTTAGGATTGGTAAAAGATGACTCTTTTCCTTTATTTGTTTGCTGTGCTGATTTGCCTTTTTTTCTTTGTTCTAGCCCAGATGCTATTTCGTTACTTTCTTCTAATTTGTGCGAAGATAATTGACCTATGACGTATTTATTCTTTTCAAACTTAGAACACGCAACGACATCATGATTACACATTATGTATAATATCTGGAATCCATCGGTAAAAAATGTGAGTTCTAAACGCTTGAACAAAAGTTCACCAACGATATAATTTGGTTCGACTTTATCTTTTTCTAGTTCATTCCATTTCAGGTCAAAACCCTTGAAGATTGGCGTGGAGGGCAAATGATAATTCCCGTCCTCACATTTTGATAGAGGAAGTGTAACAAAAATGCCATTTTCTCCCAAATCCAAAACGTCTTCAACTGTCATTTGGACGGTAGTGTTTAGCGTAGTATATAGCAGTTTACTTGGTACATGGAAGCGAGATGCATTTTGTTTCCATGAGTATTCTTTCATTGGATTATTCTTTGTAAATACATAGGAATTAACCTGCCTGTTTGGAAACAAATTACGCAAAGCATGTAAGACGGGGAGAGCCATAGCATACTGACCAACAATACATATTTTTGTATATTTGTCTTTAATAATTCCTAAATGACGAATTACTTTTTCGAATTCTGCTGCAATTGAGGAAACAAATTCTGACATTGTTATGTCTGTCAACTCCGATGCTACAACTAGTTTCTGCTTAAGAATAGATTCATCAACGGTTTGGCCAACAGGGAAGACAAACTCCCACCATTTTCTTGTTTGGGTCGAATTCCATTGTGCTTTTTCCACCATTAGGTTCCATAATTCTTTTGTGGCAATTTCTGTACCATCAAAAGGACTATTTATACAAAATCGCGCGACTCCATTATTACTTGTTCTAAAATAGCAATAATATGCACTGATTATATCTTCCTTTCCATCATTCTGGATGCGCAAAACTAATATATGGTCTTCTTTTTCAAATGCAAATCGTCGGTTGGTCTTGTCGTTTATAAGATACAAGCCAAAATTTTCTATCCAAGAGAGAACATTCTCTCCCTCTTGGCGTTGTTGAATAAAATATTTTGAGTTTGTTATTTGCATATTAAATATTTATTATTTGAACACATATTAGCGTGTAAAGTTACGAATAATCTGCGAATAATCTGATTTGTATCTCCTTAAAAAATGCAAATTTCTGCACAAATAATGCTTTTTTGTACAATTATTCATTGCAAATCTACCGAAAGAGATAAATTATTGTTATTGTTGTTTTGCAATATGTTATTTCTAGTTCAGGGGATTTACAGAAGTAACCGCTCTTCCATCCACTCCCCATAAATCGTAACGTTGTAAATGTCTGCTATGAAAGTTCGTGGTAGAACAATACTCTTTTGGCTATTTTCTTTGGAAATCAAAGCAATATGGTCTTTATCGACTTTTTCTCTTTTTGCCACATATATACGTCTAGCGAATTCAGACAGTTCTACCGTTGAAAATAGGCGACGTGCATATAAGTCTACATAAACGCGACTTCCCTTAATATAAATTCCAGGTTTAAGATTGGTCTCGCTTTTAGATACTTCTTCAATGACAGCCCATCCAATAGACTTGCCATGCAGGCAATAAATGTTTTTTATAATTTCAAGCGTTCTCATATGTTTATGTCTATTATTCAAGTTTTGTTATGCCACGCTTCCATAATGCTGACTAACGTAGTTATATACAGCATCGCGGTAATAGGTGATACTTTCATCGGGATAGCTCTCCGGCAATTCTTGATAGAGCAAATCGCGGATAGTGATAATGATGGTAGCTTTAGTGTTAGGCTTATCGAACGGATGATCCATACCTGCAAGTTCTTGCTTGATTTTGTCAAGCAGTTCCACGGCAACCTTCTTTATCTTCTTGATGTCCTCTTTGCTCAGGTCATCTTTCATTAGAATGTCGAACATGGAGAGCTGTTCATCGTTCTCAAACCCTTCTCGAACATAGCGTCGTTCTTCTTCTGACAGACTGTTTGACAATGCCATCAGTTCTTCAAAGGTTTTTTCGATGGTCGCCCGGTTCTGCTCCTGGTTATAGTCATGGATAATCTGTTGGTACTTCTCGTAAAAGTTGATACGTGATGGATTCTGGGCCAGCATTTGGGCGATACGTTCCTGAAGCAGTTCCTGTAGATCCTTCATTATCAGGTTCTTTTCGCGACTCTTGGCAAACTCACGACGCAGCACTTCAAAATTGATGCCGCTGATGTCGAAACGACGGTTAGGACCGTCATCAGCCACCATTGTTGCCTCAATCTCCAGATGGTCGTTCACTATCTCATTAATGGCTACACTAAAATCGGTGATGTCGGCATGTTTGCGTTTCTTTTGTAATTCCTTGTAGATGGCCTCGATGGCATCCTTCTGGTGCTTCATCTCTGCCGTAATATCCTCACGGTCGAGATACTTCCAGAGTTTCAGTAGGGTGGTGGCAAAGGTGCAGTATGTCTTGCGTATCTCTGCTGTCTCACACATTGCATTGGCAGCCTCTTTCAGGAGGAACAGCTTCATGAAGTTCTCGGCCCGAATCAGACGGTTAAGTTCAAAGCCATGTTCCTGTAGGAATGCTGTTGCCGCAACAATAGCTTCGAGAACATGCTTGATGAGTTCTTCCTTATTGACTGTCGGGTCGTTACCTCCCTCATGGTCAGGATTAGCGGTATAGTCAGCCAATGCCTGGCGCAGTGCCTTGACGATACCAATATAGTCAATGACAAGTCCGTTGGTCTTGCCCTCGGCTACACGATTGGCACGGGCTATTGTCTGCATCAGCGTATGTGCTTTCATGGGTTTGTCTAAATAGAGACATGAAAGCGTCTTTACATCGAAACCTGTTAGCCACATAGCGCAGACAAAGACGATTCTCAGT
>JAEEGL010498579.1_pt1 | contig 18384 bp, 11 predicted proteins | sample 9134231 | NCBI WGS metagenome assembly JAEEGL01 (sample SAMN16246548, study PRJNA631951) | gut metagenome | biome: gut microbiome; feature: rumen; material: fiber-attached | host: Bos | place: Iran: Karaj | collected 2018-10 | reverse complement strand
CCGACCACGATACCGACGGCGATGGCAAGGCAGACCTCGTCAAGGTGTTGATGCAGGTGCCGAGATCAGCAGCAAACGGCGATTATAAGGCGGCAACGATTTACGACCCCACGCCTTACGGGGTCGGCACGGTCGATGAAGCCAGCGAAGGAGCCAAAAAGTTATATAACCCGACGCCGTTCGATTACGATAAGCTCTACGAACCCGGAGAGAAGCGCAAAGCGAGCGGCAGCATGACAACGCTTGAAGCGGCGGAGCACGCTGACCAGGAGGACTGGAACTACAAGGTGCCGAATTCGAAATATGTAGGCTTCAACTATGCCACATGGTATGATTATTACCTCGTCAGGGGATTTGCTGTGGCCGAGGCGAGCGGTATCGGTACATACGGTTCCGAGGGCTTTGAACTGTGCGGCTGGGATCTCGAGCGTGATGCACATGCATGTGTAGTCGAGTGGCTCGCCGGTGACAGAGTGGCATACACAGACGCATATAACAACATAGAGATAAAGGCTGACTGGTCTAACGGCAATGTCGCGATGACCGGCTGTTCCTACGGCGGTACGATGCCTTACGAGGTCGCGACGACCGGAGTAAAGGGGCTGAAAACGATAGTTCCGTTCGCGGGTATCGCCTGCTGGTATGACTATACCAACTCCCAGGGCGCTCCCACATATTTAGATGTAAACTACGCTGATTACCTTTCTGCCTACAACAGCGGCGCGGCATATCTCGACGACGATTGGACGGTCCTCAACGACGATTACGCGTCCTATCTGTGGCAGATCTCCAAGGATCAGGAAGCTACAAACGGTGACTACGCCGATATCTGGGCTATCTCGGATTACACCCGCGACACATCAAAGATCAACTGCTCGGCGCTTATCGTACACGGTATGAACGATTTCAACGTACTCACGAAGCAGGCTGACCTTATGGCACGCGCTTTCGCGGAGGCGGGAAAGCCCTTCAAGCTCATACTGCACCAGGACGGCCATAATATACTCAATGGTATCTGCGTTCGCGGCGAGATCTGGCAGGACACCATGAACAGGTGGTTCTCACACTATCTCTACGATATCGACAACGGTATCGAGAATATGGCTGAGGTGACCGTTCAGAGCAATATCGACGGCTCGTTCAGGGAGTATGAGAAGTGGAGAGATTTCAAGTTTGAATCGTTCGCATACGATAAGGATATGAACGACAAGAAAACGTCTAAAGTAGATACAACTCTGATCGCTTCATATAACGATTCCTATACCAAAAAGAAGGACGAGTTCGGCAATTCGCTCTCGAGAGACAAATTCTATCTGACTCTGCCCGATGAGGCATGCGCCTGCTATACTTACGAACTGCCGGATAACTACACTGTTTACGGCGTTCCCGAGGTACATATCAGAATGTCCACTCCGGATGCCGATCTGGACGGCATTATGGTATCGGCGATGCTGATAGACACGATAGACGGTGAGACGAACTTCAAAGCGTATATGACCAAGAAAAGACTCAACGACAAACTCCCCGTAAAGACGGTAGAAAAGCTGGAAGCGGGCGGCGGTGTCGCAAAGCTCGGGATCAAGGAATTTGTAAAGAGCAACACCTCGGCCAAGCTCGTGACCTTTGGCTATACCGATCTGCAGAACTACGGCGGCGGGTATGATGCGTGGGAATACACGAAGAAAGATACTCTTATGAAGGCGGACGAATACTACGATTACACGATATATCTCCAGCCTACAGTATATACCGTGGAGCCCGGCCATAGGCTGGTGCTTGTCATAACCGGATGGGATCCGTACATGACCGCTCTCGACGAGGATTTCAACAGCGGTAATATTTCCGAACCGTCAAAATCGAAATATACATACTCGTTCAGTATCGACAACAGCTCGCTGGATTTTAAGATACCCTATGCCGGATGATACGACCGTTTCCGCAGGTGATTCCCCGGCGTACCCGGTAAAGAGCGGGACGAATTAAGGTAAAGTTCTACTTTGAAACAGACCGGTTATGAGCAATATTTCCTCAGCACAGATCAGACGTAAAAGCGTCTGTCTGATCTCATAAACAACAGCGACCGCGGAGCAGACCCGGGTATCCCGATCACTAAGACGGAGCATTGCTGTGACAGAGAAGCACTCGCTGCTTATATCAACGATCTGTTCTGATTTCTTCTGAAATATCGTACCGCACAGGTGAGATATCCGTGCGGTACTGGTATAATTTTTTGAAAGGATGACAAAGATGAAAAAGAAAGTTATCGCATCAGTACTCGCGGCAGCACTTGCCGCAATGTCCGTATCGGCAGCGGTATATGCCGATGATGAGGTCCCCAACGATGAGGAATTCTATGAGGAGTTCGTCCTGTTTGAGTTAGGCGGTGAGAAAATAGAGCTCTATACAGACAAGTACAGCTCCGACTCTGTGATGCACATCGAACTTAAAAAGCCGCCCGAGGGCACAATGACGCTTAACCTGAGGTTTATTACGCCCGAAAAGACTTACGAGCTGATGTACATTCTGATGGTACCCGAACAGGTAATGGATATCCCGCTGAATGAGATCATGACCGCACTGAAGGAGCGCTATCCGGACGAGACTATCCCGCTCGACAAGCTCACATCGGTAGAGCTGGACGACATCGGCTGGGTGGACAGTATTGAGGAACTCACCAACAGTGAACTGGCCGAATTATATGCCAACGCTTCCGGGGATGCTGAGGGTGATGATGAAGAAGATGATGATGATGACGACAATGCCGGACCGACAATCCAGTATGATCTCGCGTCCGATAAGATCAGCCTGTTCGCGGATGCTGCGGCCAACGGCGCAAACCTGCATATCGAGCTCAAAGAACCGCCCGAGGGCACAATGACGCTGAATATGGAATTCAAATTCAATGACCGGTACAGGGAGCTTATGTACATACTGATGATGCCCGAGCAGGTAATGGACATACCGCTGAGCGATATCGTCACAGCACTCAACGAGCGTTACCCGGACGAGACGCTCGACTACGGCGCTCTGAAAATGGTCACGATATATGACAAGGTCTTAAACATCGACGACATATATATCGAGGACAACTATGACCCCGCTGCACCGGAGTTTATTACCGAAGAAAACATCTGGAAGCTGAGCGATTCGGGAATGACCCTTGCCGATGCGAACGGCGTCGCAGGCGGTAATGTCGGTCTGGTGATGGAATTTGATTCTGTGCTTGAGAACGGTTATTACATTGAATTTGTGTTTACATTGGATGACGGCACCACAGAGACCGTAACAGAGTCCGGTAGCGACGCGTTAAGCACAAGCACGCTGTTTGTGAAGGTGCGCGACCTGCTGAAAAAAGCGGGTGTTGACGTTATGTCCGTAACCGACTTTGAAGTTGTGAACATGTCCGATCAGAACTTAGTATCGGTGAACATCAGTACGATGCCCGGCGGCGATGAAGACAGTTTTCCCACCGAGACTAACCCCGCTACCGGCACCGGCCTCGCGGTTTGCGCGATGCTTGCTTCGGGCGCACTGTGCGCGGTATCCCGCAAGAGAAAGTAAACATACACCGAAATACAAAAGAGCAGCCTGAATTATCGGGCTGCTTTTTTTGGTATTGACATTTATACCAAAAAATGATATAATATTTAGGCAAAAAAGTCCAAAAGGGGTAATAGATTTGCTCGAAACGATCAGGAATTTCCTCCTCTATGGCGGGACCGATAAAGAAAGCTATTACAGCGTTAAGGATAAAATAGAGAGCTCTAACCGCGTTACAGCGCTTATCTTCGCAAGTGTCGCGACCGTGCTCATCGGCGTAATGCTGATACTGTCGTTTTCGCAGGAGGGCTTTGTTTCCTCAAGACCTATCTACATAATGGGAATGGCCTTCTCGGTTGTGCTGGTGGTAGCATCTTTGCTTGCAAAAAAGCTGCACCTGCTGTCGTATGTCGCGGTTTATATGGCGGTATCGGTATTTATGTGCTACGGTATCGCGATTGCGACGCTCTCCCGACCCGAGGAACAGACTGTCACGTTTATGGTGATGATGATCTTCGTTCCGCTGATATTCGTTGACCGCCCGCTGCGAATGTCGCTCGTACTGCTGACTTATGTTGTAATGTTCATAATTTTTGCGCACATGACCAAGACCGGTTCGGTACTCTCGGTGGATATTACCGACGCGGTGATATTCGGCTTACTTTCGTTCGTCTCCGAGTCTGTCATCAACAGGGTAAAGATACGAAGCTTCGTGCTTGAAAGGAAGCTCCACATAATGAGCGAGACCGACCAGCTCACCGGCCTCAACAACCGCAACTGCTACGAATGGCGTCTCGAATCCTATCCCGGTACCTGCAAGCGCTCTGTGTGCTGTATTTACGTCGATGTGAACGGTCTGCACGAGCTCAACAATACAAAGGGGCACAAGGCCGGCGACGAGATGCTCCGCTATATAGCCGACGCGGTAAGACAGCAGTTCGGCAGCCGTGACACATACCGCATAGGCGGTGACGAATATGTTGCGTTTACGCCGGATACAGAGCTTGAGGAGATAGAGAAAAAGCTTTCCGAGCTGAAAGAGAAGATTGCCGGGGCAGGCTACCACGCCGCAATAGGCTATGAATTCAGCGATATTAAAAATGTAAATATGAACGACCTTATAGTCACAGCGGAATCAAATATGTACAAGGATAAGTCGGATTATTACAGGCGGCACGACCGCAGATCAAGAAGATAAGCCGAGGTAAGAGACGGTATGGATATACAGGTCATCAGAGCGACCGAAACATGGCAGCAGGCCGGAGCGTATTATGTGAGGATCCAGGGAATGGCACGGCAGCACGGCATAACCCTCCGCCGTGAGTTTGACGAGCACGATACTCCCGACACGAAATATATAGTCCTGACGGACAAGGATTTCCCCGTAGCCACCTGCCGTTTCTACCCGCTGACCGACGAATCGGTAATGCTCGGCAGGGTAGTGGTGCTCCCCGAATACCGCGGCAAAGGCCTCGGCAGCCGGGTGATAACGGAAGCCGAAATATGGCTCACCGAGCTCGGCTATTCAACCGTAGTCGTCGAAAGCCGCGATGTTGCCGTCGGTTTCTACCGTAAACTTGGCTTCATCGTCACCGACCCCGAGTTGATCCACGGCGATACCTTCGATTGCATAAGAATGGAGAAGCCACTGGTATAGAGCAGTCGCCTATAAGCGACAGCCGGTTGACAATGGCGGCAGCGTGGTCTCCCCTATAGAGGGGAGGTGTCACCGAAGGTGACAGAGGGGCTGACCGACAGACCCGCTGCACCAAATAACCGTTACACGGAAATTGAGTAGGAAGCATCTTTTTTGACAGACTGGGACGGTAAAGACCGTCTTTTGCTCACTTTTTTCAGAGTTTTCTCTTTCAGATTTGTTTTTTGAACAAATTTTCCCCTGATTCTATACGAATCAGGGGATTTTTGACAGGCTGTCGCCTCTCCCACGACTACGGGAGAGGCGTTTAAATATCGTCCGCCGAAGGCGGACACCACAATTGTCAATTATCAATTGTCAATTGTCAATTAACTCAGACTATGTCGTTCTCGTCGAATGCGTCGCCGCATTCGGGACAGAACTTCGGCGGCTTCTCGGGGTCGGGGGGAGTCCAGCCGCACTTATCGCACTTGTACTTTTTGGGAGCTGCGGGCTTAGGTTTGCCGCAGTTGGAGCAGAACTTCGTTGTGTTGGTAGCGCCGCACACGCATTTCCACTCTGCGGGAGATGCAGCAGCGGCTTTCTGTGCGCCCTTCTTTGCACCGCAGTTTGTGCAGAAGTTGGTTGTGTTGGTGGAACCGCAGCTTGCGCATACCCAGGTCTCGGGAGCAACTGGCTGGGGCTTGCCGCATGACGAGCAGAACTTGCCGGTATTGCCGACAGCACCGCACTCGGGACATTTCCAACCTGCCTGTGCTGCTGGAGCGGGCTGAGCCTGGATGGTGGGCTGCGGCTGTGGCTGCTGGGGCTGTGTCGGGTATGAGTTGAGCAGGTTAGCGCCCATATTCATCATCTGACCCATTCCCATAACGCCCATCATTCCGCCGCCGTTTCCGGGGTTGGAGCCCATAGCCTCGATGCCGTTCGCGATGCCCTTGTTCATCATAGCACGCTGAACGTTCGGGTCAAGCTGCGTATCCGCTTCGAGACGCGCGCCGAGACGCTTCTTGGAATCCTCGGAAAGTGTTACGGGGCCTCTGAAAGCAACACTCTTGATACGGAAGCCTCTCTCCGTCCAGTCAACGGCGTTGCGGGAAGCTTCCTGCGCGAGCTGCGGGAGCTTTGTCTGTATCTTCGCGTACATTACGCCCTGGTCGGACAGTGCAGACAGACCGCCGAGCAGAGCCTGCATGAACTCGCCCTTGTACTGGTCTGTGCCGAATACTTCCTGTGCGGTAAGGTCGCCCGCATTGACTCCCTTGGGGCAGACCTCGGTGTAGAAGCGTACAGCCGCCTCCGCATCCGGTATCTGTATCGAGAAGGTGCCGAAGCATTTCAGCTCGATAGAAGTGTTGTAGTATGGGTCGAAATACGGCATAGGTTCGCTCGTACCAAACAGCAGATTGGGTATTTCCTGGAGGTTGATGTAAACGACCTTCTGCTCCGCGGCGGGAGTTCCGCCGTAGGTGAAACGGCTGAGCACATCCTTGAGGGAATCCTTTATCTGCCCCGCGAAAATGGACGGAGCGGTGGAATTGTCGAGAATGTAGCGGCCGGGCTCGGTAACGATGTTGGTGATCTTTCCGTTGTCAAGCGTGAGCATACAAGTTCCGGTCTCCACCATGATAGCCGAGCCGTTGCTGATGTAGTTGCTCGTGCCTTTGGTGTTGCTTGTGCGACTTGAGCCATCGCTCATCTTTGTGCCCACTTTGAGCAGTGTCTTGTTGTCAATGGACGGGCAGTGGATAGCTTCCTTCCACGAATCGGCGAGAGTTCCGCCTACCGCGCCTATTGCGGCTTTGATAAGTCCCATGGTTATCAGTTCCTTTCATATTTGGATTTATATAAACATTGCTGCTTAAAACTATAGGAATTTATAGGAATCCGCGAGCCAGCTGCGGTGGATGTCCTCGGTGATGCCGGTGCCGCAGTATCTGCATTTCAGCATCTTCCCGCCGACGGAATACACCGGCGCGCCGCAGTTGGGGCAGTTGTGGGAACGCATGAGCGTTGAGGTCTCCTCGGCAAACTCGTTTCCGTAGCAGAGCGTGACACTTGCGGCGTACTGTCCGGGAACATCGGGCTTTCCGTTTTTTCCGCACTTTTTGTCCCCCTCGAGGTAATGCACGCACTGGAAGGATATCTCGAACACCGCGACAGCCTTGCCGTCGGAGCTTTTGTAGTCTGCGACCGCCGTCCTGTGAAGCTTCACATCGTCGAAATGTTCGGTAATGCCTCTGCCGCTGTTGTCGGCAATAATACCTCGTACACGCTCCCTGAGCGCGTCGGTGACATTGGTAAGCGTTTCTGCGTTCCCGCTTTCAACCGCGCCGAAGACTGACAGCAGTGCCGAGTTCGCGATCGCGATGAAGCGTTCATAAGTCATATGTGGGAAGTCCCGTTCAAGCTTTGGCCGGTACATCTCGGAAACGTTCGAGATAGGCTTCGGGAGCGTGGATTCTTCCTTCAGGCCCTTTCCTATCATATCCGCCGTTTCTTTGAACCCCATGCCGAGATAACGCTTTGATGCGGAATTCAGCACGGCACGTATTATCAGCACCGTAACAGCTATTACAGCGATGATCGTTCCGACGGTAACGAGTATGGTGATGATCGGTTCCATTATCTGACCGGAATGGCGGTAAACCGGGCTGCCGGCAGCGTGGTATGTATTATTTTCACTGTGAAATCTCCATTTAAGAAGGATTAAGCCTGCTTACTATATGATAGCAGATTTTTACAAAAAAGTCAAGAATTTTAAATCGTTTTGTGTGCAAAAGGTTATGTTTTGTGTTCTTTTTAACACAGGGGGAAATACCACTATCCGTAATTCGGCGAAAACCTTGTTACTGTCACCACAGGCTAAATTCAGCTTTAGCTGTGAACCGTGGGAAAATACAGATATGTCAGCAATAAAAAATATTTGTAACTATTGACAAATCAAGGATAATGTAATATAATAAATTTAGCATTATCTACAACTTGAAATGCTGTTTGAGCTGCGGGTAATGGATTTCAGTGAAAGGAATGATATCTATGGCATACATCATGGGTGTCGATATCGGCACCTCCGGTACCAAAACGGTGCTTTTTGACGAAAACGGCGAGGCTTTGGCCTCCGCAACCTACGAATACCCGCTCTATACCCCGCAGAACGGTTACGCGGAGCAGGAGCCCGAGGACTGGTGGAGAGCATCGGTGAACGGTATCTCCGACGTTATCGCGGAGAGCGGAGTTCCCGCCTCGGAGATAAAGGGCATAGGCCTTTCGGGACAGATGCACGGTCTCGTAATGCTCGACAAGGATAACAAGGTCATCCGCAAGAGCATCATCTGGTGCGATCAGCGTACCGCAAAGGAAGTCGATGAGATCACCGCAAAGGTTGGCCACGAAAAGCTGGTCGAGATAACGGCAAATCCCGCGATAACCGGCTTCACGGCGGCGAAGATAATGTGGGTGAAGAACAACGAGCCGGAGAACTACGAGCGCTGCCGCCACATACTCCTCCCGAAGGATTACATAAGATTTATGCTGACAGGCGAGTTCGCTGCAGAAGTTTCCGATGCGTCCGGAATGCAGCTGCTCGATATCCCGAAGCGTCAGTGGTCGGACGAGGTGCTGAGCAAGCTCGATATCGACAAGAGCCTGCTTGCGAAGGTCTACGAGAGCCCCGAGATCACGGGCACGATAACAAAGAAGGTCGCGGAAATGACCGGCCTCGCCGAGGGTACCCCCGTTGTGGGCGGCGCGGGCGATAATGCGGCTGCGGCTGTCGGAACGGGCGTTGTCGAGGACGGCACGGCATTCACGACTATCGGATCGAGCGGCGTGGTATTTGCGCATACATCCGATATTTCCATAGACAAGAAGGGCAGGGTACACACGTTCTGCTGTGCGGTACCGGGCTGCTGGCACGTTATGGGCGTTACCCAGAGTGCGGGACTGTCGCTGAAGTGGTTCCGCGACAACCTCTGCTGGAGCGAAATGGAGACCGCGATAGATATGGGTGTTGACCCGTACTATCTCACCGACAAGGCGGCTATGGAAGTGCCTATCGGCGCGAACAAGCTGCTGTATATGCCTTATCTCAACGGCGAGCGCACACCCCACCTTGACCCGAATGCGCGCGGTGCGTTCATAGGCCTCTCGACTATGCACAAAAAGAAAGATATGATAAGAGCGGTAATGGAGGGCGTTTCGTACTCCCTGCGCGACTGCGTGGAAGTTATGCGTGAAATGCGCATAAACGTAAGCGATATGATGGCTTGCGGCGGCGGCGGAACATCTCCCCTCTGGCGTCAGATGCTCGCTGACCTGTACGGATGCCCCGTAAAGACCACGCAGAACAAGGAAGGTCCCGCTCTCGGTGCGGCATTGCTCGCGGCCGTCGGAACGGGTATCTACAAGAGCGTTCCCGAAGCGTGTCATGCCGTTATCAAAGCGGACAAGGTGCAGCAGCCCATTGCCGACAACAGCGCGAAATACGAGAAGGTCTATGAGCTTTACAAGAAGCTCTACCCGAGAATGAAGCAGACGTTCGCGGATCTTTCCGAGCTGGATTGAGCCGCACGCCTATGAAAGGAAGTGATCTCTGTGAGGTTCGGTGAACTTGACAATCATTGGCAGAAAGTGTTCGGGCTTGGCTGGCAGTCTTTCTGCGAAGGCAACCTCCCGATAGCGGCTATAATCGTTGATGACGCGGGAAACATCCTCTCCGAGGGGCGTAATCACTACGTTACGAGCAAGCGCTTCCCGAACTGTAAGGTCGATCATGCCGAGACCGCCTGCATCCAGCAGCTCGATATCGTGAAATACCCCGACCTGCAGAGCTACACGCTTTATACATCAATGGAACCTTGCCCGATGTGCATAGGCACAATAATCATGAGCAACCTGAAGCTTGTCAGGGTAGCGGCGCATGATGCGTGGGCGGGAGCGACAGATATATGTATGAAAAACTCCTATGCTCAGAAAAAATCTGTCATTGTCGAATTCGCCGACGACATCCTTGCAAATATCCAGATAGCGATGCAGGGCTGTGTCGAGCTGAGTTACAACGGCGCAGAGAGCGAAGTATATAAGAGCTTCATGGAGATGTACCCCACGGGTGCTGCTGCGGCGTATAAGCTCTACAATGATAAGACGGCTAAGGCTCTTGTGGATAAGAAGGCGCCGATATCCGAAGTATTTGACACGGTGGCCTCGATTGTCGAGAGTATTTAAGGCTGCCAAAAATCAAAAAGCTGTTCTGTTGTGACCGCGTTGGCGCAGCAGAACGGCTTTTTCAATTTACGCATCACGAGCGTGCATATTTTTGCTGAATTGTGTACAGCGATAAAATGCCAGTAATGTTTTCTCCAAAGGCGGAAAGGTATTACCGTAACCTTAATTTGTCTGCGGCATCGAGTTTTTTTGGAAAATGGTTGAAATTTCCGGGAAAAGGTGGTATAATAAATTTTGTGTTTTATTGACGTTAGCGGCACTAAATGCTGTACAAAAGTTTTGAATGAGGTACACTTGCATTTAGCTAATGTGATGAATTTTAATGTTTTTTGAAATTATTCATGAAAATAACGCAACCTTTGGGGTGCAAAAAGCGTTTATATTTACAGAGGATCGATTTCCGGCAAGGCGGTTTGTTCCTTGCTAAATTTAAGAAGGTGAGATATTGGCGTTCATAGAAGTACGAAATCTCCGGAAGGTGTACAAGCTCGGCGGAGAGAAGGTCTACGCTCTGAGAAAGATAGATCTTGACATCCAGCGGGGCGAGATATGCTGCATACTCGGTACATCGGGCTCCGGTAAATCCACGCTGCTGAATATGCTCGCGGGGCTGGAAAAGCCGACGAGAGGCGACATCTTCATCAACGGCGTTAATGTTGCGAAGCTCAGTGAGCGCAGGCTCGCGCGGTTCAGACAGGAGAACACGGGGTTCGTGTTCCAGTCATACAACCTGATAACGCAGTTCACAGCGCTTGAAAATGTCGGGATGCCGCTGATGTTCAAGGGCATGCCGCGCTCGAAGCGTGACAAGCTCGCGGCAAAGATGCTCAAGCTCGTGGGTCTCGGAACGAGGCTCCACCACCGGCCTAATCAGATGTCGGGCGGTCAGCAGCAGCGCGTCGGCATTGCTAGGGCATTCGTTGCAAAGCCGAATGTGGTGTTTGCGGATGAGCCTACCGGTAACCTCGATACAAAGACCACCGACGATGTAATGCGGCTTATGGTGCGTATGTGCCGTAAGTACAACATCACGATGATAATAGTCACCCATGACCTTGAAATAGCGCAGTACTGCGACAGAATAGTACATATCATCGACGGTGAGATAACAAAGATAGAAGACAACGTTTCAACTTATGACCCGTCGCAGGATGAGCTTGATGCAGACGGAATGGGAAATGCTGACGAAAATAAAGCAAAGCTCAACAAAAACTCAGAGAGGGTAAAAGCACAATGAACATTTTCAAGAAGATCACAGCCGCTGTCCTCGCGGCAGCAATAACAGCGCTCTCCTGCGCTCCCGCGGTGAATGCAGTATATTCCGATGAGCCCGCAGAATCGAAGGTAGTCGAAGTTCCGGAGCTTTATCTCGCGACCGCGAACAAGTTCAGTATGAATTCCGGGACCAGCGCGGTATATACGCCGACGATACGCACGAAAACAGTCGGGGAATTCTCCAAGATAGATCTGCACATGTCGGGCGGAACTAAGGATATCACCGTTGAAAGTGAAAAGAAGACCATGAAGGACATAAAGGAAACCTACGGCTTCCTGTTCAAGGCCTCTCCCGTTACCGCGAAAGGCAAGTACGACTTCACGCTGACCGCGGAGATCTACAACATATACGGCGGTCTCGAAAAGACACAGACCTTTGCCATACAGGTCGAGGTCGTAAGCGCTCTTGCCGTTACGGGAATGACGATAGAATCCGTCGTTGTGAACAAGGAAGACGTAATCCCCGGCGATAAGTTCGATGTGACCGTGACTATCCGCAACAACTGCGGTATCGACGTTAAGGATGCCGAGCTCGAACTCACCGATCTCGACAAATCGAAATTCCTGCTCGATACGGGCTTCTCGCTGAAGTATCTCGATATCCCCAACGGCAAGACCGGCTCCGCGACCTTCACGCTGCTCGCGCAGGAGGGACTGCAGAACGAGCGCGAATACTTCGGTGTGAGCCTTACATACTGCCTCGAAGAAGGCCGTGCGGACCTTACCAAGAAGACCACCGCAAGCGTTGCTGTGAACTGTAAGCCCAAGAAGTCGGATACCGACGTAAAATACAGCACCCACGCGCTTACCGTGACAAGCTATTCCGTAACGCCGCAGCCCGTTGCTGACGGCACGAAGTTCACGCTCGAACTCGATGTCAGAAACAACGATAACGTTGATATAAAGAGCGCGCGTGTTTCCGTGGAAGCGGACGGAACAAAGTTTTCCGTTGAGAGCGGACTTTCGTACAGAGATCTCGACGTAAAGGCCGGCGAAACAAAGAAGGTAACGTTCAGCCTCATGGGTGCGGCGGGTATCGCCAATGTCCGGGAGAACATCCCGATAAAGCTCGATTTCGGCACCGCGTCGGTAACGGAGACGGTCGTTGTCACCTGCACCCCCGCGAAGAAGCCGGATACCACACTCGGTAAGTACGACCTTACTATGACAGGATACTCGGTCGATGTTCCCGAAGTACGCGAGGGCACGATATTCACACTTTCCCTCACTTTCACCAACTCCGGCAAGAAGGATATAGACAAGGCGCGCATTGCGCTCGGCAACCTCGACGGCACGAAATTCGCTGCGGACAGCGGACTTTCCTACGCCGATATGGCAATAAAGGCGGGTGAGACAAAGACACTCAGCTTCAGACTTATCGGCTGCAAGGGACTGGCTTCCGTAAGAGAGGCCATCGGTGTTCAGATAGACTACGGCGAGGTGAGCTCGACCGTCTATGCGACTGTGAAGTGCGTACCGAAGGATACCGAGGGGACCGGTGAGGACGGTAAGAAGGTCTTCGCGCCCAACATCATCATCACCAACTATTCATTCGGCGGCGATTACGTCATCGCAGGCCAGAAGTTCCCGCTCGTGCTCGAGCTCGAGAATATGTCAACAAAAGCTGTGGTGGAGAACCTCAAAGTGACGATATCCGGAGCCGCTACCGGCACAGACGGAAGCGTTGCTTACTCCCCCGCGAATTCCTCGAACTCGTTCTTCTTTGACAGGATCGACATTCACGAGGAGAAGTCCCTGACAATGGAGCTTCTTGCAAAAGCCGATGCCGTGCCGAACAGCTATCCTGTGGATATTACTTTCTCATACGAATATTCGGTCGGTGAGGAGCGATATCAGGCAAACGCCGTTTCCTCAACGCTTTCGATCCCGCTGCGTCAGGAGGACAGGCTTGAGATAAACGAGCCCGAGATACCGTCATGGGGGGTAAGTGTCGGCGAACAGTGCACCATAAATGTAAGCCTTGTCAATAAGGGCAAGAGCGATGTTTACAACGTTTCCGCGACAGTGACCGGCGACGGCTTCTCCGTTGAGACTCCCACCTACTACATAGGCAATATCAAGAGCGGCACCGAGGAATACTACGACGCGAAGCTCACCCCGTTCAACGAGGGCGAGGTCAGCGGTGAGATAGTATTCACCTACGAGGATGCCAACAACGAGTCCAAGGAATCCCGCGTGCCGTTTACGTTTATGGCTCAGCAGATGATGTACGACCCGGGTATGTACGGCGATGAAGGTATGGATATGGGTATGGACGAGATGCCCGCGGAGGAGACCGGTATGCCGTGGTGGGTATGGCTCATCATCGGCGGCGGTGCGGCCATTGTGATAATAATAGTGATCGTTGTGATAGTTAAGCATAAGAAGAAAAAAGCGGAGTTAATTGACGACGATGAAGATAACTGATATGATGATCATGTGCCTTCGCAATCTGTGGAGGCGAAAGGGCAGAACGATGCTGACCATTGTCGGTGTCGTTATAGGCTCCTGCGCGGTCATAGTCATGATCTCCATGGGTCTGGCGATGAGCGTGGCTATGGATGAGATGCTCGGATCCTGGGGAGACCTTAATGCCGTTACGATCTATAACAACAACAGGGGTATGTCGTATGACAGCTCGTCGGGCTCCTCATCGTCCGAAAAGCCCAAGCTCAATGATGACGCGGTAGCCATGCTGGGGAGCATAGAACACGTTTCGTATCTGATACCGAAAATGGAGCTTGACAGCAGTATGGTCACGGTGGTAGCGGGAAGGAACGACCGTTATAAGCTGGGCTGGGCGCAGGTGATCGGAGTGGATCTGTCGCTGCTCTCAAAAATGGGATATTCCGTCGAGCAGGGCGAGCTACCGGACGAACACAGCTACGACAAGTCGCTTGTTATGGGTACCGAGGTAGCGTATCAGTTCACCGATACGAAGAAGCACGGCAACGCGGCGTATGTCCAGAAGATGCAGCTCGCGGACGGAAGCTATACAAAGCCGTTCATAGACCAGGTAGGCGAAACTATCAAAATAGCGGTAAACAATACCAAAAAGCAGAACGATGACGGTTCATACGCTTACGGCGGCAAGGGTTACGAGTTCAAGGTAACGAGCACGGCGGTGCTTGAGCAGGATCCGCAGTGGGAAACTCCGTATTCGCTGTTCATCGACATCTCTCTCGCAAAGGAGATCTATGCAGCCTACAATAAGCTCAACTCGGTAAAAAAGGCCTCCGAGCCTGAATACTCGCAGATCAAGCTGATAGCGGACGATATGAAGAACGTTGACGCTATCCAGAAGACGGTCGAGGAGCTCGGCTACAGCGCATCGAGTATGGCGCAGGTAAGAAACGAGATGCAGGGCAATCTCGGCGTCATCGAAATGGTGCTGGGCGGACTTGCGGCGATAAGCCTTCTTGTTGCGGCTATCAGTATCACCAACACGATGATAATGTCGATATATGAGCGTACCCGCGAGATAGGCATTATGAAGGTGCTCGGCTGCTTTACCGGCAATATCCGTATGATGTTCCTCATGGAGGCGGGACTTATCGGCCTGCTCGGCGGTATCATCGGCACGATAATAAGCTTTATCATCTCGATCATTATGAACTCGCTCGGTAATTCGGGACTGACCGAAATGCTCGGTATTTACAATTCCGGGGAGAACGGGCAGCTTTCCATAATTCCACCATGGCTCGTGCTGCTGGCACTCGGATTTTCGACGCTCATCGGCCTTATTTCGGGTTATTATCCCGCAAACAGGGCGGTCAAGATCAGCGCCCTCGAAGCTATAAAGAATGAATGACCGGATCTGAGACCCGTCGCTGTTACGCGGCGGGTCTTTCTTGTTTTGAAATATTACGAACAAGTACGTCAATATCAACACATTTTCACTGTTATTTTTGTTGATATTGCAGAAATTTTTGCCATTCGTGCAATGTTGCGTCTCGTTCGTGCTGTTTTTCTTGATTTTTTTCGTCGGACGCGCTATAATGTATATTGTTTAAATATACAATGGCTTTTTCTCGTTCCACGGTGAACGACAGATATTTCCTGCAATATATCAGTGCGGAAAACGGAGGGTAAACATGGCTTTATGGATAATAGTCGTAGATGACGATACGGCCAATCTTCAGGCTGCGGGGCACATCCTGAGCAAGAACAATATGCGCGTCACGGCGTTCAAGTCGGGCAAGTCGCTCCTTGATCATATTAAGGATAAGGGCTCGCCGGATCTTATACTGCTCGATATCAAAATGCCGGAAATGGACGGCTTTGAGACGCTGAGCAGGCTGCGTGCGTTTGAAAAGAAATCGGGCAGGGACGAGGTCCCGGTCATCTTCCTTACGGCAGACGAGGATGCGCACACCGAGACTCACGGCTTCGAGGCGGGAGTTTCCGACTTCATACGAAAACCGTTCGACCCGGAGGTGCTGCTTCGCCGCATCAACAACATAGTCTCAAAGCAGGTGAAGATGCAGTCACTAAAAGCAGAGGCCATGACCGATAAGCTGACGGGCTTTCTCAATAAGAACGCGGCCATATCGGTGCTGTCTGATGCCTGCCTTAACAAAACGGGCTGCCTGCTGATGATAGATCTCGACTCGTTCAAGCTCGTGAACGACATTTACGGGCACGAAATGGGTGACCGGGTGCTGGTAGGCTTTGCAAAGATAATCAGGGACAACGTTCCCGCCGACAGCAAATGCGCGCGTCTCGGCGGTGACGAATTTGCCGTGTTCTGCGAGGGCATGACCGAGGAGAAGTTCGTATCCAAGCTCGCAGAGAACGTGAATGCCGATATCGTCGCGGAAGCAAAGAGGCTCATGGGAAACGATATGGAGATACCGCTCGGCGCTTCGATCGGTGCGGTATTCGTTCCGACGCAGGGCAACGACTACGGCTCGCTGCTCAAGCTCGCCGACAAGGCGCTGTACACGGTAAAGAAAAACGGAAGGCACGGCTACGCGCTGTACCGTGCCGATGCGTACATAGATGACGACGACAGCTCGGTGGATCTGGATATACACACGGTCTCGGCGATACTCGGCGAGCGCTCTATACCGAACGTGGCGCTGCAGCTCGAGAAGGAGGCTTTCTCCTACGTTTACCGCTATGTAATGCGCTATATCATACGAAATCAGCGCACAGCCTGCAAGGTGATGTTCACGCTGAACGCGCTGAGCGACTGCAGCGGAGAGGAATTCGTGCAGCTCTGCGACGATTTCGGCGCGCATATCCGCGACTCTCTGCGTAAATCCGATATCTTCATGCGCAACCGCTCCAACCGCTTTTTCGTATTCCTCACCGATATACGCGAGGATTCGATAGAAAAGGTCATCGGCGGACTTATGTCCAGCTGGGATGAGAAGCACGGCAGCATGGTAAATGTCACCTTCGAGACGGAATTTGTCGGAACCGGCAGCGAGCGCGTAAAAACTTCCGACAAGGTCCGTATCGCCGTGGTGGATGACGATACCGCGAACTTACAGATGGCGGGGCAGATACTCAGCCGTGCGGGATTTTACGTCACTGCGCTCAAATCCGGGCAGGCGCTGCTCGATTATGTTGACAACAACATCCCCGATCTGATACTGCTCGATATAATGATGCCTGTAATGGACGGCTTCGAGACTATGAAGAAGCTCAAAAGCCTGGAGCGTGAGATAGCGGATATCCCTGTGATATTCCTTACCGGAACGGAGAGCCAGGAGGCCGAGAGCATGGGACTTTCCCTCGGCGCTATGGACTTCATCAAGAAGCCGTTCGTGCCGGAGGTGCTGCTGCTGAGAGTAAGGCATATCATCGAACTGGTAACGCTGCAGCGGTCGCTTTCCAACGAGGTGGAAAAGAAGTCGCGTGAGAACAAGAATCTGTTCTTGCACGTCGTTAAGTCGCTCGCGGATGCTATCGACGCCAAGGATACCTACACGAACGGTCATTCCGGCCGTGTCGCGGAGTATTCAAGGGAGATAGCCAAGCGCGCGGGATATACCACGCAGCAGCAGAACGACATCTATATGATGGGACTTTTACACGATGTCGGCAAGATAGGCATTCCTGACGCGGTGATCAATAAGCCCGCCCGTCTTACCGATGATGAATTCGAGGTCATCAAGAACCACCCGGTAATGGGCGCACGGATACTGAAAAACATCAAGGAGATGCCGAAGCTCTCAACGGGTGCAAGGTGGCATCACGAGCGGTACGGCGGAGGAGGCTATCCCGACGGGCTCGTAGGACAGGATATTCCCGAGGAAGCGCGTATTATCGCGGTCGCGGATGCTTATGACGCGATGACCAGCCGCCGCAGCTACAGAGATGTCCTCTCGCAGGAGAAGGTACGCTCGGAGATAGAGAATGGCAGAGGAACACAGTTTGACCCGAGGTTTGCGGATATCATGCTTTCGATGATAGACGAGGACGAAGACTACAAGATGAAGGAGAAATCGGATGAAGTACAATCTTGAAAGGAATGAGCTGTTCCAGTCATCGCACATATCAATTCTTTCCTGCTATACTATCCTTTCCGTAATACTTATTGCCGAGACTCTGCTCATGAGTTGGGAGATATGGGCGATATTCCCGATCGTAGCGGCTGTAGGTGTATGCTGGGGAATGCATATCCAGCATATCGGGACCGAGACTTTCAGAATATGGGTGTTCTCGGTGCTTATGATGGT
>JAEEGL012425781.1_pt1 | contig 18385 bp, 12 predicted proteins | sample 9134231 | NCBI WGS metagenome assembly JAEEGL01 (sample SAMN16246548, study PRJNA631951) | gut metagenome | biome: gut microbiome; feature: rumen; material: fiber-attached | host: Bos | place: Iran: Karaj | collected 2018-10 | reverse complement strand
CTAAAATAGAAATAGCAATTAAACCAACTTGAGCATAAATATTATGAGTATTAGGATGACATCTCATTAAATTAAATTTAACTTGAATACAATTATAATCAGTGTAAACAGTTTTTAATTCTCTTGCTTGAAAATTTGATCTTTCATTTGAATCTAAACTTAAATAACCAATTTTTTTAAATTTATCTGTTTGAGGTGGAAGAATATAAATTTCTATTTTAGATGCTATATTATATTGATGAGATAAAAATTGAATTTCTCTCATTCGAATTGGTTTTGGAAATTGAAGAAGAAGTTCTTGTGGATAATTACAAAAATGAGAGGAAAGCCATCCACGAGAAAAAGGTGTGTGATTTAATAACTCACGTACTTGGTAATCGGGATCCTGACCTATTTTTAAATATATTTTATCTTACTTGATACATGAATTATTCTAAATGGAATTTTTTCCCAATTTTTTGAGTCTTGATCTGATGGTGGGAGGTTTCTTTTGTTCATTTTTTTTTTATTTTTTTTTTTACTTTATATAGTTTATATTTTTATTTTTTTTATTTTTTTTTATTGTTTTTTTTTAATTGTTTTTTTAATTGTTTTTTTGTGAAATAATCATATAATATTGTATATATTAATATATTAAGTATTATTTATTAATATTATTATTAATAATAAAACAAGAATTTTTTTGTACATTTTTTTTTTGATGTCTTTTATGGGAGATCAAATAATAGTAAATAATAATTGTTAATAATATTCTAAATAAAAAATAAAAATAAAACTATTAAGAAAACTCAATTGGATTAATTAAATCAATAACATCATCTAAATTTATATTAAATTCGAAACTCCATAATTTTTGATTATATATTCTTTTCGTCAATAAAATATTTCTTCTTTTAGTTTCATTCTTAACATTTTCATCATTTTCTGCTTGCAAATCTAATATATTTTTCATCCATTCATTCTATATTTTAATAAATAAAAAAATTATAAAAATTATTTTACATTTTCTTCAATAAATTTACATAAATCTTTTTTTGTGTAATTACAAAAATTCATTTGAATTTCATTTTCATTTGAATTTTCTTGATTTAGATATGAGAAAATATCATTTAATTCATTTTTTAAAGGAACTAAAATAAATTAAAAAATAATCATTTTTTACATTTATTAAAATCAAATAATTGATTTCTTAAAAAATTATTATTATTTATTAGCCCCAAAGGGCTCTTTATATCATTAACATAAATTTGATTTAACTCTTGAAAAGAATTAATTAAAATTTGTTTATAAATTGATTTACAAATATTAATTTTAGTTATATTAATAAGTTTTTCATTTATAAATTCATTTTCATTAATAAAATCAAGAATTTTATTATTACAAATTAAATTTGGAAATTTATTAAAATTATTATTAGTTATTTTGATTAAAGAATCTTGTAATTTTTTATAATTTCCATAAATGGGAAAATTAGTAGAATTAATATAAAAGACTGAATATTCATCACAAATACCATCAATTAAAATAGAAGGAATATTTTCTAAAAATTGAATAATTTGAAAATCAGCATCAAAATTTTCTATTTCATTAATATCAGTGAAACTATATAAATTATTAATTAAATCTTCATAATTTCCAAAAGAAGAACTTTTAGTTGTTGATAAAGAATTATTAAAATCACTTTTATTCTTATTACAATATTCAATTTTTCTTAATTCTTCTTTCAGATAAATATCATAAATATTAGAAGTAATTTTAATTATATTTTTATTTTGAGTTTCATCATTTAAAGGATTTATTACTATTCTATTATATAAAATTAACATTAATCTATATATACTAAATTTAGGTTCGATTGATTTACTTCCATTGAATAGTTCTTCATAAATTAAATTTATAATTACATTTAAATTTTCAAGATTATTATTTATATTAATTGCCCCATCCACAAACGATTTATATCTTTTTATAAAATTATCCAATAATAAAAAATCATAATTTTTACAATTTATTATTTCTAAATATTGGAACATACAGAAAAAAGAGATACTTAAATAAAGAGTTATTAATAATGTAATTAATGGATTTCCTTGTTTATTTATTATTCTATCTCTATAAATTTCATTAAAATATTCAGAAAAATTTTGTTCTAAATTTATACATTTATTATTCATTTGATTTTGAGTTAAATTATAAAATTGAAATTGTTCATTGGGTAAAGAATAAAATCTAAAATGTTCTAAAATATTCATATCATTTTCATCAAGTTCAGTAAATAAATTATATTTTTTTAAAGAATTTGAAAAAAAACAACTTTCTCTTCTACATTTTAATTCAATATTTTCATCAATCATAATATCATTATTTATTTGTTTATAATAAAAATCATAAATATCTTGTTGTTCATATAAATAATCATAAAGATAAATTTGATGAGCTGTATTTAAATCATTTTCAACATATAAATTTTGTTTTCTTAAAGGAGGAATTGACCAATATTCTATAATTAATTATTAATAATGAAAAATTAAATATTAATTCTTACCTTTAAGTATAGAATAAAATTGTGAACTAAATTTAATTGAATCTTCTTGAAATGATGGTATTTTTTCTAAAGATATATTTTTCCAAAGAAATTGTATTTTTTTTCCTATTAAAAATAACGATTTCCATTTAATTTTGAAATAAAGATTTGACTCTATATTTAATTCTTCTTTTTTTCTTTCATTATTTTCTTCAATTTGTGTATTTAAAATACTATATTCATCATATGTAGAGGTATAAATTTTTTTACATATTTCATTGAATATTTTATCATTATTTTCTTTTATTTTTTTATTACTGGATGTAAAATTTATAATATCGCTTATGGAAAGGAATGAAAATATAATTTGTATAAGATTTTCGTTTAACAATACTTTATTAATTTCAGTGTTGATTTTGATTTTAGTATTTATATTTTGTTTTAATGGAAGCACATCTTTTTTATCTAAAGTTATATAATTGTTCATTTTATTATTTTCATTTTTAAAATAGTTATTTTTTAAGGATTTTAAAGATAATTTCATATTTCATACAAATCATATATTATTTTTCAAAAACATATTTTACTTCAAAAATATTAAAAAAAAATAAAAATTAATCAGATTGCTCCATAAAAACAAAAAAATTAAGATATTAAAAAATGGTAAAATATATTTATTTTAAAAATATACATTATATAAAATAAATGAAAAATTGAAGTTGTTTTTTCCAAATAAAAATTAAGTATGATAAAATCTGAATCAAAATAATTATTATATAGGATATTTAAACATTTAGATAATTAAATTTAAACATTTATTTTTTTTAATTTTAAAAAAAAAATAAAAAAATTTAATTAAGTAAAATATGAATTTATTATTTTAATATGGTATTGGAATTAAAATGAATTATAATTAGATTTAAAATCATTTTAAATAAATAATAATTTTATAAACTTAAATATTTAATATTTTTTAAGTAAATTTGAAATATATAAAAATGTAAAATATAATAATTGGGATTTTATTTAAATTTATTTTTCATATTATAATTATTAATTTATTGTTTATTTATCAAAAATATATTTATTTATTATTTTATTATTTTTTTTTGAATATGTTTATGATATAAAAGTCCAATATCAATATCATTATTATATTATAATTTTATTACAGAAAATGATAATTTTAGAAAAACTAATAAAATAATTATTTATTATAAAATTTTAAATTAACTAATGTTGCATCATGATGAATTAGAATTTCAAAAAACAATCATTACTTATAAATTTCCCTATACAATGGATTGTATAATTAATTATATTTCTAATCCTTATAATATAATCAAAAATTTAGATGAATTAACAAATTTATTTTTTATAAATTCAAATGAATTTATTATAATAAACCCAAATTATAATTTTGAATATTCACTTGTAAATAAAAAAAAAAAAAATGATTATCATGTATCAATATCAAAAATCAATTCAATAAATAAAAAAACAATTAATTATAATTTATTAATAAAAAATGAATTATATTATAATTCCTGTGAAAATAATAATATATTTATTCAATCAATAATTTCAGACAATAAAAATGTTATAAATGATTTTCCAAATTTATTAGATTATTCAAAATCATTATTTAATTTTAACGATTCATTAAATAAAAAAATTTCAACTTCAAATGAAAAAGATATTCAATATGATAGTATATTGATAAATTCAAATATAAATCTAATATTTGATTATTGTTTAAATGTAGAAAAAATTTTAAGAATGATTGGATTTAATGATAATTATATTTTTTGGAAAGAAGGAGAATTTGGAACTGAAAATTCAAAATATTTTATTTCAAATAAGAATAAAAATAATCTTCATTATTATAATTTATATAAAATAAGAAAAAAAAATGATGAATTTTTAATTGGATTCTTAAGTCAATATAATGGGAAAAATACACTTAATTATAAAAATATTTTTAGATTTGTAAATATCAGTGATAATTTAACTTTTGTTTCTTGTGAAAATTTTTTTTTAAATCCTGTTTGTATAAAATATAAAAAAAAATTAAGTAAAATTAATGAGCTTTTATTAAAAAATTTAAAATATCTTTTTGAAAAAGATTATATTAATAAAAATATTCAATAGTTATAACTTTAGTCATAACTGTTCTTATCTTATTAAAGATTAAAGGTTATAAATATAATAAAAAAAAATATATATATTTTAAGCAATTAAATATAAGGTATAAGGTTTAGATTATTAGAAAATTTAATTTTAATTTAACATAAATAAAACTTTTAGAATTTTTAAAATAAAAATTTATAATAAAATTTTTAGTATATTTATATTTAATATTTAAAATTTTATTATAATAATATAAAACATAAATAAAATTTAAACAGTTAAACTATTTAATTCCCTATAACTATATTTTAATATAAATTTATAAGAAACATATATATATTTATTTAATTTTAATACTTCATAAAATCATAATTACAAAAAGGACAATTATTTGACTGAATTAACCATTTTTTTAAGCAAATTTTATGAAAAATATGTTCACCACAATAAAAAATATTGACAATATCACTTTCATTAAAATTATTTTTACATATAATACAACTTTTATATTTACTTAATTTCGAATGTATTAAATCTTTATATAAAATATTATCTAAAAATTTTAATTTTTTTTCTTTTATAAAATTATAACTTTCCCTATTATAATCAACACTTTCAAGATGAATATGTAAAATATTAAGTTTCTCATTTTTTTCATTTATATAATTTTTTTCTTGAGAAAATCCAATATACTTTAAATCATCTTTATTTAATATATTTTCTTTTTCTTCTTCTTCAAAATTTATATTATTTATTTTTTCAGTTTCATAATTTTTGTTATTAAAAATTATATTATAATTGTTATAATTTGGGAAATTATTTATTTGAAATGTAGAATAATTTCTTTTTCTTTGAAATGGAATATTAGAATTTAAATTTGAATAATGTAATAAATTATTTTTATTTATTATTACTTTTTTATATATAATATTTTTCTTTTTGTAAATTTGATTATTTTGTTCTTTATTAATTATATTATTTATACCATTATTGATAATTTCTGTATTAAAATAATCTGAATTTAATGTTATAATATTTTCATTTCCAACAACCATTAATTTTCCTAATTTTGAATATTTTGATATTTCAATATTATTATTTGAACCATTTATAATTATGTTATTAATAATTGATAATTGAATTATTGTGTTAAAATTTCCATTAATAATTAAAGTTTCAAAATTTTCTTTTATGTATATATATTGTGATGATTCGATTATTGTTTTTAAATTCTATAGATTATATTAAATATATACTTTTTTATTTTTTTGTGTTATTATCATTTTTTTAATTTATAATATAATATTTTACTTATATTAAAAATCCTTTACAAAAATTAAAAAATTGTTATAACAAAACAAAAAAATAAAAACCAAATTAAAAATAATAATTAAAAAAAATAAATAAATAAAATACAACAAACAATAGTAAAAAATAATAAAAAAAATATGGAAATCCCACAATCAGAAATGGAAAAAATTTTAAAAACAAAAGAACCAAACACATATTATTTTTATGATAAAGAGACAGAATATGTAAAAAAAGAACACATATGTTTAAATAATTTTGAAATAAGTCCTTTTATAGATGAAAAAGGAGATAAATACTTAAGTGTAGAACATTATTATCAAAGTCATAAATTTATAAATTTAGATAAAAATGCATTTTTAGAAATAAAAAATTGTCCTGATGCAGATTCTTGTAAAAAAACAGCAAGAAAATATGAAAAACAATTTAGTGAAAAATGGGATAAAAAAAAATGGAATGAAATAGAAAAAGAATATTATATGAAAAAAGGTTTAATGTTTAAATTTTCTCAAAATTTAAATATGTTAAAAGTTTTATTAGATACTGGAAATTATAAACTTGTTGAAAGAAGCCCTCGTGATCCTTATTGGGGAGGATTATTACCTAATTCTTTAAATAGACTTGGTCAATTATTAATGGATATTAGAGATGAATATAAAAAAAATTATTGGGTTTTTTTAAAAGGATGTGATCTTCAACCTATTAAAGTTGAAGTTGATTAATTATTATATATTTTTATTTTATATTTTTTTTTTTTTGGTATTTTTTTTGTTGTTTAAAATTCTTATTTTATTTTTATATTAAACGGGTTTTATATTTTAAAATTTTTGAGTTTTAAATTAATTTTTTTTATATTTTTTTATTTATCTGTTATTTTTTTTTTTATATTATTTATTTTTGTATATTACTATTTTTAATAAAATCTTATAATTCTTTTTCTTTTTTTTTCTCTAATCTATTAATTAATTCTTTAATACTTCCAGTTTCTAATAAAGTTATATATGTAAATTCCAATTTTTCAAACATTTGATTAAAATGATTAGATTTCAAAGTCTGACCAGGATTATAATGAGAATCAAAAGGATCTCTAAATAAAAATATACCATCTCTTTCATTTTGATTATTATTATTTTGATGTGAATTAAATTTTAAATATTTATTTTGAAAATATTGATAAAATACACTATTTTTGTCTTCTTTTATATGAGACATATTCATAAATCCTTCTCCACTAAAAGAAAAATTATTATACATAACATCAAATTTATAAAAATAAATAATAAATTCTAAAAAACCTAATAATAATTCAGAAATACTTAATTTATTTATAATTGTAATTTTCTTTTTATAAATTTCTAAATAATCTTCTAAAGTTCCATTTGGAATTTTAACACATTCTTTTTTCATACTTGAAATAAAATTTTGAAAATCATAAGAATCAATATATTTATTATTTCTTTTTTTATTTAAATAATTAGGATATAAAATATTTTTATTTATAGATGAAGAATTTTCAAAAATTTTTGGTAAAATAGGAGGAGTAATAATATCTTGTAAATAAGAAACAATTAATAAAACCCAACAAAAAGAATTTAAATAATAATTATTTGCATCTTTATTATTCATATATTTTAAATCTAATATCTTTATAATTTTTTTCATTAAACAAACTAAAATTGGAAAACGAGAATCCATTAAAGAAAAAGCTCTAAAAATGGATGAGTGTAAATAAGGAGAAAATCCAGTAACACTTAAATCAAAATCAAAATTATTATATTTAAATGAATATACACAAATTCTTTTTGACATAATTAATCTATAATTAGGTTTAAAATTTCTTGATAAAAAATTATCTAATTTATCAAGAAAATGAGAAGAATTTTTTATATTATCAACTAATTTTGGTATTTCTAAATACATATCTAAATCACTAGATTTTGATGATAAAAATTCTGTGATTGAGCCATAAGGATAAAGTTTAAATGAATATGGAATTTGAAACTCATTTTTCATTTCTTGATTAAATTGTTCAAATTTTTTTTTTATATCTTGATCTATATATAAAGTTTTTACTATTTTATTTTCAGGTTTAAAATTTTTTTTTATTATCTCATCATATATTTCAGTTTCTAATTTAATTAAATTTTGTTTATATTTTTTAAAATTTGATTTTATATATTTTTCTTTTATTAATTCTAAATCAAGAATATGAATTGAAAATAATTTGTTTAGATAAGGAATTTTTAAATCAGCTAAAATTGCTCCTTTATAATTATCAATGTTATAAAATTTTCTAATTGAAGATAATGTTTGTTTAAAATAATTAATCTCTTCTTCTGTAAATAAATTATTAATTATTAAATTTTTATTATATTCATCAGGATAAATATCTTTAAAATAGATTTTTTTTTTATTATTATCATATTTAAGAAAATCTTTTTCATCTTTTAAATCACTATTATATACATTTGTATAAAATTCTTTAATAAAAAATAATATAGGTAAAAAGAATAATATATCATAATTTAAAATTTGATAATTTATTAATTTGAGATAAATAACAAAGGATAGTTTTAAAATAAAATCTTTATTATTTAATTTAAAGTCTTTACTTAAAATTATCAATTTATATCTTTCAATTATATCAAAACTTGTTTTAAATTGAAAAAAATCTTCATTATTCTGCTCAGATTTGTTATTTTTAATATAATTTGTTATATAAGTGTAATTACTTTCTGAATAATTATACAATAATAAATTTGTATCTAAATGAGTAATATTTGGAAAATATTGTTTTAAATTTTTTATTATTTTAATTTTACAATTTTTTGTAAAAAAAGGGAAAAAAATACATATTAAAGTAATTATTTTTAATTTTAATTCCTCTGAAATATTTTTTATATTGTCAGATATAGGGAATCCATTATATATTTCATTTATTTTATTATTTCTTACATTTTCAATAATGTAATCTTTTATTTTTCTTTTTGAATTTATTTTATTTATTTCTTTTATTATATTATTAATTTTTTGTTCAATTTTAGTTTTTTTTCTTATCTCCTTTATCTCCTTTACATTAGGAATCTGGTCTTCATTCTTTTCTTTTTTTTTTTCATTCTTTGGGTTGATGTCATTGTCTATTTTTTTTTTATCATTATCTAAAATTTCATCGATTAATATTTTATCATCAATATTATTTTTTTCTAATTTTATTTCTATAATTGGATTGATTACAATTTTATCTTGTTTATCACATAAATTTTTAAAATTAAATTCAATTAAAGAACGATAAATATCTTCTTTTTCATTTTTTAAAGGAAAAAGTGTTTTAATATTTTTAATTAATTTTATTTTATTCTCTTCATTTATTTCTGTATAAATATCATTAATTTCTTTTTTATACATGTTAATTGTCATAGAAACAAAACTTATTAAATCTTTATATTTACCATAATTTATATAATTAATTAAATCATTAATAAAACTTTCATTTTTTATAGAATCATTTTTTTTATAATCTCTCAAATTAGTAGAAATTTTTTGTTGCAAAGTATAAAATTCACTAATATAATCCATTTATAAATATTAAATTAAATATATAATAAAAATAATAAAAAAATCACATATTTTAAAAATAAAATAAAATATATAAAAAATTAAATAATATAAAAAAAAATAAATTTTTCCTTTAATCAACTCCAGTAAAAATTTTCCAAACACTTTTCTTATTAAAAATCATATTTTTATTAGGAACAAAATTTTTAAAATCACATTCAAGATAATTACAATCAAAGATAACAGCAATACTTAAATAAAACAAATTAGAAATAATACCAAATAAAGAAATATAATAAGGTGAATCAAAATAAACTAAATTATCATAATCATCAACATTAATTTCATATAAACATTTAGCAAGACCAAAAATATTTAAAATAAAAAGTCCCAAATGCATAAATAACAATTTTTTATTAATCCAACTCATATAAATTTCTGTATTAGAAATTTTAGGAGTAACCTCAAATTTAGTATTTCCAAAACCAAAAAATTCTTTTAAAACTTCAATACTTAAAATAGGCATTAAAATAGTTTCATAAATTTTCATCCAAGTAGAAGAATGTTTAAAATTATCTAAATAATCAATTAAAAATCTTTTTAATAAATATTGTGGCAAAAATAAAAATAAATAAGTAAAAAATTTACAATCTGCAGTATAAATATTAAACAAACAAAAAATTAAAGGAGTCAAATAATTAATAAATCTTCTAATACTAAAAAACCAATAAGAAATACAACTTAAATAATCAATTTTTTGTTTTAAATTTAAACCTTTTAAAAATAAAATATTATACTTTTTAAATATTTGAATACAACCTCTTGCCCAACGAGATCTTTGTTTAATAAAATCACTTAAATTATTTGTATTATTTCCATATGCTTCAATTTTATTTAAAGCAATACATTTATATCCTTTTGATTCAATTAACATTCCTGTTGCAAAATCTTCTGTTATTGTTCCTTTTGCAAAACCATTTATTGAATCTAAACTTTTTCTTGAAAATAATGTATTTGTTCCACAAAATATTATTGAATTTGTTGTATTTTTTGCTATTTGAATTATATGATAAAAGTAATCTTGTTCAAAAGGAAGTTCATTTATTAAATTGAAACGATATTGATAAATATCTGGATTTATAAAACTTTGAGGAAGTTGAATAAAACCAATTTTTTCATTTATTTCATTATTATTATTATTATTATTTTCATTATTATTATCATTATTATTATTATTATTTGTGTTATTATTATTATTATTTGAATTGTTATTATTATTTAAATTATTATTTTCTAAATTATCTTTTTCATGATAATAAAAAAAAGGTAATGTTGTTATTAAAAAATTTTCAGTTGGTGCCATATCAGCATCAAAAACAGCAATAAAAGGAGATTTAATAATCTTTAAAGCATTATTATAATTTCCAGCTTTAGCATCATTATTATCATTTCTACAAATATAATTAATTTCATTATCTAAACATAATTTTTTAATATTATTTCTATGACCATCATCACATAAATAAATATGAATTTTACTTTTATCAGGATATGAAATTTTTTTACAATGATTAATAGTATTTAATAAAATTTCTTCTTCTTCATTATAAGTTGCAATTAAAATATCAATATCAGGATAATTTTTAATTATATTCATTGGAGGAATTTTTGGACTTTCATGTGATGATAAAAGTATATTGTAATAATATACAAAATAATCAAAAAATTCCCAATATTCTATTAACAGAATTATTATTGAAAATATTAATGATGTTATTGAGTATTTTTCACCTGATATTGGTAATGTGAAAAATGTTCTGTAAATTATATATAAGAGTGATGATATGAATGTTAAGTTGTATAATGATTTTTTATAGGAGTGAAGAAAGGACATTTGAAGCTTTTTTAATTTTATTTTTTTGGTATTTTTTAATTTTTATTTTTTTTTTTGGTGTTTTTTTTTTATTTTTTTTTTTAAATTTTTATGATATTTTTATATTGGGATGTTATTTGATTACTTTTTATTTTAATAGGTCTTTAAATTTGTTTTAAATTTTAAAATTAATATAGATAATTTAATATTAAAAAATAAATGAATACAAATATATAAATTAATATTTAAAAAAAATAAATATTTCCAAAAATAAAAAAAACTTTTTAAAAAAATAAAATATTTTTTTCCAAAAATTCAAAAACAAAAATATTTAAAATAACTAAAAAAAATAAAAAAATAAATAAATAAAAAGGAAAAAAAAAATGAGAAGAATACAAACATTAAACTCAAAAAAGCCTCCAAAAGGTTTTGACACAATAGAACCTCAATTAGAAGAATTACTTCAAAGATTAAAAGATGCAGAAAATGCACCAAGTGAAGGTAAAAAAAAAGTAGAAAGTATATGGCCAATATTAAGATTACATCATCAAATATCAAGATTTATTTTTGAGACTTATAAAAAAAAAGAAATATCAAGAGAAGTTTTAGAATATTGTATTAATCAAAAAATTGCAGATGGAAAATTAATTGCAAAATGGAAAAAAAAAGGATATGAAAAATTATGTTGTTTAATGTGTATTCAACCAAAAAATCATAATAATCAAACTACTTGTATTTGTAGAGTACCAAAAGATAGATTGGAAGATAAAAGAAAAATTGAATGTATTCATTGTGGTTGTGGAGGATGTGCTTCTTGTGATATTTAAATTAGTAATTTATTTTATATAGTTTTTTTATAGAGTTTTTTTTAAATTTTTTTTTTATTATTTTTTAATTTTTTTTAATTTTTTATTAATTTTGAATTTTATATATTTTAGTTTTTTAAATAATATAAAGTTTTAAAAAAAAGGTTTTATTTTATTTTAATTGTTTTTTTATATTTTTCTTTGGAAATCAAATTTTGTAAGACGTTCTGGATAATTATATTTATTCATACTTGATAAACAATTATTATATGAATTATTTCTTTTAAGTGAATCTCTATTTAAACAATAAATATCATTTAAATTATTATTAATATAAATATTATTATTATCATTTTCATTATTACATTCATATGTATAATTATTCATTAATATTTTTCTTCTATGTTCATTATTTTTTAATTTATCATTTAAATGTTCTAAATTATTTTTTGCTGAATCAAGTTCATTTTTAATATTTGAATTTTCTAATTTTTTTTTTAAAGAATCTTTATTTTCATATATTGTATGAATATAATTTGTCATTTTTTCTAAATCTTTCATTCTATTATTATTCTCTTTTCTATATTTATTAAATGGATCATTTGATAAAAGATAATTTGAATTTTTAGAATTATTAAATATTTTATTTTGCATTTCCATTACTCTATTTTGAGTATCTTCAATTTGTTTATATATTTGATTACTTACATTTTTATTATGTTCTATTATTCTTCTTTCATTTTCAATATCAATTTCTTGAGGAATTATTTGATTATTATTATTAATCTGTTGATTTTGATTATATAAATTTGGATTATAATTATTTATTTGATTACAATTATTATTTTGATAATTATCATTATAATAATTATTATTAAAATTATCATTATAATAATTATTATTAAAGTTATCATTACAATAATTATTATTAAAGTTATCATTATAATAATAATTTTTATTATTATCATTACAATAATTATTATTATAATTATTATAATTATTACAATTATTTATATTTTTAAATTGAGTTGGTTCAGGATAATTATCAAAATTTTTTTGTATTCTTAATGGTTGTTGTGGATATTCTTCATAATAATTTGGAAGATTATTTGGATAACTTGGATATGAAATTGGTTCATTCTTTGGTTTATTTTGAATTATTCTACTTTGATTTATACTTGTATTTATTTGATTATTTGAAATATTTTGATTTGGTAAATTATTATATGAAATATTTTGAGATTGATTTAAAGATTGATTTTGTAAATTTTGATTTGATATATTTTGAGTTTGATTTAAAGATTGATTTTGTAAATTTTGATTTGATATATTTTGAGTTTGATTTAAAGATTGATTTTGTAAATTTTGATTTGAAATATTTTGTGATTGAATATTTAAATTATTATTTGAAATATTTGGATTATTTACATTAATATTAGAATTATATTGATTTATATTTTGTAAATTATTTAAATTTTGAATATTATTATAATTATAATAATTATATTTTCTATCAAAATCATCATCTAATAATCTTTTAACAGGAACATTTTTTAATTCTTCATCTCTTTCATTTAATAATTTTCTAGCTTCAAAATAATCACCAACTGGAAATCTATATTTTTGATAAAATGTAATTTGTTTATCATTTTTTTTACCTTTATCTATTATTTTTTCAACATTTAATTTATTCATTTGACCTGAAACGTTTTTAATTTCTTTTACTATTTTTTTACTATTATTTGATATATTTGGTTTTTTTTTTACTTCACCCATTTCTTTAAATTCTTCTTCTTTTCTAATTTTTTCCATTCTTTTTTCATTTTCTTTAAATCTATTTTCCCAATAATTATTTGTTGAAGAATAAACTTTTGAACTTTCTAAAATATTATATTGTTTTTTTTTATTGTAAAATTTATCATCTTTATTATATTCATCTTCATTATTTTTTGAAATGTCATTAATATTAATTCCATTTTTCTTATGGAAATGATATTTGTTTTTAGGAGTTAAAATATCTAATTTATCAAAAGAATAATTATTTTTAGTAAACATTTATATTTTTATTATAAAATTAATATCAAATAAAATAATTTTCTTTTAGAAAAAAAAAAAATAAAAAAAATATAATTCGACAATTTATTATTAGAGTATATAATTTAACTTATAATATATAATATATAAAATATTATATAATATAATATCTATGATAAATATATTTTTTGAATCATTTTTCCTCTGCAAATAGGACATTTTTCATTTTCAATTCTTTTAATACATTCATCACAAAACATATGTCTACAAGGAATAATAATAACATTTTTTTTTTTCTCAAAACAAATAGAACAAATTGGTTCATAATCATTATTTTTAATTATTAAATTATTAATCCATCCAAAAATATTATTAAAAGCTTTATCTTTTAATTTAATATTTGATTTATATTGTCTATAATAAGCAAATATTGTTCCTGATAAAGTTTTTTTTATTGGATTTAAGGCTTGATAATAATATACATATGCTAATAAAATATTTTTTTCTGTTCCAATTCCTTCAAAATATAATTTTGCTAAAAAATAAAAAAAAGATGATGAAAAATCATGTAAATTTCCTTCTTGAAAAGGTAAATTAAATAAATTAAATAATTTTTTTTTCGTTTTTTCCATTTTTTGTTCTGAAATTTTATTTTCTTTTAATAATTTTTTTCTTATTTTAAATATAAATGAATAACAAAATCTTCTATATTGTTTATTTTGAGTTATTTTATAAGCATATTTAATATGATGAATGCTTTTTGTTAAATTATTATTTAAATATAAAATATATCCATAAACTAAATTAAATTCTATTTCTGCATTTTTTGAAAAATTATGTCTTAAATCATTTTTTTTTTCTTCTGAAGTTATATTTTCTAAGAAATAATTTAATTCATTTATATATATTTCTAAATCTTTAAAAAAATCATTTTTTATTTTAAAATGTTTTATACAAATTTTTTTCAAAAAAAAAAATTCTAAAAAAGAATATATACCTCCAGTAAGAATATCATTAATTAACCCATAAAATAAAACTTTTAAATAATTTAAATTCTTCCCATTTTCAAAAAAGGAAAAATTATATATATACAAAAAGGCATCATAAAAACCAAAATGACATAAATAATTGCCATTTTCAAATCCTTCTTTGAAAATTTGAATTCCTTTATCATAATCATTAATATCATTACATAAAAATTTTGCATAATCATAATATGATTTATAATATTTATAAAAATATAATGTTTCAAATAATTTAATTGCAATTTTTTTATCTTTTGAAATTTCATAACAAGCTAATTTATAAATTGCTTCTAAATTTTCTTGTATCATTAATTGATTTAAAATTGATAATCCTTCATTTTCTTTTCTTTTCAATTGTAAATTAACCATTCCATTAATAAAATCAATATCAGATTCAGAAATATTAAATTCTTCTTTATTACATTTTAAATAAAGCATACATTTATCAAATTTTTCTAAATAAGGATCTTCTATTTGAATATGAAAATATATTTCTCTTAATAATTCTATATTACCCATAAATTTAATATAATTTGTTAAAAAATGATATTGAGAATATGCATAACATTTATATAAATAATAATGCTCTAAATTTCTATTTCTTTTTATTTGAAATTTTTCACTTTGATAAAAATGAATTTGAAACATTTTATACATACTTAAAGAATCTGTTGTTAAATCTGCATATTTTTTATATTTTTTATATGCTTTTTTTAAGTTTATTTTCGTATTGTTTATTCCATATTCATATTTCATTGCTTTTAGAAATTTATTAAATTCAAAATTGTTTGATAACTTTATATAATAACTAGTTAAGTTTTTTCCAAACTTTTTAAAAAGTAATTCATTCCAATTAATTTCAGGATAAGTATTTTTTATTTTTTCTTCTATTTCTTTATTTATTGGATAAATTTCAATATTATTTTCTCTTTCCATTTTATTTAATTATAATCGATAATTTCAAAAGAAAATAATATTTCATTTCAAAATATTTTATTAAATTTTATAAGATTTTATTTACACTCAATAAAAAATAATTTAAATTTATTTAATATTTTTATAATAAAAAATTTAATTTAATACTATTAAAAAAGTTTTTTTGAGATAATCATTAATAAAAATAAATAAATATATTTTTTAGAAAATATTGAAAAGTATATATTCAAAATAAAATAAATAATTATAATTAATTGATTAATTTAAATATTTCTTTAATTTAATTTGTTTTATTAATTATTATTCATAAAATAAAAAATATTTACTTAATAAATTTTTTAAATGTCTTTTACTTATATTAAAATATATTATATTCAATTAAATAATTTCTAAAATTAAAATAAATAAAATAATACAATAAAAAAAATAATAAATAAAAAAAAAATAAAAGTAACAAATTGAAAAAAAAAATAACATCAACATATAAAAAAATTAATTAATAATCAACAAATATTATAAAAATGGGGAAAAAAAGTAAGAATAAATAAAAAAACTAAAAAAAAACATAGAAATGAAAAAGCAAATAACATTAATAAAAGGTTCAAATGTAGGATATGACTTAACAGAAATAAAAAATGTCCCAACACCAGATTTAAAAAACATATTAAATTTAATATATACTTATTTTACAAAACGTTCAAGACAAAAAACAAAAAATTCAAATTTTAGAGATCTATATTTAAGAGTAAAAAAAGAATTAAAAGAAAGAGAAGCTCCTATATTTAAACCTGAACCTTTGCCTGTATATCATCCTCCAGAAAAACCAACTTCAATTTATGAAGTTTTCATACCTGAATTTTTTAATGATAAAAAATATATTAATAATTCTGATATTTTAAGAATTATTAATGAAGAAGAACACTTAAGAGAAGAAATTGAAAATTTAAAAAAAGAAAAAATGGCTTTAATGTGTGAAATTATTAATCAAAATAATAGTAATATTGGAAATATTAATAATATTATTAATAATAATAATAATTATAATTCTAATAATTATAATTTTAATTTGAATGATTATAATTTTAAGTTTAATAATTATAATTTTAATTTGAATTATAAAAATAATGAAGAAAATAAAGAAGATGATAAAAATTTAAATAATGAAAAAAATAAAGAAATTAATATTAATAATAATAATATTTGTAATAATAATAATTTTAATATTGATATAGGATATAAAATAAATGAACAATTATATGAAGAAAATCCTTTTATTAATCCAATGAAATATCCTTTGGATATTAAATTGGAACAAGAAAAAATTTTTCAAGATGAAAATTATTTCCTTCAAAAATTTTAAATAACAATTAACAATTAATTGAAATTTTGTTATTGAAAAAAAATATATTTTAAAAATATTTAAATTTATTATTTTTATTCATCTTCATTACTATTATCTAAATGTGAATTTTGTTCATTTAAATCACTTTTATAAGTAGTTGCATATCTAGTATTAATACTTTCAATTTTATTATCAAAATTTTCACTTAAATTATTTTTTTTAATATTAATCAAATTATTATTTTCATTTTTATTAGGAATAAAATAATGTCTTTTACTATTAATTAATTCTTCTTTATCAATTACTCCTCCATATAATTCTTCATTATCATTTAAGAAATCTTCATTATCATAATCTATATTTTTTTCACAATCAGAATTAACTGTTTTTTCATCTAAAATACAACCACAAAAATAACATATTAAATTATATTTTTCTAATTCTAATGCATATTTATTACTTAATTTTTTCCATTCTTTTATTTCATTTATACTCTTATTTAATATTTCTTTTTCGTTATGATAATATTTATGTTCTGTTAATATTTTCCAAATTATTTCATCTTTTATATTATTTAATTCTATTAATTGATTGTAAAAATATAATTTTTTTCTTTTTTCATTTTCTTCTTTTGGAAAATCATTAAAATTAATTTCTATATTTTTATTTATTTTTTTTGCTATTATATTTTCTGCCATTTCATTTAATTTTGGGAATTTAAATATAAAATTTAACATTTCTTGTGGTTCACAATTATTATATTCTGTTATATTATTTATTATTCCTTGTATTATATTAATTTCTTTTTGAATTGAAGTTGAATTATAATTTAAAATTGCTAATTTTTTCCCT